>Ga0302314_10001722_pt1 | contig 40961 bp, 36 predicted proteins | sample III_Palsa_N2_3_FD_200533 | JGI IMG/M metagenome (GOLD analysis project Ga0302314, IMG submission 200533) | Peat permafrost microbial communities from Stordalen Mire near Abisko, Sweden - III_Palsa_N2_3 | ecosystem: Environmental > Terrestrial > Soil > Palsa > Peat permafrost | place: Sweden... | reverse complement strand
CCCGCCGCCCACGCCGACGGCAACCGCGACGGCTGGACCCGCATCCTCACCGGCTTGTTGCCGGCCTACGAGGACGTGCAAGCGGCAGGATGGCTGTAGGGACGCCCATTTCTCAGGCGAGATGGCGCCCTGTCCGCCCCGCGACGGCGCGTGACGGAACGCGCTGTGGTGGTGGCGCGTATTAGGGCGCACAACTTAAGCCGCGCGCGCCGAACGATGAACCCATCGCGGCGGGCGGCTCCTCCCGGGCAAAGGACATTCATGCGCATTCGCGCCGGCTTCGAGATCACCTACGACTGCCCGGCGCCGACGCCGATGCTGCTGGCGCTCAGTGTCCATCCTTCCCGCCGGGACGACCTGGAAACCCCCGATTGGATCCGCCCCCAGCCGGACCTGGAGGTGCGCCAATATCTCGACGGCTTCGGCAACATCTGCAGCCGCATCCTGGCCCCGCAAGGGCTGATCACCCTGTCGGCCGACTTCATCGTTCGCGACAGCGGTCTGGTGGACGCTTATGCGCCCGAGGCCGAGCAGATCGCCGCCCACAACCTGTCCGACGAGGCCCTCGTCTACCTGCTGGGCAGCCGCTACTGCGAGACCGACCGGTTGAGCAATCTGGCCTGGTCCCTGTTCGGCGGCGCGCCCCTGGGCTGGGCCCGCGTCCAGGCGATCTGCGACTATGTGCATGAGCGGATCGTCTTCAACTATATGGACGCCCGCCCGACCCGCAGCGCCTATGAGGCCCACGAGGAGCGCAAGGGCGTCTGCCGCGACTACGCCCACCTGGCCATCGCGCTTTGCCGCTGCATGAATATCCCGGCCCGCTACTGCACTGGCTACCTGGGCGACATCGGCGTGCCGATCATCGATCCGATGGACTTCAGCGCCTGGTTCGAGGCCTACCTCGGCGGCCAGTGGTACGCCTTCGACGCCCGCAATAATATTCCGCGCATCGGCCGCATCCTCATCGCCCGAGGCCGCGACGCAACGGACGTCCCCATCACCAACGCGTTTGGGCCGATGTACCTGGAGCAGTTCACGGTGGTGACCAAGGTGGCGGACGAGGGTTAGGCGCGCGGAACACCTCTCCCGGAGGGAGAGGGAGGGGCCCATGCGCAGCATAGGAGGGTGAGGGCTTACGCGGTCGCCGAAAAGACCGAAGAAAGGTTCACCGCTAAGGCGCGAAGGCCGCAAAGAAGGCGCGCAGCGCGATCTCTCAGACCACCAGCGCATCGGATCATCCCGCGAGCGTACCCCCGCCTTAGCGTTCTTCGCGCCTTAGCGGTGGGCCTTACGAAAACACCAGTCCCTTCGTGTGCTTCGTGGTGAAACCTACCCGTCCGGCGGCTTAGTCTCAGGCCGCCCGGTCTTGTCCACATAGGGCGATCCGGGCGCGTTCTGCTCGTCCTCTTCGACCGCCCAATCCTCGTCCTTCCAGCGGTCCCAGTTGGGGATGACACCCAGGTCCTTGCAAATCTTGGCGATGGTCTCGCTGATCGACCAGTCGTCGCGGTCGCCTAGGCGTCCGCAATCAGCTTGAGCTCATCATGAATCTCATGACACGCGGTCATAATCTCTGCGCGGACAAGTTGATATTCGTCCGAGACTTGATCTTGACTTTTATTGGCTAGAAAAAAAAGCTTTTCGGAAACTTTCCTAATTTGGTTCACGAGTTTTAAATTGTCACCGAGTCGATTTGTGTTTACCCAGCGCTCTATAGCCTTGTTCGATAGCCCAAATAGCGCTTCGGCCGGCCAGGATTTTTCATTAATCACCGCTAAAATCGCTCTCTGTGCGGATATGCGGTCGCTGAACTCATTGCTCATGAGTGGGTACCCTCAATAGTAGCGTTTCCATCCACTCTTCGATCGCTCTGAATTCGTGGGCCGCGCGGTTGGTCTCACCTTTGGATATCGCCGTGCCGAGTCCTCTTGTGCACAGAATTCGCGCCCGCTCAAATATTTCGTAGGCGTCAGAGGGAATCATCAAACTGCTCGAGCCCAATCGAAGCGCCGAGTGACGTGAGAAATCCGGTGTATTCAGTTGTCCAAGTGAAAAGCAGGTTGCAAAATTACGTATTCCCAGAAATACCATAGAAAGATCAAAAATCTTTGTAGTTTCGTTTTGAACGAATGAACGACAAGCCTCGGAAAAAAGCCGGTAGAATTTCTCGCAATCCTGGCGACATGATTGATATGGTTGAGGGATCTTGAGCGAATCCAGAAAATCTGATCCATCAGATGAAAATAGAAGCTTTGCTTCTTTCGCGAGGTGCCAGGCGAATGGGTTTCCCTCATTCCATATCTCGGTCAACCTATTATATGAGTATATCGAATATAAATTTAGATCGAAACGTTCGTCAATGCCGTTAACAATGGCCAGCAGGTCTATATCTGAGTTTGCCCTAATCTCGCCTCTACATACTGATCCAAACGCATATATGTGCATCCTCACCGCCTGTTAAATCGCTTTATCAAGATCGATAGCAGCAACCCCACTGCTATAAATCGACACAAGGTTGCCGCCGCGACGTATGGGCCTGGGTATCCGGGGGGCGGGCTGACGCCCATAAATACCTCACCGGCCGTTAAGAGAGACGTCCAATAGGTAGCAACTAAGGTGGGGTTTCCATATGAGAATGCTTGGAAGAGCGTCATCAGTCCCAGTATCAATAGGACAAACCTAAGTAAACGTGGTGCGCTTTCCCCATTTCCCCAGACTAAATCGCCGATAGCGTATCCGGTCCATCTCCAGAAGGCGCGGAACCAGAGTCGTCCCGTATATTTTTTTCTATAATACGCTTCTTGAGACGCCCAGCATTTGTAAAAGTGGGTGCGGCTAGCTTCAAGTTCCACCCGCATCGCTTTATTTACGGCCGCAGCGTCCCCTAGCTGTTGATAGTTCATGCGGAGGGTTCGGGCGAAGCGCTCTCGCAGGTTTTCCCGCTTAGGACATTCGGTATCAAGTATGGTCGGTTCGACGGTGGTCCGCTCGAACGTCGCATAATCAAACTCGCAACCCGAGAATATCGCGCCAGAAAGGTTCGTGGAAATGAATCTACATCCAATGAATTTACAGGAATCAAATTTTGCGTCGCGTAGATAGCAGGCATCAAACGTAGAGTAGCTAAAATCAATGCGTTTGAATACCTTTCCTTTCGCAGACATTCTGGTGAATAGATAATTTTTATATACGGAGTCGGTTTCGTCATTGAGGAATCGTTTATCGGGCGCGATACTGTAATCTTCGCGATCTGAATACATCGTCTCTATATCTCAACTTGCGGGTTTGCAGTCGCTCGCTGAACCCCTGTTGCCTCACACAAATCTATTTTTGGTTGTGGTCAAGTGCGTTGTTGGTTGAAGCGTGGTGGCTGCAGTTCTCCCTAGCGCCCGCATCCGTGCCCGCGCCGCCGCCCACCCGTGCTATCACCCCACCAAACCGGGGAGAGTCGCACGCATGAACACACCCAGTCGCCGGCATATCCTCGCCTCCAGTGCGGGGCTCACCCTGACCGCCCTGGCGGCCAAGCAAACTCAGGCCGCCGCCACGCCGCCTGGCGTCGCACCAACCTCTTCGGCCACATCGCCCCGCGAAACCGCCCGCCTCGACGATGGCTGGCGCTTTCATCTTGGCCACGCCAGCGATCCGGGACGGGACTTCAACTTCGGCGCCGACCAGTCCTCTTTCGCTAAGGCGGGGTCGTGGAACTGGCCGCAGGCGCCGGTGGCGCCCTACTACAACGACGCCGACTGGAACGCCGTCGACCTGCCACACGACTGGGCGATCGAACTGCCGTTCGTGCAGCCCGCCTATCTTGATCCGAACAAGGACGATGAGCGGGCGTCCCACGGCTACAAGCCGCTGGGCCGTGAATATCCCGACACCAGTGTCGGCTGGTATCGCCACACCTTTACCCTGCCGCCGGGTGACGCGGGCCGGCGGCTGTCGCTGGAATTCGAGGGGGTGTTCCGCGACTGTATCGTCTGGGTGAATGGCTACCGGCTGACCCGCAACGCCTCCGGCTATGCGCCCTTCCGGGTGGACTTCACTGACGTCGCCAACGTCGGCGGCCTGAACGCGGTGACTCTACGCGTCGACGCCAGCGAAGGGGAGGGCTGGTTCTATGAGGGCGCCGGCGTCTATCGCCACGTCTGGCTGGTCAAGACCGATCCCTTGCACGTGCCGCAATGGGGGACCTTCGTTCGCAGCACGGTGAACGGCGCGGCGGCGGCTGTCGCCCTGACCACCGAAGTGGCCAACGACAGCGACGCCGCTTGCGACTGCGAGGTGATCTCGACCCTGTTTGATCCGGGCGGCAAGCCGGTGGGGATGGCGCGCGGCGCCCTGACCGTTCCGCCGCGCGGCGTCGCCTCCCTGGACCAGCAGGCCTCGCTGGCCGCGCCGAAACTCTGGTCGATCGAGACGCCCGTGCTCTATCGCCTGGAAACCGAGATCGTCTCGGCCGGCGCCACGACCGACCACTACACCACGACCTTCGGTATAAGGACGATCCGGTTCGATCCGGACCAGGGTGTCTTCGTCAATGGCGTCCATGTGAAGATCAAGGGCACCTGCAACCACCAGGACCATGCCGGCGTCGGCGTCGCCATCCCCGACCGGCTGCAGGCCTGGCGGATCGAGCGGCTGAAGCAGATGGGCTCCAACGCCTACCGCACCTCGCACAATCCGCCGGCGCCTGCGCTGCTGGACGCCTGCGACCGGCTGGGCATGCTGGTGCTGGACGAGACCCGGCGGATGGGCTCGGACGCGGAGGCGCTGGACGAGCTTCAAAGCATGGTCCGCCGCGACCGCAACCGGCCGAGCGTCTTCCTCTGGTGCATCGGCAATGAGGAGCCGCAGGAGGTGACGGCCTCGGGCGGGCGGATCGCCGAGACCATGAAGCGGCTGGTGAACCGGCTGGACGGCACGCGGCTGATCACCGAGGCGATGGATTTTGGTTGGGGTGGACCCACGGGGGTCAGCAACGTCGTCGACGTGATGGGCTTCAACTATCGTCCCACCGCGCCGACCGCCTATCACGCCAAATTCCCGACCAAGCCGATCATCCTCACCGAGACCGGCTCAACCGTGACCACGCGCGGGGTCTACACCCGTGATCCGGCCCACCAGTTCACCAGCGCCTATGATGTCGAGGCGCCGCCCTGGGCGCAGACGGCGGAGCAGTGGTGGCCGGTCTGCGACGCGGCGCCCTACAGCGCCGGCGGCTTCGTCTGGACCGGCTTCGACTATCGCGGCGAGCCGACGCCCTTCCACAAATGGCCCAGCGTCGCCTCCTACTTCGGCCTGATGGACTCGTGCGGTTTCGCCAAGGACGAGTTCTACTACTACAAGGCCTGGTGGGACGACGCGCCCCAGGCCCACCTGCTGCCGCACTGGACCTGGCCGGGACGCGAGGGCAAGCCCATCGACGTCTGGTGCTACGCCAATGTCGACCGCGTCGAGCTGTTCCTGAACGGCAAGAGCCTGGGCATGCAGCCTGTCGTCAAAGATGGTCATTTGGCCTGGAGCGTGCCCTACGTCCCCGGCGCCATCGAGGCGCACGGCTATCGCGGCGACAAGCTGGTCGTGCGCGAGCGGCGCGAGACAGCAGCCGATCCGGCGAAGATTTCGCTGGTCGCCGATCGGGTGAAGCTCGCCGCGGACAATGCCGACCTGGCGGTGGTCACCATCGCCATCCTCGACGCCCACGGACGGCCGGCGCCCGAGGCCGCCAACGCTGTCCGTTTGACCACGCTGGGCCCTGGCCGCCTGATCGGCATGGGCAACGGCGATCCCACCAGCCACGAGCCCGACAAGACAGATACGCGACGGGCGTTCAAAGGCTTGGCCATGGGCTTGGTCCAGGCGAGGGGCGGGGCAGGGCGAATACGCATACGGGCGGAGGCGGACGGATTGGACAGCGCCGAGATCGTGCTGACGGTGGGGTAGGGCGCTTACCCTTCCTGTTTCACCGTTCCCCAGGCACAAGGCCTGGGGAACGCATCCCAATTGCTGAGCTTACGCCCTACCCGAACGCCGCCAGGAACACATCGACCGCCTTGGTCACATGGTCGCGGACCTGTTCCGGCGTCAGCTCGTCGATCACGCCCCAGAGTTTGCGGTTGTAGACGTCGGCCAGGAGAATGTCCTTGAACCAGCGGCCAACTTCCAGCGGGTCGCCTGGCTTCATGCGGCCTTGCTCAATCAGCGGCCCGAAGAAGTTGACTAGGCTTTCCTGGCCGCGCCTGGGGCCGGCCTCGTAAAAGATTCGGCCGAGTTCGGGAAACCGTTCGCCCTCGGCGACGACCAGCCGGTGTACGGCCATGGTTTCCGGCCTCAGCAGAAAGGTCAGGAAGTTGACGCCCAGCTCGTTCAGCGCCCGGCGCAGGTCCTCGCCGGCCGGTCCCATGTTCTGGAACACTTCATCCGCGCCCACCTGACAGGTGTTCTGCATGAAGGCGGCGAACAACTCCTCCTTGGATCGGAAATAGTTATAGAGCGTGCCCTTGGAACCGCCCAGGCGCGCCGCTATCTCCGACATTGACGTCGCGGCGTAACCTTGGGCCTGGAATAGCTCCCGGGCCACCTCAAGGATCGCTTGCCGGCGCCGTTCGCTTTTCCCTGGGGCTGGGGTATCAAGCAGTGTTTCCATATTTCTGACCATACCGTACGGTTTTTTTGTTGACAAGGCGTCTGACCTTGGCCATTAGAAAAACCGTACGGTTCGGTCATTTTCGTGATCGCAACTGCAACGCGGCGTCAGACCGCGTACTTCCGCCAAACTTTGGATATCTCGTCATGCGTTCCTCTTCCGCGCGCCGCACAGGCTTCATCCTCACTGTCAGCGCCTTGGCCCTGGCGGCCTGCGCCGAGGTGCCGAAGCTCGGCCCCAAGGCCGTTGAGAAGGCCGCCGCCAGCTACGCCACCGACCAGAGCTTCGCCGCCCCCGCCAGCGAGTGGGCCGCCGATCGCTGGTGGGACGCCTATGGCGACGCCCAGCTGTCGACCCTGATCGACGAGGCCATCGCCAATTCGCCGACGCTGGCCCAGTCCAAGGCGCGGCTGGAAAGCGCCGACGCCCAGGTGATGCAGTCGCAATCGGCCCTGCTGCCGACGGCGTCCGCCAACGGCCAGTACTACGAGACCGAGCTCAGCCACGCACAAGGCTTCCCGCCACAGTTCAGTGCTTTTTTCCCAAGGGGATATAACCCCAACGCCCGGCTGACTCTGGACGCCAGCTATGACCTGGATTTGTTCGGCAAGAACCGCGCGGCCCTGGCCGCCTCGGTGTCGGAAGAAGCCGCCGCCCGCGCTGATCTGGCTCAGGCGCGGCTGACGCTCTCGACCGCCGTCGCCCAGGCCTATGGCGACCTGGCCCGGCTCGGCGCTGAACGCGCCGCCGCAGCCGAGTCCTTGAAGAACCGCACCGAGAGCGGCCAGCTCACCGCCGATCGGCTGAAGAACGGCCTCGACACCCAGGCCGAGCTGAAACAGGCTCAGTCGCTGACCCCGTCCTCCCAGGCCGACCTCGACGCCCTGGATGAGCAGATCCTGATCGGCCGTCACCGCATCGCCGCCCTGCTGGGCGAAGGCCCTGACCGCGGCCTGGCCATCACCGTGCCGGGCCCCGAACAGGTCAAGCCGTTCGGCCTGCCGGCGAACCTGACCACCAACCTGCTTGGTCGCCGCCCCGACATCGTCGCCGCCAAGCTGCGCGCACAAGCCGCGGCCAAGCGGATCGATGTGGCAAAGGCGGCCTTCATGCCTGACATCAACCTGTCCGGCTTTATCGGCCTGCAGGCCTTCCCTATCGGTCAATTGTTCAGCAATGGGAACGTCGGCCAGATCGGCCCGGCGATCAGCCTGCCCCTGTTCGAGGGCGGCAGGCTGAAGGCGGGCTATCGCGGCGCCCGCGCCGATTATGACAACGCCGTCGACGCTTATAACCAGACCGTGGTCACGGCCCTGCAGGACGTCGCCGACGCCGCCACCTCGGTGCAGTCCGCCAGCAAACAGCTTGATGAACGCCGCGAGGCGCTCAAAGCCGGCGAGGCGGCTTATTCCGTCGCCGAGTTACGCTATAAGGGCGGCCTGTCGTCCTATGTTTCTGTGCTGAGCGCGGAGGATGCGGTGATCACCCAGCGCCGCGCTTTCGCCGACGCCCAGGCCCGCGTCTTTACCCTCGACATCGCCCTGACCCGCGCCCTTGGCGGCGGGTTCGTCGCCTCCTGATCAAACCCTTCCCGCTCGGATGACCGCCATGGACGCTCGTACTGAAACCGCCGGAGCCGCCGGCCAAACCGCTGCAGCCCCAGCTCCCGCCAAGCCGGGCAACGGCCGCCGCAACCAGCTCTTCACCATCCTCGGCGCGGTAATCGTCGTCGCGGCGGTGATCTACTTCCTCTACTGGCTGCTGGTGGCGTCTCATCATGTCGGCACCGACGACGCCTACATCAATGCGGACGTGGCCCAGATCACGCCCCAGGTCGCTGGCTCGATCATCGCCGCGCCGATCACCGACACCAAGCCGGTGAAGAAGGGCGACGTCCTCGTCGTCATCGACCCGTCCGACTACAAGATCGCCCTTGCCCAGGCCAAGGCGACGCTGGACCAGACCAGCCGCCAGGTGCAGGGCGACTTCGCCAACAACGACGCCCAGACCGCGATGACCGCCGCCCGCGAGGCCGACGTGCAACGGGCCCAGGCCCAGCTGTCCAGCGCCAAGTCCGACGAAGCCCGCGCCGTGACCGACCTCAACCGCCGCAAGGCGCTGGCTCCCGCCGGCGCGGTCTCCGGCGATGAGCTGACCTCCGCCGAGGACAAGTACAACCAGGCCCACGAAGCCGTCGCCGCCGCCCAGGCCGCCGTGCTCACCGCCCAGGCCAACAAGACCGCCGCCATCGGCCAGCAAAAGATCGCCAACGCCCTGATCACCGGCGCTGGCGTCAATGACAACCCGCAGGTCGCCGCGGCCCAGGCCAAGGTCGATCAGGCCCAGCTGGACCTGGACCGCACCACCGTTCGCTCCCCCGTCGACGGCATCATCGCCAAGAACAACATCGAGATCGGCCAGCGGGTCCCCGTCGGCGCCGACCTGATGACCGTTGTCCCGATCGAGAGCGACTACGTCAACGCCAACTTCAAGGAAGGCCAGCTGCGCCACGTCCACATTGGCCAGCCGGTGGTCCTTACCAGCGACCTCTATGGCAAGAGCGTAAAGTTCCACGGCAAGGTGGTCGGCGTGTCCGGCGGCACCGGCGCGGCCTTCGCCATCATTCCGGCCCAGAACGCCACCGGCAACTGGATCAAGGTGGTGCAACGCCTGCCCGTGCGCATCGCGCTGGACCCGGACGAGCTGTCGCGGCACCCCCTGCGCGTCGGCCTCTCCATGGACGTCGATATCGACACCGCGAAGTAACAGGATCTCGAAGTCATGGCGTGATCCGCGCCTCCTCCATCGTCATCCCGGACGCGGCGGCCAAGCCGCCCCCGACGCCCCCCCTCGGGAGTCCGGGATGACGAGCCTGACGCGGCTCCAGCCCAATCCCGTCCGTTTCTAGGAGAGAGCCCGTGGCCTCCACCTACGCTAACGACCAGGTCAAGCCGCTTTCCGGCGGGGCGCTGGCGCTTACCGGTCTGTTGCTCGCCCTCGGCAACTTCATGGTCGTGCTGGACATGACCATCGCCAATGTCTCGGTGCCCAATATCGCCGGCGGCCTGGCCGTAGCGCCCAACCAGGGCACCTGGGTCATCACCTCATACTCGGTGGCCGAGGCCATCGTCGTGCCGCTCACGGGCTGGCTGGCCGGCCGGTTCGGCGCGGTGCGGGTGTTCATCGCCGGCATCATCGGCTTCGGGGTCTGCTCGGCCCTGTGCGGCATCGCGCCCAGCCTGGGCTTCCTGGTGCTGTTCCGCGTCATGCAGGGCCTCTGCGGCGGCCCGATCATGCCGATGTCGCAGACGCTCATGATGCGCATCTTCCCGCCCAACCAGCGCGGCCAGGCCATGGGCCTGTGGTCGATGACCACGGTCGTGGCGCCCATCGCCGGCCCGATCCTGGGCGGGACCCTGTGTGACAACGCCGGCTGGCCGTGGATCTTCTACATTAACCTGCCTGTGGTCGCGATCGTCGCCTTCTTCGCCATGCGCATGCTGCCCGCGCACGACACGCCGACCGAGAAGCGCCCGATCGACGTGGTGGGCCTGCTCCTGCTGATCACCTTCGTCGGCTCCCTGCAGATCATGCTCGACAAGGGCAAGGAGCTGGACTGGTTCTCCTCGCCCTTCATCGTCGCCCTGGCCTGCATCGCCGCCGTCGGTTTCGTGGCCTTCCTGATCTGGGAGCTCACCGACAAGAACCCGATCGTCAACATCAGGGTGTTCCGGCACCGCGCCTACGTCGGGGCCGTGGTCACCATCGCCCTGACCTTCGGCGCCTTCTTCGCTTCCATCGTGCTGGTGCCGCTCTGGCTGCAGACCTCCATGGGCTACACCGCGACCTGGAGCGGCTATGTCACCGCCTTCGGGGGGGTGCTGGCGGTGGTGATGTCGCCGATCGTGCCGATCCTGATGAAGCGGTTTGACGCCCGTGCTCTGGTCTCCTTCGGGGTGCTGTGGTTGGCCGGCGTGTCCCTGGTCCGCTCGACCCTGAGCACCGACGCCAACTATTGGGTGCTGGCGCTGCCCTTCTTGGCCCAGGGCTTCGCCATGCCTTTCTTCTTTATCCCCACCAACCAGATCGCCCTGTCGGCCGTGCCGCCGCAGGAGATGGCCTCTGCCGCCGGCCTGTCCAACTTTCTGCGGACCACCTCGGCGGCCTTCGCCACCTCCATCGTCACCACCCTGTGGGACAATACCTCCACCAAGAACCACGCCCTTCTGGCCGGCCGGCTGAACAATGCGGACGCCACGGTCAACATGATGACCTCGTCGGGCATGTCCCATGCCCAGGCTGTGAGCCAGATCGATAACCTGACCACCAGCCAGTCCGTCATGCTGTCCACCGACCACATGTTCGTCCTGACCAGCATCGTCTTCGTGATCGCGGCCATGGCCGTCTGGGCCTCGCCCAAACCCAACATCGCCGGCATGGGCGGCGGCCCGCCCGGCGGCGGACACTAGGGTCGCCCCTAACCCTGCTGACAATATGCTGTCAGCAGGGCTAGCTTAGCCTTTCCTCATCGCCAAACGCGCTGAAGGAAACGCCGCCATGATCACCCTCTACCACTGCCCGCGCACCCGCTCGTCGCGCATCCTCTGGTTGCTGGAAGAGGTTGGCGCGCCCTACGCGATCGAGCCGGTCAGCATCTTCCGCCCCATGGAAGGCGCCGGCGATCCTGATCCGGCCAACCCGCACCCCGACAAGCGCGTTCCGGCGATCGCCCACAACGGCGCCCTGATCGCCGAGTCCGTCGCCATCGTCCTCTACCTCACCGACGCCTTCCCGCGCGCCGGCCTGGGTCCCGTGATCGGCGACCCTCGCCGCGGCGACTACCTCACCTGGTGCGTCTGGTACGCCGCCGAGATGGAGCCGGCCATGTTCGCCAAGTTCGGCGACGAGCTGGACCAGCCGATGAAGCGTCGCAGCTATGAGCAGGTGGTGGCGCGGCTTGAATCCACCCTGGCCCGGCAACCCTATGTGCTGGGCGACCACTTCACCGCCGCCGACATCCTGGTCGGCAGCGCCCTGCAGTGGGCCAGGGCGGTCTTCCCTGAAAGCCCGATCCTGGACGCCTATGTCGATCGCCTGAACGCCCGCCCGGCCCTGCAACGCAGCGTGGCGTTGGACGAGGCCCGCGGGCTGCAAATGGTGGGGTAGGCAAGGTGCGTCCTTCGAGGCCCGCTAACGCGGACGCCTCAGGATGAGGACTTGGGGTGGTTCCACCGACTATCCTCATCCTGAGGTGCGAGGCGTAGCCGAGCCTCGAAGGACGCACCTACCGCCACGGCTCCACCACGATCTTCACCTGGCTTTCCGGATCGCCAAGAAGGCGCCCGCCACCCCCTCAAGTCCCACGGCATCCGTGATCACCGGGGCCACGTCGATGCGGCCCTCGGCGATGTCGCCCAGGGTCGCGGCGAATTCCTCGGGCGAGTAGCCAAACACGAACCTGAAATCGAGCTGTTTGGTGATGGCGATGAAGGGCTCGATCTTGTCGACCTCCATGCAGACCCCGGCGACGATGATCTGCGAGCCGGCGGGCGCCGCCTCGATCAGGCTCTGCAAGACGCCGGGCGAGCCTACGCATTCAAAAATGACCGCGCGCTTGGGCGTGCGGCCGGCCATCCGCTCCATCATCTGTTCGGCGCCGGTGGCCGGAACGCCCATGTCGGACCATTTGGCGTGCGGCGACTCCTTGGCCGGATCGACCACGATGTCCGCGCCCAGCCGCTCGGCCATGGCCCGCCGCGCTGGCGAGAAGTCCGCCGCCGCCACCGGCCCATAGCCCTTGGCCTTCAGCGAGGCGATCACCGCCAGCCCCACTGGTCCGCAGCCGACCACAAGGGCCGCGCCGGACTCCTCAAGCGCGGCTCGCGCCACGGCGTGCGCGCCCACCGCGAACGGTTCGGTCATCGCAGCCTGCCGGTCCGACAGGCCGTTGGGCACCTCGATCAACATCGGATCGGCCACCAGCATCCGCTCGGCGAACCCGCCCGGAAAGGTGTTGGAATAGCCGATCGAGACCATGCCGCTGGGCCCAAACAGCACCGGCACGGTGACCACGCGGGTCCCGACCTTCAGCCGCTTCTCGGCCCCTGGCGCATAGTCCAGCACCTCGGCGCAGAACTCGTGGCCGAAGACGATGTCGCCGTCAGGATCCAGTGTACCCGGCGCCCCGGCGCGCTTCGACGCCTCGGCCATGTCGTGCAGGTGATGCAGGGCGTGCAGGTCCGAGCCGCAGATACCGCAGCACAGGGTCTTGACCAACACCTGCCCCAGCGCCGGCTCCAACTCGGCGATCTCCTCACAAACCAGCTGCCCCTTCCGGGCGATCGCGGCGCGCATGCAGTGTTTCCTCGGGTTGTTTGGGAGATTGTCGGGGAGGTGAGATGCGGAGGCAATGGCGACGTGGCGTCACCTGTGTTCAGTTCTGCGCCGCCTGTAACCCCTCACCCTCCCACACCTAAAGGCGCGGGCCCCTCCCTCTCCCTTCGGGAGAGGTGTTTCAGCATCAGGCCCACACACCTCTCCCGAAGGGAGAGGGAGGGGCCCATGCGCAGCATGGGAGGGGGAGGGTTACGCGGCTTCAGGATAGGGCGCCCCCTAAACCCGCGTCAGCACCACCAGATACCGGCAAGCCTCCTCCGTCGCATTGCGGTACTCACAATCCGCCGGCGCGCCGATGTGCAGGCAATCCCCCGGTCCCAACGCAAACACCTCGCCGTCGCGTTTGAAGTCCAGCCGGCCCTCCAGCACAAGGATCTGGTGGTCGAGGAACACATAGCTTGAGGCCGGGAAATCCACCGCCTTGCCCGCCGGCAGTTCGATCTCGGCGATCTCCATGCGCGAGCCACTGCGAGCCGGGCTGCGTTGGCGGCGGGTGTAGCCGGTGTCGGGGTCGCGCCAGAGCGCCTGGTCGGCGGCGCGGGAGACACGGTCGGCGCCCGCTTCAGTCATCAGCATCAGCTGCGACAGCGACAGGTCGAGCGCCGCCGCCAGCCGGCCGAGCAGGGCGGCGGTGGCGCTGACCTCGCCGCGCTCGATCTTCGAGATCATCGCCCGGGACACGCCCGCGCGGTCGGCCAGATCGCGCAAGGACCAATCCCGCCTGGCCCGTTCGGCCTCGATCTTGGCCCCTAGACGGGCGTCGAAATCGTCTATTATATGAGACACGTGGCTACGTTATCAGACGATTTGGAGACTGTCATGTCGATCGAAATCGATGATGCGACCGAAGCGGACCTGCCGGCCATCCTGGCCATCAACAACTGGGCGGTGGCCGAGACCACCGCCTCCTGGAACCATGCGCCCGCCGAGCTCGACAGCCGCAAGGCATGGTTCGCCGACAAACAGGCCAAGGCCCAGCCGGTGCTGGTTGCGCGCCAAGGCGGTGAGGTGGTCGGCTATGCCTACTACGGCCCCTACCGTCCGTCCGACGGCTATCTGCACACGGTGGAAAACTCGGTCTATGTGCGCCAGGACATGCACGGCCAGGGCATTGGCTACCAGCTGATGGTCGAGCTGATCGAGCGGACCCGGGCCGAAGGCTATCACGTCATGGTCGCCGGCGTCGGCGGCGAGAATACAGGCTCCATCGCCCTGCACGCCAAGCTGGGTTTCGTCGAACTGGGCCGGATGCCGCAGGTGGGCGCCAAGTTCGGCCGCTGGATGGATCTGGTGCTGATGCAGCTGATGCTGAACGAGGACCTTAAGCCACCGGCGTAATCGCCACGCCACCGATTTGGACCGCGCCGCCGACGACCGGAACGCCCGCCACCTCGGCCGCCTTCAGCACCGCCGCCACATCGCGCACCCGGATGTCCAGCGCCACCACCCCGGTCCCGTCCGCGTCGATGGCGGGGACGAAGCGGATCACCCCTGGCGACAGCACGATCTCCGGCCCGTCGGCCCGCTCGGTGACAGGAATGCCCAGCAGCGTCGACCAGCGCACCGCCGCCGCGCCCGGATCCTTGGCCTGGATCGACACCGAGGTGATCCCCAGGCTGACGTCGCTGGGATAGTCGCGCCAATGGTCGTGCGCCGGCGGCCAGGCGCTCATGGGGTCCTGCCAGTGCTTGTCGCCGTCGACGGAGTCGATGGACAGCAGCACGCCCGCGCAGTCGGCGGGGTGAAAATGGGTGAAGCGATAGCGACCGCCCTCGCGGCTTCGGGCGATCACCCGCACCCCTTCGGCCTCCAGCCGCTTGCGATGCGCCTCGGCGTCGGCGTCCTGCAGGATCACCATATAGCCGGCGTCACCGCCGCGCCGCTCCAGGTATCGTCCGCCCGAGGTGCCCTCGCGCATCGGCTCCAACACCTCCAGAAACTCGCCGCCCACCGGCATGACGATGTTCTCCAGCCCGAACACGCCGACACCCGGATCGACATAGGCCACCTTCAGCCCGAACACCGCCTCCAGCTGGGCGCGGACCGGCGCGATTTCACGCGCCATCAAGGCGATCTGGCGTAGGCGCATGGTGGTCATCTCCGATCTATACCTTCTCCCTCCGGGAGAAGGTCAAGCTCGCGCAACACTGCCTCGGTATGCTCGCCCAACCTTGGCGGATGACGCCTTACGTTGGCCGGGGTAGCGCTGAAGGCTAGCGGCGGCTTCATGCCGATGTAAGCCCCCGCTTCCGGATGCTCATAGCGCTGGAAGAAGTCCACTGCCGCCAGGTGTGGGTCGTCGGGCAACTCGTCCAGTCGGTTGGTGCGGGTCACCGGAATCTGCATGGGCTTGAGGATCGCCAGCCATTCGTCGGTGGTCTTGGTCACGGTCATCTCCTCGACCAGGGCATAGAGCTCCCAGACATGCTGGGCCCTGGTCTTGTAGTCTGCGAAGCGCGGATCGCGGCCAATGGTGTCCGACCAGCCGGCGGCGGCGAAGAACTGGTCCCACTGCTGATCCGTATACGGAAGAAGGCCGATGTATCCGTCCTTGGTGGGGAAGGGCTTGCGGTTGGGATTGATCACCCGCGTATAGCCCCACTGTCCCGTCGGCGGATCATAGGCATGGCCGAACAGGTGTTCGGCGAGATTGAAGCTGGTCACGCACTCCAGCATCGGCACCTCGACGAACTGCCCCTCGCCGGTGCGCTCGCGATGGAACAGCGCGGCTAGCATCGCCTGGGTCATGAACAGGCCAGAGACCTTGTCCGCCACCAGCGATGGCAGCAGGCGCGGAACCGGGTTTCCGTCCGTACGCGGCAGAAGGTCGGCGAAGCCAGACGCCGACTGCACCAGATCATCGTAGGCCGGCTCGCCCGCGTAGGGGCCGTCGGAGCCATAGCCCGCGCCATGCACATAGATGATATCCGGCTTGATCGCCTTGATATCGTCATAGCCCAGGCCGAGGCGTCCCAGTCCGTCGTAGCGGACCGAGGCGGCGAACACGTCGGCGGTCTTCACCAGCGCCGTCAGCGCCGCCATGGCCGCCGGCTCGCGCAGGTCCAACATCACGGACCGCTTGTTGCGGTTGATGGTCATATAGATGGGGCCGAGGTCTTCCGGCGCGCCCTCCGGCGGATGACCGGCCCAGCGCATGATATCGCCGCCGGAGCCGCGGCGGCCACCGGGGAACTCGACCTTGATCACGTCCGCGCCCAGGTCGCCCAGCATCTGGGTCGCATAGGCCCCGAACACCACGCTGGTCAGGTCGACGATGCGCACGCCCTTCAAGGGGCCCGTCGCATCCTGCTCCAACTCGCGCGTCTTGGTCACTCAGTCCTCCCGATGTCTTTTCGCTGTTCACACTAGCCGATCAGGAGTCCAAATTGACACCCCAGGGCAAACTAGATAGTTAGTCTTCCTAACTACATTGCATCTGCAGGTCAAACGGGAGGCCGCCAATGGATTTCGCGCTCAGCGACGAGCATCGCATGCTCAAGGACCTGGTGGCCCGCTTCGTCAAGGACGAGCTGATGCCGCTGGAGGCCGGCGTGCTGGCCCGCGAAGCCTCTGGCCATGGCCTGGGCATCGGCGCCGCCGAACACGCCCGGCTGGACGAGAAGTCCAAGGCCCTGGGTCTCTGGGGCCTGGATGCGCCGGAGGATGTCGGCGGCTCGGACCTGCCGGCCATGGCCATGGTGGGGGTCGAGGAGGAGATCGGCCGCACCATCACCCCCTATACCCTGCCGCCGGACAGCCCCAATTTGCGAATGCTGATGGCCACCGTCACCGAGCGCCAGCGCGAGGCCTATCTGGCGCCCTATGTGCGCGGCGAGACCATCTCGGCCATCGGCATCTCCGAGCCCGGCGCCGGCGCCGATCCGGCGGGCATGATCACGCGGGCTGTGAAGGACGGCGAAGACTGGATCATCAACGGCCGCAAAATCTGGATCAGCCGCGCGGCGGAAGCCGACTTCACCATCGTCATGGCGATCACCGACAAGGAAAAGCGCGCCCGCGGCGGCATCTCCGCCTTCCTGGTCGACAAGGATACGCCCGGCTTCAACGTGCTGCGGCGCATCCCCATGATCGGCGGCGCGGCCACCTATGAGGTGGCGCTGGAGGACTGCCGGGTCGAGGGCTGGAAGCTGCTGGGCGTGGAAGGGCAGGGGTTCGCGCCCATGCAGCTGCGCCTGGGCACCCGCCGCATCCAGATGGCCGCCTGGTCCATCGGCATGGCCCAGCGCGCCCTGGACATGATCTGCGAGTTCGCGCCCCAGCGCGTCACCTTCGGCCAGCCCCTGTCCGATCGCCAGGCGATCCAGTGGTGGGTTGCCGATGCCGCCACCAAGATCCACGCCGCCCGGCTGATGACCTATCACTGCGCCTGGAAGCTGGACGCCAAACAGGACGTCCGCCAGGAAATCTCCATGATCAAAGGCTTCTGCACCGAGATGGCCTATGAGGTGGTCGACCATGCCATGCAGACCTTCGGCGCCATGGGCATGACCAAGGAACTGCCGCTGCAGCTGATGGCGACGAAGCTGCGCACCATGCGCATCTACGACGGCCCCACCGAGGTGCATAAGTGGGTCGTGGCCAGAGGCCTGCTCGGCGGGAAGCGGTGAAGGTGAATGCGAACAATTCCTCCCCCGATGGCGGAGGGGGACCGCGAAGCGGTGGAGGGGGCCTAGCCGCTACGCCGGCGCCAGCCAATCACCCGCCCCCTCAGTCGGCTTTGCCGACTGGCTCCCCCAGCGGGGGAGCAATTAAAGACTTCAGGAGCATCAAACCATGACCACCCAATACGGCGACACCTCCGTCACCCTCCACGGACATGTCGCGGTGCTCGAGATCGACCGGCCGCCGAACAACCACGTCAGCGCGGGCATGATGCGCGACCTGGCCGACGCGTTCGACGCCCTGGACGCGGACCCGGCCTGCCGCGCCCTGGTGCTGGCCAGCGCCGGCAAGGTGTTCTGCGGCGGCGCCGACCTGCATGCGCCCTCCGGCATCGCCTCGGGCAATTTCGACGAGGTCAATCCACTCTACACCCAGGCGGTGCGGCTGTTCTCCAACAAGAAGCCCATCGTCGCCGCCATCCAGGGCGCCGCGGTGGGCGCTGGCCTGGGTCTGGCTCTGGTGGCCGACTTCCGCGTCGCTGCCCCCGAAGCACGCTTTAGCGCCAACTTCGTCAAGCTCGGCTTCCACCCCGGCTTCGGCATCAGCCATACCCTGCCGCGCCTGATCGGCGAGCAGACGGCCGCGCTGATGATGCTCACCGGCCGCCGGGTAAAGGCCGAGGAGGCATTGGCGTTCGGCCTGGTCGACGAGGTCGCCACGCTCGAGACCGTCCGCGCCCGCGCCATCGCCCTGGCCGCCGAGATCGCCGAGGGCGCGCCGCTGGCGGTGCAATCCACCCGCCTCACCCTGCGCGGCGATCTCGCCGCCGCCGTAAAGGCCCAGACCGACCACGAATTCAAGGAACAGAGCTGGCTGCGCCAGACCGCCGACTTCGCCGAAGGCGTCCGCTCGGTGGCCGAGCGCCGGCCGGGGGCGTTTCAAGGAAGGTAGGCGCCCCCGCTCGGCTAACCTTCCCTGACAAGCGGGGAAGGTTGATAACAGCCAACCTTGACATAGAGCTGTCGCCTAAGTTCGCCTATGGTCGTATCGCGCTTAAGGGCGCACGCTGATTCTCGTCACCCGCTTACCCGCAGGAGATATGTCTTCAGTCGTACACAGTTCGCAAAATACGCCGTTCGGGCCCATCTCAGGAGGGCCGGCCATGCAGGTGCTTAAGCGCCCGCCGTCCGGCATGCCAGCCCTTGTGCTGAACGCCGACTTCCGGCCGCTCTCCTACTATCCCCTGTCGCTGTGGCCGTGGCAGGAGGTGATCAAGGCGGTGTTCCTGGATCGGGTCGATGTGGTCTCGACCTACGACCACATGATTCATTCGCCGTCCTTCGAGATGCGCCTACCGAGCGTGGTGTCGCTGAAGAGCTATGTGCCTCAGGACCGGCCGCCGGCCTTCACTCGCTTCAACCTCTTCCTGCGCGACGCCTTCACCTGCCAGTATTGCAGCTCCGGCGACGATCTCACCTTCGACCATGTGATCCCGCGCTCCCGAGGCGGGCGGACCACCTGGGAAAATATCGTCACCGCCTGCGCGCCGTGCAATCTGCATAAAGGCGGCCGCACCCCGCGCGAGGCCAACATGCACCCGCGCCACAGTCCGCGCCGGCCCAACATGTACGAACTCCAGGACCACGGCCGCCGCTTCCCGCCCAACCACCTCCACGAAAGCTGGCTCGACTACCTCTATTGGGACATCGAACTGGAGGCTTAGGGGTTCTGGGGGGACCTGCGGCCGCAAAGGGAACGCTGCTAAGGCAGCGTCAACCGGAAGGTCAGCCCTGACAATTCGGACTGGTACTCGACGATCGCGCCCAGCTGTTTCGCGAGCGCTCGAATGAGGCGAAGGCCGAGCCCGCCGTCCACTGTCGCGTCAAACGAGCCGGGCAGCCCGGGTCCATTGTCGATCACCTCAACGACAACGGCTAGCGAAGCGCCCTTGCGAACGCGAACCACGATCGCGCCCGCCGTCTCCGGCGGGTAGGCGTGTTTGACCGCGTTGGTGATGACCTCACAGACGATCTGACTGAGCGGAATGCTCTGGCTGGGCAGGGCAAGGCAGCCGTCGGCGAAGTCCTCGATCAAAACGATCCGAGCGGGAAGCACGTCCATGAGCGGCGCGCAAATCTCGTGTAGCCGCTCGGCCACGTCTATTGAGGCGTATCGGTCGCCTTGCGCGAACGATCTGTGCAAGCGCGCGACGGCGTCGATCTGGCATCCCACGCTCTGCAGCAGCATTTGAACCTCATCGTTGCCCATCTCCGTTGGCCGCCGGGCCACGTCGGACGCTTTCAAACGGACCAGTCCAACGATCAGAGCCAGATGATTGGCGATGCGGTGGTCGGCTTCCTCGACGATGCGGCAGCCCCCACAGGCGGGGGCGAAATCAAGCACGGTGGCGGGATGCGGATCGGCTGGTGGGCCGCCCAAGGCGCGAGATATCGTCTTGTGCATCACTCTGTCCTCGGGCTTCGCGACGGGCGCCGCGCCGTTGAACAGACAGGCTAAGGGATGGCGGGGTCACCTGACCTTGACCTCGATCAATAGCGGACTGGCGCTGATTGGCGCCCAGTTGATGCAGATCATATCGATGCAGTTTGAAGGGGCGATCCTGACGGCCAGTCAATACGCCGCTCCACGGGGAGCGACGAAATGGAGTTGCAGCCATGAACGACAAGACCCTCCGCCAGAACATCATCGACGAACTCAACTGGACGCCCGCCGTCGACGCGGCGCACGTCGGTGTCGCTGTGAACAACGGCGTCGCCACCCTCAGCGGTCACGTGCCCAACTATTCCCAACTCATCGCCGCCGAGGCCGCCGTCCGACGCGTCAAGGGCGTGCAGGCGATCGCCCAGGAGATGGAAGTTCAGTTCTTCGGCGACGTGACCCACAGCGACGACGACATAGCGAGCCGCGCGGTCACCCTGCTGAAATGGACGTCGCCGCTTTCGGAAAAGCCGATCGATATCAAGGTGGCCAAGGGTTGGATCACCCTGACCGGCGAAGTGGAATGGCAGTTTCAGCGTCATGCCGCCGGCGACAATGTGCGCGACCTGATCGGGGTGAAGGGGGTCAGCAATCTGATCACCGTCAAGCCTCGCGCCACGGCCGGCGACGTGGTCCGCGGCATCGAAGACGCCCTGAAGCGCGACGCCCGCTACGAAGCCGATCGCATCAAGGTCTCGGTCGAGAATGGCAAGGTGCGGCTCGATGGCAAGGTGCATAGCTGGCACGAGCGCGCCGCCGCCGAACGCGCGGCCTGGGCTTCGCCGGGCGTGCGGGCTGTGGACGATCACGTCCTGATAGGCTGACCTGCGCCATCCGGCTTCGCGCTTCAGGCGACCGTCTGGAGCGCGTTGGCTGGCTTAGGTGGTCAGGACCGCTCCTCAGCGAGCAGAGCCATGCGAACAAGTTCGGATAGACTCCCTGCCTGCATCTTGCTCATCAGGTTGGCGCGATACACCTCGACCGTCCGGGGACTGATGCCCAGCTCCTGGGCGACGACCTTGTTGGCGTGACCGTCCATCAAGCCATTGAGCACCTGGCGCTCGCGCATCGAGAGGCTGGCGAGCCGGTGCGCGACGAGGCTTCGTTGGGCGGCGCGTTCCAACTGATCGCGACCGCGGGCAAGCGCGGCGTGCAAGGCCTTCAAAATCAAGTCATCGTCGAAGGGCTTCTCGATAAAATCGACCACCCCTTCACGCATGGCCTCGATCGCCAGCGGCACGTCGCCATGGCCGGTGATGACAATGACGGGCAGGCCAAAGCCACGGCTGTTCAGGTTGCGCACCAACTCCAAGCCGCTCATTTCCGGCATGCGGACGTCAGTGATGACACAGCCGGCGCCGGGGCCTGGCAGCTCATCAAGAAAGTGCAACGCGGACTCATAGGTTTTCACGGCCAAATCGGCCGCCTGGAGCAGAAAGGCCAGGGAATCCCGCGCGGCTTCGTCGTCGTCGACGACATGGACAATTGGCTTGGCCGCAGTCGCGGGCATGACCGCTTCAGTCCGCATTCTCGGCCTCGCCCTCGCTCACCTGGCGCAGGGTGAAATGGAAGGTCGCGCCGCCGTTCTCGTTCGGCAGGACCCAGATGCGGCCGCCATGGGCCTCAATGATTGTGCGTGAGATCGAAAGGCCCACGCCCATTCCCTGCGGCTTGGTGGTGATAAACGGCTGAAACAGCCGAGCGGCGATTTCGGAACTGATCCCCGGACCTGTATCGGCAACGCTTACCCGAACCAGACCATTCCCGTCGTCGGAGTCGATGCCGGTGGTGATCACCAGCTCTCGCCTCGGCGAGGCCATCATCGCATCGATCGCGTTGCGGATAAGGTTCAAGGTCACCTGCTGCACCTGCACCCGATCGGCCAGGACCAGATCGGCCAGGGGATCGAAGCGATAGCTCACCCGCACGCCGTGTTCCTTGGCGCCGATCAAGGCCAGGGCGCTGGCTTCCTCGACGAGTTTGGTGAGGCTTTCGACTTCGCGCTCGCCCTCGCCGCGCGCGAGGAAGTCGCGCAGGCGACGGATGATCTCTCCGGCGCGCAAGGCCTGATCGGCGGCCTTGTCCATGGCCTCGCTCGCCTTGGCCGTGTCGGGCGGCGATTGATCGAGCAGCCGACGGCCGCCCTTCATATAGTTGGCGATCGCCGAGAGTGGCTGGTTAAGCTCGTGCGCCAGGGTCGAGGCCATTTCACCGAGTGCGTTGAGCCGGGAGACGTGCATCAGCTCAGCCTGAACCTCCTGAACGCGGGCCTGGCTGTCCTGCCGCTCGGTGAGGTCGCGGACAAAGCCGGCGAAAAACCGGCGGTCCGGAGACCGCATCTCGCCCACGGCCAACTCCATCGGAAAAGTCGAGCCGTCCCGGCGCTCGCCGACGACGATGCGGCCCATGCCGATAATTCGCCGCTCGCCAGTCCGCTCGTAGCGGTCGAGATAGCCGTCATGGCCGCTGCGGTAGGGCTCGGGCATCAGCATCCGCACATTCTGCCCGACCGCCTCGGCCGCCGTCCAGCCGAACTGCTTTTCAGCCGCGGCGCTGAACGACTGCATCACGCCGGCCTCGTCGATGACGATGGTCGCGTCGGGCACCGCGTCCAGGATCGATCGCAGATGCGCCTCGCTCTCGATCAGGTGATTATGGGTGGCGTTGGCCCGAAGGCGACCGCTCTTGAGCCATCCGCCAGCGATGGAGGCGCCCGCCGCCAGGAACAGATAGACCACCGCCATCAGGATTTCCGGATCGTCCAGACCGGTCTTGCCGGCGACCCAAAGTCCCAGACCCAAGCCCAGGACGGTGACGACCAGGCCTGGCCAGACTCCTCCAACGGCGGCGGCGATCGCCACGCCGGCCATCGAGAACAGGAAGGGAAAGCGTTGGCCGAGCAAGCCGTGCAGAGGAATCTGCAACAGCGCGGCCGCCAACCCATAGCCGATCGCCAAGACAAAGGTGCGCCAGCGCCATTGTTCGTTGAGAACGACCTCTGGACGCGGCTCCGCTGGCGCGTCGTGCTGCTGCATTGATGAACTCATGGTCCGATCGTCGGGCGTAATTTGCGGATCGCGGCGCGCGGGACGACCGAGGACCCAACCTGCGTAGTTTCCCCTAAGGAGTCGACACGAATTTTGGCGCGAGCCCTAACTGGCTATCCATCGACTGTCGCAAATCGAAGGGACGGCCATGCAAAACCCACAGGCCCACGTCGTATCAGTCCCGTGCAGCTATGCCGGGCCCGGACCGAAGCTGACCGAACTCGCGCCCGGGGTGTCGCTGCCCTGCTCCACGCTGAGGTTCGCTCGCAACGACGAGATTTTCGCCGAAGAGGAAGACGCCGACTTCGTCTACAAGGTCATTTCCGGGACCGTCCGCGACGTACGCATTCTCAGCGACGGACGCCGCCAGGTGGGCGCCTTCCATCTTGCCGGCGAGGTGTTCGGCCTCGATTGCGGCAAAAGCCACCGCTATTCGGCCGAGGCCGTGGTCGATTGTGAAATTGCCCTCGTCCGCCGCGCGGCCCTGGACAAGGCCGTGGAAGCGGACGGCGGCGCGGCCCGGAAATTGTGGGGCCTGACCTCGCGCGATTTGCAGCAGCTTCAGGATCACATGCTCCTGCTCGGCCGCAAGAGCGCCATCGAGCGGGTCGCCTCCTTCCTCCGAGGCATGTTCTCCCGCAGTCCGGCCGGCGACGCCGTCGACCTGGCCATGTCGAGAACCGACATTGCCGACTATCTCGGCCTGACCATCGAAACCATTTCGCGCACCTTGACCCAGCTTGAGCGGTCCAACGCCATCTCCATGCCGACCTCGCGCCACATCGTTTTGCACAGCCGCCTCGCCCTGGTGGAGGGCTGACAGCCGAGGACGTTGATCTCGATCACGGCGCGGGGCCGCGGCTCTGAAACAATCAGTCTTCGAGCACGGCATGGGTCGTCGCTCAGCCCGACGAGGCTCCGCCATGTCCTTCAAGACCATCCTTGTTCACGCCGAGCCCGGCGCGGGTTGTGACCGCAGGGTGCGCCTGGCTGTTCGGGTCGCCGACCTGTTCGACGCCACGGTGACCGGCCTCGGCGCTGAGGGTTTCGACCCCATGATCAACGCCGGCTACGCGAGTGGGGACGGCTCGGCGGTGGAGGCGGTTCGAGAGCGGATCGCGATCGACCTGCCCCTGGCGGAAACACATTTCCGGGCGCTGGCTGGGCGGCGCGAAGCCTGTTCCTGGATCGCCGCGCAAGGCTATCCTGACAAACTGCTCGCCTACTATGCGCGGGGCGCCGACCTGATCGTCACCAGCCGGCCGCGACACGGAGAGGGTCCCGACTTCGCCGCCAAGGCCGCCGACCTGGTCATGGAGGCAGGCGTCCCGGTTCTGCTGGCGGCGGACGGCGACGCCGAGTTCCTGGGCGAGCGGGTGGTGATCGGCTGGAAGGACACGCGAGAATCCCGCCGCGCGGTGACCGACGCACTGCCATTCCTGAAACGGGCGCAGAGCGTGATCATTGTCGCGGTCTGCGGCGAAGCTACCACGCGGATCGATCAGGACGGCCTGCAGGATGTCGGGCGGCGCCTGGCTCAGCACGGCGTCCAAACCCGCTTCGAGACCGTCCCGAAAGGCAAGGCCACCGTGGCGGAGGCGCTCGAAGGCGTGGCCGACCGGCATTCGGCCGACCTGATTGTCAGCGGCGCCTACGGCCATTCGCGCTTGCAGGAATGGATGCTGGGCGGAGTCACCGAAGACCTGGTGGTGTCGTCATCGAAATTCGTGCTGCTCAGCCACTGACGGCGCGGTCAGAGTTTGACGGCGCGCAGACGCAACGCGTTGCCAACGACGCTGAGCGATGACAGGGACATGGCCGCCGCGGCGATGGGCGGTGAGAGCAGGATCCCGAAGATCGGAAACAGCAGCCCCGCCGCCAGCGGCACGCCGGCGGCGTTGTAGATAAAGGCGAAGAACAGGTTCTGGCGGATGTTGCGCATGGTGGCGCGCGACAGGCTTATCGCTCGCACCAGACCCATCAGGTCGCCCTGCAACAGGGTGACGCCGGCGCTTTCGATCGCCACGTCCGACCCCGCGCCCATGGCCACGCCGACATCGGCGGCCGCCAGCGCCGGCGCGTCATTGACCCCGTCGCCCGCCATGGCGACGACGCGGCCCTCCCGGCGCAGCCGCCCGACCACAGCCGCCTTGTCCCCGGGCGAGACCTCCGCCTCGACCTCGTCGATCCCCAGCCGCTTGGCGACGGCGTGGGCGGTGACGGCGTTGTCGCCGGTCAGCATGACGATGCGAACGCCTTGGTCGTGCAGCGCCTTGATCGCGGAAGCGGTGCTGGCCTTGATCGGGTCGGCCACGGCGATCAGCCCAGCCAGGCGCCCGTCAACGGCGACGAAGATCACCGTGGCGCCGTCGCCGCGCAACCGGTCGGCCTCTTGTGACATCGTCTGGGTCGATACAGCCTTTTCGCCCAGGAACCCCGCGTTGCCGACAAGCACCGTCCGCCCGGCGATGCGTCCCGTGACGCCCTTGCCGATCGGCGCGTTGAAATCCTCGGCGGCTACGATCTTCAGCTGTCGCGCCTCCGCCGCGGCGACGACCGCACGGGCCAGCGGATGTTCACTCGATCGCTCCAATGCCGCCGCCGGGCCAATGACCTCGTCTTCGGTAAAGCCTGGCGCTGCCCGCACCGCCGTCACGGCCGGGCGCCCTTCGGTCAGGGTGCCGGTCTTGTCGACGACGATGGTGTCGACCTTCTCAAACCGCTCCAGGGCGTCCGCGTTCTTGATCAACACCCCCGCCTGGGCGCCGCGCCCGATGCCGACCATGATCGATATGGGCGTGGCCAGGCCGAGGGCGCAGGGACAGGCGATGATCAGCACAGACACCGCCGCCACAAGCCCATAGGCCAGTCGTGGCTGGGGACCGACAAGCGCCCAGATCGCAAAGGCCGCCAAAGCCGCCGCCACGACCGCCGGCACGAACCAGCCCGCTACGCGGTCCGCCAGGCGCTGGATCGGCGCCCGGCTGCGCTGGGCCTGGGAGACCATCCGCACGATCTGCGACAGCATGGTGTCGGCGCCAACCTTGTCGGCGCGCAAGATGAAGGCGCCGGTGGTGTTGAGCGCGCCGGCGATGACCGGATCACCCACCTGCTTGGTGACGGGCATGGATTCGCCGGTGACCAGGGACTCGTCCACCGCCGCGCGGCCTTCGACCAGCTGGCCATCAACGGCGATCTTCTCGCCCGGTCGCACGCGCAGCCTGTCGCCAAGGACGATCTGGTCGACATCGACCTCTTCATCGGTCCCGTCGGCCTTCACCCGCAGCGCCCGCTTGGGCGTCAGGTCAAGCAGGGCCCGAATGGCGCCGGAGGTGCGCTCGCGGGCGTGCAGCTCCAACAGTTGACCGACCAGCACCAGCACCACGATGACCGCCGCGGCCTCGAAATAGAGCGGCGGGGCGCCGTCCATGCCGCTGAACGCCGTCGGGATCGCCTGTGGCGCCAGGGTCGCGAACAGGCTGAACAGCCAGGCCACCCCCGCGCCGAGGGCGATCAGGGTGAACATGTTCAGATTGCGGGTCCGAACCGACACCCAACCGCGCTCGAGAAAAGGCCAGCCCGACCAGAGGACCACAGGCGTGGAAAGTCCCAGCTCAATCCAGGCCTTGAGTCCGGCGCCGACCGGCAGATGCAGGCCCAGCAGGTGTTGGCCCATCTCCATGATCAGCAGGGGCGCCGTCAGAATCCCGCCCAGCCAGAGGCGGCGGGTGAAATCGGCGATCTCCGGATTTGGGCCGGCGTCCGCGCTGGGCGTCTCCGCTTCCAGCGCCATCCCGCAGATCGGACAGGCGCCGGGGTGGAGCCGGTGGATCTGCGGGTGCATGGGGCAGGTGTAGGTCAACCTGGCCAGAGGCGAACCGGGCGCGGGCGAAAACTTGCTTAGCTGCTGGTCCATGGCTCGCCTCCAGGCCGTTAGCGTCTTTGGATTCCACACCATCATGGAAGCCGCGCGAGGCAGCCGCGCCCTTGATCCACATCAAGGTGGCGCCCGACGAGGCGGCTAGGCTGCCCAGATCGAACGACCGATCTCCTCAAGCCGTCCGCGGCCTCGACCAGATTGTCGACACCTACGAGGAGCCTTCGGAAACGCCGGCAAGACCCCGGCGCTGAAGCGGCTGATCGAGGCCTGGTGGGTCTCAACCAACGCTTCGCGGGGATCTGAGATGACCATGAAACGGAAAACCCAATGACCTACCAGAGCCTTAGCCCCTTCGATGGCAAGCTGATCAAAAGCTTCGATGATATCGACGCCACCCAGTACGAGACCAAGCTGGCGGCGGCCCAGACCTGTTTCGAGACCTGGCGTCACAAGACCTATGCCGAGCGGGCGGCAGTCATCGCCAAGGCGGCGCAGCTGTTGCACGACCAGGCCGGCGCCTTCGCCCACACCATGACTCTGGAAATGGGCAAGCGGATCGGCGAGGCCCGCGCCGAAGTCGAGTTCAGCGCCCGGATCCTGGCCTACTACGCCGAGAACGCCGAACGCTTCCTGGCGCCCGTCAAGCTCAACCCGATCGTCGGCGAAGCGCATATGGAGAGCAGTCCGATCGGGGTGATCTTCGGCGTCGAGCCCTGGAACTTCCCCTATTACCAGCTCGCGCGCATCGCCGGTCCGCACCTGATGGCGGGCAATACCCTGGTGGTGAAGCACGCCGGCATCGTGCCGCAATGCGCGATCGCCTTCGAAAAGCTGCTGCTCGACGCCGGCGCGCCGGTGGGCCTCTACACCAACCTATTTGTCTCTCACGAACAGTCGGAGCGGATCGTCGATGATCCCCGCATCAAGGGCGTCTGCCTCACCGGCAGCGTCGCCGCGGGCCAAAGCATCGCCGCGCGGGCGGGCCAGAACCTGAAGGTCTCGTCCATGGAGCTGGGCGGCAGCGACGCCTTCATCGTGCTTGAAGACGCCGACCTCGACCACACCATCCCTTGGGCGGTCTGGGGCCGGATGTACAACACCGGCCAGACCTGCTGCGCGGCCAAGCGCTTCATCGTCGTCGACCCCGTCGCCGACAAATTCCTGGAGCGGTTCCAGGCGGCGCTCGGCGCCCTGAAGGCCGGCGACCCCCTGGACGAGAAGACTACGCTCGGTCCCCTGTCCAGTGAAGCAGCGCTGGTTCAGCTGCTCAGCCAAGTCGACGATGCGGTGGCCAAGGGCGCCAAAGTGGTGATGGGCGGCAAGCGTATCGACCGGCCCGGCTCCTATATGGCGCCGACCATCCTCACCGACATCAAGCCGGACAACCCCGCCTTTCGCGACGAGTTCTTCGGTCCGGTAGCGCTATTTTTCCGGGTCAAGAACGAGGATGAGGCCATCGCCCTGGCCAACGATTCCGATTTCGGTCTGGGCGGTTCGGTCTGGACCAAGGACGCCGCCCGCGGCAGGCGTGTCGCCTCCAAGGTCGATACCGGCATGATGTTCATCAACAACATCGACTGGTCCGACGCAGAGCTTCCCTTCGGCGGGATCAAAAACTCCGGCTACGGCCGCGAGCTCGGCGACATGGGCATCCAGGAATTCGTCAACAAGAAGCTGGTCCGCACAGCTTCCATGGCCGCCCCGGCCTGACGTCCAATCGAGGCGATTTCGCCTGAACCCGACCCCGAAGGGGGATCAAGATGCCCAACACAATGCCCAATAAGATGATGGCCGCCGTGGTCACCGCCTTTGGCAAGCCGCTGGTGCTGCAGACGCTGGATATTCCCACGCCGGGCCCCGGCCAGATCCTGGTCAAGACCGAGGCCTGCGGGGTCTGTCACACCGACCTGCACGCCGCCAACGGCGACTGGCCGGTCAAGCCGACCCCGCCCTTCATCCCGGGCCACGAGGCCATCGGCATCGTCGTCGCCCTCGGCGCGGGCGTAACGGCGGTTAAGGAGGGAGACCGCGTCGGCGTGCCCTGGCTCTATTCCGCCTGCGGCCATTGCGAATACTGTCTGCAGGCGTTCGAGACCGTCTGCGCCGAGGCCCAGTTCGGCGGCTACACACAGAACGGCGGGTTCGCCGAATACCTGCTCGCGGACCCGGGTTATGTCGCCCACATCCCCAGGGGCCTCGGCGCCCGCGAGGCCGCGCCGCTGATCTGTGCGGGTATCACCACCTACAAAGGGATCAAGGAGACCGAGGCCCGGCCCGGCGAATGGATCGCCATCTCCGGCTGCGGCGGCCTGGGCCACCTGGCGATCCAGTACGCCAAGGTCATGGGCCTGCAGGTCTGTGCGGTGGATATCGACGACGGCAAGCTGGCGCACGCCAAACGTCTGGGTGCGGATCTGATCATCAACGCCAAATACGGCGATCCGGCCGCGGCCTTGAAGAAGGCCACTGGAGGCGGCGCCCACGGGGTGCTGATCACCGCCCCCTCCCTGCCGGCGTTCAAGCAGGGTGTGGACATGACCCGCAAGCTCGGGACTTGCGTCCTGGTCGGCTTGCCGCCCGGCGAGTTTCCGCTGCCCCTGTTCAACGTGGTCGCCGACTGCATCACCGTGCGGGGCTCCTTCGTCGGCACGCGCAAGGACATGGCCGAATGCCTGGATTTCGCCGCCGACGGCAAGGTCAAGGCCGACATCGAGCTGCAGCCTTTGTCTTCGATCAATGAGGTCTTCGAGCGCCTGGCGCATGGTGACGTGCCGTCGCGGGTGGTGCTCGATTTCGCGCCGGCCGAGGCGAAATCGCCTGTCCTCGAGCATGCCCTGGAAGCGAGCTGAACATGAACGCGCCCTCCCAAGCCGTCGTGGAGCTGTCCCGAGACCGCGGCGCCGCCTCCAGAGCTCAAGGTCCCGCCTACAAGACCTTGATGGTCCACCTCGAAGTCGGACACGCCAACCCCGCGCTTCTGCGTATCGCCAAGGACCTCGCTGACCGATGTCACACCGGCGTGGTCGGGATCGCCGGCTGCCAGCCGATGCAACTGCTGTACGGCGGCGAATATCTGACCGGGGATATGATCCAGCAGGATCGCGATACGATCACAAGCGAGTTGAAGAACACCGAGACAGAGTTTCGCAACGCCTTTTGGAATCATCACGAAAAGGTGGACTGGCGCAGCTGCGTGACCTTCCAGCCCCTGTCCGACTACATCGCGCGGGAAGCCCGGGGCGCCGATCTCCTGATCACCGGGGTCACCAAGGTGGCGGCGTTCAGCGAAACCCGCCATGTGAACGCCGGCGACCTGGTGATGCAGGCCGGCCGCCCGGTTCTCGTCGTTCCCGCCGCTGTAAAGCAGCTCGGCCTGAAACATACCATCGTCGCCTGGAAGGACACGCGCGAGGCCAGACGGGCGATCGCCGACGCCCTGCCGCTGCTGAAGGCCTCGGAGCATGTCACCGTGGTAGGGCTGGCTCGAGCCGAAGCATTACCGCACGTTCTCGCTCACCTTGAGGATGTTGTCGGTTGGTTGGAGAGCCATGGCGTCCTCGCCAAACCTTTGACGGCGTCATGTCCCGGAGAGGATGCGGACCGTCTCTATGAGATTCTAGGCGACGAGGGCGCCGACCTGGTGGTCGCCGGCGCCTACGGACACAATCGTCTGCGGGAATGGGCGCTTGGCGGTGTCACCGGCGACCTGTTGCTGTGTGAAGATCGCTGCGCCTTCCTGTCCCACTAATCGCTGGCGGCGTGGAGGTCTAACGCTATGCGGGCCATGGTGCTGAATACGGTTGGCGCTCCGCTTGAGTGGACCGAACTACCGGACCGAGAGCCCGGGCCCGGCCAGATTCGCGTCAAGGTCAGCGCCTGCGGCGTCTGCCGGACCGACCTGCATGTGGTCGACGGGGAATTGCCGAACCCTGTCACGCCGATCATTCCCGGCCATGAGATCGTCGGCCGAATCGACCGCCTCGGCGCCGGCGTCGAAGGACTGCGGCTGGGCGAGCGCGTCGGTGTGCCGTGGCTGGGCCACACCTGCGGCGTCTGTCCCTACTGCGCGGGGCAACGCGAGAACCTCTGCGATGCCCCGCTGTTCACCGGCTATACCCGTGACGGCGGCTTCGCGACCGCAACCATCGCCGACGCCCGGTTTGCCTTTCCGCTAGGCGAGGAAGGCGAGGATGTCTCTCTCGCGCCTTTGCTGTGCGCCGGTCTGATCGGCTGGCGATCGCTGGTGATCACAGGTGAGGGCAAGCGACTCGGCCTCTATGGCTTCGGCGCCGCGGCGCATATCCTGGCCCAGGTCGCCGTCTGGCAGGGCCGGTCGGTCTACGCCTTCACGCGCCCGGGCGATGTGAAGACACAAGCGTTCGCGCGAAGTCTCGGCTGTGTCTGGGCCGGTGGATCGGACGAGGCGCCGCCGGAGCCTCTCGACGCCGCTATCATCTTCGCGGTCGTTGGCGACCTCGTGCCCACGGCGCTGAAGGCGGTGCGCAAGGGCGGGCGGGTAGTCTGCGCCGGCATCCACATGAGCGACATCCCGGCCTTCGCCTATTCTCTGCTCTGGGAGGAACGACAACTGGTCTCAGTCGCTAATCTAACGCGCCAGGATGGGATCGATTTTCTCAGGCTCGCGCCGCGGATCGGGATCGTCACCCAGACCACGACCTACCCTCTCAACCAAGCCAACCAAGCCCTCGCCGATCTGCGTGCGGGTCGCTTCGAAGGCGCCGCCGTTCTGGAGCCTTAAAGATGCTCGACGTCGCCGAGGCGCCAACAGACATCCCCTTGTCGCCCGAGTTGCTGGCAAAGATGAACGCCTATTGGCGGGCGGCCAACTATCTGTCGGTCGGCCAGATTTATCTGAAAGACAATCCGCTCTTGGAGGTCCCGCTCACGCTTGGCCACATCAAGCCGCGCCTGCTGGGGCATTGGGGCACCACGCCCGGGCTGAACCTGCTCTACGTCCATCTGAACCGGCTGATCAAACAGCACGACCTGAACATGATGTACGTCATCGGGCCGGGCCATGGCGGTCCGGGCATCGTGGCGCAGACCTATCTCGAGGGCTCCTACACCGAGCGCTATCCCGCGATCGAGCGCAGCCGCAATGGCCTGCATCGGCTGTTTCGCCAATTCTCCTGGCCCTACGGCATACCGAGCCACGTCTCGCCTGAGACTCCGGGCTCGATCCACGAGGGCGGCGAGCTGGGATATTCCCTGCTGCACGCCTATGGCGCGGCCTTCGACAATCCCGACCTGATCGTCGCTTGCGTCGTTGGCGACGGTGAAGCGGAAACCGGCGCTCTGGCGGCCAGTTGGCATTCCAACAAGTTTCTCAACCCCGCGCGCGATGGCGCGGTGCTGCCGATCCTGCATCTGAATGGATTCAAGATCGCTAACCCCGCCGTCCTGGCGCGCATCAGTCGCGAGGAGCTGACATCGCTCTTGCAGGGCTATGGTTACGAACCGCACTTCGTCGAGGGCGACGATCCAGACCCGGTTCACCAGTCTCTCGCGGGCACGCTTGACGTCGTTCTGGCGCGGATTGTGGAGATTCAGGCGCAGGCGAGGGCTGGCGGCGCAACCCCCGAGCGGCCCCTCTGGCCAATGATCGTATTGCGCACCCCCAAGGGTTGGACCGGACCTAAGTTTGTCGATGGTCTGCCCGTGGAGGGAACCTGGCGCGCCCACCAGGTGCCGATCGCCAATTTCGAAAACCCGGTGCATCTGAAACAGCTCGAAGACTGGATGCAGAGCTATCGGCCGCGTGAGCTGTTCGACGAGAACGGCAAGTTCCGCGAGGAATTCGCCGACCTGGCGCCGACCGGCCGCCGCCGCATGGGGTCCAATCCGCACGCCAACGGCGGCGAACTGCTGGTCCCCTTGTCGATGCCGCATTTCCGCGATCATGCGGTCGAGCTAACGGCCCCCGGCGCGGTCAGGGCCGAGGCGACGCGGGTGCTGGGCGGCTTTCTCCGGGACGTGATGAAGCTCAATCTGGGCAAACAGAATTTCCGCCTGTTTGGTCCCGACGAGACCGCCTCGAACCGGCTGGAGGCCGTCTATGAGGCGTCCGGCAAGGAATGGATGGCGGCTGTCGAGGACGTCGACATCGATCTGAGCCCGGAAGGCCGTGTCATGGAGGTCTTGAGCGAACACCTCTGCGAGGGCTGGCTCGAAGGCTATCTGCTCACCGGCCGCCACGGCCTGTTCGCCTGCTACGAAGCCTTCATCCACGTCATCGACTCGATGTTCAACCAGCACGCCAAATGGCTGAAGGTCAGCAAGACCATACCGTGGCGCCATCCGATCGCGTCGCTCAACTACCTGCTGACGTCTCATGTCTGGCGCCAGGACCACAACGGCTTCTCCCACCAGGATCCGGGCTTTATCGATCACGTCGCCAACAAGAAGGCTGACGTGGCCCGCATCTACCTGCCGCCGGACGCCAACTGCCTGCTGTCGGTGGCCGATCACTGCCTGCGCAGCCGGGGGTACATCAACCTGATCGTCGCCGGAAAAGAGCCTGAGTGGCAGTGGCTCGATATGGAGTCAGCCGTCCGCCATTGCATCGCTGGCGCGGGCGTCTGGGATTGGGCCAGCAACGATGCCGGCGATCCCGATATGGTCATGGCCTGCGCGGGGGATGTGCCGACGCTCGAGACCCTGGCCGCCGTCACCCTGCTGCGCGCGGACTTTCCCGACATCCGCATTCGGGTCATTAATGTGGTGGATCTGATGGTCCTGCAGCCACAGTCGGAGCACCCGCACGGGATGGAGGCCCAGGATTTCGATGAACTGTTCACCACCGACAAGCCAGTGATCTTCGCCTTCCACGGCTATCCGACCATGATCCACAAGCTGACGTACAAGCGGCGCAACCACGACAACATCCACGTGCGCGGCTACAAGGAGGAAGGCACCACCACCACGCCATTCGACATGGTCGTGCTGAACAATCTGGATCGCTACCAACTGGCCTTCGACGCCATTCGGCGCATTCCACGTTTCGCCGATCAGGTGGCGACCGCCGAGGCCCGCTACTGGACCGCCATGGAACGTCACAAGCTCTATATCAGCGAACATGGAGACGATATGCCAGAGGTCCGAGACTGGCGCTGGACCCTGTGACCAGCCGTTTTTCCGCACCGTGACATGACAGGTTCCCAACAAGGTCTCGATGTTCTCGCGCTGAACAGCGGCTCCTCCTCGCTCAAATTTGGCCTCTATCGCGTGGGACCGGACTCCCTCGAAATCCTTATGTCCGGGGCGGCCGACGCCATCGGCGACAAGGCCGGCCAGCTCAACGCCCGGGACGGCGCGGGCCGGGCTTTGCTCCAGGAGGACGAGGCGATTGCCGACCAGGGTCAGGCGATCGCGCGCATCGCGAAGTTGCTGGCGGAACACGACCTTCCCCTGCCGGCGGCGATCGGGCACCGGATCGTCCATGGCGGTCCGACCCTGCGCCAGCACTGTCTGATCGATGGATCGGTGTTGGAGCAGCTGGAAGCGGCGACCGCCTTTGCGCCTTTGCATATGCCCTCGGTGCTTACGGTCATCAGGTTCGCCCAGGCGCATTTCCCCGATATCCCGCAGATCGCCTGCTTCGACACCGCCTTCCACGCTCAATTGCCGGATGTCTCGCGAGTCCTGCCCTTGCCCAGAGAACTGCGTTCGGACGGTATCCAGCGCTACGGCTTCCATGGCCTGTCTTGTGAATCCATCGTCCGCCAGACCGCTGACGGACCGCCCGACCGAATGATCATCGCCCACCTTGGCAATGGCGCCAGCATCACCGCCGTCAAGGGCGGCAAGTCGGTGGACACCAGCATGGGGCTGACCCCGAGCGGTGGGGTGATCATGGGCACACGCAGCGGCGACATTGATCCTGGCGTGCTGGTCTATCTGACGCGCGAAAAGAATTTCGACGCGGCCAAGCTCGAAGATATGATCGATCACCGCTCGGGCCTGCTGGGTATTTCGGGCGTCAGCGGGGATATGAGAGCCTTGCAGGCCGCGGCGCCGTCCAACGCCGACGCGGCGCTCGCCATCCAGATGTTCTGCTATTCCGTGCGCAAGCAGGTTGCCGCCATGATTGCGGCGCTGGAGGGGGTCGACCTGATCGTCTTTACCGGCGGCGTTGGGGAGAACGACGCAGACGCACGCGCCGCGATCTGCGACGGCCTGGGCTGGATGGGAATCAGCCTCGATCAAACCTGCAACCGGTCAGCACACGAGGTGATCAGCTCTGCCGATTCCCGCTGCGCGGTTCGCGTTTTGCCGTCGCAAGAGGACGAGCAGATCGCGTGGCATACCTGGGCCCTTTGTCCCAAGACGCCAGGCGGGCTGGCTGATGATCCGCTACGATAGACGCGTTATCGCGCTGGCCATCTGTCTGTCCGCCCTCGCCGGCTATGTGGACGCCCTTGGCTTCCTCAAGCTGAACGGATTTTTCGTGTCGTTCATGAGCGGGAATTCCACTCGGCTCGCGGTTGGCCTGGCGCGAGGTTGGCCGGCCGCGGCGACGGCGGCGGGTCTGATCACCGTGTTTGTGGCTGGCGTGGTGTTGGGATCCCTATTGGGCCATGCCGCGCGAACTCGTCGGCGACCGGCTGTTCTCGGCGGCGTCGCTTCCCTGCTTGCCCTCGCCGCAGGTCTGAATGCGCTGGGTGCGCCGCGCGCCGCGGTGGTCGCCATGGGCCTGGCCATGGGCGCCGAGAACGCGGTCTTCGAGGAAGACGGCGAAGTCCGCATCGGCCTGACCTACATGACCGGAACGCTGGTCAAGGTCGGGCAGCGCGTCGCTACGGCTTTGCGCGGCGGCCCGGCCATGGCTTGGGCGCCTTATCTGGGACTCTGGGCGGGCCTTGTAACCGGCGGCCTGCTGGGCGCGATCAGCTATCCGCATTTCGGCCTGGGCGCGCTGTGGATCGCGGCCGCTGTCGCCGCGACGCTCGCCGGCGCGGCGGCGGCTATTCGATAGGGCCGCTTGGGCAAGCGATTATGGATGGCCGTCGCGGCGATGGCCGCCTCGCCGTTCGCGACGGCGATCTGGTTGAGGCCGCGCACCAAGTCTCCGGCGGCGTACAGTCCGGCGATCGAGGTTTCCTGATGTTCGCTAACATAGAGGCGGCCGGCGTCGTCCATTCGCGCGCCCAAGGTCTTGGCCAACTGGGTTTGCGAGGTGGTCCCGAAGGCGGAATAGACCACGTCGAACCTGTGCGTTTGGCCGTCTTCAACCGACAGCGCCGTCACGCCGTCGTCGCCGAGCTGGACAGAGGCGACGTCGGCGTGGATCAGGCCGATCTTGGCCGCGGCCAGGGCCGTTAGCGTGTCAGGGGCAAGCGCCTCTGCCTCGCGAGGCAAGAGCAGCGACAGCTTGTCCGTATAGGTGCGCAGGAACAGCGCCTCGGCGGCGGCGTGTTCGCCGGCGCCCATGACAGCGACGCGCTTGCCCTGGCTCTCGTATCCGTCACAGATCGGGCAGGTGCGGATCAGCCCGTTCTTCACGGCCTCGGCCACATGCGGCAACGGCGGCTTGTTCTCCAGCACCCCGGTCGCCAGGACCACGGTTCGAGCGGTGACGGGCGCGCCCTCCACACTGGCCACGAACAGCCCATCGTCGGCGCGTTCCAGGGCATCGACCTGGCCGAACTTCAGCGGCGCGCCATACAGGCGAGCCTGCGCCCGTAGTCGGTCGAGCAGCACCGGGCCTTCGACACCTTGCGGAAAGCCCGGAAGGTTGTGGCTGAGCGGAATCCATTCCGCGCGACTCCAACCCTTGTCGACGATCAGGACCGTCCGAAAGAAGCGTCCAAGATAGATGGCCGAGGTCAGGCCGGCGGGACCGCCGCCGATGACCAGACAATCCAGGGCCTCATCCGCAATCACACCGCCAGCCGGCATTGCAAATCCCTCGCGAAAGGCGCGGCGAGCAAGGCCGCCGACGCCGAACTCATCCCCGTTATCGAAACCACCCGCTGGCAGAGCAGTAGCGGCGCCGAGCGGTGAGATGCGATCAACACGCCCTGGCCGGTTTGGTTCAGCCGGCGCTCCAACCGATCAAGCACAAGGGCCTCGGTGGCCGGGTCCAGGCCCTCGGTCGGCTCGTCCAGCAGCAGCCAGGGCGCGGGACGCAACAGGGTGCGGGCCAGCGACAGCCGCCGCCGCTCGCCCCCCGAAAGCCGCGCGCCGTTTTCGCCGATCCAGGTGTCGAGGCCTTGGGGCATGCGGCGGATACGGTCATCGAGAACCGCATCGCTCAAAGCCGCCCACATGACCGCATCGTCGGCCATGTCGTCACCGAGGCGAAGGTTGTCGCGCACCGTGCCGGACAGCATGGCCGCGTCCTGTGGGGCGTAGGCGAACACGCATCGCGCTGCGCCCACAGCCTGCTCGGCAAGATCGAAGCCCCCGACCCGGATCGCGCCGGCCGTGGAGGGTCGCAAGCCGACCAGACGCTCGATCAGCGTCGTCTTGCCGGCGCCGGACGCGCCGACCAGGGCGATGCGGTCTCCCGGCGCGAATGTTGCGTCGCCGAGGCAAATCGTTGGGGAAGGAACGGCCGCCGCGGCTCGGGACGCAGCGTTCGCCAGCCAGGGCTCGATCCGCCTCGCGGCCTCCGCAACGGCGCCGTTCTCATTGAAGGCGCGCAGGGCGGCGGCAAGGCTTTCCAAGGTCATGGCGGCGGCCAGGCCCGCCATTGCGGCCAAGGGCAGCGGCGCCCGGCTCGCCAATGTGATGACGACAGCCACGCCGGTCCCGAGGATCAGCGCCTGCAAGGCCGCGCTCCATGCCTGCGTCCTGACCATGGCCAGCCGCATCGCGCCGAGCGCTCGGCCGCGTTGGTCGATCGCTTCGGTGGCCCAGTCTTCAAGGCCGTAACACCGCAGTTCCGGGCCGGCGGCGGCGAAGGCGGCCACACAGTCTTTCAACCCGCCGGCGCGAACCTGCAGTCCCGCGCCGGCCGCGCGCGCCATCCTGGCGCCCGACCACCGACCCGCGATAACGGACAGGCCGGCAAACGCCGCCAGGGCGGCGGCTGGCGCCCAACCCGCGAGACCCGCCAGTCCAAGGCCGGCGATCAGGGCGGCGCACAGGGTCCACGGCAGCGGCAGGCGGATGAACAGGGTCTCAAGGGCGTCCACATCCTGGATCAACCTCGCGGACGCCTCGCCGCCGGACAGCGAAAGCGACGCTTGCGGCGGCGCGGCGGCGAGGGCGGCAAACAGCGCGGGCCTGATATTGGCCAGCGCCTTTAGGGACGCCTCATGGCTGCTCACCCGCTCCAGATAGCGAAAGCCGGTGCGCAGGATGGCCATCAGGCGAATGCCGGCGCTGGGCAGAAGGAAGTTGAACGCCTGGGCCGCGCCAAGGCCGGCCGCGCCGGCGATGGCGGCGCCGGTGATGAACCCGCCGGAAATCCCCAGCAGCAACACCGCCGCCAAGGCCGCCACCATGCTGGAGGCGGCGGCAAACCGAAGGGAGCGCGCCTGTCGCCGCCGTTCCGCCCGAAGCAGGTCGCGAAGGCGCGGCGTTTCGGTGAGCTTCATAGCCGCACGACCCGCTGGGCCAGGACGGCTATCGCCTCGCTGTGGGTGGCGATGAGGGTCGTGCGGCCGTTCGCGGCGGCGGCGATCACCGGCAGCAGCGATTGGGCCGCCAGGTCATCGAGATTGGCGGTGGGTTCGTCGAGCAACAGGATGGGCGACGGCTTGAGCATGGCGCGGGCGAGGCCCAGCCGCCGCCGCTCGCCGCCCGACAGGCCGCCGCCGCGTTCGTCGAGATGGGCGCTCATGCCGCCCAAACGCGATCCCAGGGCGCCGCCAAGTCGACGATTTCGGCGACCCTGGCGATCTCGGCGGGGCTAGCGTCCCGCCGCGCCAGGGCGATGTTGTCGGCCAGCGAGCCTGGCATGATCAACGGCGCCTGCCCGGCGAAGGCGATCAGCGACGCGAAGGAGTCCACGTCGGAAAGGCGCCGGCCATCCACCCACACCTCGCCACCGCTCAGCGGGGCCAGACCCAGAAGCAGGTTGAGCAGGCTGCTCTTGCCGGCGCCGCTCGGGCCCATGATGGCCGTGATCGAGCCCGACGGCAGGTCCAGGTTGAAGCTGTCGAAAATAGGGTCGTCGTTGTCCGCGTATTGAATGCGGACGTCCGTGAAGCGAATGGCCGGCGCGCGGTCGCCTGGACGCGCAATCGGCCGAACTGCCCGCGCCCTTGAAGCCACGAATGCGGGCGCCGCCGCCTCGGCGGCCTGGCGGTCGTGATAAGCGGCGGCCAGCCGACGCAGGGGAGCGTAGACTTCTGGCGCCAACGCCAGTGCGAAGAAGGCGCGCGGCAGGGTCAGGGTTTCCGGAGCCGGGAAAGGCAACAGCCGCAGCAGGTTGAAGCCGCAGTAGACCGCCACCAGCGCTACCGACAAGGCGGCGAAGAACTCCAGCACGCCGGACGACAGGAAGGCCGTGCGCAGCACCCGCGCCGTGCGCCGTTGCAGCTCGTCGGCGCTTTTGGCCAGGGCTTGAGTCTCGGTCGCCTCGGCCTGGAAGGCGAGGATCAACGGTAGGGCGCGGACCTTGTCGAGGAACAGGCCGGACAGCCGCTCGAGCGCCTGGAACTGGCGACGGGAGTCTTCCGCCGCGGCCGTGCCCGCCAGCCACATGCCGACGATGAAGGGGATGAGGGTGAGCAGCAGGATGATGGCGCAGATCGGACTGGCCACGGCGACGGCGACGATGATTATGGCCGGGACGATCGTACTGGCCGTGCGCGCCGGGACGAAGCGCGAGAAATAGCCGTCCAGCGACTCCACCCCCTCGACCACCGCCGCCATCGTCTCGCCGTTCGTGCGCCGGTCGCCGGGTGAGCGGCTGAATATCGCGCCGGCCGCCTCGCGCCGGGCGGCGCTCTTGATCTCCAGGGCCGCCGTGGCGGAAGCCCTGCCGGCGACCATCGCGATGAGACCGCGCGCGGAGGCGGAGATGGCCGCCAGGATCAGCCAGGGCGCTGACACCGCCGGACCATCGGCCAGGTGAGTAATGCCCAGAGCCAGGCCGGCCGCGAAGCCGACGGCCGCCAAGGCCTCGGCGCTCAAGATCAGGCCAGACCGCCGCAGCGCCGCCGACTGTCCGCGCCCCAGCAAGCCCAGCCAATCACGCGGGATGGTCGGAACGGCGGCTTCAGTCGTGTGTGCGGTCGAGGACATCGCCAGCAGCGCTACCGCCCCGGCCACCGTCGCGCTTTGACTAAGATCAAAGACGGCGTCCAGCGCGGGACCTAAGCGGAAACGGTCAGCCGGGCAGATGAGCCTGGCCGCAGGAGCGACCCATGGATTCCATCGTCATCGATCTGTCGCGCCTGCAGTTCGCGCTGACGGCCCTCTATCACTTCCTGTTTGTGCCGCTGACGATCGGATTGTCGGTGCTGCTGCTGATCATGGAGAGCATCTATGTGATGACCGGCCGGCCGATCTGGCGCACGACGACCCGGTTCTGGGGCACGCTGTTCGGCATCAACTTCGTGCTGGGCGTCGCCACCGGGATCACCATGGAATTCCAGTTCGGCATGAACTGGTCCTACTATTCCCACTATGTGGGCGACATCTTCGGGGCGCCCTTGGCCATCGAGGGCCTGATGGCCTTCTTCCTTGAGGCCACCTTTGTCGGGCTGATGTTCTTTGGCTGGGAGAAGCTCTCCAGGGGCGGTCATCTGTTCGCCACAGCCATGGTCGCCCTAGGCACCAACCTGTCGGCGCTGTGGATTCTGGTCGCCAACGGCTGGATGCAGAACCCGGTGGGCGCCGCCTTCAATCCCGACACCATGCGGATGGAGGTGGTGGACTTCGAGGC
>Ga0302314_10001721_pt1 | contig 40967 bp, 37 predicted proteins | sample III_Palsa_N2_3_FD_200533 | JGI IMG/M metagenome (GOLD analysis project Ga0302314, IMG submission 200533) | Peat permafrost microbial communities from Stordalen Mire near Abisko, Sweden - III_Palsa_N2_3 | ecosystem: Environmental > Terrestrial > Soil > Palsa > Peat permafrost | place: Sweden... | reverse complement strand
CGCTGGCCCTGCTGCTGACGCAGGCGCCGTTCGGCTTCGTCTCCCTGCTCGGCGTCATCGCCCTGGGCGGCATGATCATGCGCAACTCGGTGATCCTGGTCGACCAGATCCGCCAGGACGTGGCCGATGGTCACGACGAATGGACCGCCATCGTCGAGTCCGCCGTGCGCCGCTTCCGCCCGATCTGGCTCACCGCGGCGGCGGCGGTACTGGCGATGGTGCCGCTGTCGCGCAGCGTATTTTTCGGCCCCATGGCCATCGCGCTGATGGGTGGGCTGATCGCGGCAACGTTGTTGACGCTGACTTTCCTGCCGGCGCTGTACGCGGCCTGGTTCCGCGTGCGCCGTCCCGGTGCCGCCTGAGTGGGAACTGTCGACATGAGCCTTTCCTTCGCCGCCAGTGTCAGCGCGCAAGTCCGGGCCGATTGCCAGCGCTGCTTCCCGCACATCGTGCCGATCGACCTGCGCGGCATCTTCACCGGCTAGCAGCGCCGCTGGTCTGGTTCATCAGCCAGGCCCTGCGCCTGTCCCGCCTGTATCGAGGCCGCCAGGGCAGGCTATATGTGAGCTTGCGCACCTGGCGCGCGCTGGAGTCTGTGGCAGAATAGCCAGTATCCATAAGGCCGGGGCCTATATGGCAGGGCGCGCTCAGGACGCCCGCAGACACTGCCCGGTCAATACAGGCGTCAGGGGGGAGCATGAAGGACTCAGGCAAGATTTCAGCTACGCTGGTATGCGCGGCCCTGGTTGTTTTGCTGCTCGGCGCCTGCTCGGGGAGTTCCGGATCTTCTACCACAGGCAGCACGGTGGATAGTTCCACGCCGCCGCCGTCTACGCCTTCCGCGCCGGACCAGCCGGATGCGCCCATTTTCAATGGCACGCCGACGGCCACCCTGGCCTGCAACTGGCGCGTCGCCAACGGCACGCCCGAGGCCGATACGCCGCCCGGAGCCTTGCGCTGGGGCTATCTGGACCTGGCCGCCGGTTACTACCAGGTGATCCTGTCGCCGAGCTTCCCGCTGGGCACCCGTTTCCAGTTCGACGGGCAGTACCCCGCCGCGCGCAATTTCTCCTACCAGCTCTACAACGGCGGCAGCCAGGAGCTGGCCGAGCTGCCGGACTATGAGGTGGTGCCGGATTCCGGCAGCCAGTCGCCCTTCAACGGCGTCAACTCCGTCAATACCTCGATCCCGTCCGGCGGCCATTACACGGTCTACCTGGAATACAACGCCAAGCCGGCCAAGCCGGCGGCCAACACCATCTACCTCGACCCGAGCCAGATCACCACGCTGAACCAGGTGGTACTGGTCTATCGCGTCTACAACGCCTTCAACGGCATCACGGTGGCCGAGCACGGCGGCGTACCGCTGCCGACGGCCTACGAGGTGACAGCGCAGGGCCTGGAGACCCTGGCCAGTATCGACAACACCCTGCTCTGCGATGCCGGCATCGGCGCGCGCGACACCGAGCGCCGCACCTTCTCGGCCGGATCGGACATCCTCAACTCGCAGCCGCAGCGGCCGGGCGCCATCCCGGCGCAGCCGGTACCGGCGCCGCCTGCCTTCATCCTGCGCGACAGCACCGGCGACATCCTGGTCAACGAGGACAATCGCTACATGTACGCCGAGCTGTCGCAAACCGCCGGCGATCTGGTGCTGATGCGGGTGCGCGCGCCGAGCTTCGCCACCCAGCCCGGCGTGGGCCCGGATCCGCAGATGCGCCACTGGTCGCTGTGCGAGAACGCCATGCTCTCGGCGGAAACCTATTCCTGCATCGAAGATACGGATGCCACCCTGGACAGCGGCGGCTTCTTCAACGTAGTCATCGCCGTGGCCAGCAAGCGCCCGGCGAACGCCACCGCGCAGTACGGATTCAACTGGCTGGCTTACGGCACCACCGATGTCGGCTTTCCGATCTTCCGGCACATGCTGCCTTCGCCGGATTTCACCCAGTCGGCTTTCAGCGTGCCGGCCGGTGCGGCGCCGCAGTCCACCATGGGCGATTACTTTCCGGTCACCACCTATTGCTCGAACGCGGTTTTCGCCGCGCACACCCAGGCCGGCGATACCCCGGCGCAGGTGTTCGCGGGCTGCCAGGCCGGCCAATAGCCAGCTGAGGCCCTTGCGGCAGGGGCATCGCCCGCTGTCCCGTTCAGCTGCGGGCAAGCTCCAGCGCGGTAAATTGGCTCCGTGGCATCAAGCGGAACCAATGGGGCTGTAGCTCAAGTGGCAGAGCGCGACAGTGCATCGTCGAGATCGAGGTTCAATTCCTTGCGGCTCCACCATCCGCGCCGCGCTTTTTCTGCCGCCACGGCAGGCAGGACCATGCGCTCCAGCAAGGCGCGGACAGCCGTGATTCCGCCGATCCGCTATTGCGGCGCGGAGTCCACCTTCCAGCCGCTCGCATCCAGTTTGAACGTGGCTTGCCCCGGCCTTTCGGCGCTATCGACTCCGGCGCTGTTGGCCCGCCACTTGTCGAGATGGGTCTTGAGGGCCTTGAACATCAGGCTTGGCGCCTCGTGCGCTTCCATTTTCGCGTAATCCTTGAGCCAGGCCTCCGACATATCATTGTCGAAATGGCGGTCGTGGTTGTATTCAACGCTGGCGCTGTTATTGCCCATGGTGATTCGGGTGACACGGGGCTTGTAGACGCACATCGCCTTGCCTTCAAGGTCCGCGAAATCGGGCTCACCCTGCTCCGTGTAATAGGAGCCGCAATCATTGCTCATCAGGGGCTGCAGCAGCTCTTCCGCCTTGGCGGCGGTAAGGTCGTCCGCCATGCAGCTGGCGCTCAGGAACAGGGCTGCCAGGGCTCCCGCTGAATAAAGGGTTTTCATGAGAATCTCTCCATGCTTGATTGATTAAGGAAATCGGCTGCACTTCGCTGCGGGTGTTTGAGTCATGCGATGCGAGCCGAGTGGTCGTTGCGGGCGTAGTCCTTGTTCATTTCACGATCACGCTGCCGGTCATGCGCGGACCATGGATGCCGCATTCATAGGCATACGTTCCCGGCGTGGTAAAGGTCCGTGTATAGCTCGCGCCCTTGTCTAGGCGTGGCCCCATCTGGTCGGGAAACTTGATCCGGTGATTGGAGTCGTCGGTATTGACCCAGGTAACAGTCGTGCCGGCGGGCACGGTGATCTGTGCGGGCACGAATACCATCCAGCCGATGTTGACGTGATTGGGTTCCGTTGGCGCGGGAGGAGGGGGTACATCGATTGCTCCTGCGGTCTGGACGCCAAAGCCCAGCGCCAGCGCCAGGAGCAATAGACCGCGACGCGATACATGGATCCGCTTCCTGTTCATTGAAGTTGGTCGATACTCGGGTTGATCGGGCGGTACAGCGGGAATATCCGGTCACAAGCGCGGCTGCCGAAAACCGGCATCGAGCTTCCACGTCCGTACGGGCGGCGTTGGCCGTCTGGAACCGTGTCTGTTGCCGAGCCGTTGCAGCTGGCCCTTCATCGAAGGCCTGGCTTCGGCAACCATAAAATCAAAATATGCATACCCCGTGCCACTTTTCCACGAGCTGGCTAACGAAGGGTATTTATGAGCGCATTGATTTCGCATCGCCCAAAAAAGCCCACGCTGCCGGCATGTCTCCGGTAGCGTGGACATCATGGTCGAATCCGCACGGGCGTCGTTGGCCGTGCGGCACATCCTGGGAGCCTCCTATCGATTACGCCCGAATGGGAAAATCAGATGCGGCTTCTTCCCGGTTTTGCATGAAGGTCAAGGCCAACTGAAGCGTCTTCGCTGAAATGATCAGAAGGTGAAGCGGGCGCCGACCGTCGGAGCCAGGTTGGTGTTGTAGTAGTACGGAACGCCGGGGCCGTGCGGAATGGCGATGGACAGGCCGCCGGTGACGTCGGACCAGGCAATTCCGGCAAAAGCGTCGAAACGCTTGGTGAAGTGGTGATCCGCATACAGGGACACCTCGTTGAGCGTGCCCTCGCAGGAACTGCGGAAGCCGGCGGCCGGTGAGCAGTCCCCCGGCACGCGGAAGTCGTTCTGCAGCTCGTGATAGTAGGACAGGGTGATATCGGTCTTGATGTCATACGCGTATTTCACGCCGGTCCAGAAGACCTGCACCACCTTGGTGGAATCGAGATTGTTGTCTTCGACGCCGCTCAGCAGATAACCGCCCTGCGCCGTGGCGCCAATGCCCAGGGGGCTCGACGGGTTGGTCATGCGGATGTGTTCATAGCCGCCGTAGAACCTGAACTGGTTCCAGGCATATTTGGCGGCGATCATCAGGGCGGTGTTGTCGGTCACGATGCCATATTCGGTGTTGCCCGGATCGATCAGATTGGCGCCGGTGACGGGATTGGTATTGATGCTGTTCGTGGTCGACTGATAGGGCGCCGACAGGCTCTCGGGGCCCAGCAGGGGATTGAGGACGCTGATCGCCTGGTTGATATGTTGGAGGACGACGTCGGTGGAGAGCTTGCCGTATTCGCCGCCGAGGTCGAAGCCATAGGCGGAGTTATGCGACTCCTCCGGCGTACAGGTGGCGGCAGTCCAGCTGGCGGAGGCGGAATAGCAGCCGCCCTGACCGTCGGAGAACTTGTACATCCCGCCGAAATGGACCGGGCCATAGGCGAGGCGGTATTTCATGGCGTTGTCCCAGCGGGTGTCCTGGGTATCGCCGCCGCCGGCCATCAGGCCGTTATAGCCGATGAAGGAAAAGGCGTAGGCGCCGCCGGCCGGATCGTAAACAAGCATCGCATCGGTACCGAGCGCGCGCTGACGGCCGAAGGTCAAGGTGCCGAAATGCGTGGAGGACAGGCCGCCATAGAACTCGTCGTTGATGGCCTGGCCCGCGCGCGCGCCGTCGCCGGCGTACGAGTAGCTGCCCCGGGGCTGGCCGGCGTTGCTGGTGTTGGTGGCTGCCATGTTGGCGAGCTGGCCGGACTGCGGGTTGATGCCGGTCGAGGCGTTGAACACGGCGAACCAGTCGTCCAGAAGTTCTTCCCTGGCCTTGATGCCCACACCCGTCTGTGACAGATTGTTCGGCGCAATGAGGTATTGGGAGTGGTTGCCGTTGCGGTTGATCAGCGACTCGCCTTCATAGTTATAGCCATTTTCCCGCAAGCCGTGGCTGACCCAGCCCACGCCGATGTCATAGGCGCCGTACAGGGTGACGCCGTGCCAGCTCAGCGGGCAGTCGGTGGTGCGGAACTCCTTGGTACTGGTGCAGGCCGCGGGGGTGGAGGGAGCGGCCGCAGCAGGTTCGGTGGCTGGAACATCGGCAGCCAGCGCCGCATGATTCAAAATGAGTGTTGAAGCAAGCGCCGCAAGGGCGCAGCAGCGGACAGACCGCAATTGTTTTGACACGACTCCCTCCTCGTTCGATTGATGAATCCGGGTCCAACCGGCTACACGCATGGTTGCAGCAGATATTTTCTTTCTCATGTTCCCTGTGTTCCCTTGGTCAATTGAACCGGTGCATAACGAAGACAGGTTTCGTTATTCCCGGCCGTATATATCGATGCGCAGAGCGCACCGTAACAGCGATGTGTCAACAATGGGAGTGGTTTCGAGCCGCCTTCAGCGGGCCCGCAAAAGAGAAAGGCGCCTCGCCGTAGTACGGTCGGACGCCATTGCCCAAACTTTCTTGTTTCCCTCCAAACCCGTCGATGGGCCTGCACGCTGTGTGCGCGCAGATGGAGTCACCATCCCGAACAGCAAGCTGCGTGCCAGTCTCGACCATGCGGGCGGCTTGAGCCCGGTATTCAAGCGGGAACCTACGAACTGCGCAAACGCTTCGAACTCGCTCCTGCTGATCAAGATCGTCCGCATAGGCATTCGTGGCCCCCGGTTTTTGTGCGCCAAATCGGCATCAATGCCTGCATTCGATGCACGATATTAGAGCAGAAAGAATTGTGGCGAGCGCTATTGGCGCCGATACCGGCGGTTCTCCGAATAAAATTTAAAATGGTATATATATTGCTATATATAGCTCCATCAGTCGCCGCAGACTGACAAGCACGCAGGACACCGGAGTCCACGCTATGGCCAAGGCCGCAGCGTGGATTTTTTTTGGCCGGCGCCTTGCCATTGCACTGATGGCGGTTGGGTTTGTCAGGAGGATGTGAGGTTCGGCCGGCGAATGACGCCGGCCGTGTTTTGTTGGTGGTCCGTGGAGATCTCCCTGGCCACGGACCTGGCCGTACCTGGGAACGATCTTGTCCATGCGCTGGCGCCCCCTCTGGTGCATGGCTTGCCCACTATGGCACTCCCGGCTCGTGCCGCCCTGCACGAGCCGGGCCTTTTATTCCGTTACCAAGGAGACTCTGATTGGAGCCGTCACCCGGCTTGCGCTGGAATGGCGACCTTGAGCTGTTCAGACCTCTTTCAAGATTGCTTCACCCCAGAAACCGGATCGGCTGGTCGATGCTGAAGTCGCCGATTGCAGAGAGATAAGCGCTGGGCGGTTCGGGGAATCGGTGGATGCCGACAATCACGCTGAGCGCCGCCTCGTCCACGGCGCTGCTGCCGCTGCTCTGGGCAATACCGGCCCCAAGCAAGCTTCCGTCCCGGGCGATGCGGATATGCACCACGGTGAGGCCATGGACATGAGGCTTCTGATCATCGAGATAGGCGCGGATGATCCGGCTCACCTCGATCAGATAAGCCAGGGGTGGTGGCTGGGGTAGTTGCGCATCGCCGGCAGTGGGCGCGGCAAGGGGTGCCGCAGGTATTTCCGCGGCGGATGGCGCCGGCTTCGTTTCCGCGGCCGTGGCGACCTGCGTCGCGCTGGGCAAGGTGCTGGGCTGCAAAGCAGGCGCCGGGGGCATTTGCCCAATGGGGTGTGGTGTCGGCGTGGCTGCGTCGTTGGAGTGGTGCCGGCGTCCTGGTGCTGCAGGCGGAGTATGGGATGAAGTTGCGGGCGGCGCGAGCGGTGCGTCGAGCGGCGAGTTCAGGGCAATGACGGCCATGGCTCTTTTTGGCGGCAGCGCGCTCTGGTGATGCCGCAGGCCCAGGAACAACAGAAAAAACACCGCGGCGTGCAGGCACAGCGAGTTCAGCATTGCCGGGCTGATCGGCACCGACGTCCGCCGCTTCGAATGCAAAGTCTTCAGTGCAGTCGATTCGACGGCGGCATCCATGTCGAGCCTGGTGCGGGGGAATTCCGGATTATTTGACGGAGGCGTACTTCAGGTCATGAATCGCGGGAATGGCGGCGGGAAGCTCGACCACCTCGCTGACCATGGTCGATTTGACAATGCTGCCGCTGCCTACCTTGGTCCGTACGTAGACATCCTGGCCGGCGGCGAGGCTGAAGCTGGTCTGGTTCAGCGTACCCGCGCCGCAAGACACCTGATAGGCGCCGGGGTCGCGGTCCACATAGAAGAAGGTTCCGGGAGTGGATATGCCTACTACCGCTCCGTTGACCATGATGTCGGGCGTGATCAGATTGCCCATCCAGGCCGATTCGCGATAGAAATAGATCCGTCCCTTGTCCGCCGGTTGCTGCGGCATCAGCGCCTGCATTTCGGAGTAACTGAGCTGGCTGGCGCAGGCATCGAGCAGCAGCACAGCGGCGATGACGGAAACGCTTCTGAGCATGTGCATCATATAAGTCTCTAGGTTGTTATTAGATGACGAACAATACTTAGCATGTCTTGTGCCACGTTTTCTGCTCCGATGATTGCCTGTCTTTTAAGTGGCATATGAATTGCTTATTTGTAGTCTCTTTAAAAAGGAAGCTACTGCATGGGCAAGTTTGTCGAGATCGAATTCCAGAACAAGACCGCTCTCGTCAAGCTGTCCGAGATCACCATGCTGGAGCTGACCGAAGAGAATGAAAGCTATACCCTGACTATCTATATCTCCGGCGAAGACAGTTTGACGGTGGAAGCCGAGCCCGGGAACGTGAAGGTCGTATACGGTCTTTACGGTGACCTGAAGGCGAAATTGGAGGCCCTGTAGCCTTCACGATTTTCCGGCGAAAGTGCCCGAGCGTAGGGTCGGTTATGGAGCTGGCTGGCAGTTGCCGGTCTGATTCTCCACCAGGCAGCCGGACTGGAAATGAAAGTTGAATGCACCACTGCCGCGGTCGATCGTGGCGTCGCGGCCTTCCATGCCGCCGCCCCACTTTTTCAGGGTGATGACCGGGCCTGCTGCTTCGATCTGGCCGGCCATCTGATCGGATTTCCAGAGATTTCGCTCAAGATCGATTTCCACCGTGGAGGTCTCCTGAATCGGGGCAATCGTTCCCGGGCAGCGACTGGGGCCGAACGCCAGGGTGGTGCTGCATTGATAGCGTATTGGGCCGTCGGCCTGGGTCGCACCGCACAGCGACAGTGCGGCCAGCGCAATAGCGGGTCGAAACCAACCAAGCCGACGGCTGACAAGCTGACCTTGCATGGATCTTTCCCCGATTTATCCGGTAACAGGCTCGATCAAGCGACAGCGCAAGGACCGAAAACCATCTGGTCCAGGCGACAAATCATGCTGCGCCTGCGGCATTGCCGTGGCGGGGCAGACCCGCGCTAGCGCGCCGCCTGTTCCTGCAGCAGGGTGATTACGGAAGCAAATTGCAAGGCCAATGCCGCCACCACCGCCAGGCACTCCAGCAGAGGCGGATGTCCGCCGCGTGTTTGTTCCATTGCACGAGACTCCTTTTTGCCTTCGAAAAACAAAAAACGCCCACGCCATCGGCAATATTGCCGGCAACGTGGACGTCGATGTCCGCAGGACCGGGCTTCTGCGCCCGATCCATATGGGATCATTTCTGCAAGCCTTGTGCCAGCGATACGGCGGCAGGGGCGCGGGCGCGGAAGGCCATTTCGCGGATGGAGAATGTGGAAAAGCATCAGCCGATGCATAAACTGGCAAATGTGATGCTGTATAAAGTGGCACACACAGCCGGCACCGCTCTTTCTTGGGTCATCCGCAATCTCTCCTATGCCAAGGTTGGGCAACGGATTCCATGGCTCGCCGCGCACAACATATATAAGGAGAGGACGGCGCAGCCGTGCAAGCCGCATAAACTGGCATAGTGATTGCTATATTTAAAGCGGTCAACGCCAGGCATTGATTCGACATCAATGGCGCAGAAGCTGCGGATGCCGCACTTCACCAATGGCCTTGTCCCGTTTTCGAGATAGCTTTCGTGAGGTGCTGGGGGAGGGGATTCAGCGGCGACGGAGGGTGTTGCCGGAATTCTGGCACGGGGATTGCGAAGTTGATTTCAGTGCGTACTTAACGGCGCACACGTTACAGATGGATCGGGCAAAGGCGCCCGATCCCGCGGACAGCGACGTCCACGTTACTGGCATAGCAGCCAGCAGCGTGGACGTTTTTTTTTGCCTCGCGGAATCCGCTTCGGTACGCGGCTTTCGTTGCACACATATTTTTTAAGGAGCTCAGGAATGAAAGGGTTAAAAGGGAGCAAATCCCCGTTCAAGCGTTGCGCTGCACTGCTCGCGTTGGGGGTGTCCTGCATCGGCGGTACCGCTCATGCCGGATGGTTCGACTACAACGACGGCAAGGTGTTCTTGACCGAAGGTGTGAGCATGGTGGATGGCGCGGCCGGCGGCGGCGCGGTGCCATGGGCCGTGATCGCGGGTAACGAAACGCGCGATGGCATCAATGCCAACGTGCACTACACCTTTGCCAGCCTGCCGAACTACAGCCTCAATACAGCGGGTGTCGCGGTCGGCTTTTACGACCGCCTCGAGCTGTCCTATGCCTACTCGGTCCTGCCGACGGGGAGCACGTTCGACACCGTGGGCCTGCTCAACAGCGCGTTGTCCGGCAGCAGCACCTCGAGCACGATTGGCGGAGTCGAGCCCTGGAACACGACGATCAAGATGAACATCTATGGGGCCAAGCTGCGCCTCATCGGCGAGGCGATCTATGACTCGGATACCTGGGAGCCGCAGGTTGCCATCGGCGCTTTCTACAAGGTCAATGGCAACAAGGCGCTGCTGCAGACCCTGGGCGCCGACAAGACGGCGGATTACGAAGGCTATCTGGCCTTGACCAAGATCTTTTTCCCGATCAGCACCGCTATCGACTTTACGGCACGTTATACCAGTGCCAATGAAACCGGTCTGACCGGCTTCGGCAGCGATACCAGCGGCAATCATCGCAAGCTGCGCATGGAAGGATCTCTGGCCTATCTGCTGGCGAAAAACATCGCCATCGGCGGCGAGTATCAACAGCACGGCAACAACCTGGGCGGCAAGACCGTCAACACGCTGAATGGCGTGAACACCCTGCTTGGCTCGCTTGGCCTGGGCGGTCTGGATACGACCTTGACGCAGCAGAAGGAAAGCGACTGGAAGGATCTGTTCGTCGCCTTCGCGCCGGCCAAGAATCTGTCCTTCACCGCGGCCGTGCTCGACCTCGGCAACATCACCTTCACGCCGAACCAGTTCGGCTACTACATTTCGATGGCAGCCAGTTTCTGAGCCCCGCCGGAACATCGTAGTGATCGCTAGAGATTAAGGAGACTTTCATGAAATCGATGCAAAACCTCAAGCTGCTGACTTTGGCCGGGGCGCTCTTTGCCGCTGCCATTGCGGGCGGCTGCGCCAGCGGCGACCCGGTGGCCAACCGTACCGAGGGCAAGACGCCAGCGGTCATTGGCATTCCGTCGGATTCTCTGGAGAAATTCGGCGGCCAGGCGGGCATGGATGTATGGGTTGACGACCTGTTCTACTACATTCTTGCCGATAACCGCATCAACCAGATCTTCAACACGCATGGCCATGTTCAACGTCAGATGGCGCTGAACAAGGAGCTGGAGAACATGGTGCTGGGCGGACCCGCGCACTATTCCGGGGCGAGCATGAGCGCCGCGCACGCTGAATTGGGCCTCACCCTGACGCAGTTCAACGCGGTGGTGGAGGATGCCTATCTCGCCTGCGACGCGGCGCGCACGCCGTATCACGTCTGCAACCAGCTGATCGCGGGACTGGCGCCATTCGAGCGCGTCATCGTCACGAAGTAAGGCCGGGCTGCGTTTCAAATTGGCGCAAGCCGATGCGACAAGCGATACAAGACCCATTGGGCCAAGCCCAATGGGTCTTCCACTACATGAGAGGGATTTTTTAAAGTGCAATATCCGTTCAGGCGCACCTCGCTAGCCGTTCCGACCCTGCTGCTGGGACTGGGCGTCGGCGGGTCGGCTTATGCGATCGATGATGTTCACGAAACTCTGGACGCGTTTCTTGCCGAGACTTTCGGCGCGGCCGTGCCGGCACCCAGGTTTCTCGATCTGGACGGCGCGGCGCAATCACAGATCAGCGCCGCCCTGGGCCACAACTACCAGCAGTCGCGCCTGCGCTACTGGAAGGCCGACGGCAAGACGGCCTGGGTCATCATGGACAAGGGCAAGGAGGGCTATCAGCTCACCGACGCCGCTTTCGCCGTGAAGGGCGGGGCCATCGATATTGCCCGCGTGCTGATCTACCGTGAATCGCATGGCGAGGAGGTCGCGGATGCCTCCTTTCTCAACCAGTTCCCGGGTGCGCATGCGGTCGGCGGCCAGCTCGATCGCAAGATCGACAATATTTCGGGCGCGACCCTGTCGGTGAAAATGATGCAGCGCATGGCTGCCGCCGCCATTGCGCTGGATGCACTAACCCCGCCCTAGGACCGGACCAGCGCTTGTGACCATGTCGGAACCGCCTCCGAAACGCAGCATCGTCACCACGCTGCGGCCCTGGCGTTCGCGCGCGGTGGTGACCTCCGCGCGCAAGCGCCAGGTCCAGCCGCAGCCCAAGCGCAATCTCAGCGCGACCTTGCGCGAGTGGCACAAGCGCGCCGGCCTGTTCGCATTTCTGTTCCTCGGCTGGCTGGGTTTGAGCGGCATCCTCCTCAACGAGGCATCCGACCTCAATTTCAATGGCGTGCGCATCGGCTGGCCCTGGCTCATGTCGATTTACGGCCTGCACGCGGATCCACCTTCCACCGCACTTCCCGCCGGTGGACATTGGCTGGCCGTTGCAGGCGACAGCACCGTGCTCGACGGCAAGCCGCTGACGCAGCCGATCGACGCGCCGTTGGGTTTTGTCGCGGCCCCCGAGCCGGGACAAACATCCAGCCAGATGCTCTATGTCGCCCGCACCGACAGCGTCGTGCTGCTCAAGCCGGATGGCTCCCGCGTCGATGAGCTGCGCATGCCACCTTTGCCGATCGAGGCGATCCGCCGCATCGGCATCGTCGAGGGTCAGGCGGGAAGCATCGCCATCCAGGGCGGTGACACCGCCTATCAGAGCGACGACGAGGGCGAAAGCTGGAAGCCGGTATCCGCTACCGCGGTGCAATGGTCGGTGCGGCAGCCGCTGCCGCAGGATCAGCGGCAGCGGCTGCTGCCGTTCTCCCGTCCCAGCGTATCGGCGCAGCAGCTTCTGGTGGATGCGCATAGCGGCCGCCTGTTCGGCCGCTTCGGCACCTTCTTCATCGACACGGTCGGGCTTGCGGCCTTGCTGCTCGCCAGCAGCGGCGTGTGGATGACCTGGCGGACCAGCAACGCACGGCGGAAACAGGCCAGCCGCATCGCCGCTGCGCCCAAGCCGGGCGGCAGCAGCCAATGACCTGCGGCGGCGCGGCGACCGCGAACCGGCGTACGACGGTGCTGATGGAGCACCATTTTCCGGCAATGGGCACGGCCATTCTGGTTACCGTCGATGCCGGCGATGCAAGCCGCTGCACCGCAGCGGCGCAGGCCATTGCCGAAGTGCAGAAGCTGCTGGTCGAATTCGGCCGCGACGGTTGGGCCTGGGGCAGCGGCGCATTGGCTTGCTTCAACCGCGAGTTGGCCCGCGGCGCGGCGCCACAGGTTCCGATGCTGTTACAGGAGTTGTTCGCGCGCGCCTGGGAGATCCGGCAGGCCAGCGGCGGCCTGTTCGAGCCGCGCCTGGGTGAACTGGTCCGGCTCTGGGGCTTCGATGATCCACAGCATTTGCGCGGCGCTCCGCCGGGGCAGGAGGAAATAGCGCCGCTGCTGCAGGCGGTGCGGGATGCCGCGCACTATGATGGCGGCGAGTCCTACGGTCCGCATCGCCGTATTGCCTGGGATCTCGGTGCCATCGGCAAGGGCTATATCGTCGACATCGCGCTGGACTGGCTGCGGCGGCGCGGCTTTGCCGACGCCATCGTCAATGCGGGCGGCAATGTTGCGGCGCGCGGCGCGCGCGGCGACCGCCCCTGGTGCGTCGGCATCCGCGATCCGCGGAGCGCCGCCGAGTTGCCGCAACTGCTGGCCTCTCTCGATACCTGCGACGAATCCGTCATCACTCATGGTGACGACCAGCGTTACTTCGAGTGTCAGGGCCAGCGCTATGCGCATATCCTGCATCCATATACCGGCAATCCGGCGCAAGGCTTGCGTTCGCTGACGGTGGTGCATCGCGACGGCACGCTTGCGGATGGCGGCGGCGCCGCGCTGTTCGTCGCCGGTCCCGAAGGCTGGCCGCGGCTGGCAAAAAGACTGGGCATCGAGCAAGTGCTGGCTGTGGACGAGCACGGCACCGTATGGGCGAGCGAGCAGCTTGCGGCGCGCCTGCAACCTGCCGAGGGACTACGGCTCAAAGTGGTACGCTGAGCGATGTGCTGAAGTCTGCCGGATATGAGCCCTGGTGCGTGCAGTCGTCGGGAACGCCCGGGATCTCAGTGCAGCGACACAAAGTGGCATAGCACATGCTTGCTTTGCTCCGGGACCCAGGGACGCCGCATGGCCATCGCATTACCTCCACCGATTGCTCCGCAAGAGGGATCCGTAGCCGAACTGCGCCAGCAGTTGCAGGGGCAGCAGGAACTGCTGATCGAGTACAAACAGGGTGTGATCATCCACGTCTTCGGCAGCCAGCTGGTGGCGGCGGATCGCATGCGCCAGGCAGTAGTGGCGGCGGCCAATATTTCCGATGCGGTGCGTACCGTCGGTTACATTTATTACGTGTCCGGTTATCCGGCTACCCTGGTGACTTATGCGGAAACCGGGCAGTACATCGCCGACATTTATGTCCGGGTGGTGCCCGGCCGTGTGCGGGATGTCACCGCGCCGCCCGCCTTGTTGCCTTACTTCTCTAACCTGAAAGGCGGCAAGGCGCCGCTCACCAGCGCCGAGCTGGAAGCCGATCGCGCCCCGGCCGATGGCCTGACCGAACGCAGCGGCGAGCAGTACAAGCCCGTATTCAGGCCGGTTGCGGCCGACGAAGTGGTGCTCGACCTCGGCGATGCCGCACCGGGCAACCGGCAAACCCACTTGCTCGGCACCTTCGGCAACTACGGCAATCGCTACGCCGGTCCCTACCTGGCGACGGCGGGCGTCACGCAATCCTTCTCCAGCGGCGACGAGGTGACGCTGGCCGGCGCCACCAGCGTGCGCTTTCTCGGCCTCGGCGGCGAGCATTCCGAGCCCTACCACGAGGGCGACGGTGCTTGGTCCCGGGTGACGCCGCTCGGGGTGTTCGGCCTGCAGGGACGCTATGCCGACTTCAGCCAGACCGTCCAGGGTTACCGCTTCGACGGCACCATCACTTCCGGCAACGCCACCTGGCTGTATCCGCTGTATTCCGATTTCCAGCAGCGCCTCAACCTACAAGGAAAATTCGAGCGCGATCACGAAACCATCAATACGCCCACGGTGGCCACACCGGGCAACTGCACCCTGCTGGGCGGCCTGCTCGACCTGCTCGGAATTCCCAGCTGCACGGTTGCCGGCACCGCTGGCGGCGAATTGCTGTCGGAGCTGTACAACTCCGCGGAACTCAACCTCAGCTACGTGAAGCGCGTGCAGCACGGCGACCATCAGGCCGAACTGCAGGCAGGCCTCACCTTGCGCAAGGGGCTGGGCCCGCACCAGCTTGAAGGCAGTGCGGCCAGCCTCAACTATTTCCTGTGGCAGCCGTCATTCAGCGCGCGCTACTCCCTGAGCACGCACTGGAGCGTGCTCGGCGACGGCAGTTTCCAGTTCAGCAACAGCGTTCTGCCGCAGCAGCAGAAGTTCGTCATCGGCGGCCCCACCAGCGTGCATGCGTACGAGACCGGGGTGGGCATCGGCGATCACGGCGGGAATCTGCGCCTGGGCGTCGAGTGGAAGGGTTACGACGACTCCTGGATCGAGCACTATGGCATCCGCCCGCGCGGCTTCGTCGAATACGGCTCCAGCACGCTGGAGCACATTGCGCCCGGCGATCCGAACGGCACGGTAGCCATCGCCGATGTCGGTGCGGCGGTGGACGTCAAATTCGCATCCTGGCTCGGCGGCAGTCTGTCACTGGCGCAATCCATCTACAGCCGCGGGGCGGAAAGCAGTCCGGATGGCCTGGCCAAGAAATACGTGTTCTTCCAGCTCGCGGCGAAGTACTAGAGAAATTGTTCAGGAGGGATTGAGGGAGCTTGCCTCAAGCAACGGGCCCCGCCGGCAGCGGTTCCCGCGAAGCGAAGCCCGCAATTGCGCTGCTCCGCAGGAATTGCCGCCGGCCGGTGCCCCACGCCGATTCAGCGCACAGCGCCGATCAAAGGCCGCTCACCAGTCCGCCGGCGAATCCGCCGACATTGGTAATGATCGGCGCCAGCACCGGCGCCGCGCCGTCCACGATGGGCAGGGCGATATTCAGTACCGTTGGCACCAGCGTGCCGATCGGGAGATGAAGATTCGACAGTGTCGGCGCCAGATCCGTCACCACCGGCAGGGTGACGTTGAGCACCACCGGCACCAGCGCGCCCACGGCCAGCAGATTGCCGGTCCCGCCTCCGGACAGCACGCCCTTGATCAGGGGGCCGACGACCGGCAGGCCGTTGATCGAACCGCCGACCTGGGTCAGTACAGGACCGACCACCGGCAGCCCGGTCAGGCTCAATACCGGTGCGGCCGAAGCGTAAAGCGGTACGGCGAGCAGCATCGTTGCAGCACTTGCTATTGCGAACTTTTTCATGACATGAAATCTCCGTTAGACGCTAAAAATTCCACGCCCACCGCCTGCGGCGGCGAGCATGGTCGTCGATGTCTGGAGGGTTGCGCCTTGCGGCGCAATCCTCCCTGGAAAAATTCTGGTGAATGCCGGGAACCCCCAAGCAGTTGCCTGGGATCAGGCAACGATCAAAGGCCGCCCGCCACATCGACCACGACCGGCAGGGCGACGTTGAGCACGATCGGTACCAGGGTGCCCACCGGAAGATGGAGATCCGTGAGCGTCGGCGCCAGACCGGTCACCACCGGCAGCGCGACATTGAGCACGACGGGCACCAGGCTGCCCACCGGAAGATGCAGATCCGAGAGCGTCGGCGCCAGGCCGACCACCACCGGCAGGGCGACGTTGAGTACGGTCGGCACCAGGCTGCCGATCGGCAGCGCGCTCAGATTCAGGCCGGCGGCAGAGGCGGAATGCGGGGCGCCGAGCAGCGCCGCCGTGGTGATCAATGCTGCGAATCTTTTCATGACGTAAAACCTCCGTGAGAGTGCCCAAAAAAAAGTCCACGTCACCGGGAATGCCGGTGACGTGGACGTCGATGTCCGAAGGATCGGGCGTCTTTGCGCAATCCCCCATGGAGGAATATACGCAAACGCTATGCCAGTTTATGCAAGTATCGAATGCGTAAAAAAAGCCCCGCCGGCGGAAGCCGGCGGGGCTGAAGTGGCCGGTACTTCCGGCCCCGTTTCCCAATTCCTGTCGGGCCCCTATTGCACGACGACCTTGCCGGTCATGTAGGGGTGCACGCCGCACTGGTAGGTGTAGACACCCGGTGAACTGAAAGTGCGGCTGTAGCTGCTGCCCTGCTTCAAGGTGCCGCTGGCGCCGTCGGGGAATTTCACGACGTGCGGCGTATCCAGATCCTGGTTGGTCCAGGTCACGGTGGCGCCCACCGGCACCGTCACGGTCTCCGGAGTGAACGCAAACTTGACGATGGTCACGGCGGATATGCCGGAAGCAGCGGCCGCGGGTACTGGCGGGGCGACTACGACCGGCTCCGCCGCGGGGTTGGCCGCCGTTACCTTCAATTCCACCCGGCGGTTCAGCGCGCGTCCTTCATCGGTCTTGTTGTCGGCGACCGGCCTGGACTTGCCGAAGCCCGCGCTGGTCATGCGGCCGCTATCGATGCCCTTGCCGATCAGATACAGCACCACCGAGGCGGCACGGCGCTCGGACAGTTTCTGGTTGTAAGACACCGAGCCCTTGCCATCGGTGTGGCCGTCGATCTCCACCTTGATATCCGGCCGCGACTGCAGTGCCGCTGCCACCTGGTCGAGAATGCCCCTGGCGGTAGGCGTCAGCGTTGCCTTGTCGAAGTCGAAATTGACGTCGTGCAGAATCAGCACGTCGCCCTGCTTGCAGCCGGCCAGGCTGATGGGCTCGCCGGCGCTGGGGGCTACACAGGGCGGCGGCGCGGGCGGCGGCGGGGGAGGTGGCGGCGGCGCTGGCCGCGCCGGCATGTGGGAGTATCCCAGCGGCTCACCCGGAATGGGCAACTGGCCGGAGGGCCAGCTGCCGTTGCCTGGCGCCGTCCCGTCCATCGAATTGACGAAAGGCGTCGGCGCCGGAGCGGTGGAGGGACGATCGTAGTTGAGCCCGTTGGATGCGCTCAGGCAGCCGGACAGCGGCAGCACGAGGGCGAGGGCGGGCAGCGCGAAATACCTCTTCTTGACCAGCATGTAGAGACTCCCTGAGATGTACGTGGACGGAGCAAGCGGTTCCGGTGATCGGCCCGGCGCGGCAGCCGGGGCGTGATTGTTGCGGCGCCCTGCGGCGATTGCGCACGGCAGAATGGGCCGTGCCCCGCGGTCACGGCGATGGTCCGGCTTGTCCATTCGGTCGAACTCCCTTGTATATGCCGCGCCCAAAAAAAAACGTCCACGTCACCGGCAGCTCTGCCGATAACGTGGACGTCTGTGTCCGCAAGCCTGGCCATCTTTGGCCGGACCCTGTGCATAGAAATAACGCAATCGTTATGCCAATTCAAATCCGGGCCGCCCGCATGCGGCCCGTCTGACCCGAAAAAGGTCGTTGCTACCTACTTCGGTGCGAGGTTGGCCACGCGCAGCATCGCCCGGTCCACCGTGCCCGCCACCACCGGCTGATGTTCCAGCCAGCGCAGCGGCGCCTGCGGGTCGAACACGGTACCGTCCAGCAACAGGTCTGCGCCCAGTTCGAGGGCGCTGCCGCCCAGCGTTTCCATCATCCAGGCGGCGGCATGCTCGCCTTCCATCTTGTAATCCGAAACCGGGCAGGGCTCCGCCACCAACGCCGCCGCTTCGCGATAGGTTTCGCAGCGATATACCTCGTGCGCCAATGCACCGAGATCGGGTGCCACCCAGCACTGCCGCCAGCGCAGCATTTGCAGGGTGAACCAGATCGCGTGCGAGCGCCAGGGGAAGGTGGCGGCATGGCGATGGAACACCAGTCCGTCGGGATGCAGCTGCAGCGAGGCGCGAATGGTGTCCGCCGGCGCCTGCACCCAGCCGTTGTCGATCATCAGCTGCGCAGCTTCGGCCCGATGCTCCGGAAGATCGAGCCAGCGCGCCGCTTCGATCAATGCCGCCACCAGGGCGCGGTGCGTGCCTGGATGCGCTTCCGCCCAGTCGCGGGTCACGCCGAGCACTTTCTCCGGGCTGTTGTTCCAGATCGAATACTTGGTTGCCACCGTCGTGCCCAGGCCGCGCAGCGCCGCCACCTCGCTCCACGGCGCGCCGACGCAGAAGCCATCGACGCGGCCGGCGGCCAGTTCGCCCACCATGCGCGGCGGCGGCACCACGCACAGGCGCACATCGGCATCCGGATCGATGCCGGCGCTGGACAGCCACATGCGCAGCTCATAATGATGAGTGGAAAACGGAAACACATGCGCGAACACCGGCTGCGGCAGATGCGCCTTGCGATCGGCCTCCAGCACCCGCGCCAGCGCCTTGGCCCACTGCGCCGCGTCCGCCCTGGCCGGCGCCAGCGCCCGCATGCGCTCGTGCAGTGCCTTGGAGATGGTGATGGCATTGCCGTTGAGGTTGAGCGACAGCGCCGTGACCATCGGCACCGCGATGCCGTCCAGTCCCAGCGTCGCCGCAATCGGCATCGGCGCCAGCATCTGCGCCGCGTCCAGCACGCCCATCGCCACCTTGTCGCGCAGGGCTGCCCAGGCGCGCTCCACCCGCAGCTCCACGTCCAGGCCATGCCGCGCAAAGAAGCCGCGCGCCTTGGCGATCACGATGGGCGCCGCGTCCGCCAGCGGCAGCAGGCCCACGCGCAGGGAAGTCTTCTCCAGTTCGGCCGTCATCACAGTACATCCGCCGCGGTGATCAGCACCCTTGCGAAATCGCCGATGCGCTGCTTGCGATCCATCGCCATGCGTCGCAGCAGGCCATAGGCAGTCGACTCGTCGAGCCCGCGTCGTTTCATCAGCAACCCCTTGGCTTTCTCGATATCGCGCTGGTCGGCCAGCCGCGTGCGCGCCTGATCCAGCTCCTGATGCAGTGCCTGGTGCAATTCGAAGCGGGCGATGGCCACTTCCATGAGCGAGCTGAGCCGGGTCGGATGCAGCCCGTCGACGACATAGGCGCTGACGCCGGCATGCACGGCGCGCCGCGTCGTTTCCGGATCGCTGCGCGCCGCGAACAGCACGATCGGCCGCGGCTGCTCGCGGCTGAGCTGGCCCAATGATTCCAGGGTGTCGCGTCCTGGTGCATCGACGTCGATGAAGATGACTTCCGGCTGGTAGCGCTCCACCGCCGACGGCAGATCGGCATGGGTATCCAGCCGCGCTGCTATGGTGTGGCCTTCAGCCACCAGCGCCTGTTCCAGCATCAACAGGCGCTGAGCGTCATCATCCACCAGCATCACCCTGAGCTTGGTGTGTGCGGTTGCCATGGGCAATCCCTATATGTTTTTTACCCCGGCTTATACATAGCAACCGAAATGCCAAGTAACTCCGAAAATGACGTAAATATTGTGCGTCGCAAAAATAAACCCTCAAAACCTCCGTCCACGCCGCTTTATGCTTAAATGGAGAGGTTTAGTTCCGGAGGAAGTAGAGTGCGCCTGTCCTTGTATACAGACTTTTCCCTTCGTCTCCTGGTGTATCTGGCTGGCGTGCGTGACGGCAAGCCGGTCAGCGCCGGGCTGATTGCGGACAAGTACCGGGTTTCTGCCCATCACATGCACAAGGTTGCACAAGGATTGCGCAAGCTGGGCTATGTTGAATCAGTGTGCGGCAGAAATGGCGGGCTGCGCCTGGCCGTGCCGGCCAATTCGCTGCGCATCGGCGACGTGGTCGAAGCCATGGAAGGTCGCGGCCATATGGCGGATTGCGCCAGGGGCCCCTGCATGCTCCATGGCGCCTGCATCCTGAAAGGAGCACTGGACCGCGCCGAGCGTAATTTTCTCGACGAACTCAGGAAGTACACTCTCGCCGACGTGGTGCGCGGACCTACCGTCATCAGGCTCGAGCATCTGATGCGGGCGGCCTAGGCAAGGCAGGGCTCGCCTGAAACGGGCCTGCGGCGCCGCTTTCCCCCGGCCTGGCTCCCGGTCTACCGGAGCATGAAACAGCAGTTCGATGGCCGCCGCGCGCGGCTCCTGCCTGCACTCCTTCCGGCTGTGACGCCAGGCCGGCCTCTCCTTGATGTGCCGGTCCCGGCGGCAGGCTGCTGCCTGGTGCAGCCCCGGCCGCTTTAATCTGGCATACCGATTGCTTAGTTTCCCCAGGCGGGGGAAACGTCAAGGTTGATCTTCCCCCCGGGACAACGACGTCCACGAAGCTGGCATGGCAGCCAGCGCGTGGACGTTTTTTTTGGGCATCGGGAAATGCTTGGGGCCGCTGCGGCGGGAGCCAGTTCACGTGAAGCAGAGCGATATCAAGCGCAAGCGGATCCGGCGTATCGGCGCCTGGCTGCAGGCTGTCGCGGCCGCCTGCCTATCGCTGCCGCTGTTGGGCGTGGCGCAGGAAGCGCAGTCTCCAGATGCCATAGCATCGCTGAAAGCCGCCACGCTGGATCTGATGCAGACCCAGCCCGCAGCGGCGGAAGCCACTGGTTCGCTGACCATATATATAGGCAACAAGGACCAGGCGCTGTTGCTCGACGAGATGCGGCTGTGGATCGACGGCGCGCCGCAACTACGCTACGAATACAGCGATCGCGAAGGCCTGGCTCTGCATCGCGACGGGTTGCACCGCCTGGCGGTGCTGACGCTCTCTCCCGGTGCGCACCATTTCCGTGCCGACTTCGCCGCCCGTTACGCCGATTCGCCGCCGGACCACTGGCGCGCCGCGGGCGTGCTGGATCGCAGCATCACCATCGACGCACAGCCCGCAAGCATTGAGCTGGAATTGGTCAAAGGCAGTTTCATCGGCAAGCCGGAACTGGAATTTCATCCGCTCCAGGCGGTGAGCGACGGTGCCGTGGTGCCGGACAGCTTCGTCGTCGGGTCACGCAACGATCCGCGCGTTCGCGTCGCCATGTTCTACACCGCCACGGACCGTCCGCTTGCCGCCGCCGCCGAACTGTTCAGGCTGCGGGCGCAGAGCGGGAGTGCGCCGCTGCCGCCGGACTACTACCAGCAACTGGCGGATGCGCTGAACGATTTCGGCCTGCCGCAGCGTGCCCGCTTGCTGGATCGGCAGGCCGGCATCGCGACGGATGGTGTCGCCGCGATGCCGGCTGCCTATGCGGACTACAACCGCGGCGTCGCATTGATGCGCGATGGCCAGACCGCGGAAGGCGCGGCCCTGCTCGGGGCCATCGCCTCCGGCAAGGGCGATGACGCCGAAAGCGCGGCCTTGCGCGACCGGGCCAATCTGGTGCTTGGTTATATGCAGCTGCGCAACCACACCGGCGCCAGCGCGGTGCCGCTGTTCAGCAGCGTGCGCAGCTTCGGCCCCGATGCCAACGCGGCCCTGCTCGGCCTGGGCTGGGCGCTGCTGGCGCCATCCGGCAGCGGCCAGAATGCCGGGCCGCGGCGTAACACTGCTGCTGATGGCCCCGTCGATCCCCAGGCGTCATTTCAGCGCATCCCGGTATTGTTGCAGCCGCACCTGACCGACGATATCGCCGGTCTGAAGCGGCATGAGCCTTACACGCTCAAGCAGGCCTCGCCGCAGGAAGAGCAGGCCTTGCGGCAGGCGCTGGTGCCGTGGGTGGAGCTGGTCGGCCGCGATCCGATCGACCCGGCGGTGCAGGAAGGCATGATCGCCATTCCGTATGCGCTCAATCATATCGGCGCCTACGAGGAAGCGCAGGAGGACTTCGTCCGCGCCGTCAAGCTGCTCGAGGCCGCGGATGCGCAGCTCGATGTGGCGATGCAGCGCGTCAACGCGGGCCAGATGACCCAGGCTCTGGATACCCGCGAAGCCGCCGGCAACGGCTGGCCCTGGTGGCTGGCCGCTTATCCGAAGGAACACTGGTGGCTGGCCGACGACCCACGCGATCCGATGGCGGCTCCCGAGACGTTTTACCTGCAGCACCTGATGGCCGACGACGGTTTCCGCGCGGCCATGCAGGATTTCCATGATCTGTGCCTGCTCGGCGACGCCATCGGGCGCATGGATGGCGCGTCGGGCGCCGACGGCTTGCGTGCCCGCGTGACCGCGGCCACTGCCGACCAGGCCAGGCTGCTGCAGGATCTGGCTCTGGCCGAGCTGGCCAGGGAGAAGCGGCATACGCGCATGTATCTGGGCGAAGCGCGCTTCGCCCTCGCGCACATCAACGAGCCGGCGCCGGAGCCGGCCCCGGCGATGGCGGTGCGTCCCGCGCCGGCGGGAGCGGCGCGATGAAACGCGCGCTGCTTCTGCTGGCGCTGGTGGCGCTGCAGGCTCCGGCGGTGGCGGATGCCCCGTCCACGGTAGGCACCATCACCCGCAACAATGGCCTGAAGAAAGACCGCTTCATCTACATCCGTACCCCCAGCATCATGCGCGTCACCAAGTCCAAGCCGGTGCAGGTGCAGATCCAGGCCGCCATCGAAAACTACGACAAGGCGGCGGAGCTGTCGCCCGATCCGCTGATCCGCGCCGAGTCGCTGCGCCGTGCGGCGGACCTGCGCGTGCAGCTGGCGGATGACGGCGAGCTCGACGCGGCCGAAATCGGCAAGGCGGTCACCGGCTATCAGCGCATCCTCGCCGACTACCCGGGCTACGGCGACAACGACCGCGTGCTGTACCAGCTCGCGCGCGCGCAGCAGTTCGGCGGGCAGGCCGACGTGGCGATCGACACCCTGCGCACGCTGGGCCGGCGCTATCCCGATTCGCCGCGCGTCGGCGACGCGCTGTTCCGCGCCGCCGAGCTGCTCTATGCCCGCGGCCGCTACGACGAGGCCGAACCGCAATACCGCACGGTATTGGCGCAGGGCAGCGGCACGCCCTATTTCGAGCCGGCCCAGTACAAGTACGGCTGGACCCTGTACAAGCAGGCCAAGTACGGCGAGGCCCTGCCGGTGTTTCTGGCGATCCTCGATCGCACGCTGCCGCAGGGAGCGCCGGACGATCCGGTTCTGGCGCTTGGGGCCGTGCCTCAGGGCAAGAGCGAAATGAGCGGCGATGCCCTGCGTGTCTCCGGCCTGTCCCTCGCCGCGCTTGGCGGCGGCAAGGCGATCAACGATTACATGGCGCGCAATGGCGAGCCGCGCTTCAGCGTACTGCTGTACCGCTCGCTGGGGCAGCAGATGCTGGAGCAGCAGCGTTATAGCGATGCCGCCGGTGCCTATGCGGCCTTTATCGAGCGGCATCCCGCGCACCCGCTGGCGCCGCAGTTCGAGACGAGGGTGATCGCGGCTTATCGTCAGGGCGGCTTTGCCGACCTGGTGGTGCGCGAGGAAGGCCGGTATGTCGATGCCTACGCGCCGGGTGCGCCGTACTGGGGCACGCGCAAGCCCAGCCCTGAAGTGATGACGGCACTGCGCGACAACCTGGGCGAGCTGGCACCCTGGTACCACGCCAAGGCGCAGCAGGAACCCGCGAGCGACCCGGCGGCCAGGCAGGCCGACTTCATCGCCGCGGCCGGCTGGTACCGCAAGATCCTGGACATCTACCCGCAGGACCCCAAGCTGCCGGAAATCAACCTGCTCTACGCCGACGCCCTGTATGACGGCGGCCAGACCCGGGATGCCGCCCAGCAGTACGAGAAGACCGCCTACGGCTATCCCAACAATCCCAAGGCCCCTGAAGCCGCTTACGCCGCGGTGCAGGCCTGGCAGCGCCTGGGCAAGGAAGTGCAGCCGGCCGAGCGGCCCGACGTGCTGCGCAAATCGGTGGCGGCCAGCATCAAGTACGCCGATACCTTGCCCACCAGTACACAGACCGCGCCGGTGCTCACCCGCGCGGCGGAAGACCTTTACGAGGTCAAGGACCTGGACCAGGCCATCGTCCTGGCCAACCGGGTTCTGGCGCTGAATCCGCCGGCAACGCCGGAGTTGCGCAGCCAGACCCTGGGCGTACTGGCCGATTCCCGCTTTGCGCAGGGCAAATACGCCGACTCCGAGGCGGCCTATACCCAGCTGCTGGAGCTGACCCCGGCCACCGAAGCCAGCCACAAGGTGGTGGTGGAGCAGCTGGCGGCCTCCATCTACAAGCAGGGCGACGCCGCCAGGACCGCGGGGGACATGCGCACGGCCGCGCAATTCTTCCAGCGCGTCGGCCAGGTGACGCCCGATGCCAGCATCCGCCCCAATGCGGATTACGATGCGGCCTCGGCCTATGTCGCCATACAGGACTGGGGCGCGGCGGAAGCCACCCTGGAAAGTTTCCGTGCGCGCAATCCGCAAAGCAGCTTGCTTGGTGATGCCGACAAGAAGCTGGCGCTGGCCTACCAGAAGGACAACAAGCCCGGGCCCGCCGCCGAAGTCTATGCGCGCCTGGCGCAGCGTTCCGGCGAGAGCGAGGACAATCGCCGCGAAGCCGCCTGGCTCTCCGCCACCCTGTATGACCAGGCGCAACAGCCGCAGCTCGCGGCCGGCGCTTACGAGTCCTATATCAAGAGCTATGCGCAGCCGCTGGATCGCGGCATCGATGCGCGCCAGCGCCTCGCCCTGCTGTCGGCTGGCGACAACACCCGCCATCTGTACTGGCTGCACGACATCATCGCCGCCGATGGCGCCGCCGGCGCGGGTCGCAGCGATCGCAGCAAGCTGGCGGCGGCGCAGGCGCAACTGGAGTTGGGCCGCATCGATGCCGCCAACGCGCGCGGTGTGGCCCTCAATGCGCCGCTGGCGGCGAATCTGTCGAGGCGCAAGCAGGCCACCGAAAGCGCCATCGCCACGCTCAACGCCGCAGCCGGCTATGGCTATGCCGACATCACCACCGCCGCCACCTACGAGATCGGCTCGGTCTACCGCGATTTCGGTCAGGCCCTGATGGATTCCGAGCGCCCGGCCAAACTCAAGGGCGACGAACTGGAGCAATACAACCTGCTGCTGGAAGAGCAGGCCGATCCGTTCGAGCAGAAAGCCATCGAGGCGCACCGCGCCAATCTGCAGCGCCTCGGCCAGGGTGTATGGAACGACTGGATCCAGAAGAGCGCCACGCAGCTCGTCGAACTGGCGCCCGCCCAATACGGCAAGAACGAACAGCACGAGGATGCCTATGAAGCACTTCGCTAAAACAGGTCTGCTGCTGCCGGCCCTGCTGCTGGCGGCTTGCACCGGTCCGGCGCCGCACTATTACGGTACTGCTCCGGATTCGTCCGTCACCGAGGCAAAGCCGCTGGAGCAAGCCGGCGCCGCCAGCATCGATCCGGCCAAGGGCGATGCGGAGCAGCGCTTCCAGAATGCGCTGAAGCTGATGAAGGATCACCAGCCGCAGGAAGCCAGGGAGGCTTTCGCCAGCCTGGCCCAGGACTTCCCTCAGTATTCCGGTCCGCTCAACGATCTTGGTGTGCTGCAGGCGCAGGGCAAACAGCGCGACCAGGCCATCGCCAGCTTCGCCAAGGCCATTGCCGCCAACGGCAACAATGCCTTCGCCTATGGCTGGCTCGGCATCCTGTACCGCGAGAGCGGCGACTATGCACATGCCGAACAGGCCTACCGCAAGGCCATCGAGCTGAAGCCGGACGATGCCGCCGCGCATCTCAATCTCGGCATCCTGTGCGACATCTATCTGAAGCATCCGGCCGAGGCTCTGGCGCAATACCGCGAGTACCAGCGCCTCGCCGGCAGCAACAACCTGATGGTGGCGGTATGGATCAAGCAGCTTGAAGTGAAGATGCAGCCCACCAATGTTGCATCGGCCAGCGCCAGCGGAGCGATGCCATGAGTCGCTGCTGCGTTCTGCTGCTGGCGGCCCTATGCTGCGCCGCGAACGCCGGCTCGCCCAGGCCGGCCGCGGTTCCATCCGAGACTCCCGCCGTCGATACCATGCAGCAGAAGCAGGCGGGCGAGGCCGGCACCACCATCGTCGGCGAACAGGATTCCGATGTCGGCCTGTACCTGACCCCGTGGAAGGGAGAGCACGCCGACAACATCGATCCTCCACCCAGCCTGCTCGACGAACCGCCGCAGCCGATCGACGCGCGCGGTTTCGCGCGCCAGGTACAGGATGCCGGCACGGTCACCGCCTACCGGCGCGAGCAGCGACTGCCCAACCGCTGAGCCAGGCAATGAGTGCGGCGCCGACTCCGGCGAATGATCGCATCATGGCGGTACATGCCATCCGCTGGGACAGCTGGATACTCGCCGATGAAGCGGATCGCAGATTTCGCCGCATCTGCGCGGCCACCGCCGCGCCGCTGCTGGCAATGGCCCTGCTGTTCACCTTGTGGAAACTGGAGCAGCCGGCAGCGCGGCAGGAGCCGCCGCTGCCCAAGCGCTATGTCGAGCTGCTGCAGCCGAAGATCGTGGCGCAGGCGGAGCGCAAGCCGGCGCCGCAGGGCCAACATCCACATGCACCGGCACGGACTGCGCCGGCATCTGCCGCACCGGCGCAATCCGCAGCAGCACCGAGCGCGCGTGAAGTGGCGCAGCATTCCGGCTTGCTGCAGTTTGGCGATCAACTTGCCAGCCTGCGCAACCAGTCGCTCAGTGTGCTCAGCGGCCAGCATCTGGTATCGACCGTGGTGGCCAACAACGGAGCCGCCAGCGGTCTCGCCGCCAATGGACTGGCCGGCGGAGCGGCCGCTACCAGTGGCGGCATCGGCGCCGGCCGCGGCGTCACGGCGGGGCAGGGTGGCACCGCTTTGGGCACGCGCCGCACCGGCGGCGTGCAAAGCGCGCTGGCGGGACTGGGCGGTGCTGGCGGTGGTACTGGCGGCGGTGGCCGCGGTGCCAGCCGCAGCGCCAGCCGCAGTCTGGCGGAAATTCAGGAAGTGTTCGATCGCAACAAGTCGCCGATGGTCGCCATCTACAACCACAGTGCCAGGCAAACGCCGGGCATGGATAGCGGCAAGATCGTGCTCAGCCTGCTGATCGCACCCGATGGCTCGGTGACACAATGCGCCATCGTCTCCAGCAGTTTCAACAATGCCGAACTGGAGCAGAAGATCCTGGCACGGGTACGCATGCTCAATTTCGGCGCGAAGAACGTGCCGCCTTTCAGCTATCCGAATTATCCGATCAGCTTCCTGTCTTCGTGACTTCCGCGAAAAATGCCCGTGCTTCAGGCAAATCGTCGCCGCGACGAAAACATGGCATGTAGATTGCTTCGTTTGATCTGACAAGAGGCGGACCATGCGGTCCACCTCCGCAGGACATCGACGTCCACGCGAACGGCAATGTTGCCGCCAGCGTGGACGTTTTTTTTGTCTCGCATTGCGTGCTTCGGCAAACCGGACGCCGATGAACGACGTGTTGAGACAGGCTGGCCGGATTCAGGGTTCCCCGCAGCACCAGAGCTGGTTTTGCCCCCACAGACTCTGGTCATTTCGCTGCGGCGCACCGCTGTTCAGGGTGCGCCGCAGCTTTCTTTTTTTATACGCAGCATTCTGCCGGTCCTTGCCCGGCAAATGCCGGCTCGGACTTATTTGGTCGCCACGGCACGCTCGAATGGCGCCAGCGAAGCCACGATGCGATTGCACACATGGTAGGGCGTCCGTGACGCCTCACAGGCCAGGTAGGCATCTTCGATCATCGCGTTGTACTGCGTGGTGGTCAGCTGCAGTCCGCTGTTTGCCGCCAGGCTCGCAACATCGATCGACTGGCCGAGCACCAGGCCCTCCAGCCCGTCATAAAGCGCTTTCTGTTTTTCCGCATTACCGCCAAGGCCGAACACCCGATTGATGCGGTTGTCGCCCAGCACGTAATAGTTCAGATCCTGCGTCCAGACGTCCATCGCCGCCTTGCTGCCGTACCAGCCCCCGGTTTCGACCGGAACCCCGGCGTAAGTCCTGGTATTGCCATCCGCGGTCGGCGGCTGATCGGCGGCGGCGATTCCCGCGCCGAACAGGAGAGCGGCGAATGTGCAAATCTCGAAGAATGCGCGGATGTGTTTCATTGCAACCTCCAGGGCGGTTCGATGAAGAACCTGTATATCGATGCGGCCGACAAGCATTGCCGTACCTGATATACGGGGTGCCACGGCTTTTGGATGCAAGTCCGGCGCCGGCAACTTGGCAATTATCCTCCTGCGCCTGGCGGCGTCAATGCCGGGCGTCAATCTCACGCATGCATCGCCGAAATGGCAATTCCCCAATAACATTCCTGCGCGGCACGTTCGTTGCTTTCGTAAAGACCCAGGACTGATCGGCGACGAAAGGTCCACAGGACGCAGAAGTCCACGCCCCAACTACGCAGTTGGCAGCGTGGATTTTTTTTGCCTGAAGCATTTGTGGAGGCATCTCCATTGCGGCATCGAGGGGGGCGTATGCAGACGCGGGACATCTACTCAGGCGCGGAGGCACTGCCAGCGCAATTCACCTGGCGCGGACCGTTATTGTGGCTGCTGCTGGCGCTCCTGCCGCTGTGGGCGGGCCTGCTCCTGCCTCTGCTGCCGCAGCGGACAGCCGCATTGCATGGCAATCGCCATGGTGCGGATGCCTACACCATCGCTTTCGGAGATGGGCGTAGACTGGTCTGCGAAGATTGCCGCCGCCTGGGCGAGCAGTTTCAGCAGTGGACGTTCCACGGTTCGCTGGTGCTACAGGCTCCCGCTTTCGTGCCGCCTGCAAAGCAGCGGCCGACTGCCATGCCCGCCAAGCCGGCGATCGTCATTCGGTCCCTGGTCGCGGTGCGGCAGAGCGTATCTCGGCATTTTGGCAGGACGAACTTCGATGACGACGTCAGTCAGGCCTTGCCGCGATATCGCGTCGACTTCGAGGAGGCCGCGCGGCGCAACGGGCTGGACTGGCGGCTGCTGGCCGCAGTGGGCTACCAGGAGTCGCGCTGGAATCCGCAAGCGGAAAGTCCCACCGGCGTGCGCGGCCTGATGATGCTGACCACGGATACCGCGCTCGACCTGGGCGTCGACCGCAATGATGGTGCGCAGAGCATTGCCGGTGCCGGCCGCTTGCTGCAAAGCCTGTTTGAACAGTTACCCCCGCAGATCCGCGAGCCGGATCGAACCGCCATGGTGCTTGCCGCTTATAACCAGGGCATTGGACATTTGCTGGACGCGAGGGATGTGGTCGTCAATCTGGGTGGCGATCCCGACAGCTGGTCCGATGTGCGCAAGGCCTTGCCTTTGCTCAGCGATACGGAGTGGCAGAAAACCACCAAGTACGGCGCCGCCCGAGGCAGTGAAGCCGTTGCATTTGTCGATGGTGTGCGGCTCTACTACGTCAGGCTGTTGGCGATGGATCCGGGTACAGGTCATCCCGTGCCGGCACGTCGATTGAGTTGAATGCGCGGACGCAGGAGCGTAGCTGCCGAAGTGCTTGAGCCATCGGGTGAGCCGCTTCCGGATTCATATGGAAGCGGGTCCGCCAGTTGCCATCACGCCTTGATGGCGAAATTGTCCAGATACTCCTGCGGCCGGGTGGGGTCCCACAGCACGCCGTCGAAAAGCCTTTCTGCCTTGAGCGGATTGGGCGGAACCGCGATGCCCATGGAGCGGGCCACATCGCTGTACAGCTCCACTTGATTGACCTGTTTCGCCACCGCCAGGTAGTCCACGTCGTGTTGTAACAGGCCCCAGCGCCGCTGCTGCGTCAGGAACCACATGCCGTGCGACAGGTAGGGGTAGTTGACCTCGCCCTCATTGAAGAACTTCATGTGGTCCGGTTCCTGCCATTTGCGGCCCAGGCCGTTCTCGTACTCGCCGCGCAGGCGCCCGGCGATGACCTCGGCCGGCGCGTTGACATAGGCGGCGCTGCCGATCACGGTGGCGACGTGGTCGCGGTTGGCCATGGTGTCGATGTAGCGCGAGGCTTCGAGCACGGCGCGGATCATGGCGCGCGCGGTATTGGGATAGCGTTCGACGAAGTCCCGTGTCGTGCCCAGCACTTTCTCGGGGTGGTTGCGCCACATCGCCTGCGTCGTCGTCGCGGTGAAGCCGATGCCTTCCTGGATGGCGCGGGCACCGCCCCAGGGTTCGCCGACGCAGTAGCCGTCCATGTTGCCGGCGCGCATGTTCGCCACCATCTGCGGCGGCGGCACGGTGATGATCCTGACGTCGTGCAGGGGATCGATGCCGGCCGCGGCAAGCCAGTAGAACAGCCACATCGCATGGGTGCCGGTGGGAAAGGTCTGGGCGAAGGTATAGCTGCGCTGCCGGCGCTCCAGCAGCTTCTTCAGGGAGGGGCCGTCGACCGCGCCCTCATCCCGCAACTGGTTGGACAGGACGATGCCCTGGCCGTTGTGGTTGAGCCCCATCAGCACCGCCATGTCCTTCTGCGGGCCGCCGACGCCGAGGTGCACGCCGTAGACCTGGCCGTACAGCATGTGCGCCGCGTCGAGCTCGCCCAGGCTGACCCGGTCGCGGATGGCGGCCCAGCTCGGCTGCTTCGACAGGCTGACCTCCAGCCCGTATTTGCGGAACAGGCCCAGCTCATGCGCCATCACCACGCTGGCGCAGTCAGTGAGGGCGATGAAGCCGATACTCAGCCGGGTTTTCTCCGGCGCATCGGAGCCGGTGCGCGCGGGGGACTGCGCCCATGCGGGAAAGCTCGACGTCAACGCCGTCGATCCGGCCGCCGCCGCGGCAGTCTGCAGGAAATCGCGCCGCGAGGGATTCAGCGTCGCTCGCGCCGCGCCGGCGTGGGTATCGCCGGCGCTGCACGCGGCCGGCTGGTTGGGGTTCATTGCCAGATCCTCGTTCATTTCATCCCGCCGTCCCGCGTTCGATCAGCAGCCGCGCCAGTTCCGCGATCTTCATGCCGCGTTCCATGGCCATGCGCCGTAGTTGGTGATAAGCCTCTTCTTCCGACATGCGCATCTCCTGCACCAGCCGGTACTTCGCCTTGTCGATGATGCGGCGGTCCTGCAGCGCCTGTTGCGCCTCCTTCAGCTCGCTGGCCAGGCTGTGCTGACTCTGGAAGTGCGCCATGGTGACTTCGACGAGGGAGCGCAGCAGCGCGGGCGAGATGCCGTCCACCGCATAAGTGCTGATGCCCAGTCGTGCGGCATCGCGCACCAAATCGGTGTCCGTGGACTCGCTGAGCATCAAGATGGGGCGCGGGAAACGCTTGCCCAGAACCGCCAGGCCCTCCAGTGTGTCGCGCGAGGGCGAGTCCGCGTCGATCAGGATGGCATCCGGCTTGAGGCTTTTCACGACGCCGTGCACATCGTCCGACTCCGCCACAATCCCCGCTAGCTCAAAGCCGGCGGCCAGCAGCGCCTGCGCCAGCAACTCGGTGCGCTCGGACTGTGCGTCGATGATGAGGACTCTGGCGGGCATGAATAACCTGCGCCAGGAGTGGGGCGCTGAAATGGTGCAGCAAGTACCGTGCCCCGACTTAAAACTGGCACGCTGCTTGCTCTATTACTCCCGTATCCCAATTCCGCGCACAGGCGCGGGAGCCCAACGGCGGGTTCGGGATGCGAAATTCCAGAGAGTCATGGACAAAGACGTCCGTCTGCGCGAAAGCGCGGCGTGACGTCTTTTTTTTGGCCGCTCGCCCGGCATTTCCTCCGGTCCCTAGGCAACACGCGCAACTCCATGCCCATGTCGGTTGAGTAGAGAAATAGAAGGAAACATATGAAACAAGTCATAGCCTCATTGAAAAGCGGTAACTGGAAAGCCTTGCTGGCGTGCTTCCTCTATTTCGACACCGGTTTTACGGTGTGGGTGATGCTGGGCCCGCTGGCGCCCTTCATCGGCAAGGACATCACCATGACGCCGGCGGCGCAGGGCTTCCTGGTGGCTGTGCCGGTATTGTCGGCCGCGATCCTGCGCGTCACCCTGGGCAACCTGTTCCAGTCGCAGGACGGCAAGCGTCTGGCCCTGATGGGTATCCTGCTGTCGGCGCTGCCTTCGGTGTTCCTGCTGTTGCCCGGCGCGCCTTCCTACACCACGCTGCTGGTGCTCGGCGTGTTCCTTGGCGTCGGCGGCGCCAGTTTCGCGGTGGCCCTGCCGATGGCGGGCAGCAACTACCCGCCGAAAGTGCAGGGCCTGGTGCTGGGCCTGGCCGCGGCCGGCAACATCGGTGCCGTGCTGGACGGGTTCATGTTTCCGGGGTTGGCGCAGAGCTTCGGCTGGCAGCATGCCACCACGGCGGCGCTGCCCTTGCTGGCGCTGACCGCCGTGGCGGTGTTCTTCTGGGCCAGTGACCTGAGCGCGAAGAGCGGCAAGGGCGCGCCCGCCTTTGCCGGCTTTGCCGTCACCCTGGCCGGGCTGATCGCGCTGGTGCTGCTGGTGCATGCCGGCTACCTGGGCCAGGGCAAGACCGGCCTGCTGCTGCTGCCGCCGATCGGCGCGGCGCTGGCCATCGCGGTGCTGCCGCAGCGTTATCGCATGGTGCTGGCCGAGCGCGACACCTGGGTGATGATGCTGGTCTACAGCATCACCTTCGGCGGTTTCGTTGGCATGTCGTCCTATGTCAGCACCCTGGTGACCAGCCTGTACGGCATGTCGAAAGTCGATGCCGGTCTGATGATGGCCGGGTTCGCCTTCACCGGCGCGGTGCTGCGTCCGCTGGGCGGCTGGGTGGCCGACCGAGTGACCGGCGTGCGCGCGCTGCTGGTGCTGCTCAGCGGCATTTCCCTGCTCGACTTCACTTTTGCCGTGGTCATGCCGCCGTTGGCCGGCGGCGTGGTGCTGCTGCTCGGCCTGTACGTTTGCTTCGGCCTGGGCAACGGCTCGACCTTCCAGCTGGTGCCGCATCGCTGGAAGGGCAAGACCGGCGTGATGACCGGCATCATCGGCGCCGCCGGTGGCATCGGCGGTTTCTACCTGCCGGTGATCATGGGTATCGCCAAGGAAAGCACCGGCAGCTACCAGATGGGTTTCGCCACGTTCGGCCTGATCTCGGCCGCCGCGCTGGTACTGGTGGTGGCGCTGCGGCAGCAGTGGTTGAGTTGGGCGGTGGTCGAGCCGGGCAGTGGTTCCGACGATGCCGCGCTGGAAGGTGCGGTTCACGCTGAATAAGGGCTTATCCGGACAACACGACTTTGAGCATGGACAGGAAGAAGATTGTCGTAGTCGGTAATGGCATGGTTGGCCACAAGCTGCTGGAGCAGCTCGTGGCAGCCGCGGCCGATGTGGAGGTCACGGTGCTGTGCGAGGAGCCGCGGCCAGCTTACGACCGTGTGCACTTGTCGGAATTCTTCGCCGGCAAGAGCGCGGATGAGCTGTCCCTGGTCACTCCAGGCTTCTTCGAGGAGCACGGCAAGCTGCTGCTGCTCAAGCTCAATGCAAAAGCCGTCGGGATCGACCGTGCCGCGAAAACGGTGACGACCGCCAGGGGCGAAATCATTGCCTACGACAAGCTGGTGCTGGCCACCGGCTCCTACCCTTTCGTTCCTCCTCTGCCGGGCAAGGATCGTCCGGCCTGCCTGGTGTACCGCACCATCGAGGACCTGGAGGCGATCGCCGCGGCGGGCCGCGAGTCCAGGGTCGGCGTCGTGGTCGGCGGCGGGCTGCTCGGCCTGGAAGCGGCCAAGGCGCTGAAGGACATGAACCTCACCACCCATGTGGTGGAGTTCGCGCCGCGGCTGATGGCGGTGCAGGTGGACGATGGCGGCGGTCGCATCCTGCGGCGCAAGATCGAGCAGCTCGGCGTGACCGTGCACACCGGGAAGAATACGCAGGAGATCGTCGACGGCGAGGGCTGCCGGCATCGCATGAAGTTCGCCGACGGCGGTTTCCTTGAAACCGACCTGATCCTGTTTTCCGCAGGCATCCGCCCGCGCGACGAGCTGGCCAAGCAAGCCGGGCTGGCGATGGGCGAGCGCGGCGGCATCGTGGTCGACGAGGCCTGCCGTACCAGCGATCCGGACATCTATGCCATCGGCGAATGCGCGCTTTACCAGGGGCGCATCTACGGCCTGGTGGCCCCTGGCTACCAGATGGCGCAGGTGGTGGCGGACCAGCTGAGCGGCAAGACCGGCGCGGTCTTCACCGGCGCCGACATGAGCACCAAGCTCAAGCTGATGGGCGTGGACGTGGCCAGCCTGGGCGACGCCCATGGCGCCACCAAGGGCTCGCTCTGCTACAGCTTCATCGACGAGCGCCAGCAGGTCTACAAGAAGCTGGTGGTCAGCGACTGCGGCAAGTTCCTGCTCGGCGGCGTGCTGGTGGGCGAGGCCGAGGATTACGGCACCCTGCTGCAGTACATGCTCAACCGCATGCCGCTGCCGGATCGGCCGGAGTCCTTGATCCTGCCGGCGCTGGACGGCGCGGCCAAGCCGGGGCTCGGCGTGGCGGCCCTGCCGGACAGCGCGCAGATCTGCTCCTGCAACAACGTCAGCAAGGCGGCGCTGTGCACCGCCATCGACGAGGGCTGCACCACGCTCGGCGCACTGAAGAAGTGCACCAAGGCGGCCACTTCCTGCGGCGGCTGCGGGCCGCTGGTGACGCAGATCCTCAAGCACGAGTTGAGCGCCCGCGGCGTCGCGGTCAGCGATCATCTGTGCGAGCACTTCCCGCATTCGCGCCAGGAGCTGTATCACCTTGTGCGGGTGGAGAAGATCAGGAGCTTCGACGCGCTGCTGGCCAATCACGGCAAGGGCCGCGGCTGCGACATCTGCAAGCCGACCGTGGCCTCGATCCTGGCCTCGTGCTGGAACGAGCATGTGCTGCAGCCGCGACACGCCAAGCTGCAGGACAGCAACGACTACTACCTCGCCAACATCCAGAAGGACGGCACTTACTCGGTGGTGCCGCGCGTTCCGGGTGGCGAGATCACCCCGGACAAGCTCATCGCCATCGGCGCGGTGGCGAAGAAATATGGTCTTTACACCAAGATCACCGGCGGCCAGCGCATCGACCTGTTCGGCGCCCAGGTGCATCAGCTGCCGCTGATCTGGAAAGAGCTGATCGACGCCGGCTTCGAATCCGGCCATGCCTACGGCAAGGCGGTGCGCACGGTGAAGTCCTGCGTCGGCAGCACCTGGTGCCGCTACGGCGTGCAGGACAGCGTCGGCCTGTCGATCGAGATCGAGAATCGCTACAGGGGCATGCGCTCGCCGCACAAGCTCAAGTTCGCCGTGTCCGGCTGCACCCGCGAATGCGCCGAGGCGCAGAGCAAGGATGTCGGCATCATCGCCACCGAGAAGGGCTGGAATCTCTATGTTTGCGGCAACGGCGGCATGAAGCCGCGCCATGCCGAGCTGCTCGCCGCAGATCTCGACAAGGACACCCTGGTCAAATACATCGACCGCTTCCTGATGTTCTATGTCCGCACCGCCGACCGCCTGCAGCGCACCTCGGTGTGGATGGAGAACCTGGAGGGTGGTCTCGACTATCTGAAGCAGGTGGTGTGCGAGGACAAGCTCGGCATCGCCATGGAGCTGGAGGAGGAGATGCAGCATCTGGTCGATACCTACGAGTGCGAGTGGAAGAAGGCGATCAACGATCCGGCGACGCTGCGGCGCTTCCGCACCTTCGTCAACAGCGAGGGCGGCGACAGCAACGTGGTGTTCGTCGAGGAGCGCGGGCAGATCCGGCCCGCCACCGAGGACGAACGCAGCCTCGCCCGTAACGCGCTGGCCAAGGAAGCGGCATGAGCACCGGGCACACCCGAGGACGAGGCGAGCGCTGCTCTTGCCGGCGCCGACTCGCGACGCGCACATGAGTACACGCATCCTGTGGCGCACCATCTGCGCGCTCGAGGAAATCTGGCCCGATTCCGGTGTCGCCGCCCTGATCGGCGAAGAGCAGATCGCGATCTTCCGTCTGGGTGAATCCGAGGAGGTCTACGCGCTGGGCAACGGCGACCCGTTCAGCCAGGCCAATGTGCTGGCGCGCGGCATCACCGGTGACCTCGGCGGCGAGCCGGTCGTCGCCTCGCCGGTCTACAAGCAGCATTTCCGGCTGCGCGATGGCGTCTGCGTCGAGGACGCCGCCGTGTCAGTGCCGATCTACCCGGTGCGGGTCTACAACGGCGCGGTGCAGCTCGGCGTGACCGTGGCCTCGGTGGCGCCGGGCGAGCGCCGCCAGCGGCTGGTGATGATCGGCAACGGCATGGCCGGCGTGCGGGTGATCGAGGACCTGCTGCGCATCGCCCCGGACGCCTACGACATCACCATTTTCGGCGCCGAGCCGCACGGCAACTACAACCGCATCCTGCTGTCGCCGGTGCTGGCCGGCGAGAAGCGTTTTGAGGATATCGTGCTGCATGACCTGGCCTGGTATGCCAGTCAGGGCATCACCCTGCATACCGGCGATCCGGTGGTTTCCATCGACCGCATCAAGCGGCTGGTGCGCACGCGCGACGGCGTCGAAGCGGGTTATGACCGCCTGCTGCTCGCCACCGGCTCCACGCCGAATCGCCTGCCGGTCCCGGGTGCCGATCTGCCGGGCGTGATCACCTTCCGCGATGTGGCGGATGTCGGGCTGATGCTCGATGCCTCGCGCGAGCGGCGCCACGCGGTGGTGATCGGCGGCGGTCTGCTCGGCCTGGAAGCGGCCAACGGACTGTTGCAACAAGGCATGGATGTGACTGTGGTGCATCGCTCCGAGGTGCTGATGGAACGGCAGCTCGACGCTTACGCGGCCTCCCTGCTACAGCGTTCGCTGGAGGAGCGCGGCATCAAATTCCTGCTGGGCGCCAAAACCGAGAGCGTGCAGGGTGGGGATCGCGCAATCGCGGTGGCTTTCGCGGACGGCAGTTCCATTCCCGCCGACCTGGTGGTGATGACCGCCGGCGTCACGCCCAATGCGGCCCTTGCCAGGGAAGCGGGCTTGCAGTGCGGTCGCGGCGTGCTGGTCGACGACACGATGCAGACTTACGATCCGCGCGTCTATGCGGTGGGCGAGTGCGTGCAGCATCGCAACGTCACCTACGGTCTGGTGGCGCCGCTGTGGGAGCAGGCGCGGGTCTGCGCCGCCCATCTGGCCGGCTTCGGCCATCTGCGCTATCGCGGCTCGGTGGTTTCGACTTCGCTCAAGGTCACCGGCATCGAGTTGTACTCGGGCGGCAATTTCGCCGGGGGCGAAGGCTGCGAGGTGCTGATCCTGCGCGATCCGGAGGCCGGCGTCTACAAGCGCATCGTGCTCAAGGATCATCGGGTCTGCGGTGTGCTGTTGTACGGCGATGCGCGCGATGGCTCCTGGTACCTTGAGCTGATGAACGACAAACGCGATGTAAGTGCTTTGCGCGACCGCCTGCTGTTCGGGCGTGCCTATGCGGATGTGCAGGCTGCGGCTTAGCGCTTGTCCGTGAATCAATCGCGCCTGCGACAATGACCATGAACGAGGCGGTGCCGGCGATCCGCACGACCTGCCCGTATTGCGGTGTCGGCTGCGGCGTGTTGGCCACGCCGCGGGTGGATGGCGCCGCCGACATCGCGGGCGATCCCGCGCATCCGGCCAATTTCGGCCGGCTCTGCTCCAAGGGGTCGGCGCTCGGCGAAACCGTGTCCCTGCAGGGGCGTCTGCTGCATCCGCATATCCGCAGCCGCATCGGCGGCCGTGACGCGGCTTTCCGTGATGAGCAGGTGAGCTGGGATGAAGCGCTGGACTTCATCGCCGGGAAATTCGGCCGCATCATCGAGCAGCACGGGCCCGAGGCGGTGGCGCTCTATGTCTCGGGCCAGTTGCTGACCGAGGATTACTACGTCGCCAACAAGCTGGTGAAGGGTTGGTGGGGCACCGCCAATATCGATACCAATTCGCGGTTGTGCATGTCCTCGGCGGTGGCCGGGCACAAGCGCGCCTTCGGCGAAGACGTGGTGCCGTGCAGCTACGAGGATCTGGAAACGGCGGACCTGATCGTGCTGGTCGGCTCCAATACCGCCTGGTGCCATCCGGTGGTGTACCAGCGCATCGTCGCCGCGCGCGAGCGCCGGCCGGAATTGAAGCTGGTGGTGATCGATCCGCGCCGCACGCCCACCTGCGACATCGCCGATCTCCATCTGCCCTTGCGCGCCGGCAGCGATGTCCTGCTGTTCAACGGCCTGCTGGCCCATCTGCATGCGCAGGGCCATGCCGATACGGATTTCATCGGCCGGCACACGCAGGGCCTCGATGCGGCCCTGCGTGTCGCCCGCGACAGCGGCGATGCCGCGGAAGTGGCGCAGGGCTGCGGCATCGATCCGGAGAGTCTGGCCGAATTCTATGCCCTGTTCGCCGCCACGCCGCGCGTGGTGACCATGTTCTCGCAGGGCGTCAATCAGTCCAGCAGCGGCACCGACAAGGTCAACAGCATCATCAATTGCCACCTGCTTACCGGGCGCATCGGCAAGGCGGGCGCCGGCCCGTTCTCCATTACCGGACAGCCCAATGCCATGGGCGGGCGCGAGGTCGGCGGCCTGGCCAATATGCTGGCCGCGCACATGGACCTGGACCAGCCGCAGCATCGGCAACGGGTGCAGGCGTTCTGGAACAGCCCGCGCATCGCCGCCAAGCCGGGACTGAAAGCGGTGGAGCTGTTCGAGGCGATCGGCCAGGGCAGGGTCAAGGCGGTGTGGATCATGGCGACCAATCCGCTGGTGAGCCTGCCGGACGCCGACCGCGTGCGTGAAGCCCTGCAGCGCTGTGAACTGGTGGTGGTATCCGATTGCGTGGCCGATACCGATACCGCGAAGCTGGCGCATGTGTTGCTGCCGGCGGCCGCCTGGGGCGAAAAGAGCGGTACCGTCACCAACTCCGAGCGCTGCATCTCCCGGCAGCGTGCCTTTCTGCCGTGTCCCGATGAAGCGAAGCCGGACTGGTGGGCGATCTGCGAACTGGCGAAGCGGCTGGGCTATGCCGAAGGCTTCAACTTCCGCTCGGCGCACGAAATCTTCGTCGAGCATGCGCGGCTCTCCGCTTGCGACAATGATCTCGCGCGGGGCGACGGGCGCATCTTCAACCTGTCCGGCCTGGCTGCGCTGAGCGAGATCGAGTACGACGAGCTGGAGCCGGTGCGCTGGCCGGTGCTGCCTCCGCGGCAGGCTGCGGACGGTACGGTGCCACCGCTGCGTTTCACCACGCCCGACGGCCGCGCCCGTTTCGTGGCCACGGTGCCGCGCCTGCCGGCGAATCAAACCGACGCGGACTACCCGCTGGTGCTGAACACCGGCCGCGTCCGCGATCAGTGGCACACCATGACCCGCAGCGGCCGCGCACCGCGGCTGTCGGCGCATCGTCCGGAGCCTTTTGTCGAAATCCATCCGCAGGACCTGCTGACTTACGGCTTGCGCGTCGGTGAGCTGGCGCGCATTTCCTCGCGCTGGGGCGCGGCGGTGGCGCGGGTGCAGAGCAGCCGCGAGCAGCGGCGCGGCAGTCTGTTCCTGCCGATCCACTGGAGCGATGCTTCCGCCGCCGATGCCCGCGTCGGCGCGCTGGTCAATCCCGTGGTCGATCCGGTTTCCGGAGAACCGGAATTCAAGCACACCCCGGTCCAGGCCGAGCCATTCGCGGTCGACTGGTATGGCTTCCTGCTGGTGCGCGGCGCGGTGGAAGTATCCGATCTGTCGTACTGGGCACGCTCCTCCGGCGTGCAGTTTCAGCGCTATGAAATTGCCGGCCGCGGCCACCACCAGGATTGGCCGGCCTGGGTGCGCGCGCGCCTGGCCGGGCCAGGCGACTGGCTCGACTATGCCGACGCCGCCGCGGGCGCTTATCGCGCGGCGCGCATCGCCAGCGGCAGGCTTGAAGCCTGCGTCTTCGTTTCGCCGCGCCCGGACCTGCCGGACCGGGAATGGCTGGGCAGCCTGTTTGCCAAGGAGCGGCTGGACAGCGCCGACCGCATCAGCCTGCTCGCTGGCCGCCCCTCGCTGGACGGCGACACCGGCGCCACGGTCTGCGCCTGTTTCGGCGTCGGCCGGCGCACGCTCCAGAAGGCCATTCGCGAGCACGGCTGCACCACGCCCAAGCTGCTGGGCCAGCGTCTCAAGGCGGGCACCAACTGCGGCTCGTGCGTGCCGGAATTGAGGCGGCTGATCGAGGAGACGGTGTCGGTTTAGTTTGGACGGGATTCGATCCGCAGCTGTGCCGCTGGCCGCTGTGTGAGAATGCCGGACTCCCGGCGAAGGCGGGAAGGCGGGCAGTGGCTTCCCGAAAAAGGCCGTCGGAACTCGACTCAAACCGGCACTTTCTATAAACTTTGCGGCCCCTCAGTGGCTAGGTAGCTCAGACGGTTAGAGCGCGGCACTCATAATGCTGAGGTCGGCGGTTCGATCCCGCCTCTAGCCACCAAAATCAACAACTTACGCTGCTTTTCTCACCACCAAAGAAAGCACTGTGGGGCTTTTGTGGGGATTGGGCTTCCAAACCCTCTCCACTGCACCGATCAGATGGCGGAGTTCCGCCGCCGAATAATCGGTCGTGATGCGGCTGGACTTGTGGCCCAGGATGTCCTGGCGGTCCTCAAGTCCCACGCCCGCCGCCCGTAAGCGTCGTCCGCAGGTGTGCTTGAGGTCGTGGACCCGCACCCTCTTGAAGCCCTCGGGACACGGACGTTTCAGCACCTCCTGGTAACACTGCGACGCCTCGTGGCGCCCGTGCTTCCAGGCCGTGTTGTACATCTTCGTCACCGGTCGGTCCTTGTAGGTAAAGACCCGCTCCGGGTGCCTGCCCCGCT
>Ga0302314_10001720_pt1 | contig 40987 bp, 33 predicted proteins | sample III_Palsa_N2_3_FD_200533 | JGI IMG/M metagenome (GOLD analysis project Ga0302314, IMG submission 200533) | Peat permafrost microbial communities from Stordalen Mire near Abisko, Sweden - III_Palsa_N2_3 | ecosystem: Environmental > Terrestrial > Soil > Palsa > Peat permafrost | place: Sweden... | reverse complement strand
GGATTTGCGAGGAGACGCCGTTGAGTTTCATTCGATATGCCCGCATGCCACTATTCGTGGCGACCATCCTCGCCATCGCGGCGTGCAGCAATAACTCCAATCGCAGCATCACCGCCCAGGTCGGTGTCGACACCGGCGTCGCGCTGACCACCGCCGGCAGCGCCACCTCGCTGCTGACGGGCCAGACGCTGGCACTCGGCGCCACGGTCGAAAACGCCAGCAGCACCCAGGGAGTCACCTGGTCCTTGACCGGCGCCGGTTCGCTGACGACCGAAACCGGCACCTCGGCGACCTATGTAGCGCCGACCGGCACGGGCACGGAAGTAGTCAACGGCGCCACCACCGCGCTGATCACGGCCACCTCGGTGGCCAATCCGACGCAGCTGGCCTCCGTGGCATTGATCGTGCTTGGAACACCGCTGATCGACCCGACCACGCTGTTCCCCGCCAACGTCAACGTCGCCTACCAGTCACCGGTGTCGGCCTCGGGCGGCGATGCCCCCTTCACCTGGGTAGTGCTCTCGGGTGCCCTGCCCCCGGGGCTGGCCCTCAACGGCAGCACCACCTCGGCCACCTACATAGAAGGCACGCCGACCACGGCGGGCGTCTATAACTTCACGCTACAGGCCACCGACACGCTCAGCCGCGTAGCATCGGTCGCGCTGACGATGAGCGTCAACACGGAAACCGCCTGCGTATTGCAAGGTAACTACACCCTGCTGTTCACGGGTTTCCGCGGCAACGGCGATGCCACTCACGTGGCGTCGATCCAGATCAGCAACACCGGGCTCATCACCGGCGAGCAGGATTACAAGGATCCGAACCGCACCACCACCGCCGAGACCCTGGCCTCCGGCACCTGCGTCAATCGCGAGACCAACACCGGCGTGCTGACCCTGGAAGCGCCGAGCGGCGAAATCGTCTACAACTTCGCAGCGACGCTGCCGGGTAGCGATCAGATCATCCATTCCGCGGGACTGCAGCTGATTCACTCCGGCAGTGACTCGGGATCCGGTCAGCTCGAACTGCAGGATTTCTCAGGCCTCGTCACCGGCGCGCCGGTGAGCGGCGACTACGCCTTCGGAGTGCTCGGCGTGACGCCGTCGAAAATTCATTACGGCATGGCCGGACGCTTTACGAGTACTGCCGGGGCGATCACCGCCGGCCTCGTGGACTCGAACGCGCCCTCGCCGCTGACGGAAACGGCAACGGCCGGCACACTGACGCCGCCCGACACCAACGGGCGCGGTACTCTGACGCTGCTGGCAGGCGGCCAGACCACGACGTTCGCCTATTACAACGTCAATCCCGGCAAGATGTTCATGATCGATATCGACGCCACCTCGGCCGGGGGCACCACACGCCTGGCCGGTCAAATGACCGCGCAGGTCGGCAACGCCGGCGCCGCTGCCTTCAACAACAGCGCAATGGCGACGCCCTCGATCATGAGCCTGTTCGGCGCCTCGGGAAATGCCGAGCCGGTCGCTGTGATGGCGCTCGGCCGCCTGTCGAACGCCAGTGCCGCCGCCGGCACCCTGGATCTGCTGCTCGACACCTCCAATCTGACCGTTGATGTCCAGGCTCAGCCTTTTCTTGGGCAGAGCTATGCAATCGCCACCAACGGCCGCGGCACGCTATCGGTGGCGGACACCACGGCGCGCTCGTTTGCGTTCTATCTCGATGGCGCATCGAGTGGTTACATCGTCGAGCACACCAGCACGGCGGGCAGCGCCGGCTTCCTGGAAGCGCAATCCCAGGGTCCCTACGAGTACGCCAGCAGCTCAGGTCCCTTCCCGGCAACGCTCGCCAACGGCTTCGTGAGCTACACGGCCTACCCGCAGGCGCCGGGACCGATCACGCTCAACGCGCTGCTGTATCTGAACTTCGACGCGCTCTCGAGCAACTTCGTGAACGGCTCGTTTGCGATCGACCCGACCATCGGCCGTGGCTTGGGAACGGTCACTGAAAGCGGTGTGGGCACGCTCCCCTCGGCGCTCTACATCATCTCGCCGACGCGCATGGAGATGCTGCGGTTTGGTACCAAGGGGATCGATGGAACCATTGAGACGATGATCCAGGATTGAGGGGGTGCCGCGGGCCCTTAACGTCAGCGCGGATCTGATGCGACACGCCTTGATGCAGCAGGAACCGAATGTCGGTGTGTAAACTCAGTAGAGATTATTTTCATTACGAAAATAATCTCTACTGAGTTTACACACCCTCAACTGATTGCTACCGCCTGAGGGCGCGTCACCCGATTGCCCGCCGGCGCATCAGGCCCCGCCGCCCTCAAATCTGGATCGTCCCCTCGCCGAGTTCCACCACATCCCCGCCCACGTGTATCTGCCCGCTGGTGCTCACGTCGAGGTGCAGAGTCGAGGGTCTGTCCACCTGTTCACCCTGATAAATTATCAGCTTACAGGGTAAATCTCGTTTCATTGCGAGCCACCAGCCGCCGAGGTTGGCGCAGGCGGAACCGGTGGCCGGATCCTCGAGCACCGAGCTGCCCTGGGCAAAGAAAAACCGCGAGAGCATGCGGTTTGGCGCGGTGGGCGCGAACAGGGAAACTGCGCCCAGCCCGTCGGCGGTGCGCAGCACCTCGAACACTTTCGAATCGGGCGCGGCGCGCGTGACGGCGGCCGCATTGGCCAGCGGCACGATCAGCTGCTCCTTGCCGGCCTTCACCCAGAGGGGCCGGTCGCGCACATCCTCTTCGGTGAGCCCCAGCAGTGGCGCGAGGCGGCCCCGCGGCACGTCCAGATCGCGCCAAGTCGGCTTTTGCGCCTCGAGCGTCCAGCGCGCGCCCTCGGCCCGGACGGGAATGATCCCGGCCTGCACCTCGAGTTTGAGTTCATCGCCGCCAAGCCCCAGCGAACGGCAGACTTGCGCGCTGCCCAGCGTCGGGTGGCCGGCAAATGGCATCTCGTAGCTGGGCGTGAAGATGCGTACGCGCGCCGTTGCCCGCTGCGAGGGCAGCAGAAAGGTGGTTTCCGAGAGATTGAACTGCCGCGCCAGCGCCTGCATGGTCGCGGTGTCGAGTCCGATGCCATCCTCGAACACGCACAGCGGATTGCCGCTCAAGGACCGGCTGTCGCGCGTGAAGACGTTGAGCAGCCGATAGCGCAGGCTCATGCGGGCTCCTTGAGTCCGAGGATGCGCGCGGCATTGCCCCCCAGGATCGACGCCCGGTCTGCGGCACTGAGCTCAGGAATCCCATTCAGCAGAGCCTGGATGTCGTAGTGCGCCATGTCATAGGGGTAGTCGGTCCCGAGCACGATCTGGCTGATGCCCGCTTCGGCAATCAGATGCCGCAATTGCTCGGGCCGGTAGACGATGGTGTCGAACAGGATCTGATGCAGGTACTCGCTCGGTGGCCGCTGGCAGCCGCGCGCGTCCGGCCTGGCATGCCAGGCATGATCGGAGCGCCCGATGTAGGAGCCGAGATATCCGCCGCCGTGCGCCGCCACCAGCTTCAAGCCTGGATGGCGGTCGAAGGTGCCGCCGAAGATCAGGTACGAGAGCGCGACCGTGGTCTCGAGCGGTTGCCCGACGGTGTTGGAGAGATAGTGCCGGTTGACACGCTCCCCGAGCGTGGTGCCCAGCGGATGCAGGAACACCACGCAGCCGAGTTCCTCGGCGCGCGCCCAGAATCGCTCGAATTTCGGATCGGCGAGTTCCAGGCCATTGACCTGGGAAGACACCTCGACGCCGCGCAGCCCCAGTGTCTTGACGGCGTGATCAAGCTGCTGGATGCAGAGCTCGGGATGCTGGAGCGCCACGGAGCCCAGCGCCAGCAGCCGATCGGGGTGCTGCGCGACCAGCGATGCCAGGTGCTCGTTGATCGAGCGGCACAGATCGCGCGCCAGTTCCGGATCGGCCCAGTAGTAATATTGATTGGGCGCGGGACTCACGACCTGCAGGTCCACGCCCATCGCATCCATGTCGGCCAGCCGCTGGTTCAGATCGGTCAGCTTCGGGAAGGCCGCCTTGAGCATGACATTGACGGTGTAGTCGAAACTCTCGGCGCCCTGCATGCGCGGCATGATTTCGCGCTCGGCGAGTTTCTGCGGTCGGTCGGCCACGAGCTTTTCGGCCGCCAGGGTGAGCGCATGGCAGTGCAGATCGACCGTGAAACTGCGGGTACGGCCGCGGGACTGGCCCGAGACGCGCGTCGGTTCACCTGCGGGCGCATGCGGCGCCGTGGACAATCCGCAGCGGTGCAGCAGCGTACTCATGCAGCCTCCAGTGCGCGCACCACCAGTCTCTCGACCGTGCCGTCGTGGCGGAATCCGGCGGCTTCCGACTTCGGACACCGCAGCGGCGGGTAATTGGCGAATTGCGCCTGCAGCGCGGCGTTGGGAGCGTAGCTCACTCGCTTGAGCACCGCCTCGCCATGCAGGCGAGCGATGGCCGCCACGATGTCCCCGATCGACACGTGCAGCACCGGCAACAGCCAGGTGCGCTGCTGCGCCACCTGCGCCGGGCCCAGCGCTGCCGCGTGCAGCAGATTGTCGATGATGCAGGGGCGCGACATGAACCAGCTCATGCCCTCGGGCGCCACCGGGCAGACGAAGCTGCGGCCCGCGGACAGTTCGCGAATCAGATCACTTAAGAAAAGCGACAGCATGCCGGTCGAGGGCGGCCGCGCAACGATGCCGGGGATGCGCACCGAGCGGCCATCGACGAAGCCGCGGCGGCCGTAGTCGGCCACCAGGTATTCGCCAATGAGCTTCTGCGCGCCATAGCTCAAAGTCGGCAGCGGAATCGTGTTCTCATCGATGACTTCCGGCATGGGCACGCCGTAGATGCCGATGCTGCTGGCAAATACGAGCTTCGGCGGCACCGGTGCGGCCGCCTTGCGCAGTACTTCCAGCAGGCTCAGCGTAGCGTGCAGATTCACGCGCAGACCGAGCTCGAAGTTCTGCTCGGAGGCGCCGCCGGGGATACTGGCCAGGTGGAACACGTAGTCGACGCCGTCCGCAATGGCGCTTGCGAGTACGGCCGGATCGGCAATGTCGCCTTCGAGATAGTGCAGCTTCGCATCCGGCTGGCGCGACCCGATTCGCTGGTCGAGGACGGTGACCGCGGCTGCGGTCTTGCCGTCGATGCTGCCATCGCGGCACAGGCGCGCCACCAGGGCCTGGCCGATGAAGCCCTCACCGCCGATTACCAGCACCCTCACGGCAGCTTCGCCTGCACCACGCGCTGCTCGATGGCGCCGAAAATCGACTGACCCGCGGCATCGAGCACTTCGATGCGCACGCGATCGCCGAATTTCATGTAGTCGGTCTGGGGCTTGCCCTGGTCGGTGAGCTCGATGCCTCGCCGTTCCGCGATGCAGGCAGAGCCGACGGTGCGGTACTCATTGTTGGAGATGGTGCCCGAGCCGATCACAGTGGCGGCACTCAGGTTTCGGGTGCGCGCGGCATGGGCAATCAGCTGCCCGAAGCTGAAACCCATCTGGCCGCAGTGCGGGTGTCCGAACTCGGTGCCGTTCCAATAGACGTGAATGGGCAATTGCATGCGGCCATCCCGCCAGGCCTCGCCGAGTTCATCCGGTGTGACCGCGACCGGGCTGAAACTGGTCGAGGGCTTGGATTGCAGGAAGCCGAACCCGGTCTTCACATCGCGCCCCGCCAGCACACGCAGGCTCCAGTCATTGATGAGCACCAGCAGTTTGATGTGCGTGGCCGCCTGCTCGGCCCCTGTGCCCATGGGCACGCGATCGACGATCACGCCGATCTCGCCCTCGAAGTCCATGCCGTCCTGCTCCGAGGGTAGCGGCACATCGTCCGCGGGTCCCAGGAAATCATCGCCGGCGCCCTGGTACATCAGCGGAATGCTGCGCTTGTCGGGTGGCGGCTCGAGCTTGAACACCTTCTCGAGCAGATCCCCGTGACTGTGAAAAGCCGAGGCATCGAGCCACTGCCAGGCGCGCGGCAGGGGCGAGCTGAGCTGGGTCTGATCGAGTGCAAACGAGCCGGCGGCGCGCCCGGCATTCAGATCATCGTAGAGGCCCTGCAGCTTGGGGCTCGAGCTTTGCCAGCTCTCGAGTGCCTGCTGCAGCGTGGGCGCGGCCGAGACCGCGATCACCGCGCGCGCGAGATCCTTCGAGACCACCAGCAGCTTGCCATCCCTGGAGCCGTCCTTGAGCGTGCCGAGTTTCAACGCGGATCTCCTTGACGTTAATTGAGCGGGCGACCGCCGTCCACGGCGATGATCGAACCGGTAGTAAAGGTCAGCTGGGTCACCGCGGCAACCACGGCCGCGGCGACTTCCTGTGGGCGTGCCAGCCGCCGCAGTGGCGTCCGAGCTGCCTGCTCATCCCGCCATGCCTGGTCGAGCGACTTGACGAACTCGGTGTCGACCAGGCCCGGGGCCACCGCCAGCACCCGGATGCGCGGTGCCAGCGCGCGCGCCAGCGAGCGCGTCATATTGTCGAGCGCGGCCTTGGAGGCGCAATAGGCCACGTTGCTGCCCATCGCGATCACGGAGGCGATGGAGGAGATGTTGACCACCACGCCGCCGCCGGGAAGGTCGCTGCGCTCGAGCAGGGATTTCAGCGCCCGCACGGCCGCGAAAGCGCCGCGCACGTTGACCGCAAAGATCGAATCGAACAGCGCGTCATCCAGACCGTCGAGGTCGGCATGAGCGACGAAACGCGTGGTACCCGCGCAGTTGACCAGCACATCGCAGCGCCCGCAGCGCGCTTCGACAGTCGCCGCCATGCTCGCGAGCGCGGCGCTGTCGGTGACCGGCGCCGCCACGGCGAAGTGATCGCCCGGGGGCAGAACCTGCCGCAGCCGCTCGGCCGCCTCAGAGGAGCGGTGGTAGCCCAAGCCCAACGTGAAACCGGCCGCGGCCAGGGCGCGCACGATGGCCTCGCCCAACCCGCCAGCCGCCCCCGTGACCAGCGCGACGGGCGCCATTCAGGAACCGCTGATCAGATCGTAGTGCTCGACGGCCGGGGGCGAGGCGAAGTGCGGTCCGATGAGTTCCCGCCAGCGCAGAAACTGCGGCGACTGCCGAAAACCGACGGTGTGGTCCTCGACCGAGCGCCACTGCACCAGCAGCAGGTATCGGCCGTCGGTCTCGATGCCGCGCTGCAGCTGCAGCGAGATGAAGCCCGGCATGGCCGCGATGATTTTCCGCGCCTCGACGAAGGCGGCCTCGAACTCACGCTTGCGTTCGGGAGCAATGCTCAGGGTGGCAGCTTCCAGGATCATGGTGCGGGTGCGTCAGTATTGTTCGTGCCAATGTACCATCGGCAGGCCGGGCGCCGGCGCGCGCACGTACGGGATGGTGGTGCCGCGCAGACTGCCGATGTAGAGGGTTTGCAGGTCCGCGCCGCCGAAGGTGAGACTGGCGGTCCAGGGCGCGACCGTACCGCCACAGCCCATCATGACCTCGGGCGTTACCGTGCCGGCGAAGAAATGGCGGTCGAAGGCGCTGATCTTGGCCGCATCGCCATCGTCGAACACGATCTGCTCATCGCCCTCGGGCGTGATCACGGCAATCCGGTCCGAGATGACATAGGTCATCCACAGATTACCAATGGCGTCGAAGGCGAAGCCGTCGGGAATGCCCTGCAGGCGCTGCGGGCCGTAGACCTCGCGGTCGGTCAGCGTGCCGTCGGGCCGCAGGCGCAGGCGCGAGATGCGGCGCGCGTTGCTCTCGACCACGTACAACCACTCCTCGTTGGCATCGAGCCGTACTTCGTTGGTGCCGATGAAGCCGTCGGCGGCGATGCGGATGCCCATCTCATCGATGAGCGCGACATAGCCATCCGGCAATTTCTCATTGATCGAGCGTGTCCAGGGTTTCGCGCGCGTCGTGATGGTGAGCCAGAGGCGGTTTTTGGAATCCCGCAGCACGAAGTTGACCTTGCCCAGCGGCTGGCCGTCGATCTGCGTGTAGAGCACCTGGCTCTCGCCGCTGCGATTCATGCGCTCGAGCGCATCAGTGCCGAAATTGGCGATCAGGAAATCACCGTTGCGCGCGAAGGCGATGCCGTTGGGCAGCGTGCCCTCGAAGATGTAGCGTTCGGCGCCGGCGCCGCGCTCGGTGAAGCGGGTGTCGGCCTGCTGTGCGATCAGCTGCTGGCTGCCATCGGGGTTGATGCGCATGACCCCGCCGCGCGCATCCGCGCTCCAGAGCGTGCCGTCGCGCTGCGCGAGGATGCATTCGGGGCGTTGCAGATCGCGGCCCACGGTACGAAGGCTGGCGCGATCGAGCTGCCAGCCCTTGACGGGATTAGGCTTCGGCATGGCAGGCGTTGCGCTGGGTACCGAGGCCCTGCAGCGGGCCGCTGATGGTGCCTTCCATGACGTCGCCGGGCTTGAGCAGCACGCCATGATGAATGCCGTTGCCCGATGGCGAACCGGTGCAGATCAGATCCCCGGGCTGCAGCGCCATGAACTTCGAGAGTGTCTCGATCAGTCGCGCGCAATCGAAGATCATGTCGTCGGTGCCTTCATCCTGCATGACGCGACCATTGTGCTTGAGCGTGATGTGCAGTTTCTGCGGATCGCCGACGAAGGCCGCCGGCACCAGCCAGGGACCGGTAGGCAGCGCCGTCGGTGCACACTTGGATCCCACCCAGTCCATGCCCATCTCCTGCATGTCCTTGCGATTCACGCGCTCGCGAATCGTCAGGTCGTTCACGACCATGTAACCGGCCACGTGCTCGAGCGCCCGCTCCCGCGTGACGAAGCGCGCGCGCTTGCCGATCACGACGCCGAGTTCCAGCTCCCAGTCCATGGTCGTGACATCCGGCGGCAGGCTGACGGCATCAAAGGGTCCGACCATGGTCGAGTTTGCCTTGATAAAAAAGAATGGCGTGCCATGCAGTCGCCGATCGGTCATCTTGGCGATGCCGAAGGCGCGTCGCTGTTCCGGCGTCATGCCCTCGGTTTCGGGCCGCACCTGTGCGACCACGATATCGACCACGTGCTTGAAGTAGTTGGCACCGGAGCAAATGATGTTTCGGCTCGCCACCGGTGCATGCAGCATCAGTGCGCCGAGCGGCGCGCTGACGGCAGCAAGCGCCGCATCCCGCCCGTCGTGCAGCGCGTCGGCAACCCGCTGCAGCACCGGGAAATTGCTCTCCCACGCATCCAGTACCGACAGCGTTGAGCCATCGCAACTGAAATCCAGCTGCTCACGCCGCAGGAAATCGCCCAGCGCATTGAAGGCCAGTACGCGTTCATCAACGCTGAGTCCGCCGAACGGTGCGCAGCCGGCGGCGGAGAAGGTACCGAGTCTGAACGGCGTCGACGGGGCGGTCTGGCTCACGTGCTGTCCGGAAATTCCCTGCACCGGGGATTCGATGCTTCGCGCCTGATTATAGGGGAATCCGCGCGCTAGACGTGACCCTCGCCGCCATCGACCAGCATGGTCTGACCGCTCATGAAGCCCGCATCGTCTGAGACCAGGAAAGAAATTGCGGCTGCCTGATCCTCAGGCTCGCCGCTGCGCTTCACCGCCTGATGAGCGACTACGGAATCAAAATGTGCCTGGGGTACGCCCTCGATCGCATTGCGCGTGCGCGTCAAACCGGGAGCCAGCGCGTTGACGGTGATGCCGAATTCGCCGACTTCGGCAGCCAGGCCGCGCACCAGGCCGAGCAGCGCACCCTTGCTGGCGATGTAGTGCGTCATGCGCGCCGGAGGTGCAAAAAAGCTGGACGATGCCACCATGACGATGCGTCCCCAACGCGCAGCCTTCATGGCAGGCAGGAACACTTTGGCGAGATGAAAACCGCCCAGCACGTTGACATCCTGGGTCGCGCGCCAGCGCTCGGAACTGAGTTCCTCGAAGGTACTCATGAACTGCAGGGCGGCGCAGTGAATGACGATCGAGGGGTCGCCGAAGCGCGCCCGCACCTGGTCGGCGAAGGCAGTCATCTCGTCCCATTTTGCGATGTCGACCCGGAAGGCCGCCGCCTCGCCGCCGGCGCGGCGTGCCAGATCGACGGTCTCGGCCGCATCGGCGATGTCGGCAATGGCAATGCGGGCGCCCTCGCCTGCCAGGCGCTGCGCGATTGCCTGGCCAATGCCCGCGGCGCCGCCGGTGATGGCGACGACTCGCCCGTTGTGCCTGGCGGACACCGCGCTATGTCTTCAGCGATCGTTCTTCCGCGACCGGCGGAACGCGATGACCGGTACCGGGTCACCAGGCATTCGCCAGGCGACGCGTCGGCGCGCGCGTTCCGGAAAGAATCGGATCAGGCCATGGGCCCAGTACATCGAACGAACGATGACGACGCCCGTCCCGAACAGCAGCAGCAGCGAGACGTAATCGGGCACGTGCAGGGCGTTGAGGCTCAGACCCACGGTGCTGAGGAACAGCGTCAGAAGCAGGAACATCATGAAGGCGCCCTGCACCCCGAAACCCGCCTTCAGCAGCAGGTGGTGAAAGTGCTCGGCATCGGCGGTGAGAGGAGACTGGCCGCGCAGCGTCCGACGGATGATGGTCCAGAAAAACTCGAATATGGGGAGGCCCACGATCCAGAGGGTGTTGACGGGTGACAGGCCGGCGCCCCCCGGGGCTCCTTCTGCGCCCGCGAACTGACTGACCCGGATGCAGATCCATGCCAGGGACACCCCCAGCAGGGTGCTGCCGGCATCGCCCATGAAGCAACGCATGCGCCGGTTACGGCGCGTGGGCAGATTGAAGAGCAGAAACGCCGCTGTCGCCGCGCCGATGACGGCGCAGACGGCGGCCAGGTCATGCTGGCCGGCATGCCAGGCGGACCAGCCCAGGGCCAGCAGCGCCACGAAGGCCACCGTTCCGGCCAGACCGTCCATACCGTCGAGCATATTGAAGGCGTTAATGGCCGTCATGACGAACAGCACGGTCAGGCATTCGCCCACCATGCCATGGAAATGGATGTCTCCCACCCCGAAAGCGTCGCCGATCGACGACACTTCTGTACCGGTCCCCAGGGTCATCAGGACCGCCGCGGTCGCCTGCAGCGGCAGGCGCAGCCAGGGGGAGACGCTGAACCGGTCATCGACCATGCCGACGGTCACGACCAGCGCAAACGCGGAGATCAGCGCCCCCGTGAGCGGGCGCGCGGACTCAACCAGCCCGATACCGAAGATGATGCCCAGGAACATGGCCAGACCGCCGACGACGGGTACCTTGCCATGGTGGGTCTTGCGACCCCCCGGACGATCGACCAGATTGATCGCCACTGCGACTGGTCTTAGCGTCAGGATTGCCATCATAGTCACGGCGAATGCCGCAAGGGCTGCCGAGATCGTGCTCAAATCGTCCGACTCCTTGTGCAGATGTGACGGTCGCGCGCTCGATCGCCGTCGAACGCCACCGCGCGGTCGCGGTACCGAACCCCATATGCCGGCCTCAAGGGCTTAACGCGAAGCAGTCAATCCCGTTGACACTCGCCTCGCCGAGAGCAATCTCTCAAAACTGTCTCAAAAACTCATCCCACGGGGCGCTGCCAAATGCGCCCGCGCCCGCGCGCGCCCGAATCGTGGGCAAAAACGCGAATGCCGTCAAGAAGCGTTCGACGTATCGAGTGTCGGATGGCGCTGACTTGGGGAGAGGGCGAGATGCCTACTGACAATCACGCGAGCCACATCAAACCGATTTGCACTGCTGGGGCACTGACCGGGCTAAATCCTACCCTGGAAGGCGCAAACCCACGCCATTCGGTAACCGATCGGTTCATGACGCCCGGCATCGGCAGCCGGGCGCCACGACCCGAGCAACCCTTTAGAAGTCGATGGACATGTTATCGAACGGCATGGGTATGGCGTTCCAGCTGGTCTCGCAGGGCACGGTCTTGTATTGGAAGTCGAACACCACGTCATGCGCGGCATTCAGGCCGACCATTCGAGTTTCCGTGCCGCCGACGGCGACCGCGTAGTCGACCAGGATCGACTGGGACTGGGCCTCATAAGCGCTGGAGCAGACGGCCGAAAAAATAGTCTGGCCGTAATCGAAATCGAATACGTCGGTCGCGGTCATCGAGGCGGTATCGAAGGTGTAGGCCGACACGGCGCTGTAGGTGCGGGTGATACCGGGAGACTGGCCAGCCGGCTGATCCGCGCTGCCGTCCCCGTCATTGAACACCATCGTGTACCCCTGGGAAGTGATCGACACGGCATGCTGCCCAACCGGATATAGCCCGCCGTTGGCGAGCAGGATTGCCTTGGCACGCAGGGACGGGAAGGTGTACCAGTACTTGGTGGGGTCCCCGAAGATCCAGATGATGTTGCCGGTCTGGTAGTCAAGCTTGATCAGAAAGTTCTCGCGGCTGGAGACGATGATGCTGTCATCGCGGGGATCGTAGGTCGTCGCATTGTTGTGGAACCAGTCGCTGCCCGGCCTGACGAATTTCGTGGGATCGTCGCCCTGGCTGCTCATGTAGGCGCTGATGATGGCGCCCAGGTCCCAATGGTTGAGTATCAAGCCGGACTCATTGATCTCGGCGACATTGCTTTCGACGTTCTTCACACCGCCGACCAGAGCGTCGAATTCCGCCAACAGGGCTGTCTTGCCGTGATCAATGTTGTGGTGAAAGTCCGTGAAAGTGGCCGCCACCACCGGGACAGAGGTTTCGGAGCCGTCCAGTCGCAGCAATCGGAAAATTGGATTGGCGCTATCGCCAATCACAAACTGATCATTCTGCAGGGCGGTTGAAATGGAGCCGTGGGTGGTCGGAATCACCCAGCGGATCTCGGCATCGGTATCGACCACCACGGGACTTCCAAGCCCGGACTTCATGGCGAAAAAATCGAACCCCAGGGCGCTGCCGGCGGCCCGGGCGACGTTGATCTTGGGCTTCGAGTAGATGCCACTGGGGTCGTCATACGCCGCGGTGGTGATGACCACAGGGACCGTATGCGAGGTCCCGTCCTGAAAGATCAGGCGCAGCGACACCTGGTTGGCATACCCCGCATACAGTCCATACACCGGCATCTTGATTGTCGACTCGGATGCATACACATAGCCGCGCGCTTGCAGCGCAGCGATTGAATAGAAGACATCCACGGGCTTGGAGACCGAACCCGGTTTGGGTGCGATCGTGAATTCCACCCCGGCCACATTCGCAATCGCCTTGCCATAGAGCTCCACGAAACTGATGAACGGCGATGGGCCCGGGAGTGTGGCAGCGGCAGTGACATCGGCGGGCACGCCCTGCGAGGTGGCACTCGCGGGGCTCAATGCGGACAAGGACAAGGACGTGGAGCTGCCTCCTCCACCGCAGGCCGAGAGCGCGATCAGCGCGAGCAAAGACACGAGGCGGGAGGATAGATCGAAACAACGCTGACATTGACGTGCTGTGGAAGCTTCCATCGGAGGAAATCCCTCTATATTATTTGATAGGCGGCGCATGGGCCGTCGTCCGTGCCGCAGCGAAACCGCCCTGAAACGGCGGACTCTGAGACCGGCTGTCATCATCCTACAACAATGTTGCCGGACATTTCATCGCCAACGGAGTCTTGGTCCGCGTGCGCGCTCCCGCCTCGCGAAACTTTGCACTTCCTAACGCATGCCCAGCCCCGGGGGTCCGACCGTGGGCCCATTAGACTTACGCGATGGCCTAAAACATAATGGTTTCTTGTGCTGGCAGTCTCCTGTGGTGGTCGTGCGGCACCGATTGAGCCCGTGGACATCCGGAGAAATAGTTGCAATCCGAACAATATCCGACCGGCGGCAGCGCCGAGGGTCATATCGACCAGATCGTGTTTGGTCGATTTTTCGCAAGTCAGGGCGCCGGCACCTGCATCGAGATCGGCGCGGCACGGCCCGACTGGCTTTCCATCGGAGCCCTTTTCAGGTCCAAGGGATGGGATGTCATCGCCGTCGAGCCCAATCCGACATTCGCCGACATGCATCGATCACGTGGTCATACGATCCTGCAGTTCGCCTGCGGCGATCACGATCAGGACGATGTCGATTTCTCGGTCGTCGACTCACACAAAGTCAACTATCGGGACGGAGCGGTGACATTCGAGTCATGGTCATCGCTGTCGATCAAGGATGACTACGCCGAGCTGAATCCCGATCTCTCCATCACCAAGATCAAGGTAAAACTTCGGCGGCTGGACAGTCTGCTGGCCGAATACCGGCCTGCGCTGCGTGAAGTCGACCTCATTGCCGTGGACGTCGAGGGCTGGGAGCTGAATGTGCTCGAGGGACTCGATTTTTCGCGCTATTCACCGCGCGTGGTGATCATCGAAAATCTGTTTCACAAAACCGAATACCGCAAGTTCATGCAGCAGCGTGGCTACGCCTTCTGGCGCTGCTCTCCGCCCAACGACGTCTATGTGCGGCTGAGCGAGCTGGGCGCTGCGGAGAGATTCAAGACAGGCGCCATCGCCACCTGCGTGGCGCAGCTGGCGCGCGCCCGTACTCTGGTGGGACGATTCAGGCGCCGCGTCATTCGCGCCATGGGACACACAACCAGCCCGGCTACCTGAAGGCGAGGCCGACCCGGATCGGATGCCGCAGCACCCGCCGAAGAAACGCGCCGGAGCCGAGAATGTAACTCCGGAGTGTGACCCCCGTGAGCCTCGCCACCTCCCTGCCAATCAGAGGCACGGCGATCACCATCTGGGTGACGGCCGGGGCCAGACCGAAAGCCAGGTACAGATCGACACCCTGCGAGCGCAGCACGACGGCCACCGAAACCCCTATCGCTGCGGATACGGCGTAGAGAGGCACAAACCTGTACGAGCGCGCCCCGATTGCGACATTGACCAGCAGTAATATATTCAGCTCCAGAAAGAAGCCGAAACCGAGCATCGCCATATCCAACGCGCCTGGCAGGGCCGCACGAGCCGAAATGCCGTGTGAAAGCGCGGGTCCCAAGATCAGCAGGCCCAGCAGCGCGGTTACAAAGACGATGTTGGCATACACCGCCAGCCGCGCCATTTCTCGCACGATCTGCCCGGGATCTGCAGCCAGGACCGCCCGTTGCAGCGGCGCCACGAGCATGTTGATGGGCACCGATGAGAGCGCCATGATGAGCGCCAGTATCTGCAGCAGCAAACCGTAGCTGGCCTGCACGCTGGCGTCGAAACTTGAACCGGCATCGATCAACAATCCCGCCCGATACAGGAAATAGGCCATTCCTATAAATGCAATATTGCGCCCGACATGATCGATCTCGAGTTTTTCCTCGCCAGTGCCTTGTGCGCTGTCCTCGGGATGGCGCCGCCATTCTGCTGCAATGGCCCGGCTGCCTGCCCACCGCATCGCGAACGCACCCACTGCGGCGGACAACAGCAGGCTGACGCAAAGTCCAAGGACACGAAGACCACTCAAGATGAAGATGCTGGATAGCGCCACATTCAGCAGCCGCGTGGTGACATTGATGATCGCATAGGTCGTGATGCGCTCGGAGGCGATGAGGACGCAGCAGTTATAGGCGAATAGATAAGTCACCAGGTACGAGGTGCTGAATACCATCCACTCCAGCATCCAGCTCCCGGTAAATCCAGCCTTCGCCGCCGTGGAGAAATAGAAAAAGCCGCCCACACACAAGCCCAGAAAAACCAGCACCGCGAAGGCGAGATACCAGCGTTTGCACTGCGCTATCGAGACTGAGAGCGCCCGGCTGCCGCCTCGATGGTGCACCCGAACCAGGAATCGACTGCAAACGGTACTGAGCGAACTCTCCAGCTGAATGGTAAACCCGCCGATCGTCGTGAACAGCGACCACTCCAGAAACGCATCCTTGGAAAAGAAGCGCAGCAAAAGCGCGAGCAGGATCACGCCGGCCACGACATTCACACACTGGTACAGATAGGAGGCTTTCATGAAGCTATCGCACAACCCTCATAGTTCCAGATTGTGCGCCGCCGACCCTAGCTCAGCACGCGGCTCACGGGGATGCGATGAATCCTGTAATAGCCCGTCACCAGCAGCTTGTAGCTCACTTTAATCGCAACGGCCAGCGGCCCCACCAGCCAATTGGCGTGCCGGGAATAGACCCCGATCAGCTCGGTATTGATGCGCAGCATCCTCGACCAGGATTGCGTCGAGAATCCCCCGGCGCCCTGCACTGTCGCCACCACGTTGGTGGTCTGTACGCGGGGCTTCTTTTTGAAGATGCGGAGGAAGTAATCGATGTCGGCGCCCCTGAGATCCAACCTGAAACGCTCGCTGCGAAGCAGGCTTGCGGAACCGAAGGTGGAGTAATGCGGATTGTGCAATCCCAGCGGCACGCCGCCACAACGTGCCGGCAAGGCGTGGGTCATGCGCACGACATTGCCCCGGGGCACGGCACTGATGTCCTGTACCAGCACCGTGTTCGCCACCAGCAGGTCGTGACTGGACAGCTCGGTGGCCACTTCGCTGGCCTTGATATTGCCGGTGAAGACATCGTCACTGCCGAGCCAGCCGATAAACTCGGTATCGCACGCCTCCAGGCCCTTATTGAGCGCGTCGAATATGCCGCGGTCCCGCTCCGACACGAAGATATCGTCTTCGCGCAGGGAGGCTTTGATCAGCTGCTGAATCTCCGGGGACGAACCGCCGTCGATCAGCACTATTTTTACGATACCGGTGTCATCAAAGCTTCGAATGCTGCGAATCGCGCCAACGATCCGCGGATCGCCGTAGCTGGCGAGGATGATGGAAATTCGCTTAGGTTCTGTCATCGAGAATCTTGTCGACCAGATCATGGATGCCCGCGACCAGGTCCATCTTCAGCGTCCAGCCCAGCTCCTTGTTCGCGATCGCAGGGTTGGCGAAGCGGCCGATATCCCCGGTGGGCTTCGAGGTGTCGAAAACGATGTCTTTGATCCGGATTTTCGGGTGCGCCTGGATGATGCGCGCCACCTCGGCAATCGTCGTGCAGGAGGAAGGTCCGATCATGAAGGTCGATAGCGATCCGTCGTAATCGAGCGCCAGGCGGATAGCGGCCACCACGTCCGATACGTGCAGAAACGCCCGCCCCTGCCGACCGTCGCCCCACACGGTCAGGGTGCCGTCGGTGGCGGAAATGGCGCGATTGATCAACGACGGAATCACTTGCGCCGTGCCGTCGTTATAGGCACACGGCCATCCATAGACGTTGTGCAGGTCGAGCACCACGAACCTGGTCGCGGAGCCTTTGGTGACCAGACGGAACTCAATTTCCCCTATCAGCTTGCTCCAGCCGTAGCCGGACTCCGGATCGGCCGGAAATTTGTCCGCCTCGGACAGCACCGAGGAGGTCACCGAGCGCTGCATGCCCTGGGGATAGGAGCAGGCGGTACCCAGATAGATCAGGCGTGCCGGGGATTTCTGCGACACTACCCGGGCCACATTGGTATTGATCAACACGTTCTTCTGGAATATCTCCCACTCGTTCGAGAACACGTAGCCAATACCGGCGACAATGTCCGCGATATGTACCAGGACATCGCCGGGTCTCATGTCCTGGAACCAGCGCTGATCGGCCGCCAGGTCGGCATGACGGAATACGAATTTCGAATGCGCGGAGAGTTGCCTGATATTGGCCTGGGTGCCGCGCCAGAAATTGTCGATGCCGATGACCGCATGGCCGTCGGTCAGCAGCGCCTGGACGACGTTTGAGCCGATCAATCCCGCCGCGCCGGTGACGTAAATCCTGCGATCGCTGTCGGTCATTTGACTACCTTGATCCTGGAACTCGGATGCTGAAACACGAAATTGTTGAGGTACGCATTCTCACCGGGTTTGTATTCCGCACTCAGGCGAATCGCGAGATCCGATGGCTTTTGAAGATCCTCGATGCCATTGGCACTGAACTCCTCGTAGCGCCGATTGCGGAACACGAAACAGCTGTACCCCAGCGAGCGCAGCGTCTCGAAAACATAAGCGTACGCGGGGTTGTGTCGCGCCTCAATTTCGCAGATGAGGAGCGGTCGATGGGCTTCGAGCGTTTTCTGGGCGCCAAGGACGACCTGATTCTCATAGCCTTCCACGTCGACCTTGATGATGTCGATCCTGCTGCCCGGCGACAGCGAGCCGGCCAGATAATCATCAAGCGAGGTCTGGGTTACCTTGTCCACGCGCGCGCCGGAGCTTTGGGCAACGGGATTGCTGGTATTCAAAGTCGCCTCGTGGCGCGCGTTCTCGTCCTCGCCCGGCGTATAAAGTTCGGCCTCACCGGCGTATGCGCCCACCGCGGCATTGACCAGTTTGATACGCGTGCCAAACAGCAATCTACTGAGGTAGCTGAAATGCCAGGCGCCGGGCTCGAAGGCGATCACCTGGTTCGACACCCGGTCCAGCAGCCAGGCATAGCCACCCATGGCAGCGCCGACATCCACTGCCACATCGACCGATCGCGGCGGCAGGGAATGCAGGAACGCCATCTCCGCCTCGGGAAAATGCCTATGGCTCCAGATGAACCGCCGGAACAGTCCATCCAGCAGTGGCATTGTGGCCAGCAGTTCTTTTGCGCCGGTTCTGATTCTGACGTCCATCGGTGAGTAGGGTCTGAAGTCCGATGCTTCAACCGGGCACGAGCATGCGTTCAAAGGAACGTTGCACCGCTGATACCGCAAACTTGGAACCGGCCACCTTCTGCAGGCGCCGTGAGCGGTCGCCGGCCCCCTGGTTCTGCAGCAGACGCGACAGCACCTGCGGTATGTCTTCCACGCGCGAGACTACCTGGACCACATCATCGCCAAAGTAAGCCGACAGTTCCGCAAAGCATGGGCGGTCCAGGGCCAGGATCTGCACGCCGGTCGAGAGCGCGTCAAGAGCGGAGGCAGAGAGGGATGCCGTATATCCGGCCGTGTAGGGGAAGCACGCCACACTGCAGCGCGCGATCTCCGCCAGGTATCCATCCTTGCCCGCCAGCGGCTCACTGGTGCCGGCGCCAATATCCTCGATCTTGCCGCCGCCGATTGCCACGAAGCGGAACGCAGGGAGCAGTCCCGGCAGTCCGGCGAAGGCCTCGAAGCTCTTGATCTGGGTCCGATAGCCGAGGAAACCAACCGTTGGTGGAACCGCCAGTGCCTGTTCGGAATTGACAGGTGTCACCGGTAACTGCACGACAAAGATATTGGCATCGTTCAATTTCTGCGGAGCGGCATCAATCAGCCGGCGCTTGATGAAGTCATCCAGCACGACCAGCGATATCCGGCTGCCAGGCCGCCGCAGCCGCAGCCATGTTTTGGCCCAAAACCCGATCGACAGCCAGCTCTGCCTGGACGATGCAAATATGCCCTCGATGTCCCCGTGCAGCACCACGTGAACTCCCCGGCGCCGCAGCAATCGATTGGCCCACTCAATGAGAATGAGTGAAGTGGGAAACACGCAAGTCACCAGCAACACGTCCTGCGGCCGCAGCGCCAGCATCCGGCGAAACACCACATAGAACTCCACCAGGCTCTTGAGCACCAGCCGCCGCTTCTCGGGATTCATGACGAACACCGGTTTGGGCGTCACCTTGGCCAGCACCTCGGTCGAAAGATTGCGCGCCGTTGACTTCGAGGTACAGAGCACTATCTGGAATCGATCGCTGATCTGCGGGCTGGCGGTAAGGGCACGAAGGTAGCCCTCCAACAGGTATATATGCTGCACCCCGACTTTGCTGGGCTCAAGAAAATACAGCTTCCCCATCATGCGTCATTGGCACCTGATAGCACCGGCAGCGGATACACGAGCTTCAGGGACGAGTAGCGAGGTTGGGATTCGAAATGTCGGCGAAAATGCCACGGAAACACCAGCGCATAATCCGGGTTGCGCCCGATGGCCTGCCCCTCTTCGATGATCGGCACATGCGTGCCCGGCGTAAAGGCGCCGAATTTGTCCGGGTTGATCTCGCCAATGCACTCCAGCAGCGAGGAGTCGATGCCGCAGTACTGGAGGATGACATTGCCCTTGGTCGAGGCACCAAGCCCCACAACGCGTTTGCCGGAACGCTTCGCCGTCTCCAGGAAGGCGCGCAGCGCGTCTCGGGACTTGCGGACGTTCTCGGCGAAGGCGACGTAGGTTTCAATACGGCCGAGCCTCTGCGTCAGCTCCTGCTGCAGGACGGTTTCCACGCTTGGCGTGGGTTTCAGGCGGCCGGAGAGTTTCTGCGCGGTCACTGAAAAACTGCCGCCGTTGACATCGCTCTGCTCGACATCGACCACGCGCAGGCCGACGCGCTTGGCCATCCATAGAATCTGCGCCAGCGCATAGTATTCCAGATGCTCGTGGCACACGGTGTCGTAGGAGTTCGTGGCCAGCATGGCGGGCATGTAGCTTTGTTCGAATACCCAGACGCCATTGTCGGCCAGGATATTGTGTACCTGCTGCATGAATCCCAGCGGATTCTCCAGGTCGTAGAACATCGCAAACGAGGTCACCACGCTGGCCTTTTGCCCGTTGCTCCGGCGCAGGAACTCATCATCGCTGAAGAAATCCGGAATCAGCTCGATGGCATCGGTATAGAACTGCCTGAATTTGTTGCCGGTGGGATCAAAGCCCAGCAGCCGGTACTTGCGCGCATCGTACTGCTTGAGCGTCGTAGCATCGTTACTGCCGATGTCGACCACGATATCCCCATCCGAGATGACGCCCAGTCCCTGGATGCGTGCAACCTTGGACCGCAGATGCGCCACCATCGAAGGATTCAGGCCGGAGCGATAACCGTAGTTCGCACCGTACATCTCATCGATCGAATACGAATGGGCCAGCTGCAGCAGACCGCAGCCATCCGAACCCGCACACTTCACCAGCGTCAACGGCCCGGAGGTCAGCTTCTCATCGACCGACTTCGGAAACACTCCCGTAAGAGCCTGCTGCCCGAGCTCAAGCACGGTAAGCAGATTGCCGTTGCCGCAGATTCTGCAGGCACCAATTTTCCTATACACAGCGGTTCTCCATCAGACACCTATTCACGCGCGTCGGCTCGTGCCTGTGCCAGCTCGTGCTCGACGAGTTCCACCATGATTTGGCCGACCGAGGTACTTGCATTCCATCCGAGGGCGGCGTGTATCTTGCGTGGATCGCCCTGCAGGCTCATCGACTTCGCAACGCGCGACTCAACCTCGTTCGTCCGGACATAGTCAGTGTACTTGAGATCCAGGTGGCCAAAGGCGATTTCGCACAGCTGGCGAACGGTCGTGAGCCTGCCAGTGGCGACGATGTAATCGTCCATCGTGTCGGCACAGGCCATCCGATACATCGCCTCGACGTACTCGGGCGCGTAGCCCCAATCGCGCTGCGCATCCAGGTCGCCCAGCGCCAGCGAATCCTGCAGCCCGAGCTTGATCATCGCCGCGGCTCGGGCAATTTTCTTGGTGACGAAACTGGTCGAGCGCCGAACACTTTCATGATTGTAGAGGATCGCCGAACAGCATCGAACACCGTACGCGCGGCGGTAGATGCCGATCATGTGATGGGCATAGAGCTTGGCGGCACCATAGGGACTCTGCGGCCAGAGCGCCGTGCTCTCCGACTGCGGTGTTTCAGAGACTTTGCCGAACATCTCGCTGCTGGAGGCCTGACAGAACACCATCTGCTCGCGCCGGTCGGATTTGCGCAAAGCCTCCAGGATATCGATCGCAAAGCCGCCGTTCAGGCGAGTCAGCCGGTAGGGATCGTTGAACATTCCCTCGCCGGTGGCCTTGGCGGCAAAGTTGAAAATGTGCGAGGGGCGGTATTCTGCGAGCAGCTCGCCGATTCGCAGCGGAGTGCCGTAGTCGAATAGCGTCATGCGAAAGTGATCGGGAAAACGCGCGCTCAGATCCAGTCTTGGCGCGCCTTCCTTGGATGTCAGCCCCAGGACCTCGAAATCGCGCTCCAGCAGCAGCGCCGCCATGTAGTAGCCATCCTGGCCGGTAATGCCCGTAACCACGGCTCTCATGGACGATCATTCTTCACTTTGTGCATAAAGAATCAGGAAAATATTCGACAGCGAGATCGGATTGAGCATGCAGGCGATGATGAAGATGAATCTCTGGACTTTCGCCTGCATGGTGGAACAGCGCTGCAGCGCCCGCCGCAAAAACACGTACAACAGCGCGAGCGCGACCACGCCGCCGCCGTAGAGCATCTCGCCAATGGCCGGCAGAATATAATCGGAGCCCGTGTCCATGAAAACGCCCGACTGCGCCGCAAAGACGTTGTATTGCGACATGAAGCTGACCGGGCTTCTCAGTTCCAGTTCGGGAATCAGATTCAGGAGCATCGTGAAATAAATGTGGCCCACGCGCAGGTTCAGGCTGGCGTCGAATATGACCGATGCAAATCCGGTCCCCGTGCCAAGGCTCGCGATAGTAGACACGCGGCCAACCAGGCCGGCGGAGCCTGCATAGAAGTCCGCCAGCACCAGCAGCGCCAGCAGCGCCGCAGCGCTGAAACGAATCAGGGGCCGCAGCTTCCAAAGCGGAAAGACCAGCAGCAGCATCGCCAGCACCGAGCCGCTCAGCACTACCGATGTGGCGGCGCAGGTAATGTAGATGCCGTTCTTCGCCCCCTTTTGGGACAGCAGGTACATCAACTGCAGCATCGACAGACTCCCGTAGTAGGACGCCTCGGGGGTCAGGCTCGGCACACCACTGCGACCGGCCACATACCTGCCGATGCTCAGATCGTATCCGGCCTTCACCAACAGATATTCCCAGGCACCCGCGATGAACCATACGACGACGGTCATCTTTACGGCAGTTGAAAGATAGTCCCCACGATCCCGCTGGCAGACAGTCCATAGGACCAGGAATGTGACATACGTGTAGGCGGTACGCGCGAGCCCGAACCCGACGTGCGCCCTGGCCGCATAGACCGCGATGCAGAGCACCGACAGAAACACCAGTGGCAGATCGCGCCTGCTGAGGAACTGCTCGGTCCGGAACGTAAAGAGTGCGATCAGGGCCATCAGCAGAATCCAGGGCTGAGTATCCCCGTCGAACGCCCGCGGATAGAACATCACCGGGCAGCACAGCACCAAGGGCAGAATGCCCAGATCCTTTTTCGGAATGCTCCACTGCAGGACCCGCGAGAGAATCGCGCCCTGGCCGATGCGCAGTGCCGTTGCGCTAGGGGGCAATCGAAGTGCCTATTGATTGCTGGAACGCACGATTCCAGCGCCGAGTGAGGCCCCGAAGCCCACGAGCGCGCCGCCCAGGACCCACAGCCATTTGATCGGCGATGATGGCTTTTCCGGGACCGCCGCCGGGTCGATTACTTTCAAGGCATATTCGACCTCACCCCTCGCAATCATCTGTTTCTTGATTTCCGACTGGATCAGCGAGTAGATGACATTCCTGAGTTCAACGTCGGTGGTGCCCTGGATCTCGGCCCTTAAATAGGCCACGTTCCTGTCAGCCTCCTCTATCGCTCGGTCACGTACATAGGCATTGGTCAGCCTGACCAGGCCATTGGCCCAATCCGCGGCAGCTTTCGGATCGGTCCACGTGATACTCATCGCCACCAGGCCGGTCTTGTTGTCCTCCGATATCGCGCGGACCTTTTCCTTGAAGTATCTGCTGCCCTTCCACAGGGTGGGAACCTTGTCGGGATCGGTGACGTTCCAGCGCCTTGCCGCCGCGTCCCATCGGCGCTGGTACAGAATGGGCAGCAGGTCATTGTCGTGGATGAAGCGCTCCGTCAGCGACTCTGATTGCAAAGTCGCCACCGCTTCGACTTTGGCGCTGTTGCTGCCCAGCCCCGACAGTCCAACCAGCGACGCCACTCCGCCCAATTGCGACACCGCGCTGCCTACACCACCCAATGCGCTCGATCCCGATTGGCTGGTGACGGGTAACAGCAGGATGTCCGCCTCGTACTTCTTCGGCAGCAGAAAGACGATCACAGCGGCCCCGGCCGCGCATACGGCGATTGCGATCAGCATCATCCAGCGTTCACGCCAGATGATTCGAACCAGGTCACCGACACTGACCTCGCCACTGCCGGCAGCGGGCGAGCGCAGCGAAGCCTCGTCTAGGGACGCCGACATGCGGTTCTTCGGTGTAGTTGGCGGGTATCCATGCCTAGATAGTGCGCACTTCAGCAGTCGCAATCGCAATGTTGTAGAGAATGGTCGTGATCGCCTGCCACAGCACCAGGCCCGGGAGGCGCTCGGTATCCAACGGCACCACGATGGCATCTCCGGGACGAATGTCGACGCCCTCACTCGAAGTGAACCAGCCGCGATGCCCCGATTCGACGCTGCCATCGGCTCGCACCACGTAAATCTGCTTGCGGTCGGCCTGCCGTGTCACCCCGCCGCTCTGATCGATGTAGTCATCGCGCGACATCTGTCGTTTGTACAAGTGCGAAGAGGCCGATTGCACTTCGCCGATCACCATGACCTCCTGGCGCTGCTTGGGCACGATCAGTTCATCGCCGTTGCGAAGAATGATGTCGTCGCTCGAACCCGGCTTGGCGTGCAATGAGGCTTGCAGGTTGATGACCAGGCGCCCCACGGCTTTGGCCGCTTTGACCTGATCCAGCAGCGTCTGTCCGATACTGACCGCCTGGACCGACCCGGCGCTGTTACCGCGCGCCGCTTCCAGGGCTTCTTCGGCGATGTCCTGGCGCATACGCTCCGCAAAGCGATTGAGCTGCTCCTGTTCGCGTTGCTTGAGCTCGGCCCGGGTAAACACGCTGCCGGCGACGAAAGCCAGGTCGGTCAGACCGCCGGCGCGCTCGACGACGGACCGCAGGGTCTCACCGCGCTTGATCGTATAGGTGCCCGGAAAGCGAACCTCGCCCTTGAGCGTGACCTGATCCTGCTCGGTCCAGCCCGAGATCTGCTTGATCGAGAGCCGATCGAAAGGTTTCAACATCACATTGGCGTTCTGATCGTTGGCGCGAATCGCCGCCAGATCGATCGCCAGCACCTCGGTTCGCCGCTGCTCGCCGTCATCGACGATGTAGCGCGACAATTCGGCGTGGGTGCCATAGGCCGCGGAGTCGAGGCTGCCACCGGCACGGATCAGGTCGCCGACCCGCATGCCCGTCTCCAGCGGATAGTCTCCAGGCACTTTTACGCGCCCATCGATGTGCACGATCTGGACCGGCTGATTCAGATTCGCCTGCACCCGCAACTCATCCATGAGCGGCTGGATCACCGAATCGCGACTGGTCTCCAGATCGAAGGCCTGAATAATATCGCGCGGCATCAGCAGCACATCGGCCGCAGATCCGGGCGCCGCCAAGGCGGCGGCGAGATCCGCCGACAGTACGGTGATGCGGCGATTGGGTGGCAGCTCGCGCCGTATCAGCAGATAGTTCTGGTCCGCGTGCGGTTTCAACTCATCGACCGATGCAACGACATCGGTGAGCCGCAAGCCATCCCGCCACGCGAAATATTTCGGCCGATAGACATAGCCTTGCAAAGTAACGCCGGAATCAAGTTGCGGCCGCAGCCGCAGCACGTGCAAAGCGTCGCCGTTGCGCAGCATCGAGCCTTCGGTGACAGGAACGCTGGGGTTGATATTCAGCACGATGCGCCGTTGCTGTGGGTCGACCCTGACCAGTGCCGCACTGTCGCGATCAGCCAGCGGGGTGAGGCCATCGCCCATCGATATGAGATCGGCGACCGTCAGGTTGCCTTTGATTTCATAGATGGCCGGACGCTGGACCTCGCCCTCTACCGAGGCGGTCGCTCCTACGGGAGGAATGAAAATCACGTCCCCCGGCAGCAATTTGGCATCGTTGGCGCTGTCGCCGCGCATCAGCAGGTCATATAAATCCAGAGTGCGCGCGACGCTGCCCTGGCGTTTGAGCTGAATGTTTCGCAGCGATCCGGTCGATTTGACTCCGCCGGCCGTGAATAGCGCGGTCGTCACCGTCGCCAGTCCGGAGACCGTATAGGAGCCGGGATATTTCGCCTCCCCCAGAACGAAGATATTGATGGCGCGGCTCTCACTTATCGATACATCCGCGCGTACGCCGGCCAATTCCCGCGCCACGCGCGATTCGATCTCGCTTTTGACTTCGCTGTACCGCCGGCCTTGCACCTCGATCGGGCCGAGCTGGGGAAAATTGATCCGCCCGTCGCGTGACACGGCAAGCTTCAGCGTCTGATTCTGGCTGCCGTAGGTCTGCACCTGCAGGCTATCGCCCGGCCCCATGATGTAGTCCGCCGGCACCGGCACGTTCTGGGTCGGCTGGTAGCTGAGTCCCGAATTGTCGAACAGGTCGTAGCCAAAGTGCTTCAGGCCGGCCAGTCCGGTCTTTCGCAGCGGCAGCCGCGTTAGGCGCACCAGCAGCCTGGCCAGCGCCGGTTGTGCCGCCACCCTCAAAGTGGCCAGATCCTCGGTCAGCCCCGCCAGGGCCATGCTTGGAATTCCGGGCAATTGCAGCTCGCCGGCGCTATCGAGCGTGTAGGGATTGTGGGCCCGGATCAGATCGACCAGATCCAGCAGGCGTTGTCTTTCGTCTGCCTGCAGTTCCTCGATGGGTCGCAATGGCTGCTCCTGCAGCCGTTGGTTGTTGGCGGCCTGCGCCTGTTGCTGGCCAATCTGCTGTTGCTGCTGCAGTTGCTGCTGGGCAGTCAATTGCGATGGCTGCGATGCCTGCGATACCTGCCCGGTTGCGCCGTTGAGCGCGGCGCCTGGAAAGCCTAGCTGAGCGTTGCCGCCCTGGAGGTTCACCTGCGTATTGACGGGCAGGCCGTTCAGCCCGGGTTGGCCTGGAATCGCGATGTCGATCAGTACGGTATCGCCCGACTTGAATTTGGGCGGCGCAAAATTGTTGAAGTTGTTGTTGTCGTCCTGATCCTCGCCCTCCGTCTGCTGTCGGCGCTGCTGCTGCAGGAACTGCTGTTGCAACAGGGCCGATTGCGAGCTGTTGTAGCCGCCGCCGTTCGACAGGGAACCCAGCCCGCCAATACCCAGGCCGCCGCCAATTCCACCCGAGCCCCCCTGACCCAGGCGCTGCAGTATCGACTGCTGCTGGTCGGAAGGCAGGCTGTTGAAGATCTGCATCTGTTGCGACAGATCGACCTGCTGCTGCGCAGGCACCGGGCTCGACAGGAGCGCTGAAGCAGCCAGGAAGATTGCAAGAGCGACGATGACGCCCGCTCGAAGCCGACCCAAAACCGAAGTCACTGCTGCTTTCCCCGCCTTTGCAACGTAAAGGATTGTACTACGCGACCGGCCGCCACCGGTCGACATACCCCAACGCGCCGGTCAGGGAACTGGACAGTCCCCGGCCGCTGCCGGGCTTTTCCACCAGCGGGATGTAGGCCTCGCACATCTTCTTGCCGAGCTCGACGCCCCACTGATCGAAGGCGTTGTCGCCCCAGACCACGCTCTGCACGAACACATTGTGCTCGTAGAGCGCGATGATCCGGCCCAGCGTATGCGCATCGAGCTGCTCGAAGATCAACAGACTCAGGGGCCGGCTGCCCTCGTGAATCTTGTGCGGAATCAGCTCGGCGATTCGTGCCTCGGGAACCTTGGCGCGAACCAGGTCCGCCCTGACGGTGGCCGCATCCTGTCCCAGGGCCAATGCTTCGGCCTGCGCCAGGCAATTGGCTATCGCCAGATTCTGCTGCGCCTGGCTGGCGCAGGAGGAGCGTATCGGCAGCAGAAAATCCAGCGCCGCGCGCTGCGTTCCCTGGTGCAGCATCTGAAAGAAGGAGTGCTGCGCATTGCTGCCGGGCTCACCCCACACAACAGCGCAGGTACCGAGCGTCGTCGGACTGCCATCGAGTTTGACATGCTTGCCGTTGCTCTCCATTTCGAGCTGCTGCAGATAGGCCGGCAGGCGCGCGAGCCGCGAGTCATACGGCATCACGCCGAGCGTCGGCAGATTCAGCAGGTCGATGTTCCACACCGCGAGCAGACCCGCGATGACGGGCAGATTCTCGCGCCAGGGCGCGGCGCGAAAATGCTCGTCGATCTCGCGGCCGCCATCGAGGAAGGACTCGAAGCCTGCCCGCCCGATCGCAATGGCCAGCGACACGCCGATCGCCGACCAGATCGAATAGCGCCCCCCGACCCAATCCCACATGGCGAATCGATAGTCGGGGTGAACGCCGAACTCGTCCATGGCGCGGGCATTGACCGACACGGCGGCAAAATGCTGCGGCACCGCCTTGCCGCCCAGGCGCTGCTGGATCCAGCTGCGCGCCACGTGCGCATTGGACTGGGTCTCGAGCGTAACGAAGGTCTTGGAGCAGATGATGAAGAGCGTTCGCGCCGGATCGGCCTCGGCGATGATATCGGCCAGCTGGCAGCCATCGACATTGGAGACGAACGCCACGCGGGGTGCGCCCTTCGTCTCCGGCTGCAGCGCTTCCACTGCCATCGCCGGTCCGAGATCGGAACCGCCGATGCCGATGTTGACCACCAATGAAAAGCTCGCATCGGTGCTGGAGCGGATGCGGCCCTGGCGCACATCCTCGGCAAATTTGAGCACGCGCTCGCGCTCGGTCATCACCTGCGCGTTGACATCCGTTCCGTCGACCATGAGCGGCGTCGCACCCCGGCGTCTCAGCGCGGTATGCAGCACCGCGCGATCCTCGGTGGTGTTGATGTGATCGCCCCTGAACATCGCCTCGATGCGCGAGCGCAGGTCGAGCTGGTCGGCAAGCGATGCGAACGCATCGAGTACGCGACCATCGACCCGCTGGCGCGAAAAATCCAGCGCGAAACCGGTCGACTCGACGCAGCAATGCGCAAAGCGCTGCGGATCCTGCGCAAACAGCTGCCGCGTGGCGGTGGAGCCAAGCGTCCTCGCCAGACCCTCAAGCTCCCGCCAGGCCGGACAGTCGGTGCCGGTGCGCATTGCCTTACTCATGAGCGGTACTCCGCATTCGCAGAAAAGGGATTCTAGCGGTATTGCCTATTCGAGCGTGTTCCAGACGCAGCGGCCACCGCTCGACTTGGCGAGCAGCGCCCGCAGCTCGGCGTGTGCGGCATTCTCGGTCGCGCTGGCATGGATGATTACCAGCGGCTCGCTCGGGCGCTTCATGGCAGGCATGGCGCTGTCGCGCGCCGCGGCCCGTTCACGCGCCGATTCATCCAGCGCCAGCAGGCTCTGGCCCCCGGTCATCGCCAGGTAGACGTCCGCCAGGATGCGCGCATCGAGCAGCGCGCCATGCAGCTGCCGATGCGAATTGTCGATGTCGTAGCGCTTGCACAGCGCATCGAGGCTGTTGCGCTGGCCCGGATGGCGCTCTCGCGCCAGCAGCAGCGTATCGATCACGCGGCACAGCTCCCGGATCACAACCGGCTTTTCGCCGGCCAGCAGCGCGAACTCGCGCTCCAGGAAGGCAACATCGAAAGCCGCGTTGTGAATGATCAACTCGGCGCCTTCAATGAAACGGAGCAGCTCCTCCGCCACCTCGGCGAAACGCGGCTCGGTGGAGAGCCTCGCGCGCGTGAGGCCGTGCACCGCGATGGCGCCCTCCTCGATGTCGCGCTCGGGATTGAGGTAGCGGTGGAAGTGCCGGCTGGTGGGCCGGCGGTTCAGCAGCTCGACGCAACCGATTTCGATGATGCGATGGCCGCGATCGACTTCAAGGCCCGTGGTTTCGGTGTCGAGAACGATCTGACGCATCAGCGGGAGTCTACCGCAAGCATCGCATCGATCGCGGCATTCGCCAGCGCATCGACCCGCTCGTTGCCGGGCACGCCCGCATGCCCCGGCACCCAGTGCCATTCGATGCGATGACGCCCGGCTTCCGCGTCAAGCACCAGCCACAGATCCTGATTCTTGACAGGCTTTTTGTCCGCGGTCTTCCAACCGCGCGCCTTCCACTGCGGCACCCACTCGAGAATGCCGCGGCGCACGTACTGGGAATCGGTATAAAGACGCACCTCAACCGGCCGTTTGAGCGCCTTGAGCGCACCGATCACGGCCTGCAGCTCCATGCGATTGTTGGTGGTCGGATTCTCGGCGCCGGATATCTCCTTTTCGCGCTCGCCCATCGTCAGCACGGCCGCCCAGCCGCCAGGTCCGGGATTGCCGCGGCAAGCGCCGTCGGTGTAGATCTCGACGATGCCGCTCACATGCTGGGCTCGACCAGGCCGCCCAGGACCGAGCGTCGCTCGCGCAGTCGCGGGCGAATCGGCGTCAGCGTATAGACGCGCTTGCGGGCCTTGATCAGGTAGGCAGCCGCAGGCCAGGGATAAAACCAGCCGCGATGCAGCATGCTCGGCACCGTCGATTCCACACTCGCGCGCGGCGTGCGCGGCAGATGATAGAGATAGGCCTGCTGGCTGACGATTTCGTAACTCAGCAGTCCCAGCCAGTCGCGCACGCGGCCACTTGAGAGGCGGCGGCGCAGTCCGGGCGGGTAGCCATCACGCGAGGCCGCCGAGCGCACCCCCCAGAAACTCGCGGGTCGAAACCCGAGCACGATCAGCTGGCCCTCGGCGCCGAGCACGCGATCGGCCTCGCGCAGCACGGCGTAGGGATCGGGCGCGTACTCCAGGGTGTGAGGCAGCAGTACCGCATCGACCGAGCCACCGCTCACCGGCAGATGCGCCAGGTTGGCGACCAGATCACCCTCACCGGAACTCGGGTAGGCATCGACCACCACGCTCTGCCGACGTATGCGGCTTTGGGCCAGCAATTCGCGCCGTGCGCCCCAGCTGCCCAGTTGCAGCAGCTCCTGGCCGAAAACATCGTCGAACGTCGAGGATAGAAGCCGGGCCTCGGCCGCGATCAGCGCCCTGCCCAGCGCTCCCTGCTGCCATTGCTGCAAAGCACAAGGAAGTTCTGACATTGCGAGATTGTGCGCGCGTACCATTGAAAAACTAGCAATTTTGCAAACTTGCGGGTTTAATTCTGCTGGCCCGGCGCCTTGGTCGTGGGGCATACCGTAACACGTTGCGAACCCGCTACGGGGAGCTGACCGTTGAGCCCAGCGAAGCTGACTCGAATGCCTTGGTCGTTACTGCTGCTCCCCATTGCCCTTGCCCTCCTGGCCGGCTGCGCCCATCAGCCCACAGCAGCGCCGATCGTCAAGGTGACCCCCATTCCGGCGACTCCTATCGCGCCGGTGCCGGCTCCGGTCGTCGAGGAGCCCATGCTCGATCCGGCCACTGCCGGGTCCAGCAACGACGCCGTCGCCTCCGACTCCAGCCGCGCGCCCGCCAGGACCGCCACCGATACTGCGGAGGTGGATTCATCCGCGCTACCCGGTCCCCCGGTCGACAGCCTCGTCACCGTCAAGCAGGCCGATCTCTGGGACCGCTTGCGCGGGGGCTTCCAGTTCGAGGATGTCAATGAGCCCGCGGTAGCCGCGCAGCTCAACTGGTTTGCCAATCACCCTGATTTTCTCGAACGCACCTTCGGCCGCGCCGAACTGTGGATGTATTACATCGTCGGTCAGCTCGAGCAGCGCAAGATGCCGCGCGAGCTGGCGCTGCTGCCGGTCATCGAGAGCGCCTTCGAGCCCTACGCCTACTCGCGCGCGCGCGCCTCGGGCCTGTGGCAGTTCATCTCGGATACCGGCCGCCGCTTCAATCTCAAGCAGGATTGGTGGTATGACGGCCGGCGCGATCCAGTCGAAGCCACCCGCGCGGCGCTCGATTACCTGCAGGCGCTGCACGATGAATTCAACGGCGACTGGCTGCTGGCAATCGCCGCCTACAACTGCGGCGAGCTGGCCGTGGAGCGCGCCATCGACCGCAACCGCCGCGCGGGCAAGCCCACCGATTTCTGGCACCTGAAGCTGCCGACGGAAACCCGCGGCTACGTGCCCGAATTGCTGGCGATGCGCCGGCTGGTCGCAAACCCCGCGCGCTACGGGCTGGAGTTCAGCCGCATCGAGAACGAGCCCTACTTCGTGCCGATTGCCACCGGCGGGCAGATCGACATGCAGGTGGTGGCCGATATCGCCGGCATCAGTGCCGAGGATCTCTACACGCTCAACCCTGGCTTCCATCGTTTTGCCACCGACCCCACTGGTCCGCACCGCCTGCTGGTACCGGTGGATGCCGCCGAGGGCCTCGAGCAGACGCTGGCGCAGCTCACTCCCGAGCAGCGCATGCGCGTGGAACGCTATACAGTGCAGCGCGGCGACACGGTGGCGACCATAGCGACCCGGTTCGACACCAAGCCCGACATGATTCGCCAGCTCAATGATCTCGGACCCAACGACCGGCCCGTGATCGACGCCGAGCTACGAGTGCCGTCCAACTCAGTGGGCCTGCCCGAGAAGGCGGCACGCGCGGCCATGCTGTTCGACACGCCCTTCACGCGGCAGCGACGGCATCATCGCGGCGTTCGCCCCGATATCCGCGTGGTGCGCCGGGGCGACACGCTCTACGGGATTGCGCAGCGCATGGGCACCGACGTTCACTCTCTGGCCGAAGCCAACGGCCTGCAACCGGGCGATCGCCTGCACGCGGGGCAGAAGCTGCGGGTAGGTCCGGATACGCTGACAACCGGTGCGGCGCTGGTGCCGCCCAAGTCCGCCCACAGCACACATGCTTCGGGTCAGGCCGTTGCGGCCAATGATGGCAGCCGTCGCGTGGTCTACACCGTGCGTCGCGGCGACACGCTCTACAGCATCGCCCGACTGCTGCAGGTCACCGTGGTCGACCTGGTGGGCTGGAACGGCATGAGCGGGGACCGCAGCATCAAGCCCGGCCAGACGCTGGTCGCCTTCGTCCGTTCGCGCAGCTGATGGCAATGCTGGCCGGTAAACGCGCGCTGATCGTCGGCGTCGCCACCGAGCGCTCCATCGCCTGGGGCATCGCCGAGGCCATGCACGCGCAGGGCGCGGAACTCGCTTTTTCCTATGCCCCCATCTTCAAGGATCGCGTCGAACCGCTGGCGGCCTCGATCGGCTCGACGCTGCTGATGCCGCTGGACGTACAGATCGATGCCCAGATCGATGCCACCTTTGCGCTGCTCAAAAGCGAGTGGGGCGCGCTCGACATCCTGGTGCACGCGGTGGCGTTCGCGCCGCGCGAAGCGCTCAGCGGAAGTTTCTCGGCCAATACCTCGCGCGAAGCGTTTCGCATCGCGCACGATGTCTCGAGCTACAGTTTCACGGCGCTGGCACGCGGCGCCGCGCCGCTCATGGACGGCCGCGCCGGCGCCCTGCTGACGCTCTCCTACCTGGGTGCCGAGCGTTCGCTGCCCAGCTACAACGTCATGGGCCTCGCCAAGGCCAGCCTGGAGGCCAATGTGCGCTTCCTGGCCGCGGACCTGGGTCCGCGCAATATCCGCGTCAACGCCATTTCCGCCGGGCCCATCAAGACCCTGGCGGCGGCTGGCATCGGCGGCTTCCGCCGCATCCTGGCGCACGTGGCACAGGTGGCGCCGATGCGCCGCAACGTGTCCACCCAGGACGTGGGCAATGCCGCCACCTTCCTGTGCTCCGACATGGCTGCCGGTGTCACTGGGGAAATCCTCTATGTGGATAACGGCTACAGCACCGTGGGCATGAGCTTCGAGGGCGCCGGCGACTGATACCGCCAGTGGCGGCGCCGCGTTACTGGAAGATATTCGGGTTGCGCTTGACGGTGGCGCGCTGTTCGAGCTGCGCCAGGTAAGCGGCAATATCCCCATCGCGATCGCGGTTCTTGAACTGCGTCGCCAGTTCCTCGTCGTTCTTGGGATTGGCACCGGCAGTGCCGGGCCGCACCCCGCTCAGGCGCAGCAGCGCCGCGCCGCCATTGTCGAGCGCCAGCGCGCGATAGATCGGTTTGTCGGCAGGATGTGGCGCCGCGAACGCGGCTTCGCGCAGCTGCGCCGGAAGCTGCGGGTCGCCGCGACCCACGAAGGCGGCCGGCGCCGCGCTGACCCCGAGTCCCTTGACGACCGCGTCGAAATCGGCGCCGCCTTCGAGCTGTTTGACGGCCTGATCCACGGCAGCCTTGGCCGCCGCGGTGCTGTTGCTCTTGCGCACGGCCGCCACCACCTCGTCATGCACAGCGGCCAGCGGCTGCGGCATTGGCGCGCGATGTTCGAGCACCTTGAAGACGGCGATGTGATCCTCGCTCAGCGACAGCGGGCCGCCGATGCGGTTACCCGCCAGGCCCTCCTCGCTGAACACCGCCTGGATGACTTCAGGCTTGCCGCCCAGCGGGGGCGCGCCGGCGCGCGTGAAGTTGGGACTCTCGCCCAGCTGCAGCCCGAATTGGCTCGCGAGCGCCGCCAGGTCCGTGGTCTCGCCCTGCTCGAGCTTCTGCTGCAGCTGCTCGACGCGATCGCCGAAGACCTCGGCCGCCTGCTCGCGGCGGAAATCCGCCTCGATCTTGGCGCGGCCGTCGGTGAGCGAGAGCACGTGAGCGGGCCGGATTTCATCGAGCCGGATGATGTGATAGCCGTACTGCGTCTTGACCGGATCGCCGATCTGGCCGGCCTGCATCGCGAACAATGCATCGGAGAAGGGTGCCACATAGGCATTGCGCTCGGCCCAGCCCAGATCGCCGCCCTGCGCGGCCGAGCCGGGGTCCGAGGAGTATTTTTTTGCCAATTCGCCGAAGTCCTTTCCCGACTTCAGCTCGGCTTCGACCTGTTGCGCCTTGGCCAGCGCCGCCGCATCGGACTTCGGATCCTTGGCATCCTCGATCGGGATCAGGATGTGGTGTGCGTGACGCTTCTCTTTCTCGGAGTATCGATCCTTGTTCTTGTCGTAGTACGCCTGCAGATCCTCCTCTTTGAGGGTCAGCTGCTGGGCAATCGAGTCCAGCGACAACTGGGCGTACTGCAGTTTGACGGATTCGGGGCTCAGGTAGTCGCCCGGATGCGCGTCATACCAGGCCTTGATCTGCGCCTCGTCGATCTTCGCAGCCGCGTAGCGTTCGAGCGGCAGCACCGCAAAGCGGATCTCGCGCTGCTCATTTTCGAGCGCGTAGATGCGATTGAGCTCGGGTGCGGTCAGGAAGTCGGACAGCTGGATGCCCTCGGTGAGCTGCTGGATCTGCAGTGCCTGGCGTCGCTCGGCCTCGTAGCTCTCCGGCGTCATGCCGGCTTGCGCCAGCATGGTCTGCGCGGCCTGGGCACTGAATTTGCCATCAACCTGGAAGGCACGTTCGCCCTGGTAGGCCGCGACGACCTGGGCAGTGCTGGCGCGGTAGCCATCGGCCTGTGCGCGCTGACGCAGCACGGTCTCGCGCACGTACTCGTCGAGCAGCTGCCGCTGCATCATCTTGATCTGCAGAGGATTGAGCGTTGCGCCATTGAGGGCCTGCGCGTACTGCGCCTGCCGCTCCTGCCAGGAACGATTCAGGGTCTCGCTGCTGACACGCTCGCCGTTGATCTTGAGTCCGTAGTCCTGCGGCGCAAAGCTGACGTTGACGATGCCATAGGCACCCCACGCCGCAAAAATGAGCGCCAGCAGGCCAAGTATCAAGGTGGCCAGCCAGCGCTGACTCTTCAGTTTGTCGCCAATATTTTGCAGCATGTAGATGAATGGCGGAGCGGACGGGACTCGAACCCGCGACCCCCGGCGTGACAGGCCGGTATTCTAACCAGCTGAACTACCGCTCCGTTATTGGACTGGATCGCCTAACTATTCAGTAGCACTGGTCTCGATCCGCTCGCAATGCAGCCAAACATTATACGGATCGCGTGCAGGCCTTGCCACCAGTGGTCAATTCCGGGGGGTGGTGGGTGCTGAGAGGCTCGAACTCCCGACATTCGCCGTGTAAAGGCGACGCTCTACCAGCTGAGCTAAGCACCCCTGAGCTTGAGCACGGCCTCGATTCTAGCAGTGCGCCAGATCAGTGCGCCTGTACCAGGCTCTTGCCGCGCCCGCGGGGACGGCGCGTCGGTTTGGCCGGCGGCTCTTCGGGCGGCGTCTCCACCCGCGGGACCGGCTGACGCGTCAGGGCAATCTGCAGCACCTCATCGATCCAGCGCACCGGCTTGATCTCGAGCTTGCCCTTGATGTTATCCGGGATTTCCACGAGATCCTTCTGGTTCTCCTCGGGGATCATGACCAGCGCCACACCGCCGCGTTGGGCAGCCAGCAGCTTTTCCTTCAGCCCGCCGATGGGCAATACCTCGCCCCGCAGCGTGATCTCCCCCGTCATGGCCACATCCGAGCGCACCGGAATGCGCGTCAGTGCCGAGACCAATGCGGTGCACATACCGATGCCGGCACTGGGGCCGTCCTTGGGCGTGGCGCCCTCGGGCATGTGCAGGTGCACGTCGTTCTTCTGATAGAAATCCAGATCCAGTCCGAGCACGGCGGCGCGACTGCGCACCACCGACATGGCGGCCTGGATCGACTCCTGCATGACTTCGCCGAGCTGGCCCGTGTGCAGCAGCTTGCCCTTGCCCGGCACCACCGCCGCTTCGATGGTCAGCAATTCGCCGCCGACCTCCGTCCATGCAAGACCGGTGACCTGACCGATACGGTCCATCTCCTCCGCCTTGCCGTAACGGAAACGACGGACACCCAGGTACTTGTCCAGATTGCGCGGTGTCACCGCGATGCTGGAGGTGCCCTTGCCCACCTTGTCGAGCAGCAGCTGCTTGACGGCCTTGCGGCTGATCTTGGCCACTTCGCGCTCGAGGTTGCGCACGCCGGCCTCGCGCGTGTAGTAGCGCACGATGTCGAGGATGGCGGGGTCCGATAATTTCATTTCGCCAACTTTGAGGCCATTCTGCTTGACCTGCTTCGGCACCAGGTACTTACGGGCAATGTTGAGTTTTTCGTCCTCGGTGTAGCCCGGCAGGCGGATCACTTCCATGCGATCGAGCAGCGGCGGCGGGATGTTCAGGGAGTTTGCGGTACACACGAACATGACCTCGGACAGGTCGAAATCGACCTCGAGGTAGTGATCGGCGAAGGTCGCGTTCTGCTCCGGGTCCAGCACTTCGAGCAGCGCCGATGACGGATCGCCGCGGAAGTCCATCGCCATCTTGTCGACTTCGTCGAGCAGGAACAACGGATTGTGGACGCCGGTCTTGGCGAGGTTCTGCAGGATCTTGCCCGGCATCGAGCCGATGTAGGTCCGTCGATGGCCGCGAATCTCGGCCTCATCGCGCACGCCGCCCAGCGACATGCGCACGAATTTACGATTGGTGGCGCGCGCCATGCTCTGTCCGAGCGAGGTTTTGCCGACACCCGGCGGTCCGACCAGGCACAGGATCGGCCCCTTGATCTTCTCGACCCGCTGCAGCACCGCCAGGTACTCGACGATGCGTTCCTTTACCTTGTCGAGCCCATAGTGGTCCTCGTCCAGCACCTTCTGCGCATTGACGATGTTCTTGTGCAGGCGCGTACGCTTCTTCCACGGCACCTTCACCAGCCAGTCGACGTAGTTGCGCACCACGGTCGCTTCGGCCGACATCGGCGACATCATCTTGAGCTTGTTGATCTCCGCGGTGGCCTTGTCGCGTGCCTCCTTGGGCATGCCGGCTTTGGCGATCTTCTGCTCGATTTCGGCGATCTCGTTGGTGCCGTCCTCCATCTCGCCGAGCTCTTTCTGGATGGCCTTCATCTGCTCGTTGAGGTAGTACTCGCGCTGGCTCTTTTCCATCTGCGCCTTGACGCGGCCGCGGATGCGCTTCTCGATCTGCAGCACATCCATCTCGCCTTCGATGGCCACCAGCATGTGCTCGAGGCGCTTGCGCACGTCGAGGATCTCCAGCACTTTCTGCTTTTCGGCCAGTTTCAGTGACATGTGCGCGGCCACGGTGTCGGCCAGTCGTCCGGGTTGCTCGATGCCCGCCAGCGCGGTGAGCACCTCGGGCGGCACCTTCTTGTTGAGCTTCACATACTGTTCGAACTGCGACACGACCGAGCGCACCAGCACATCCATCTCGCGTTCATCGTACTGGTCGGCATCCGTTTCGATGGCAATCGTGGCGGAGTAGAAATCTCCCGGGTGCAGCTGCTCCACGCGCGCGCGATCGACGCCTTCCACCAGCACTTTGACCGTACCGTCGGGCAGCTTGAGCATCTGCAGAATGCTGGCGACCGTGCCGAATCGGTGCAGGTCTTCCAGCTTCGGGTCATCGACATCGGCCTGGCGCTGAGCCACCAGCATGATGCGCTTGTCGGTGCGCATGGCGGCGTCGAGCGCCTGGATGGATTTCTCGCGGCCCACGAACAGCGGGATCACCATGTGCGGATAGACGACCACATCCCGCAAAGGCAGCACGGGGACGGCGACGGGCGCTGCGGTCGGAGCTGGGGGCGATGGAATTTCAGTCACGTGAGCCTCGTGTCAGTGAGACGCTTGAATCAGACCCTCAAAACGAATTGGGGCGCGCCGCCAGATTTCAATGGCGTCGCGCCCCGCACGCAACCTTAACACTCGACGTGTCGTTCAGCCGTGCAGCGATCCGCCTGCCCTCCTCGGCTCCTCGACGGCCGCCACCCGGCCCTCATCGGTGCGGTACACGATGTAGGGTTTGGTGGTGCCTTCGATAACGCTGTCGTCGACCACGACTTTCGACACATTCCGCAGCGACGGCAGGTCGTACATGGTATCCAGCAGCACTGTTTCGAGAATGGTGCGCAGGCCGCGAGCGCCGGTCTTGCGGTGCATGGCCTTGCGCGACACCGCGCGCAGCGCCTCATCCCGGAATTCGAGCTCGGCGCCCTCCATCTCGAACAGCTTGCGATACTGCTTGGTCAGGGCATTCTTCGGCTCGGTCAGGATCGACATGAGCGCGCCTTCATCGAGCTCATCGAGCGTTGCCACGACCGGCAGACGGCCGACGAATTCGGGTATCAGGCCGAACTTGATCAGGTCCTCGGGTTCCACGTCGTGGAACAGATCCGAACCGTGTGGCTTGGCATCGGCACCGCGTACTTCGGAGGTAAAGCCGATGCCGCTCTTCTGCGTGCGGTTCAGGATCACCTTTTCGAGGCCCGCGAAGGCGCCGCCGCAGATGAAAAGAATGTTTGAAGTGTCGACCTGCAGGAACTCCTGCTGCGGGTGCTTGCGGCCGCCCTGTGGCGGCACCGAGGCAATAGTGCCTTCGATCAGCTTGAGCAGTGCCTGCTGCACACCCTCGCCCGACACATCGCGCGTAATCGACGGGTTGTCGGACTTGCGTGAAATCTTGTCGATCTCGTCGATATAGACGATGCCGGTCTGCGCCTTCTCGACGTCGTAGTCGCACTTCTGCAGCAGCTTCTGGATGATGTTCTCGACGTCCTCGCCCACATATCCGGCTTCGGTGAGCGTGGTGGCGTCGGCAATTGTAAAAGGTACGTTCAGCAGCCGCGCCAGGGTTTCAGCCAGCAGGGTCTTGCCGCAACCGGTTGGCCCGATCAGCAGGATGTTGCTCTTGGCGAGCTCGACTTCGTCCTTGGCCCGCGCGCTGCCGCGCGTCTGCAGGCGCTTGTAGTGGTTATAGACCGCCACCGACAGCACCTTTTTGGCGCGGTCCTGCCCGATGACATAATCATCGAGTACCTTGCGAATCTCGTGTGGCTTGGGAAGCTTGTCGCGTGCCCGGTCGGCGCGATCCTCAAGCTCCTCGCGGATGATGTCGTTGCACAGCTCAACGCACTCATCGCAGACGAAAACCGACGGGCCGGCAATGAGTTTCCGAACCTCATGCTGGCTTTTGCCGCAGAACGAGCAGTAGAGCAATTTGCCGTCATCGCTACGCCCGCGGGGATCGTCACTCATCAGCAAGCACCTCGCCCGTCATGCACCTTATATAGCATGGGCTCGACCGCCGACGCAAAGAACTGTGTCCACCGCAAGACCTTGTTATTGGTCGATTTTGCGCGCTCTATCACGTCTTTGAAGGCACCGGCAGGAGATCGCCCCGCTTTTCGAGCACATGGTCGATGAGGCCATAGCTGATTGCGGCCGGCCCATCCATAAAATTATCCCGGTCGGTATCGGTGCGGATCTTCTCCACACTCTGACCCGTGTGCTTGGCCAGGATGCGGTTGAGCCGATCGCGCGTGCCCAGCATTTCCTTGGCGTGAATCTCCATGTCGGCCGCCTGGCCCTGAAACCCGCCCAGGGGCTGGTGCACCATGATGCGCGAATGCGGCAGCGCAAAGCGCTTGCCGTTGGTCCCGCCCGTGAGCAGGATCGCACCCATGCTGGCAGCCTGGCCCAGGCAGATAGTGCTGACGTCGGGCTTGATGAACTGCATCGTGTCGTAGATCGCCAATCCGGCGCTAACGACACCGCCCGGTGAATTGATGTAGAGCGCCACGTCCTTGTCCGGATTCTCCGACTCCAGGAATAGCAGCTGCGCGACCACCACGTTGGCCATGTAGTCGTCGACCGGGCCGACGATGAAGATGACGCGTTCTTTCAGCAGACGCGAATAAATGTCGTACGAGCGCTCTCCGCGCGAGGTCTGCTCGACGACGATGGGAACCAGGTTCAATCCACGCTCGTTCATTTAGAGATGTCCTATTGGGATGGCAGTGCCATGTTTCAACGGTTCTGATTCATCGGGTCCGGCCAAAACCCGTGAGCTCGCGAAAGCTCGAGGGCTTGTCGATGACCTTCACCTGCGTGAGCGCCCAGTCCAGCGCCTGGTCTTCGAGCGCAGAGGATTCCAGCTGCTCCATGGCCTCGCGACTGCTGAGGTATTGGCGCTTGGCCTGTTGCGGGTCCGGATAGGAACTGGTGATCGCATCGAGTTTCTGCTCGACCCGCTCGCGATCAACCTTGATGCCCCGCTGGCGCACGATTTCACCGATCAGCAGACCCAGCGCCACGCGCCGGCGCGCGCCCGGCTCGAGTGATTCGCGCGGCGGCGCCTTCGACAAGTCCTGCGTGCCCATGCGGCGCAGCGCCTGCACCTGCAGATCGCGCACCTGGCTGTCGAGCATGCTGCGCGGCACTTCGACCGGATTGTCACGGTACAGCGCATCGAAGAACTGCTCGCGCAGCCGTCCGCGCACGGTCTCCGAGAGCTCCCGTTCCATACTGCTGCGTACTTCCTTGCGCAGTTCGGGCACACCGCCCTGCTGCACGCCAAACGCCACCGCGAACGCCTCATCGACGGGCGGCAGCACTCGCTCTTCGACCTTGGTCACCTTGAGATCGAAATCGGCCAGCTTGCCGGCCACGACCGGGGAGCCGTAATCGGCTGGAAACTGCGCCTGTATGGTCTTGGAATCGCCCGCACTCATGCCGATGAGCCCCTGCTCGAATTCAGGCAGCACGCGATGCGCGCCAATCGC
>Ga0302314_10001719_pt1 | contig 40994 bp, 40 predicted proteins | sample III_Palsa_N2_3_FD_200533 | JGI IMG/M metagenome (GOLD analysis project Ga0302314, IMG submission 200533) | Peat permafrost microbial communities from Stordalen Mire near Abisko, Sweden - III_Palsa_N2_3 | ecosystem: Environmental > Terrestrial > Soil > Palsa > Peat permafrost | place: Sweden... | reverse complement strand
ATGCCAGCCATACACTTCGCCCAGCGTGCCTGCGGTGAGCGGAGCTGCGATCACGCCGACATTGATGAACAGGAAGTAGATCTGGAACGCATCGGCTCGGCGCAGGTCGCCGGTCGCATACAGCGCGCCCACCTGACTGGCAAGATTGCCCTTGAAGCAGCCCACGCCGGTGACCAGACACGCCAGCGCGAGCAGGAACGACACGTCGAATGCCATCAGAAAATGCCCGGCCGCCATCAGCAGCGCGCCGATGGTGATGGTGCGGGTGCGCCCGAGCCAGCGGTCGGCAATGATTCCGCCCGCGATCGGCGTCAAGTACACCAGTCCGGTATAGAGCCCGAAAATCGCCGACGCCAGCGCCACCACCGATAGCGGGCCTCCATAAGCGTGCTCGATGAAGGCGCGAAAAGCAGTGAAGCCGGCGATGTTCTCGATGTGACCCGGCCACAGCAGCTGGTGCGCCATGTACAGCACCAGCAGCGTCTGCATGCCGTAGTACGAGAAGCGCTCCCAGGCCTCGGTGAACGCCAGGTAGGCCAGGCCGCGCGGATGACCCAGGAAGCTGTGGTCGTAGTCGGGAGCCGTGCGCTCGGCCGCGGCGATGGCACTCATGACAGCAGCTGCAGCGGCGCGTCGGCAGCGCGTTTCAGGCAGCGATACCGTACTGCTTGAGCAGCGCCGCGACCTGCGGCTTGCGGCCGCGAAACTCGACGAACGCCTCGAGCGCATCGCGGCTGCCGCCGCGCGACAGAATGCTGTCGAGAAAGCGCCGCGCGGTGGCGCGATCGAACGCCCCGCGCTCGACGAACGCCGCAAACGCGTCCGCCGCCAGCACCTCGGCCCATTTGTAGCTGTAATAGCCGGCGGCGTAACCGCCGGAAAAGATATGGCCGAAGCCGTGCGGGTAGCGATTCCACTCCGGCACCGGCACCACGGCCACTTCGTGCCGCACCTCATTCAGGATCTCGTACACGCGCCCGCCGCGTGCCGGGTCGTATTCCGCATGCAGCCGCATGTCGAACAGCGCGAACTCCACCTGCCGCAAGGTCTGCAGCCCGGCCTGGAAGCTGCGGGTGGCGATCAGCTGCTGCTGCTTTTCCGCCGGGATCGGTCGCCCGTCCTCCAGGTGCGAGGAGATGCGATTGAGCACCTCGCTCTGCCAGGCGTAGTTTTCCATGAACTGGCTGGGCAATTCCACCGCGTCCCAGGACACACCATTGATGCCGGCCAGGCTCGGGTAGTTCACGCGCGTGAGCATGTGGTGCAGGCCATGGCCGAATTCATGGAACAGCGTCACGACATCGTCGTGCGTGAGCTGCGCCGGCCGCCGGTCCGACGGCGGCATGGAATTGCACACCAGGTAGGCCACCGGCAGGATGGTGCGCCCGCTGAGCGCCTTGCGGCCGACACAGTCGTCCATCCAGGCGCCGCTGCGCTTGTGCGGCCGCGCATAGGCGTCGAGGTAGAACGCGGCGACCGGCGTATCGGTGGGTGTCTGCACCTCGAAGTAGCGTACATCCGGGTGCCACACCGGAACTCCGGTGCGTTCGCGGATGCGCACATCGAACAGTTTCTCGGCCACTTCGAACAGACCCTCGAGCACCCGCGGCAGCGGCAGGTAGTCGCGCAGTTCCTCCTGCGTGACGGAATAGCGGCTCTGCTGCATGCGCTCGGAATAGAAGGTCACATCCCAGGAATTGAGCTTGCGGCCCGCGAACTGTTCCAGCTCGGCGAATTCCGCCGCCCCCGCCGGCTTGGCGGTACGCACCAGCTCGCGCAGGAAGCCGATCACCTCGGGCACCGTGCGTGCCATGCGGTTGGCGAGCGCATACTCCGCATAGCTGCCGAATCCCACCAGCTGCGCGGCCTCGTGCCGCAGCCGCAGGATGTCGTTCATCACCACGGTGTTGTCGAAATTACAGGCGCCGGGCCCCTGATCCGAGGCGCGGGTCGACCAGGCCTCGTAGAACACGCGGCGCAGCGACTCGGACTCGCCGTCGGTCACCACGGCGACATAGCTGGGCTGGTCCAGGCCGAACAGCCAGCCCGCGACACCCTTGTCCTGTGCCCGCTTACGCGTCTGCTCGATGATGGCATCGTTGATGCCGGCCAGCTGGGAGCGGTCGACCACGTGGTGCGACCAGGCGTTGGTGGCATCGAGCACGTTCTCCTCGAACTTCGCCGACAGCCGCGACAACTCCATCATGACGGCCTTGAAGCGTGCCTTGCGGGCAGCATCCAGGGCGACTCCGGCCAGACGAAAATCCCGCAGCGCATGCTCGATCACTTCGCGCTGTACCGCGTCGAGTGTCGGACCCTCGCGTTCGGCGATCTGCGCGTAGGCGCGATACAGCCGTTCGCTCTGCGCCAGATCGGTCTGGTATTCGGACAGCATCGCCAGGCAGGCGTTATAGGCGGCGCGCAGCTGCTCCGAGTTCATGACCGCGTTCAGGTGGCCGATCGGCGACCAGACGCGGCTCAGTCGATGCCGCAGTTCCTCCAGCGGCTCCACCACGGTCTTGAAAGTCGGATCCGGCGTCAGCTCGATCTGCGCCACGCGCGCGCGCTGCTCGGCGATCAGGCGCGAGATGGCCGGTTCCACGTGCTCGGGCCGGATGGCATCGAAACGCGGCAGCGGTGAGTCTTCGAGTAACGGATTATCGGGGGTAACGGCGGACATCGGGTGCGACCTTTAGCGTGGCAGGCCGGCATTTTAGCCATGAGTCACCGGTGTAACATGGTCATTGTGCAACATTGAGCAAAGATACGGGGTTTTACGGCATGGCATTTGACTATGACCTGATCGTGATCGGCGGCGGCAGCGGCGGCCTGGCCTGCGCCCAGCGCGCGGCGGAGTTCGGGGCGCGCACGCTGCTGGTCGAGGCGGGGCGCCTGGGCGGCACCTGCGTCAATGTCGGTTGCGTGCCGAAGAAGGTCATGTGGAACGCCGCCGAACTGGCCCACGCGCTGCGCGACGGGGCCGGTTACGGCTTCGATATTTCGCTCTGGCGGCACGACTGGCCGCTGCTCAAGCAGCTGCGCGACGAGTTCATCGCCCGCATCAACGCCATCTACCAGCGCAACCTCGATAAGCGGCAGATCGAGCTGCTGCGCGGCCATGCGCGGCTGCTATCGGCGCAGTCGATCCAGGTGGAAGAGCGCGAAATCTCGGCCGGCAGCATCGTGCTTGCGACCGGCGGCCGGCCGATCATTCCGACGCTGCCGGGGGCGCAGCTGGGCATCAGCTCGGACGGCTTTTTCGAACTCGAGCAGCGCCCCGACAGCGTGGCGGTGGTCGGGGCCGGCTATATCGCCGCGGAACTGAGCGGCATCTTGTCGGCGCTCGGGTCGCGCACCACCGTGGTGTTGCGCCACGAGTGCGTCCTGCGGCACTTCGATTCGATGCTGGGCGACTCGCTGATGGAGATCATGCGCGACGAAGGGGTCGAGTTCGCGACCAACGCGGTGCCGAAATCGCTGGCGCGCAACACGGCCGGGTTACTCGAACTCACGGTCGAGGACGGCCGCGTGCTGGGGCAGTACGATGCGCTGATCTGGGCCGTGGGCCGCAAGCCGATCACCGCCGACATGGGCCTGGAGCTGGCGGGCGTGAAGCTCGACTGGCTCGGCCACGTCATCGCGGATGAATGGCAGCAGACCAACCTGGAACATCTCTACGCCCTGGGCGACATCACCGCCCGGGCCGGACTGACACCGGTGGCCATTGCGGCCGGGCGGCGGCTTGCGGATCGCCTGTTCGGCGGACAAAAGGAGCGGAAAGTTGATTATGAAAACATTCCCTCGGTGGTGTTCAGTCACCCCCCCATTGGCACCGTGGGTTTGAGCGAAGCCGACGCCAGGATGCGCTACGGCGATGCGGTCAAGGTATTCACTTCAACGTTCATGCCGATATATCACGTGCTCACGCCGCGCAAGCCGCGCGAGCACATGAAAATGGTCACCGTGGGACCGACGCAGAAGATCGTAGGCATCCACGTCATCGGCGAAGGGGCCGACGAGATGCTGCAGGGTTTCGCGGTGGCACTGCGCATGGGGGCAACCAAGCGCGATTTCGACGATACGATCGCGATTCATCCCACCAGCGCCGAAGAAATGGTGACCATGCGCTAGCCGCCGATCGTCTCCCGCCGGGCCGTTACGCTCCTTGTCAGTTGGTAATGGTCGCCGCCCTGGCCGCCGACGAGCCGACGTTGCCGTTCATATCCCAGGCCTTGGCCTCGATCGTGACCGGCCCGTTGGGCCACGCGGTGCTATCCCACATCACAGTGTACGACTGACCGTCTGGTTCGCCATGCTGAAGGCCCGACCGGCGCAACCGATGGTGAATGAGGCGGTTCCGGCCGCGGTCGGCGCTACGCTCATGGTGCCGCTTGCGGGTTCGGCACCGCTCCAGGCGCCGCCGGTGTTGCAGCTGGTGCCCGCGCTGCACGTCCAGGTCAGGGTAACGCTTTGTCCGAGGGTATGGTCGTCGGCGTGGCGGTCAGGGTAACCACCGCCGGTGCCGGCGCCCCCATGACGCCGACCGGGCCGCTGCCGGTGCCGCTTGCGCCGCTTGCGCCGCAACCGGCCAAAATCAAGGCGCTGACAACTGCGGCGACAGCGCCGCGTACAGCTCGATGCATGTTCATGGTGATCCCCTTTTCGGCTGGCAGTCGTGCTCCGTTTTGAGTACGTGCCGGGGATCGAGCAAAGGTTTTAGCGCTAACATCTGGTGCCTGCACCGATGCCGCGACTGCGCGGAAGTTGGTTGTTGCGGTGCAGTGCCCGCTTCAGATGCTCTGGCTGCCCGACACTTCGGTAATCCGGCCGGAGCCGGCCACCCTCGAGCTCAAATGCTTCGGATGCGTGTGCAGGCGCACATCGCCTGAGCCTGCGATGAACACGTCCGCATCCTCGCTCGGTGCGATATCGGCGGCGCCGCTGCCGGCGATGAATATGCTGCTCGAATGTACCGCCAGCTGCGCCAGCTCGGCATCGCCCGAGCCCACGATCTGCAGGTTCAGCTTGTCGATGCTGCCGTTGGCGCGCACCGAACCGCTGCCGTGGATGGCGACCGTCAGTGCATCCTGCTGCAGACGATCCAGAACCAGTTTGCCGGCACCGTTCACGGTGATGTCATCCAGCGCCGGACCTGACAGCTCGATGTCGAGCGGCCCGACATAGTGATGGTACGGTCGACTGGTGGCGACGCGGCCGCCCCCGACGCGCATGCGATCCAGCACCCGCTGCGGCGCGCGGATCGACAGGTGCCATTGCGCCGCGGGCTGAAAGTGAAGATTGGCGGGCACATCGAGCTCGAGTCGGTCACCGGCTCCCCAGACGAAGTCGCGTGTTTCGATCCGGCTGCGCTCGCTGCCCTGGTCGCGCGCGTCACTGTCGTCGTCATAGTCATCATCACCGAACCAGCCGTGCTGCCCGGTCCAGGTCCATGATTCGAAGTGGTTGCCGTGGCGGTACAGCGTTGCCGCCAGGGGCAGGCAGACCAGTGCCGCGGCGATGCCGCCGATGGCGATAACGATTATGGGACGCGTCATGGCGATGTCTCCTGTTCAGCCGCCGCGGTCAGCGGGTTTCAACACCTGATAATGCAGTCGCGCGTAGCGGCCCAGCAGCCTCACCAGGCCTTCGAGCAGCAACCACAGCAGCGCCGCACAACCGAGGCCACCGCCGAGCAGCCCGACGCCGGCCAGCGTGCGCGCCGAGGCGGATGCCACGGTCGCAAAATTGTCCCAGTGCAGCAGCCCCGACAGCAGCAACCCGAGGCCGGCGACGCTCACGGCGAACAGCACCATCGCCGCGACGAACGCACTGAGTGCAAACACCAATAAAAACGGCAGCAGAATGAAAATATCCACCGCCAGCATGCCGCCCAGGCTCACCATGGCAGCGACCAGCGCCGCCGGCGTACGCTGGCTTTCCCACCGGCGCAGTCCCGCCTCGGCGCGCAGTTCGCGCGCAAGCCGCAGCGGATCGCCCAGCGCGCCGGCCACCTCCGCCTCCGATCGGCCGGCGGCCAGCCCCTCGTCGAAGTGCGCGTTGTAGTCGGCGACGATGTCGTCCAGCTCCTTGGGCGCCATGCCCGACAGCGCTTGCCGCAGCTGCGCAATGAATGCGGATCGGGTCATCGTGACGCTCCCAGTGCGCGATTGATCGAGGTGACGAAATCCAGCCATTCGGCTTTCTGTGTCGCGAACGCGCTGCGGCCGGCCGGCGTCAACTTGTAGTACTTGCGCGACGGTCCGCTGGCCGACTCCACCAGGTAGGTCTTCACCAGGCCATCGAGCTGCAGCCGGCGCATCAGCGGATAGATAGTGCCTTCGCCCATGCCGACGTCGCGCGCCAGCACGCTGGCGAGTTCGTAGGCATAGGATTCCTGTCGCGACAACAGTGCCAACACGCACAGCTCCAATACGCCCTTCTTGAGCTGTACCTGTAGAGGTTCGGTCACGTGCTCTTCACCTGGCTATAGGTTATCGCACAGTACCTTGTTATACAAGGTACTGTGCGATAAAGTCGCTGACAGTCAGGTCGCTGGCGGTCAGGCCGGCGCCAGCACGCTGACCACCCATGACCAGCTGTCGCTGCCGTGGCTCACCGTAGTCTCATCCAGTATCGGATAGCGGCGTCGCAATCGCGCCAGAATGGCGCTTCCGGGCCTGGACTGCGTGCAGGTGGACACCAGGACTATCCCACCGCTGTTCAATGCGCGCGCGTAACGCGCCAACGCTGCGTCCGGATCGTGAAAGTAATAAAGCACTTCGTTGAACACCAGGGCGTCGAAGCGCTCAACCGGCAGATAGCTTTCCGCGTCGGCGGCGACGAACACGCCGTTGCCGGCGCCCGCAGCCTGCGATGTGCGAATGGCACTGCCGGCGCAGTCGACACCGACGTAGCGCGAATAGGCGTGCGGCTGCAGGCGCTGATAGAGCACGCCTGCGCCGCAGCCCACATCCAGGATCGAGCCGCCCGGCTTGAAGTGCTTCAGGTAGCCGACCAGGATGCTGTAGCGGGCCAGCTCGGGCAGCCCGTCCAGGTAAGCCCACGTGCCGGACTCGTATTCCGAGTTCCATTGCTCGATGCTGGGTGCCGCCGGATCGCGCTGCGGGCGGCGCAGCCGGCCCAGCAACGATCGCGCTCGCCGCGCTAGCTGCTGCTGTTCTTTTTTGGCCGGCGGCTTCATCGCGCGCCGGATGTTATACACCGGAAAGCGCCCTGCCAGGGCAGCGCGCGCAGCCCGCAGCCCCGCTCGCGCGTCGAAACAACCAACTCCCCCGCCCGGCGCACTTACAGCATGGGTAGCGTCCAATTCCGGTCGGAGAACAACCATCACTATGCGTGTGCAGCCGAACGTCAGCGCGGGATCGGCGGGTACTGCAGCGCCTGACGCGGCGCTGCAACGGCTGCCGTTGGTGACGCTGTACCTGACCGAGCGTTGCAACTCGCGTTGCGTCACCTGCGATTACTGGCGGCACGGCCGGCTCGACATGAATCTCGAATCGGTGCAGCGGCTGCTGCCGAGCTTTGCGCGGCTGCGCACCCGGGTGGTGCTGGTATCCGGCGGCGAGCCGTTGCTCAACCCGCAGTGGGCGGAAATCGCGCAATTGCTTAAAGCGCAGGGATTGTCCACCTGGCTGCTGACCTCCGGCCTGTCGCTGGCCAAGCACGCCGGGCGCGCCGCACAGCTGTTCGATGCCATCACCGTGTCGATGGATGGCACTAATGGGCGCACCTATCAGGCTATCCGCGGCCTGGATGCCTTCGACAAGGTATGCGAAGGCATTGCTGCGGCCGCCGAAGCCGGCGCGCGTGTCAGCCTCAGGGTCACCCTGCAGCGTGCCAACTATCGCGAATTGCCGGGCTTCGTCGGCCTGGCACGCCAGCTTGGGGCCTGCCAGATCTCGTTTCTCGCGGTCGATGTCGCCAATCCGCACGCCTTCGGCCGCAGCGACGACTTCACTTCCGATCTGGCGCTGCAACCGCAGGATCTGCCGCTGTTCGAACAGCTGTTGTGCTCCCTGGAGCAGCGGCAAGCCGAGGACTTTCACTCCGCATTCATTGCCGAGAGCCCGCAGAAACTGCGTCGCGTACTGCAGTACTTCGCCGCGGTGTGCGGCCAGGGCGCCTATCCCGCGGTGCTGTGCAACGCACCCGAGTTCTCGGCCGTGATCGACGCCCAAGCTCGGGTACAGCCGTGCTTTTTCATTGGCGGACCGCCCGGGCCTGAGCTACTCGATGATCTGCCGGCGGTGCTCAACGGGGCGGCCATGACCAGCCTGCGGCGCGACATCCGGCAGCGGCGCCGCGTCGAATGCACCACCTGCGTGTGTTCGATGTGGCGCGAGCCGAGCCGTCTTGCCGACCCGGATTTCGGGCTGGCGCTGTCAGCGGCGCTCTGAAGGCCGCCAGGCGCCATCACATGGAGGCTCAACCCCAGGCTCTGCAGCCAATACTCGATGCGCCAGGCTACGGCGCGATCCGGCTGGGGATCGGCCGCCTGCTGCATTGGCACTACCGCCTGTTCCAGCAGCAGCGCCACCGCGGTTTCGTTCTGGAGCGGGTCGAAGGCCTGCCGCTGCTGGTCGCACCCGGCGTGCTCAATCCGCGCCTGATGCGCACCGGCGAGTTCTTCGCCCAGCAGTTGCGCGCGCATCCGCTGCCGCTCGATGCCGACGTGCTGGACATGGGCAGTGGATCGGGTGTGTGTGCGCTGTTCGCGGCCAGGTACACACGACGTGTCGTCGCCGTGGACATCAACCCGGCGGCGGTACGCTGCACCCGCATCAATAGCCTGATGCACCAGTGCGAGGACAGAATTGAGGTGCTGCAGGGCGACCTGTTCGCACCGCTTGGCGGCAGGCGCTTCGACGTAGTGCTGTTCAATCCGCCGTTCCTGCACGGTACGCCGGCGAACGACGGCGATCGCGCCTGGCGCTCCACCGATGTGGCGCAGCGATTTGCCTGCCAGTTGCGTAACCACCTGACGCCCTCGGGCTACGCGCTGGTGCTGCTGTCGAATTACGGCGGCGCCGGCGCGTTCATCAGCCAGTTTCACAGCCACGGCTTCGCCATCAGCGTGGTCGGCGAACGCGAGTTCGTCAACGAGAGGCTGGCGATCGTCAGGCTCAGCTGAGCATCGGCGAGCATCCCATGTCCGGCAACCTGCGTCACATCCTGCTGGTCAATCCGACCATCACCTCGCGGCGCGGCGCACGCTTTCCGCTGTCGTTACTGGCGCTGGCGGCAGCACTGGAGCCGCGCTACACCTGTCGCATCATCGACGGCAATGTCGACCGCGACTACCTCAATACCATCGGCCAGGCGCTGTCGCGGCAGAAATTCGACGCCGTGGGCGTCTCGGTGATGGGCGGGCCGCAGGTGCGTACGGCCATCGACAGCTCGCTGGCGGTACGCGCCGCATCGCCGGCGACACCGATCATCTGGGGCGGATATTTCCCGACGCTCTACCGGGCCGCAGCAGTCAACGCACCGTACGTCGACTACGCGGTGCGCGGCCAGGGCGAAGCGACTTTCGCGCAGCTGCTGCAGGCGATCAGCGCCGGCGATCGCACTGCGCTTGACGCCATCGACGGCATCACCTGGAAGCGCGGCGATGAAATCGTCGTCAACCAGGATCGATTGCTGTCCGATCCGCGCGCCCCGGGATTGCTGCCGTATGAGCGCCTGGGCGACCCGCGGGCATATCTGGCCAGGACCTTCCTCGGGCAGCGCACCGCGGCTTACCAGGCCGCGCTCGGCTGCCGCTTCCGCTGCACCTTCTGTGGTGTAGCCGGCATGTTTCACGGCGCGACGCGGCTGCCGGCGCCGGTGCGACTGGAGCGTGACCTGATGTGGCTTAAAGGTCAGCTCGGCGCGGATTCGATCCAGTATTTCGATCACAATTTCTTCGATCGCGAAGCCGACATGATTCCGCTGCTGCAGGTGCTCGCCAGGGTGCAGATGCCCTGGTGGTGCTATGCCCGGGCCGACGCGCTGCTCGGGCTGTCCGACAGCTCCTGGGACCTGGTGCGCAAGAGCCGGCTGCGCATGGCCTATATCGGCGCCGAGTCGCCCAACGATGCCTTGCTCAAGAGCATCCGCAAGGGCACCCGATCGGACCAGACCATGGCGGTGGCCGAGCTGTGCCGTCGCCACGGCGTCATTCCCGAATTGTCGTTCATGGTGGCGCCGCCGGACGATCCGGAAGGGGAGACCGAACGCACTTTTGAATTCATTCGCGAGCTCAAGCGGGTCAACCCCTGGGCGGAAATCATCGTCTACATCTACACCCCGCTGCCGGCCGAGAATCTGCCGGCCGGCGCGCGCCTGGGCGCCGCGGCGAAGCCGCTGCTGGACCTGGATGGCCAGCCGATTCGCTTCCCGCGCAGTCCGGAGGAATGGAGCCAGCAGCGCTGGGTCGACTACGCCTGCCACGCGGACGCGCCCTGGGTGAGCGATCGCCTGCGGCGACGGATCCGCAATTTCGTCACGGTGCTGGGCTGCCGGTTCCCTACCGTGCAGGACATCCGCGCCAGCTCATGGACCAAATCGACGCTGAGTGCACTGGCAGCCTGGCGCTATCGGCTGCGCTGCTACGATCGACCCTGGGAACTGGACCTGTCGAAGAAGCTGGCGCGGCTCGCGGATCCGCGAGTGACAGGAATCTGATCGATGCGAGCCAGCAACGCGGCGCTAGTATCCATCATCCTGCCGAGCTTCGATCGGCTGCGATTCCTGCGCCCGGCGGTGGCGTCCGTGCTGGCCCAGAGCTTCGCCGACTGGGAGCTGCTGATTGCCGACGACGGTTCCGGCGAGGACACCAGGCGCTACCTGCGCACGCTCGAGAATGATGCGCGCATCAAGCTGATATGGCTGACGCACAGCGGCGCGCCGGCGATCGTGCGCAACGCCGCCCTGCGTAAGGCCTGCGGCGAGTACGTCGCCTTCATGGACTCCGATGACCTGTGGGCGCCAACGAAACTGGAGCGGCAACTCAAGCAGCTTCGCGAGCGGCCCGGCTGTCGCTGGAGCTACACCGCATTTTCCCAGATCGATGAGCGCGGCTCGCCTTTACCCGAGGAGGCGAGTCGACGCTGGGTGCCGCACCAGGGTTTCATTTTCGAGCGCCTGGCCATCGGCGAGGTCTCCATCAGGACCCCGAGCGTGCTTGCGACCCGCGGGCTCATCGTGCAGGCCGGAGGCTTCGACGAGACGCTACGCTCGGCGGAGGATCTGGACCTGTGGCTGCGACTGGCGCTGGACAGCGAAGTGGCGATCGTCGATGAGCCGCTGCTACAGGTGCGCCGGCACGATGAGAATCACAGCCGCGACTGGCAGAGCGCCTTTTTCGGCCGCGACCGTGCACTGCAAAAACTCCAGCCCCGGGTCGATGCCCGCCGCCGTGGCCTGCTGCGCCGGGAACGGGTCAGGAACGCACTCAAGCTGGCTCTGACGCATGCCGCGCTGGACCAACCGGCAGACGCGGTGCGCGCCCTGGGCCACAGCGCCCGCTACTGCTGGTGGTATCCGCAATGGTGGCTGGGCGGCATGAAGACGCTGCTGCGAGCGCATGTGCCGAAGCGCCTGCTGGACATCTATCGTCACAGCAGCCGCAGTGCCTGATCGATCCGGATCACGAACATGCATCTGGTAGTTGAATTATGGAAATTGATGAATCGCCGGCAGCGGCGTTCATTCATCGTGCTGCAGGCGCTGGCGCTGGTCATGGCGGTGTCAACGCTGATAGGCATTGCCGCCATCGTGCCGTTCTTTGCGGTGCTCGGCGACCCGAAACGCATCGATCACAGCGCGTTGCTGTCGTGGCTGTACCGCGCGCTCGGATTTGCTGCCGAGCGCAGCTTTCTGATTGCGCTCGGCGTCGGCTCGCTGGCGGTCATCCTGCTCGCCAACGCCATCAACTGGCTGGGTTCACTGGCGATGAATCGCTTCGCCTACCGCATCGGCGACTACTTCAGTGTGGCGCTGTTCGAGCACTATCTGCATCGGGACTACCAGTTTCATCTGTCGTCCAGCAGCGCCACGCTGCTGAACAACGTGGTCTGGGAGACCGGCCGCGGTACCACCGGCATCGTGCAGTTCTACTTCGTGCTTTGCACCAACCTGGTGGCAGCGGTGCTGATCATCGCCTCGCTGGTGGTGGTCAATCCGTTGATCGCCATCGCCACGCTCGCCGGGCTCACGCTCGGCTACTCGTCGATCTACCTGCTGGTGCGCCACCGGCTACTGCGCAACGGTCAGCTGGAGAGCCGTCATACCCAGGAACGCACCAGAATCGCCAGCGAGAGCTTCGGCGGCATCAAGGAAATAAGCCTGCTGAACGGCCAGAGCTTCTTCCGCGACGCGTTCCAGCGCTCGTGTGAATCGCTGTCGCGCGCCGGCCTGAACACCCAGAGCATCGCCCAGAGTCCGCGCTACGTCATGGAGTGCCTAGTGGTGGGTGGGCTGGTGGTTGCCGCGCTGGTGCTGGTGCAACAGGCCGGACCCGCCGGACCCTGGCTCGCGCAACTGACCTATCTTGGGCTTGCTGCCTATCGCCTGCTGCCGGCCCTGCAGCAGATCTTCCATGCGCTGGTCAGGATCCGCGCCGATCGCGTGGCCTTCACCGGCATCGCCGAGGATCTGCGCCGCGCCTGCCTGCGCGAGCGCGCCGTAGCGCGAGTGTCGAACGCCAGCGCGTGGCACGGCAGGCCGCACAACGACATCCGTCTGACGGACGTTGCTTTTCGTTACGCCGTCGATCGGGCAGCGGCGGTATGCGGCGTCAGCCTGCGCATCAGGGCCGGCAGTACCGTCGGGTTCGTGGGTAGCAACGGCAGCGGCAAGACCACACTGGCCGAACTCATCCTTGGCCTGCTGACGCCGACATCGGGCACGATTGCGGTGGACGGCATCGTCGTCGACGCGAGCAACCGCCGCGACTGGCAGGCCACCATCGCCTACGTTCCGCAGCATATCTTCCTGTTCGATACCACGCTGGCCGAAAACGTCGCTCTAGCTGCGGGCGCCGGACAGATAGATATCGAACGGCTGCGCAGCGCGCTACGCCTGGCTCAGCTCGATCAACTGGTTTCGGAACTGCCCGACGGCTATCACCAGATGCTGGGGGAGCACGGGGTGCGTTTGAGCGGCGGCCAGCGCCAGCGCATCGGGATTGCGCGCGCCCTGTATCGCAATGCCTCGGTGCTGATCCTCGACGAGGCCACCAACGCACTCGACCGACTGAGTGAAGATGAAATCATGTCGACTCTGGAAGCTCTGCGCGGTGAGCGCACCATCATTCTGATCGCACATCGGCTGAGCACGGCGCTGCAGTGCGACCTGATTGTCAAACTTGAAAGCGGCCGCGTCATCGGCAGCTGCAGCCAGGACGAGCTGACGCAGCGCGTCGAGCGCCTGGCGCCGACGCTGCAGAGCATCGGCTAGCGGCCCGGTACCGCAGGCGCGGTCCGTCGCCCATACGCTGTGACGCAGCCACCCATCGACGCCGCCGGCATCAGTCCATGAAGTACTCGCCGCTGTGGCTGTTGGTATTCGCACTGGCGCTGCGGCTGCTGGTCATCGGGATATTCGGACTGAATGGCCTGTACGGTCAGGACGCATTCGCCTACTTCGACTGCGCCGAGCAGCTGCTGCATTTTCATCCGGGACAGATGCCGTGCCACGATTTCTATTGGCCGCTGGGGTATCCGGCGCTGGCGGCGATGTTCATGCTCGTCACCGGCAGCGGCGTCTTTGGTGCACAGCTGGCCAGTGTCGTGGCCGGAGCGGCCGTCGCGCCGCTGTGCTATTGGCTGGTGATCGAGACTGATCTGGTGGGGGTTGCCGGACTGCAGCGCAGGAATATCGCGCTCGCTGCCGGACTGATCGCGGCGCTGTGCGGTGCGCTGATGATTTCCTCGACCCTGATCATGTCTGACGCCGCGGGGCTTTGCTGGGCGACGCTGGCGGCGTGCCTGTTGCTGCGCTGGGCACGCACTGCGCACCGACGCCGCTCGCAGTGGCTGGCGCTGGCGGCAGCCGCCGCGCTGGCGCTCGCCATCGTGACGCGTTGGATCTACGCCGGATTGCTGCCGTCGTTTATCGCGTTCGCGGTGATCGCGTTGCAGCGCCGCGAGCGCGCGCTGGTCCCCCCTTGGTCGCGGCCGGTGTCGCTGATCCTCGCCAGCGCTGTTGCGCTGCTGATCGTGCTGCCGCAGATCTATCTCACGCAGCATTCCGCTGCGCCGCTGCCGGCCCACGGCTGGGTCAGCGACTGGAGCCTGGGCAATGCCGTGCGCACATCGTTCGACAACCCCGAGGGTCATTTCAACTTTCGCCTGCCGCCGATCATTTTCTACGCTGAGCCATTGTTTCACCCGTTGTATCTGTTTCCGCTGCTCACGGGTTTTGTGTTCTACGGTGCCTGGCAGCTGCGCCGCTCGCCGGCATTGCTGCTGCTCGGCGGCTGGATTGCGGTGCTCGGCCTGTATTTCATCGGCATCCCGCAGGAGAATCTGCGTTTCGGACTGGCGATGTTTACGCCGATCGCGGTGCTGGCCGGCGTGGGTGTCTGCTGCTTTCCGATCCGGCTGCGGCGCCTGGGGCGTGCGCACGGCGCCAGTCGCGGCGAGCCGGGTGCATGGACGCTGCGCGAGGCACCGATTCACTGGCTGCTGCTCACCGCATCGCTGGCGATGGCGCTGCCGTTTACCTGGCGCACATTCACCCGCCTGCAGGCTGCCGTCGACGCGCAGATGGCCGACATACGCTACCTGCAATCCCAGCTGCAGCCGGACGCGACCGTCCTCACATTCGAGCTCTCGGCCGCGCTGGGTTACTACACCCGCCTCAACATCATCGATCTGTATGCGCCATCGCCGCAGTCGCTGCGCAGCGCCGCCTGCGGCGGCGGCGTGGTTTACCTGTATGTGGATGCGGGAAAACTCGATTCGCAGTGGAGCGGGAAATCGCCGGCACAGAATTTTCACTCATTGCGCGACCAGATCGGCTTGCAGCCACTGGGCATTCACGGCACCTGGAGTCTGTACCGTGTACAGCGCTGCTCTCAATAGTCGGACCCGAGCGGCATCTGCGCCGGCGTATCTAGCCGCTGCGGCGGCGGCGGTGACGCAGGTCCTCGTACGGCGTCGCAACCTGCAACAGGAACTTCAACCAGCCGCTCTGGCCGTCGACCAGGATGCGCGGCAGGCGGTAACGATCGTCGCGGGCGCCGGCGATGCCCGGCACCACCGAAACTGCCGAAACATAGCCCGCGCGTTTTACCAGCTCGACGGTGGCGGACGTGAAACTGCCATACGGGTAACAAAACTGATCGATCGCCACTCCCAGTGCCGCGCCCAGCGCCGCGCGGCTGCCGGCTATTTCGCGCTCCGCGACCTCAGTCGTGAGCTCGCCGAGTCGCGGATGCGAGCACGAGTGCGAGCCCACTTCCATGCCCGCGGCAAGCCACTGCTGTACCTGCTGCTGCGTCATCAGCGGCTTTTCGTCCCGCAGGTACGCGGCATCCCAGCTGTTGTGGGTACCAATGGCATCGCTCACGACGAAGCAGGTGGCGGTAAATCCGTAGCTGCACAGCAGCGGCAGGGCGCGCGTCACCGTGTCGAGATAGCCGTCGTCAAAGCTGAGCATCACGAGGTTGCTTCTGCTGCCGCGCTGCAGCTGCTGCAGACCCTCCCGGATCGATACCCCGCGCAGCCCGAGGCGACGCATGGTCCACAACTGGCGGTCAAATTTCTCAAGGCTGGTGTAGAGCAGCTTGAACTTTCCATCCTGCGGACTTTGGCCGACGTTGTGATAGCAGAGAATCGGGATCTTCGACATGAGCGCAATAATACTACGCGGGTGATTCGCGGCCGCGGCGAAGGCACGCCCGGATGAGCGAGCATCGCTTCGCGCCGGCCTATCGCCCCGACATCGACGGCTTAAGAGCGCTCGCTGTCATCGCGGTGGTGCTGTATCACGCGCAGGTTCCGGGCTTCGGCGGCGGCTACGTCGGCGTGGACGTTTTCTTCGTGATCTCCGGCTATCTGATCACGCGATTGCTGGCCGGGTCCGGCGTCAAACCGCTGCGCCTGCGGTGGAGTGAATTCTACCTGCGCCGCGCGCGCCGCATTCTCCCAGCGCTGCTGCTGGTGTCGCTGGTGGCGAGCGCGGCGGCGGTTGCCATCCTGCTGCCGTACGACCTCACGCGATTCGGCAAATACCTCACCGCATCGTCGCTGTTCCTGAGCAACCTGCCGGAGTGGAAGGAGCATACCGGCTACCTCAACAGCCGACCGGCCTACACGGCGATCACCCATTTCTGGTCGATCGCGGTGGAGGAGCAGTTCTATCTGGTGTACCCGCTGGCGCTTTACCTGATCGGCAGGTTCCTGCCGTACCGGCGCACCGCCGCGCTGGTCACACTCACCATCGCCTCGCTGCTGCTGTGCATCTGGGGCTCCTACCGCATGCCGCTGTCGAATTTCTATCTGCCGCCGACCCGGGCCTGGGAACTGCTGCTCGGAGCGGTAATCGCCGGCGACGCATCGCACTGGTTCAGGCGTCGGGTGATCAACGACGTGATCGGCGTCCTGGCGCTGCTGAGCCTGGCAATCGTGGTGCACTGGTACGGATCGATGACCCGCTATCCCGGGCTCTACACGCTGGTGCCCTGCACGGCGAGCGCGCTGCTGATCATGACCGGGCAGCAGCGCTCGGCGCTCGTCAGCCGCCTGCTGTCGCTGCGGCCACTGGTGTTTACCGGCCTGATCTCATACTCGCTGTATCTGTGGCACCTGCCGCTGCTGATCTTCTTCGGCTACTACCACATCGTGCCGCTCGGCCCGGCCGCCATGGCGGGACTGCTCGCGGTGCTCTACCTGCTGGCCAGCTTGAGCTGGTGGCTGGTCGAAAAACCGATACGCACCCGCTCGTTTCTCAAGTCCAACCGCAGGTTCATCTGGTGTGCAGTGGTGGCCAATGGCATCGTTTTCACGGCCGGTGTCGTACTGTGGAATTCTGACGGCTTCCCGCAACGCTTTCCGCCGCACCTGCGCATTCCGGATGAGGCCTGGATGGCCAGCCGCGGCGGGTTTGCAAAGTGCGTGAATCGCACCATCGAGGCGGTGGCGCGCGGCGAGCTGTGCAGTCTGGGCCCGCAGGATGATGCGGCGCCACGAGCGCTGTTGTGGGGCGACAGCCACGCCATGGCCATGCTGCCGGCTTACCGGCAGCTCGCGGCGATGCACGGGATCAGGATATTCCTTGCGCTCAAGGCGGGCTGCCGGCCGCTGCTGGGCATGACCAACACCAGCTACGACCCGGGCTGGCAGCAGGCGTGCCTGGCATTCAACGACGCGGTGGCGCAGGCGATCGAAAAGCTCAAGCCACGCGTGGTCCTGTTGAACGCGCATTGGATCGATGTCGACGCGGATCTGGGTCCGGTTCCGAAGATTGCCGGCGGCCCGCCCGAATCCAATTTCAGCCGCGGCCTGCAGCACACCTTGCGCGCCGTGCGCGCAGCAGATGCCGCCGCGTGCGCGGTACTGGACGTACCGGTGTTCAAGTACGACCTGCCGTATGCGCTCGACATGGCAAGCTTTCGCGGCATCAGCACCGACTTTTTGCAGCTCAGCCGGGCGGATGCGCTGGCACAATTTCGTGAGCCCGAGCGTGACTTCCACCTGCTCGAGCAGCGCGGCATGCTGACCACGGTCGATCCGAAGGACTTGCTGTGCAGAGGCGATTCATGTGCCTATGAGGCCAATGGCGATCTGCTGTACAGCGACTGGGATCATCTGTCGGCGCGCGGCGCACTGTTCGTTGCCAGCGCCGTGGACGGATGCCTGCGCGGCATCGACAGCGCTCGCGGCGGCAATTGAGATCGCCGCTGCGGCTGCGCCGGACTGCATGGCGCCGCGCCGCGCCGCGATCAGTGGACGTGGATTTTTCGACGCTCCGTCATGCCGGCCAGGTACGCCAGCGGATCGCTCAGCGGGAAATAGCGCAAGCCGCGAAATACCTGCGGCCACAGCGCCGGCGGCTGGCTGTGCAGGGCGATGTAGCGCTGCGCCGTGAGCTCGCAGAATTCCTCGGCCTGGCCGCCGATCCCATACCACGAGGCGCCGTAGCGTCGCTGGCGATAAGCGCCTTGAATGCTGCCGGCCTGGGATACGTAGGCGCGCAATGCCGCCTCGCTTTCCGCTTTGACTGCGGATACGTCGGCCACCAGGTTGGTGATTAGGGGATTCAGCGGCACCTGGATCTGGTAGATGCGCACCCGCGTGTTGCGCATCGATTGGCTGCGACTGGCGTCCAGGGCAAGGGCCAGTGCGTGTGCCACCCGTAAGTGCTCGGGGTGAAAATCTATCCGCGACGGCGCGTAGATGATGTCGGGTTGGATCTGCTCCATGAGCGCTGACAGCGCTTGCTGCAGATCGGGCGTACTCCATTGGCCTTCGGCCAGACCGATCCAATGCAGCCGATCGACCCGCATCAGCCGGGCCGCGTCCTCGGCCTCGCGCCTGCGCAGGCGGCAGATAGCGTTGCGGTCGGCAAGGGCCATCGATCGGCCGCCGTCCGTGGCAATCGCGACACAGACGCGATCTCCCGACTGCGCGTGCAGCAGCACGGTACCGGCACAACCGATGGCTTCGTCATCGGGGTGCGGCGCCACGACCAGCACCTGCTGGCCTCCGGGCGACGACCAGCGCCGGACATCCCGACGCATGAGCGCGGCGGCCGCTCGAAAACCCAGTATCCAGCCGTGCTCGATCACTAGCCCGAGCGCGCGTTTGGCCGGGCGCAAGCGCGCTCTATATGACATCGAAGTCCGCTCCGCTCAGATTCCACTGATTCGGATCGAGCATCGAGCTGCGCGGCAGTTGCTCGCTCAAGGGCACCAGCTGCACCGAAAAAGCATGCCGGGGAATGAATCCGGCGTGACGCAGCCAGCGGTACTGGCGAGTCCCGGGTAGCGCCAATGTCGACAGCGACTCAGCCCCGGCTGCCACCAGTGTCCCGATCAGCTCGCGCAGCAACGTGTCGTGCGCCGCTCTGTCGGCGCGGGCTACGAACAGCTCCGCAAGCTGCGCCGACATCCCCTGCTCCGTCCTGACCAGGGTGTGCGCCGAATAGCCCACCGCGACTCCGGCCCGACGCGCCAGATTCAACTCGTAGTGCTGCGAGGGTGACGACAGAAACCGCCAATCGACCCAGTGCCGATCGCGAATGGTGGAAAACATCCAGTCGGACTTGCATTGCTCCCAGATCTGGTCGAAGGCGTCATCCGCATGCCGCACGCGTTGCGTTTGCACCGTCGCGTCACGCCGCAGGCGCGCATTGAGCACCCGGTTGCACAGCGCGGCGACAAAGCTCGCCCGCGTCAGGCACCGGATCTTCAGCCGCCGGGCCAGCATCGCCTCGGGGCGCAACGGACGCACCAGCCACTGCAATCGGAACAGCGGTTGCCAGCCGAGCGCCGCGGCGCGCGATCCCCACTGCTGATTGGGCAGCCCGATGACAAACGCAACACCTGCTGCCCGCCAGGCGTCGTAGGCGCGGCTCGCGACCCGCGTCAGCAGCCCCTGGCGCCGGAAATCCGGTGCCGTCATGGTGTCCACCGAGGTCATCACGGTCACCGGCGACTGAGACAACAGGAATCGGGTCGGGATTGCGGCGTATTGAAACACCGGCAGCTCGCCTGAAACCGCAAGCCACACATTGTCCACCGGTGAGGATTGCTGCCCGAGCTTCCATCGCCAGTGCTGTTGCGTGGTGGGCCGTCCGAATACGCTGCAAAACAGCTCCACCAGCTCGCGTTCGTCGTGGCTGCGATAGGGCCGGATAGTGATCGGGCCCGCAGCCATCATCGCTTCCTCATGACGATGAGGAAATGATCGCCCATGCCGCGCAGCAACGGCCAGCCGGCGATGCGCCGGTCCAGGCGCCACAGACGATCGTGCCAGCGCGCATGGCGCTCGCGCACCCAGGTCAGATACGGCGGCGGCACCAGCACGCACAGGCCGCGGTAGTGACTGAGCGTGAACTCGCGCTGGAACGAGCGATAAAACTCGCGTGGCCCGTAGTAATGCGTCCAGATGGTGTGCTTGTTCATGCTCACCGGCACGAAGCTGCGGGCAAAGCGCAGCTTTACCCGGCGCCACTGGCGCCGCCGCAGGTAATGCGCAATCTCCCACGGGCAGATGCGGCCGATCACGGTGAACACCAGCGCGCCGCCGGGTTTGAGCAGACGGGCGCAGTCGCGCGACACCTGCTGCAGATCCGGCGCGCAATTGAGCGGCCCGAGATTGGAATACGCGCCATCGTAGACTGCATCGCCGTCCACGCGCTCCAGCTGCTGCGCGCCCGCGGCGATCGCCTGCACCCGCGCCGCCAGCTGTGCGTGCGCGGCACGATCTGCGGTCCGCTGCACCATCTGTGGCGACCAGTCGGTGGCGGTGATGTGATGCCCGAGGCCGGCCATGCGCACCGCGTCCAGTCCGGTGCCGCAGCCGATGTCGATCAACCGGCTGCCGGCGGCAAAGGTGAGGTCGAGCCAGCGCCACATTTCGCCGCGCATATCCTGGATCAGCGCATTGTTGCCGCGCGCGCCGTCATAGTCTGCCGCGACGCTGTCGAATGCAGTCTGCGTGGCGCGCAGTTGCGGCTCGCTACAGGCCGACGGCGCAACGGAGGCGTGAGCTGATCGATGCATGTGGTTCATTGAAGGCGGGGCGCAGCCTGTCAGAGTTCCGGGACGCGGACAATGGCCGCAGCCGCGGCAGCTGCAATCTGCCAGGCTCATGCAACCCATCGGCCGTCAGCACGCACTTACCTGGATGATGCGTATCGCTCTGGTGGTACCTGGAGGTGTTGACCGATCGGGGGAGTACCGGGTGATCCCGGCGCTGCTGGCACTGATCGGGCGGTTGTCGCTGCGCAACGAAGTCCACGTGTTCGCCTTGAATCAGGAGGCGCAGTCGCGCGACTGGGATCTGGCCGGAGCCAGAATTCACAACGTCGGCGAGCGATACACGCGTCTGCGGGCACTGCGCATGATTCGCGCGATGCACCGCGCTTCGCCGTTCGATCTGCTGCAGGCCATCTGGTCCGGGGCCTGCGGCCAGGTCGCGGTCACTGCCGGCAAGATGCTGGGTATTCCGAGCCTGGTGCATGTCGCCGGCGGCGAATTGGTGGCGCTGCCCGAGATCGGATTCGGCGGCCGACAGACCTGGCGCGGCCGGATGCGCGAAGCGCTGGTGCTGCGCGGCGCAGCCGCCATCACCGCGGCGAGCGCGCCCATGATCGAACTGCTGGCGGCACTGGATCTGCCGGCACAGCGCCTGCCGCTCGGGGTGGACCTCGACACCTGGCCAGCCAGAGTTCCGCGGCGCCGCGATGCCACCGGCCCGGCAAGGCTGATCCATGTTGCCAGCCTCAACCGGGTGAAGGATCAATCGACACTGCTGCGCGCGCTGGCGGCACTGCGCAGCTCGGGCCTGAACTTCCAGATCGATATCGTCGGCGAGGATACGTTGCAGGGAGCGATCCAGGCGCAGTGCGCACAGCTCGGACTGTCCGCGCACGCCACGTTTCACGGATTTCTGACCCAACGCCAACTGCGTCCGGTGGTGGAGTCGGCCGATCTGATGATCGTGTCGTCGCGTCATGAAGCCGGCCCGCTGGCGTTGCTCGAGGCCGCCGTGGTGGGCGTTCCGACCGTAGGCACCGCCGTGGGGCACGTGCGCGAATGGGCACCGCAGGCGGCCCTCGCGGTACCGGTCGGCGAGCCGACGGAGCTCGCCGGCGCCATCAGCCGCATGCTCCACGATGAGGATCGGCGTCTGGCGGTCGCGCACGAGGCGCAGCGCCGGGCAATACAGGAAGACGCCGACTACACCGCCGGGTGCTTTCAGGCGCTGTACTCAAAGGTCACGAGCGCGAGTTAAGCCAGCGGATAAAACCTGCACCGTGGTGGCCGGCACCTACCGCAGTGAAGACATCATATTGCGCCAGATAAACAGCGGTCCGCGGAAAGTACCAGCTCGATGTTGCCTGCATCGTTTTACCGTCATCAGTGCCGGCTCGTGGCGCTCGGCTTGCTCTGCGGCTGGCTGTGCGCCTGCTCGGGTAGCGGCGTGGGGCTCGACAGCAATGGGCAGCCGTTGTCAGGTTCGAGTTCCGGCGGAACGGTGCCGCTGGCGGCCACCTTCGAGGCCATCCAAGCCAACGTGTTTACCCCCATCTGCTCGGTGTGCCACATCGGCGCGACGGCGCCGCAAGGCCTGATGCTGGATGCGGCTCACAGCTACAACCTGCTGGTAGGAGTTCCCAGCACCGAGGTGCCGAGCATCCTGCGCGTCAAGCCCGGCGATCCCACCAACAGCTACATCATCCAAAAGCTCGAGGGCCACGCCGCGGTCGGCGGCCAGATGCCGCTTGGGGAAACTCCGCTGCCGGCGACCACCATCGCGTTTATCGCCCAGTGGATTACCGACGGCGCGGCAGCCGGCACGTCGGCTACGGCTGTGGCGATGGCGACGACGTTCCGCGTGGCATCGGTGGCGCCGGAGAACGACGACGTCGTGGCAGTGGCGCCGGCGCAGATCGTGATTGGATTCACGCGCGAACTGGATGCGACCCGGGCCGATGCGGCCGCGGTGCGCCTGGAGCGCATCGACGGCGCCGGCGAAACGGCCTCGATCACGGCAGTAGCGATCGAGCCGTCGGTGCCAGCCGCCAATCCGCGCGCATTGCTGCTCACACCGCGCGCACCGCTCGCGGCCGGCCAGTACCGCATCGTGCTCAGTGGCCAACCCGGCGCCGTGCTCAGCGCCAGTGACGGAGAACTCATGACTGATGCGCCGACCCACGCCAACGGCGATCGAATCATCGGCCGCTTCACCGTGGCGGCGACACCATGAATACTCCTGCTCGAGAGCTTCGCGCGAGGATCACGCCGCTGCTGGCGCTGCTGCTGTGCGTGGCATTGGGCGGCGGCACGCGCACCGCCCTCGCCGAGCCGTATCTCGCCGTGCAGCAGGGCTACAAGTGCGTCGCCTGCCATGTGAATCCAACCGGCGGCGGACTGCGTAACAGTTTCGGTCTGGTGTTCGCGGAAAATGTGATGCCCGCCACCACGCTGCCCGCCGGCGCCCCGGTGTGGCTGGGTCAGGTCCTGCAGGACATCGTCCGGGTCGGTGGCGATCTGCGCACTGACTGGTCACGCACCACGGTGCCGCAGACGCCGACACAACAGCAGTTTGCGCTGGAACAGTTTCGCCTCTATGCCGATGTCAGCGTGATTCCCAACCTGTTGGGACTGTACGTCGATGAGGAGGTCGCGCCCGGCGCCGCGCAGACCATGGAGGCGTACGCGCGCTACGGCAACACCTCGGACTGGTACGTCAAGGCGGGGCATTTCTACCTGCCGTTCGGCTGGCGGCTGCAGGACCAGACCGCATTCGTACGCACGGTGACCGGAATCAACATGACGACGCCCGACAATGGCGTGGAATTCGGCTTCGAACGCCCCAACTGGTCGGGGCAGCTGGACGTCACCAATGGGGCCGCGAACGCCGGCACCGGCTCCGGCTACCAGCTGACCGGCAATCTGGTGCGCGTGCAGTCGATATGGCGGGTCGGCGTGTCGAGCGCATTCACGCACGCGGAGGCGGGCGACCGTTCGATGTACGGCCTGTACGCGGGCGTGCGCACCGGACCGATCACCTGGCTCAGTGAGCTGGATCTGGTCAGGCAGGCCGGCTATCCCGACGGCACGCGCACCATGATTCCCGCGCTGGCGGAAGCCGACTGGCTGATCTGCAAAGGCAACAACCTTAAGCTGACCTACGAGTACTCGGATCCGGAACGCAGCGTCGCCAACAACGCGCAGACGCGCTGGAGCGCGGTGTACGAGCTGACCCCGATACCCTTCCTGCAGGCGCGGGCCGGATTCCGTCGCTATCAGGGCATTCCACAGAACAATCTGCAGAACGAAACCTTCGGATTCGTCGAAGTACATCTTTTCTTATAGCAGCCGGGCATGGGCCCGGCGCCGATGCGTCGATCGCAAGAGAAACCTAATGCTCTCCATTGTGGTTGCACATTCGTATTTCCTGCGCTTCGACCGCAAGCAGCTCGATCGCGCCAAGCCGTATCCACCGCTGGCGACGCTGCAGGTGGCCTCGATGCTGCGTCGGAGCGGGCATGCGGTGCTGGTGTTCGACGCCATGCTGGCGGACGGCGTCGAGGAATACGAACGACTGGTGCGTGAAGTGCGGCCGCAGCTTGTGCTGCTGTACGAGGACAGTTTCAATTTCCTGAGCAAGATGTGCCTGGAGCGCATGCGTCGGGCGAGCTGCGAGATGATCGGGCTGGCGCAGAGCGCGCAGGCGCGGGTACTGGCAGTGGGGTCGGATGCCGCGGATACGCCCGAGCCCTACCTGGTTGCCGGCGCCGACGCGGTGCTGCTGGGCGATGGCTTGACGGCTCTGCAGGCGCTGCTGCGACGACTGGACGCGAATCCGCGACTGGCGCTGGCCGAGCTGATCGACGGCCAGTCGGGCATAGCGACGCTCGCGGGCGGCCGCCTGACGGTGACGCGCGGCGCCAAAGCCTCGTCGGACGCCCCGGGCGTGGAGTCACCGGCCTGGGACCTGATCGATATCGAGCGCTATCGGGCCGTGTGGCAGCGCGCGCACGGTTACTTCAGCCTCAACATGGCCGCCTCGCGCGGTTGCTCGTTTCGCTGCAATTGGTGCTCCAAGCCGATCTGGGGCAATAAATACCTGCAGCGCAGCGCCGGCGAGGTCGCCGCCGAGATGGCTGACCTGAAGCGCCGCTTCAGTCCCGACCACATCTGGTTTGCCGACGACATCTTCGGCTTTCGCGTCGATTGGATCGCCGAGTTCACGCAGGCGGCGCGCGCGGCGGACGCGGCGATTCCATTCACCATTCAGACCCGCGCCGACCTGATCAGCGTACCCATGGCGCGCGCACTGCGTGCCGCGGGCTGCGCCGAAGCCTGGATCGGGGCCGAAAGCGGCAGTCAGAAGGTGCTGAATGCAATGAATAAAGGCATCACGGTCGAGGAAATCCTGACTGCGCGGGCGCGCCTCAAGGCGGAAAATATCCGCGTCGGCTTTTTCATCCAGGTCGGCTACCTGGACGAGCAGCTCGAGGACATTCTGGCGACGCGTGATCTGATCGAGCGAGCGCGCCCCGACGATGTCGGCGTCAGCGTATCCTATCCTTTGCCTGGCACGCCGTTCTACGAGCGGGTAAAATCGCAGCTGGGGACCAAGACCCACTGGCAGGAAAGCAACGATCTGGAAATGATGTTTCGTGGAACCTACTCGTCCGAGTTCTATCGCGCAGTGCGTGAACTGCTGCACGATCAGGTATCAGCCAGCCAATCGAACTGCACGGATCGCCAGGATGAGGGTGCGCGCAGCGCACTGTCGCTGCATCGGCGTTGGGAAAACCTGATATCCAGCGAACGCCGTTATCGGAGCAATGACGATGCCGCGCCGGATGACGGCGCTGCGCTGGCAGTATGAAGTGACAGCGCTGCCACCGCTGCCGCGCATTGAACTGGCCCTGCGCCAGGCGACCGAGCTGTTTGCCGCCGAGCTGCAGAACCCGAGCAGCCGGCCGCCGCGTTGGAGCGATTTCGAGTGGCGCATGGCCCACGCGGCCGCCGTCCTGCATGGTGTCGCCCCGTTACTGGCGGGTGTCCTGCGTTGGCACGGCCCTGACGCATGGGAGAGATTCATCGGTCAGCAGCGACGCCACACCGCCGTGCGCCAGCAGCGCATCACGGCGTTGCTGGCGCGTATCGACCATGAGGCACGGCGCGCGGGTATTGCGGTTGTGCCGCTCAAGGGTGCGGCGCTGCACCGGCTCGGCCTGTACACCGGCGGTGAGCGACCGATGGCCGATGTGGATCTGCTGGTGGCGGAATCCGATAGCGCACGCATGGGCCAGCTGCTTCAGTCGCTGAATTATCTTGATACATCGGTCAGCTGGAAGCACCGGGTGTTCGAGCCGCGGGAACTCGCCATCGCCGTGGTGCGAAAAGCTGCTGCCAGCTTCGGCGAATTTGCCGACCGTTCGATCAAGATCGAGCTGCATAGCAGAATCGCCGAACGACTGCCGCTGAACACCGTGGATGTGTCCGACCTGGTGTTCCCGCCGGCGCCGCACCCTGGCCTGAACTGCTATCCGTCAACCATGGCGTTGTTTACCCATATGCTGCTGCACGCCGCCGGCAGCATGGTGATACGCACCCTGCGTCTGCTACAGCTGCACGATCTGGCGTTGTTGGGTGCACGCCTGCGCGACGATGATTGGCAACAGCTGCTGGCGTGCCGGGTGGACCATCGGGCACTGTGGTGGGCGTTGCCGCCGCTGGAGCTGGTGGCGCGCTACTACCCGCAAGCAGTTCCGGCTGCGGTGATCGCGGCCCTGCGAGCACGCTGTCCACGCACATTACGGGAACTGGCGCGACGCCAGACGATCTCGCAGGTGTCGTTCAGCACCCTGAGCATGGCGGCCTTCCCAGGCGTGGCGTGGTCGCCCTCGGTGTCCGGCAAGCTGCGCTACATCCTCAGCCGCGTGATTCCCGCTCGGGAGCTGCAGGAGACCGCGTTAGCGGTCAAGACCGCGGACGCCGCGCCAGTGCATGGCAACTGGTCGCAACTGCCACACCGCAGGCGAGTTCTGAAATGGGTGCTGCAGCATCCACCGCGGCCGCAGCCTATGCACGCGGTGCGCTGCGCTTTGGAGGATCCAGCAGACCGCGTAACGCCGCCACCGCCACAGCGGGATGAGATCCGCGCCGCAACTCGTATGTCCTGACGCTGGCGAGGCTGTTTTCGAACCGGCGCCAGCCTTGCTGGCCAGCGGCGTAGGGTTGCAGCGCGGCGAGTCTTGGCGCGCGCTGGCGCGCCGCAACCGGCACCAGCAGCCGATCATCGCTGCCACGCCGTTTCGACAGGAACACCAGTGCCTGGATCGACAGCGGCGCCGGGGCCAGCCGGTAACCCGAGCGCCGCAGATCGACCTCGTATTTTTCCACACCGCTGCGACGCCGGATGATCGGCGAACTGCGGATGTGCCGCACCGCTGCGCGCCCGCGCAGCAACGCAAGACCGCGGCGTTGCAGGTGTAAAAAGTTGGCAATGCCGGTGGCCGCGCGGCCGTCGGGTGCCACGAAGACCGCGTCCTCGGACAGCAGTCCCAAGCCCTGCAGCAGGCAGTGCAACGTGATGGTGGATTTACCGGCGCCGCTGTCCCCCATCAGCAGCAGTCCGCGTCCCTGGCGACCGACGGCGGCCGCGTGCAGCGGCACCAGGCGCAGCGCGCGCGCGGCCAGCACGTACACGGCGAATTCGATCAGTTCGTAGCGCAGGTGATAGGCATGGCGCAGCATGTCGCGCGAAACGACCACCAGTGCCGAACGCTGTGCCGGTGATATGACGGCCAGATTCGACTCGTCGATCGCGCCGCACAGGAATCCGGGTCCGGCGTAGGTGGTGAGCGGCGGCGGCGGCGCTGCCGACGTGCGATGTTGTCGGGGCGTCAGTAGCAATCGCACCAGCAGCCGCGGTGACCTGCCGGTAAGGCGGTGGCGCGGCAATCCGGCAAACGCCTGATCCACCAATTGCAGCAAACGCGCACTGTTGCTTTCAAAACGGAACAGCGCGCCGAGCAGCTGCAGGCTGCGATGATGCGGCCGCGCTGATTGCTCGCCGAATGGATCGACGCCCCGATTGACTGACGGTCGCATCGCGTGGCGACGCAATCAGTGAATCACGGTCGCCGTCGCTACCGCTCTGGCCGAATGGGTGCAGTCGTCCCGGGGCTGTACTGCCGCGAGCGCGGCGCAGACGTTGATGCCATCGCCCTGCTCGTCATGGCTGCGGGTACGTTGCAGCACCGCGAGCAGCGTCGCGGCATCCAGACCCGGCACGCGGGCTCGCAGCAGCGCGATCGCCCCAGTCACATGCGCGGCTGCGAACGAGGTGCCGGTGGCAAAATCGTAGCGGCCGCCCGGCGCCAGGCTCAGGATGTCGCGCCCCGGGGCATGCAGCACCGCGTCCGAGGTGCTGGCGGCGCCGCTCTGATCGACGGCGATGACACCGGGTATGCCCAGCGGAAATCCATCCAGACGCCCGTCGTCGGGCACCGCGCCTACGAACACCATGCCGCGCCGCTGGCCGTAGCCGATCAGCTGCGCCAGCAGCGGATCGGGAGGTCCGCCCAGGCTCAGGTTGACGATCTGCGCACCGGCCGCGATCGCGGCATCCAGCGCCAGGGCCAGCGTAAAGGAATTGCACTGCGCTTCGAGGCTCTGTGGCTGCAGCGGCTGACAGGCTTTGTAGATCTGCAGCCGCGCGGCCGGCGCCACACCGACGATACCAAGGTGGTTGTTGGCGTCGGCGCCGATGATGCCGGCGACTCCGGTTCCATGGCGATCGGTTTCGAACGCCGCCATGTCGCGGTCGATGAAGTTGCGCGCGCTGGAGATGCGCCCGGCCAGATCCGGGTGGCTCATTTCGACCCCGGTATCGATGATGGCGATGCTCACACCCTCCCCGCGCGACCATTGTTGTGCGGCGCCGGCCTGGATGGCGGCAAAGCCGTGCTGCAGGCCGACGTAGGGATCGTTGTAACCGAGTGTCGCAGGGCTGCCGCTGCTGGCGCCGAACGAGGCTTGCGTGCTGGCGGCAACCTGGCTGCTGCTGTCATGGCTGCCCAGCGCATCGAACACCTGCATCGGCTGCGTCAAGCGCACCCGTCGATCGGCCGCCAGCCGGCGCAGCAGGTCGGCCCGGTCGGCCTGCGGCGGCAGCGCGAATACCAGGCATTGCACGCCCAGCGGCGCGATCGGCCAGGCACGCACCTGCTGCAGGCCATAGTCGCGCTCCAGTGCCGCCGTGACCGCTCGCGCCTGGTCGCTGACCGCATAAGGCCCGATGATGTCATAGCCGCGCGGCGTGGAGCCAGGCTCGCTCAACATCGGCCCACCGGGATTGGCAATGGTCACCAGGATCAGGCGCTCGGCGCTGACGTTCAGAGCGCCGCCGAGCAGATTCGGGCTCGGGACCGGCAGCCGCGCCGGCGTGGCGCAGCCGGCGAGGGCCGACAACAGCAGCGCGAGCGCCACGTGTGGGACTCGCACCAAGCGTGGGACTCGCGCCAGGCGTCGAATTTTCATGACCGGCTGTCGCGTCAGGGCGCGCTCGCGAGGCCTTCCGCGAAGCGCACCTGGGGGCTGGCCCGAAGCGCGCGCAGCGCCGCCTCGGTGGCCGCCCGATTCGAATCTCCGGCCGGCCCGAGCGTAAAGACGCCGACCTCGTTCGGCCCCGCGCGCACCTGCAACCCGGCGGCGGACAGCACCGCCTGCAGTTGCGCCATGGTGAGTTCCGGCGCGAACACCACGCGAATGGATGCCGCCGGCACCACCACCTCCGGCGCGGACAAGGTCCGGTAGGCGCCAGCGTAGCCGGCCGGCATGAACGCCGGCGCCGACGGATGCGACCACCAGGCGGCACCGAGCGCCCCGAGGCCGATCGCCTGCACCACCATCGCCGCAATCAGCCACGGCATGCCGCCTATGCCGGCGCGGCGCGGGTGACGGCGAGCGGCGCGCACTGCAACGCCCGGCCGGCTGGCGGCGTCCAGACGGCTGCGCAGCCGCTGCCAGGAATCGCCCGCATCGATCTCCGGGGCAGTGCGCTGCGCCATGGCGGCGTGCAGCTGGCGCTGAAATTCCAGTTCCTGGCGGCAATCCTCACAGCTCTCCAGATGCGCCTGCACCGCCTGGCGCTCGGATTCGGGCGCACTGTCGTTGACGATCCAGGGAATCAGATCCCAGGCCTGCCGGTGTACCGAAGAGGTATCCATCATTACAGCTGTCTCCCCCCAAGATGCTTGGCGTCCGCGAATCCGCCGAGCTTGGGTAGCAGATTTCGAAGTTTGATTCGCGCCTGGAACATGCGCGCTTTAACGGTGTTTACCGGGCAATCCATGATCGAGGCGATTTCCTCGCACGAGTGGCCGACGAAGTAGGCCAGCTCCAGCGTCGCACGCTGCTCGAACGGCAACGTGGCCAGGCCATGCGCCAGCCATTCGCTGCGCTCTTCGACCGCGAACGACTCGGCAGCCGGCAGCTCGGCCGGCATGGAGCTTGCGAACGATTCGGCGGAGGAATCGCAGTTGCGCCGCAACGCCTTCAGTGTGCAGCGCCAGGCGATCCCCATGATCCAGGTCGATACGCGTGAATCGCCGCGAAATTCCTGCGCCTTGCGCCACACGATCCAGAAGGTGTCGTTGATCGCCTCTTCCAGCGCGTCGCGCTGTGAACTCAGGCGCGACAGAAACTGCAGTAGCCGCCGGTGGTACTCCAGATACAGGTGTTCCAGCGCACGAGTGTCCTGTGCCGCAATCAGCCGCAACAGCTCGCGATCGAGCCGGTCATCGCGCACCGGCTTCGGTGCCTTCGGCGTGGCAGGAAACGGCATGACATTCAACCTTGGACGGCAGCATGGGCCCTACGAGATATGTGCCGCAAGCCCCGGAATAGGTTGTATCAAAACAGCCAGAAAGCACTCAGCACCACCCGATTGCCGGCATCGTCCTCGAAGCGCTGCCGCGCCGTGGCATCGGTGCCGACATAACGCAGGTCAAGGGCCCAGGAACGCCATCGACGCTCCACACCGGCACTCCAATAGGCGTAGCCGGTTCCTATCTGGCGCCGCAGATCGTAATAGCCGAGGCCGGCGACCGCGGCCAAGCCTGCCGGCAGCGGCTGGCGCCCCACCAGTTCGTAGCAGAACGCCTTGCCGGAGCCATAGTTCCCCAGGTAGTCCCTGGAATAGGTGTCGGGCGAGACGATCACGGTCGCCACGATGCGCTCGCGCCATGCGAGCGACAGGCCCAATTCGTCATAATTGTAGAGGCTGCGGAACTGATTTCCGGGATAGTCGTAGTGGTGCAGCGTGAGCCGGCCGGTCCAGTCCTCGCCCAGTGGCTGCTGCAAGCCGAGATAGCCGATCAGTTCGGCGCCCGCCCTCGCGTCATCTCGTCTGACGCCCTCGGCCGATATACCGCCGAACCATGGTCCCACGGTCGCGTGCAGATCACCCTGCGGGGAAATCTGACCCTCGCTCTGCGTCACGCCGCGGAACACATCGTCCGAGGCCAGGCCCAGCGAGCCGCCCAGCCCCACCGAGTCCGGAAGTCCCAGCAAGCCGCCCAGACCCTGCGCATGCCCGACCGACGCCAGCCCCAGCAGCGCTACCAACCACGTGCTTCGTCCTTGAATGTGACCACCTCGCTCAAACCATGCGGCTCGCGGTCAACTGACCTTGGCCCTTGCGACCTTGTCGAAGTCCAGCCGCAGATCGTCCAGCACCTTCATCGCCGTGGCGCGACCGGCGCCATACACGCCGCCGCCCGGATGCAGAAACGGCCCGACCAGATATAAACGCTCGACACCAGGCACCGTGTACTGCGCCAGGTCCGGCGTCGGCCGATGCCCGCCAATCTGGTAGAAATACGGCGCCACGCCGTGCACGTCGCCGCCAACCATGCTGGTGGGCATGTTGCGCGCATGATCCAGCGGCGTGACGATGCTACGTTGAATGATGTTGTCGCTGGTGAGATTTTTAACGAACTTCTGGTAATGCCGCAGACTGCGGTCGCCCATCTGCTCCCGGATTTCGTCCCAGCGCTGTGCTCCTCCCTGTTCGAGATTGTAAGGCGCCATGGTGATGCCATGAAATATGCCGCAGCCGGGCGGCGCGCGGCTCGGATCATTGATGCTCTCATCGCCGCCCGCGCCCAGCACGCGCTGGCTGACGCGGCCGCGACGCAACGCGTCGAAATCATCCAGCATGTCGGTGAGGCTGTCGCTGGCCATGAATTCCAGCATGATGGCGTGGCTGACTTCCTCGCCGGCGTAGAACACCGCCTTCTGCTTCAGATCGTAGTGGCTCACCATGAGACTGAAGGCCGCGAGCGTCGTGCGCTCGGCACGCTGCAGTACCGGCTCGGGTACACCGGCGACGAATTTTCGCAGCACGTGCGGATGAATGGCGCCGATCACGGCGTCGCGAACCTGGAACTGCTCGCCGCTGCGAAGCTCCACCCCGGCCGCCCGGCCAGCCGACGTCAGTACCTTGATGACCTCGGCGTTGCAGCGCACTTCGCCGCCATAGTGCTCGATGCAGCGCACCAGTGATTCACTGAGCTTGCCGCTGCCGCCGACCGGCTGCGAGACTCCGAAGCCATGCATCAGCCCGGGCATCAGGAACATGCCGAAGCCGGTTCCCAGCTCGTCCGGCAACTGCAGATTCTCGCTCACCAGCCGTAACAACCAGATCTTGACCTTCTCGCTCTCGAAATTATCGTTCGCGATCTGCAGCGAGCTGCGCTGCATGGCATCGAGCACCTCGCGGCCTTCATCGCTCTGATCGAGCATCGCGAAGAACGCGCCCAGCGGCATCGGCGGCACGTACAGGCCGGCGCCGAACATCGGCAACATGGCGATCGCGCGCCGCGCGAAGCGCCGGTAAGTCTCCGCATCGCGCGCTGAGATACGCGCGATGCCCTCGCAGGTGCGGTCCAGATCCTGATACGCCACCAGCGTGCTTTGATCGGCAAAGATCATCGCGTAGGGAATGTTGTAGGCGTACTTGAGCCCGAATTTGCGCTGCAGCCCGAGCTCGTCGTCACGAATCATCGGATTGCCCTGGATCATGATGTGCACGCTGGAATGTTCATCGTGCCAGTAGCCCGGAGTATTGAGCTCGCGGGTGACGACGCCGCCGCCGGGCCAGCCCTTGCGTTCCAGCACCAGCACCTTCTTGCCCGCCTTGGCGAGGTAGGCAGCGGCGACCAGGCCGTTGTGGCCGGCGCCCATGGCGACGACGTCGAAGGTGTTGTTCATGGTGCTTGCACTTTGCGATTCTCAGGTGTGGTGCGGCCGGCGCCGGGAAACCTTAGTTGGCGCCCTTCAGCGAGTAAAGCAGGTACTTTTGTGTTCCCTCGGGCGCCCGGTTAGGCTCAAGTTGTGAGCATCGGCAACGACAAATCCGCAGCGCCGCAGGTCGACGTCGACACGGTGCTTGGTAATGTGCGCCTGATCGTGGCAGGCGAGCGTACCCCCGGAACTCACCGCAGCGAGCTGGCACGACTGGAAACACTGGTGCGCGCGATGGCGCGCGATGGCGTGCAGCGCGATCAACCGATGCGCGAGGTGTTGGCGCGTATCGGCGACAAGTGGAGCACGCTGCTGCTGCATCTGCTGCGCACCGGAAACTACCGGCACGCGGTACTGCGCCGGCTGGTCAGTGCGGTGGGCGCGGAAGGTCGCATCTCGCAGCGCATGCTGACGTTGCGACTGCGCGCGCTGGAACGCGACGGGCTGCTGCAGCGGCGCGTCGTCCCGGGCACGCATCCGCCCGGCGTCGAGTACGCGCTGACCGAGCTCGGCCAGTCGCTGACTGCGCAGATCGAGAGCCTGATGCAATGGATCCGCGAGCACATGGCGCGCATCCTTCAGGCCCGGGACAGCTTCGGCGACGGCGACTGATCGGCTAGGGCGCGGCCGGGGGCGGTGAGATCCGGGCCGCAAGCTGCGCCAGCGCCTCGCCGGTAGCCTGCTCGAACGCTGCCACCACTGCCTGCATCCGGTCGGCGTCGGCCTTGACCTGGCTGTCGGCGCTGCAGCTGACGATGATGTCGCGCTTGCCGCGCCGTCCCAGGCTGGCATCCAGCGCCACGTGCACCATCGGCGGCCCGGTTGCGGTGTATTCGGCCTCGAAGTGCCGCAGTTCCAGGCTCAGGACATACTCCGCGGGAAACGGTCCGCTATCCGACTCCACCATCGCAAAGCTTTTCGATGCACGCAAAGCGTCGATCACCAGCATCTGCAGCATGGCGGGCGTCGCCGCCGCCCAGCGCGCGCCGCTGTAGTAGTCGAGTCGCGCGCCGGAACGCAGCACCACGATGCGCTCGCTCGCCAGGCCCGCGCTTGCCTGGGGCAGCATGACCTGCAGGCTTGCGACGGCCGGCACGGCTGGCGCTGCAGCCGGCGCGGCGCCAGGCGGCCGCAGCAGGTAGACCTGCGCGGCCGGCAGGTTGCTCTTAAGACCGCCGCTGCAGCCGGTCAGCAGCAGCAGCGACGCCATCGCCAGCCGTTGGCGGCGCATGGCCGCCGGTTTTCCTGACACGGGTTTCACGGCGGTATCGCCACGCCATTGGCCGCCGGCTGGTAGATCAGCTGCGATGGATTGTCGCGCAGGCTGCGCGACAGATCGCGGAATTCCTGTGCCGCGGCCCGGCTGTCGCGCAGCAGTAACTCGAGCTGCGGCAGGCCGGCGCGCACGAAGCCATCGAGCTGGTCGCGATTCTCGTCGAGGAAGGCATCGACGCTGGCGCTGGCGCGCGCGAGATTGTCGCTGGTGGCGCGCAGCTTCTGTACCGCGGCGACAAAATCCACGCTCACGGATTGCGTGGCGGCATGGATATCGTTGATCTCGCGGTGCGCATCGTTGACGGCCGAGCGCAGGTCGGTCACCAGGCCATCGACGTTGCTGGCACTGTGCGGCAAGTCGGCCGCGACCTGGTCGAGATTGGTCACCAGCCGCTCGAGGCTGTCGATGTTCTTGTCCGACAGCACGCGCGAGGTTCGATCGACCAGTCCATTCAGCCGCACCGTCAGCTGCGGCAGGCTGCTCAGAAACAGGTCGAAGTCCGAATGCGCCGAGCGGATCACCTGGTAGCGCTCGCTGGGAACTGCGGCCAGGACGCGCCGCCCGTCATCGTCGGGCCGCTGTTGCTGCAGATCGATGAACAGCAGGCCGGTGATGCCCTGCAGCGACAGTTGCGCCAGCGTGCGATCCGAGATCGGCGTCGTGGCGTCGATGTCGGCGATCACCTGCACGCGATTGGCGGCGCGTGGATCGATGCGGATGCGCACCACGCGGCCCACATCCACACCCAGGTAGCGTACCGGACCGCCTTCCGACAGCCCGCTGACGCTGCCGTCGAAATAAATCTCGTAGCGCACGTAGAACCGGTGGTCGATGCTGGCCGAGTACCAGTAGACAAAAAGGAATCCCATGACCAGCACCAGCAGCACGAAGCTGCCGACCGCGAGATAATTGGCTTCACGCTCCATGCTCGCTCCGGCGCGCGCGCGCGCGCGGTCCCTGGAAGTAGGCCTGTATCCACGGGTGCGGGTTGTGCACGATGCCCTCAAGCGTGTCGCTGATCATGCGGCCGTCGACGATGACGCCTACCCGGCTGCAGGTACGATAGATGGTATCCAGATCATGCGTAATCATCACTACCGTGAGCTTGAGCTCGCGCTGCAGGTAAATCACCAGCTCGTCGAACGCCGCCGCACTGATCGGATCCAGGCCGGAAGTCGGCTCATCGAGGAACAGCAGCACCGGATCGAGCGCCAGCGCGCGCGCCAGCGCCGCGCGCTTGATCATGCCACCGGAAAGCTGCGACGGGTACTTGCTGGCGGCTTCGGCCGGCAGCCCGACCAGCTGTACCCGCAGCAGGGCCAGCTGGTCCAGCGCCCGTTCGCTCACGTGCAGATGCTCGAGCATCGGCAGCTGTACGTTTTCGAGTACATCGAGCGCGCTGAACAGTGCGCCCTCCTGGAACGTCACCCCGTAGGTAGCCTTCAGGGCATGCAGCTCGGCGGCGCTCATGCTGCCGACCTCGCGGCCGTAGAACAGAACGCTGCCGGCATTGGGCCGGCGCAGCCCCAGGATGGTACGCAGCAGCACCGACTTGCCGGCGCCCGAGCCGCCGATGATGCCGAATACCTCACCCTGGTACACCTGCATGTCCAGCCCCGCGTGCACCACCTGCGCCCCGAAGCGGTTGACCACGCCGCGCACCTCCAGCAGCGCGCGCATCAGATGTCGAGCTCCATGAACAGTACCGCAAACGCGGCGTCAAACAGGATCACGAAGAATATCGATTGCACCACCGCGAGCGTCGTCAGCCGCCCCAGCTCGCGCGATGAGTCGCGCACTCGCATGCCGCAGTAACAGCCGGAGATCGCGATCAGGCAGGCGAATACCGGCGCCTTGAGGATGCCGACCCAGAACGTGGTGCTGGCGATGGCGCTCTGGGCGCGGTTCATATACTGCACCAGCGGCATGCCGAGCAGCGCATGGCACAGCAGGCCGCCGCCGACCAGGCCGATCAGGTCCGCCACCAGCGTCAGCAGCGGCAGGGCGATCACCAGCCCGAACAGCCGCGGCAGCACCAGCACTTCGATCGGGTCCACGCCAATGGCATGCAGGGCATCGACCTCCTCGTTGAGCTGCATGGCGCCGATCTCGGCGGCGAACGCACTGCCGGAACGGCCGGCGACGATGATGGCGGTCAGCAGCACCCCCAGCTCGCGCAGCACCCCGACCGTCACCAGGTCGACTACGAAAATGTCGGCGCCGAACTTGCGCAGCTGCTGCGCGCCCATGTAGGCCAGGATCACGCTGATCAGAAAGGCGATCAGCGACACGATGGGAACCGCCGTCACCCCAGTGTCGTACACATGGCGCGCGGTCGATATCGGCCGCAGCCGCAGCGTCGCCCAGCCGTGCGCAAAGGCGACGCTGAGGCGGCCGAGGAAGGTCAGGCCGCCGTCGAGGCTTTGCAGTGCGCGCACCGCGTGCCGGCCGACACCCTCAACCGCGTGCGCCGGAGCCGCCTCGAGGTCGTGCAGGTGCAGGGGCAGATGGGCGTGGGGGTGGGCGTGGGCGGGAATCTTGCCGGTGTTGCAGTGTTCCACCAGCACCAGCGGCGCGGGTTCGCCGCCCGGAAATTCTACGGCAGTGCCGGCAGCGCGCGTCCGGTCCACGAAATCGCGCAGCAGCCAGGCGCCGGTCAGGTCCAGCTGTGCCTGCCCGGCGGCGACATTCACCTGGCGCACACCGGCCACATCGACCATGCCCAGCTCGGTCTCGATGTCGGAGAAGCGCAGCGCGCGCCACTCGCCGCTGAGCGTGAGCTCGAGCTGGTCCGCTACGCGCCGCGCTGTGACGTACATGCGCAGGTCCGCTGGGTTTTCAGGCCAGGGTCTTATGCGTGCCGTCGCACAGCGGCGCCTTGGCGGAGTGCTTGCAGGCGCAGAAATAGACCCGGCCGCTGCGCTCGGCAACGTATTGCAGCGGCGTGAAGTCGCTGCCCTTATGGGCACCGCTGCAGAACGGCTGCGTGTTCGACCGGCCGCAGCTGCACCAGTAATAGGTCTTGCCGGCCTCGACGTCCACGGCGATCGGCGCCCGCGCGGCCACGGTGGGCTGGGTCATGACAGCTCCGGATGGAATGCGATCATCGTGGCCGCTGATGCTAGCAGCCTTGGCGGGTGAGCGTCAGCGCTGGCCGTGCAGATGCGCCTCCAGCAACCAAAGATACTTGTCGGCATCGCGCGAAACCGCGGTGAAAAGATCCGCGGTGCCGGCATCACCGCTCTGGTCGGCAGCCGGGATCGCGGCGCGGATCTTGCGGCCGAAGTCAGCCAGCCGGTCGGTCAGTGCCTGCAGGTGTTCGACGCCGTCGCTGATGTGCAGCGGGTAGGGCGCGAGCGAACTGGCGCCGGCGGCGGCTTGCACCGTGCCGTGGGCGCTGCCGCCAAGAGCGGCGATGCGCTCGGCGATGGTATCGACGTGCTGCTCGATGTTGCCGTGCAATTGGTCGAACAACGCGTGCAGCGCGATGAAATTCGGCCCCTTGACGTTCCAGTGCGCCTGCTTGCTCGCCGAAGTAAGGTCGAGCGCGTCGGCCAGTCGCGCATTGAGCAGTTGTTGCAGCTTGGCGCGCTGCCTGGCGGGCAGATCGTTGCGGGTGCTGGACATGGCGTAACTCCTCGGAAAAGACACGCGGCGTGAGCTGCGTCGTTGGGATTATTCTGTGCCGCCGCGCGCATCGCCTCCAATCGCCTGATCGGATCGAGTCCATCGCCGCCATCTATCGCTGCGGCCGCGTCTGCGCTTTCAGGAATCGTCGCGATAGCGTCGCAAACGGATCGCCATCGCAACCATGCCGACCGCCGCCGCCAGTCCCCACCACAGTCGCTGGCTGGCCAGCAGCTGCCCCGGGGTCAGCATCTGCAAGCTGTAGCGGCCGCTGTCACCGGCTGCGTCACCAGCCTGCAGACCGAAAGCCAGGTGCAGAAATTCGCTGTAGCCGCCGTTGACGATGCGCCCGACGTAATGGGTACCGAACACCATGTATTCCAACACCACCAGCAGCACCGGCGGCAGCAACGCCCAGGCGTACGGTGAACGGCGCGCCCATACCGAGCTCAGCAGCAGGTACGCGGCAAACGGTGCATACCAGAGCATGGCGGCAACCAGGCCGTACAGCAGGAGGACCTGCGTCTGCAGCCAATCCGCCATGTTCCACAGTGCCACCACGCTTACGCCGTTGATGATGACGTCATGATTGCGCAGCACCAGGATCGCGCCACCGGCAACGCCGGTCGCGGCGGCGAGCGCAAAGGCCGCCAGCGGCACCAGCACCAGCCCGACCAGCAGCTTGACCAGCACGGTGCGCGCGTCGGTCACCGGCATCGAGCGCCAGAACAGGATGCTGCGGTCGCGGCGCTCAGCGTACAGGCAGTCGATCAGGTAGGCGGAGGCCTGGATCGCCGCCGCCAGGTAGAACGGCACCGCCCAGCCCAGCGCCATAAATTCGGCCACCGGCGGTGGCAAGGGGCCGTCGTAGTGCCGGCCTCCACTGCCGAAGTTGACGCCGACATGGCCGAATACGGCGGCCGCCAGCAGCATCACGGCAGCGATCGCCAGCGGCGCGATCCACAGCCCGCGGTGCTCCCAGAACTCGCGCTGGATTTGTATCGACAATGCTTTCATGACGCGCCCGCCTGTACTTTGGCCACGAACAGGTCGGCGATACCGGGGGTAGACAGATCACCGAGCCCGGACAGCTCTGCCGCCGGCCGGTTCTCGTACAGCATGATGCTGCGGCCAAACAGCTCGCGCACATAAAACGGCTGCAGTGCGCGCGCGGCCTCGATCTTGTCGGGAGCGACGATGAGCTGCTGAAAGCGTGCCCCCAGATCATCGGTTGCCGCGTTGAGCACCAAGCGGCCACGGTCGATGAACAGCACGTCGGTCAGCAGATGCTCCACCTCCTCGACCTGGTGGGTGGTCAGTAAAATGGTGCGCTGCTGGTCGAAGTAGTCGTTCAGCAGCGTGTCGTAGAACTGGCGGCGGTAGATCAGGTCGAGCCCGAGGGTGGGCTCGTCCAGCACCAGCAGGCGCGCGTCGATCGCCAGGATCAGCGCCAGATGCAGCTGGGTGATCATGCCCTTCGACAACTCGCCGATGCGGCTGCCGCGACGGATGCCGGTCGTGGCCAGCACTGCTTCCGCGCGCTTGCGATCAAAGCGTGGATGCACCCCGGCGACGTAGTCGATCGCGTGCGCAACGGTCAGCCAGCGTGGCAGCACCGCCGAATCGGCGATGAAGCAGACGTCGCTCATGAGCGCATTGCGATCGCGCTCAGGCTCCATGCCGAGCACCTGCACGCTGCCCTGGTAGGGGGTCAGTCCGAGAATGGTCTTGAGCACGGTGGTCTTGCCGGCGCCGTTGCGGCCGATCAGTCCCACGATGCGGCCCGGCTGCAGCGTGAAGCTCACTCGGTCGAGCGCCACGAACTTGCCGTAGCGTTTGGAGAGATCCCTGGCTTCAACGATCGTGGTCATCGTCATTGTCCTTGTTCGCGGCCAGAGGCGGCGCGGGTGCTGCGTCCGGCGCCGGTGGCGTCGGACTGCGCAGCAGATGTTCGAGGGTAAGGCCGAGGCGATCGATAATCGCCCGCACTTTGGGCCAGTCGTGCTCGAGAAACCGTCGCCGTTCGTCGGTGCGCAGCGCGGCTGCGGCTCCGGCGCTCACGTACATGCCAAGGCCGCGGCGCTTTTCGACCAGCTGCTCATCGACCAGCTGCTGGTAGCCCTTGAGCACGGTCAGCGGGTTGATCCGGAACTCGGCGGCGACGGTACGCACCGAGGGCAGCGGGTCACCCTCTTTGAGCACGCCCTCGAGGATCATTGCGACCACACGGTCGCGCAGCTGCCGGTAGATCGGCTGGCTGTTATCCCATTGCGTCTCGGTGTTCACGCGCTGCTGCCTGGCCCGGTCGGTACGGCGCCGCTTTAGGTGGCGCTCGCCACGACGCTCGCGCCGGTCCCATATTCAAGCTGGTTGGCCGAGCCGACGATGACCTGTGTGGTAAGTCCGGTGATCGCGCAGGCGAGCACCGCGCAGATCAACAGGCGTACCGGTCTGGCCGGGCTGTGGTTGTGAATCCTGATGTTCATGTCCAATTCTCCTTAAGCGTTGACTTCAGTGCTGCACACTCCGGCTGGACTGTGCTTGTGATCTGGTGTTGTATTCAACTACAACACTAAACCAATGTCAAGAGCCCCTGCGGGGGTGACGACAGCTTGCCGGGCAGGCAAGTGTCACTAGAATCAGCGCTCTTTTTCGCCGCTGGAGTCTCCATGAAGCAGCCCCTGAACGTTGCCATCACCGGCGCTGCCGGTCAGATCGGCTATGCCCTGGCATTTCGTATCGCCTCGGGAGCGATGCTAGGCGCCGATCAGCCGGTCAATCTGCAGCTGTTGGAAATCCCGGCGGCGCTGGCCACGCTCGGCGGTGTGGTCATGGAGCTCAATGACTGCGCGTTTTCCACGCTCAACAAAGTGCAGGCCAGCGACGATGCCAAGGTCGCGTTCCGCGACTGCCACGTCGCGCTGCTGGTGGGCGCGCGGCCGCGCGGGCCGGGCATGGAACGCAAGGATCTGCTGCTGGCCAACGCGCAGATCTTTTCCGCGCAGGGCAAGGCGCTGGACGCGGTCGCGGACCGTGCGTTGCGCGTGCTGGTGGTGGGCAACCCCGCCAATACCAACGCGC
>Ga0302314_10001718_pt1 | contig 40994 bp, 38 predicted proteins | sample III_Palsa_N2_3_FD_200533 | JGI IMG/M metagenome (GOLD analysis project Ga0302314, IMG submission 200533) | Peat permafrost microbial communities from Stordalen Mire near Abisko, Sweden - III_Palsa_N2_3 | ecosystem: Environmental > Terrestrial > Soil > Palsa > Peat permafrost | place: Sweden... | reverse complement strand
AAAAATACCATTAACATCGCTGGCGTATGACCCGGCATCGCGCGCAATTCTGGATGCTCTGGCTGCTGCCGCTGCTGGTGATGCGGCTGCTGCTGCCGACCGGCGTGATGCCGGCGCACAGCACCCATGGGTTCGCGCTGGTGCTGTGCAGTGTGCAGCACCTGCGATCGGCGCCGCAGCCGGGCCACGCGCACGCCGAGGCGCTGTGCCCATTTGCAGCCGCAGCGAGCGTCGCGCCGCCCGCAGCCCCGATCCAGCCGGCGTTGCCGCTGGCGCCGGCGCGGCAGTCGCAGATCGCCTGCAGTGCGCAATGCAGCGGGCAATCCGGCACCGCGCGCACCCAGCTCGCACGCGCCCCACCGTCGTTGTCCTGAAAGTCCTGCTATGGGCTCACGGCGGCGCGCGCCGCGTGCGCCGCCTGCACGCGTTGGCGTGCCTTTGGATTCGGGGAACGACATGTCGCACATTTCACCGCGCCCGCTGTACGGCCTGCTGGCGCTCGGCCTGGTCGCAGCACTACCGCGGCCGGCATCGGCCTGCGCCACCTGTGGCTGCACCCTGAGCGCCGACGGCGCCATGGGTTACGCCGTGGGCACCGGCTGGCGGTTCAATTTCGAATACGACGATATCGATCAGGATGAACTGCGCAGCGGCACCCGCCCGGCAACGCCGGCGCAGGTGGTCGATGCACCCTCAGATCGCGCGCTCGGGGGCGGGGAGATCGAGCACGGCACGCTCAATCGCTACTTCACGGCCGGAGTCGGCTACAGCCCGAATGACGACTGGAACTTCGATCTGCGGCTGCCGTACGTGCAACGCAGCCACGACACCTACGGCGTACAGCTGCAGCCGTACCAGCCTTCTGAATCGGCGCCCGATGAGCGCAGCGCCGCGCGCGTCTCCGGACTGGGCGACTTAAGGCTGATCGCGAGCTACCAGGGCCTGCTGCCGATGCACAACCTGGGACTGCAGCTGGGTGTGAAACTGCCGACCGGTAGCTACGGCACGGCGGTTAAATTCAGCAGCGGTCCCGAAGCGGGCACACCGCTCGATGCCAGTCTGCAGGCCGGCACCGGCAGCACCGACGTGATTCTCGGAGCGTATTATTATCGCCCGGTCAGTGAGAACTTCGGCGGCTTCGTCAACGCCCAGTTTCAATCGGCGCTCGCGCACCGGCAGGACCAGCCGGGTAACGACTTTCGTCCGGGCAACGCCACGACGCTGAGCTTCGGCCTGCGCTATGAGGCTAATCCGATGTGGATTCCGCAGCTGCAGGTCAATTTGAGCCACAAGGACGCCGACCAGGGTGCGCTGGCGGACGTACCTGATACCGCGGGCACGGTCGCGTACCTGAGCCCCGGGATCACGATTCAACTGGCGACCAAGCTGCATCTGTACGGCTTCGTGCAGCTGCCGATCTACAGCAACCTCGACGGCTATCAGCTGTTTCCGCACTGGACCGCCGCGATGGGAGTGAACTATGCGCTGTAGGCACCGGCTGGTTGTCGCCTGCGGGTTTGGCTTGATGGGCGCTGCCGCCTGGCTGAGCGCTGCCAGCGGCGGGCAGACTTCGGCGGCGATGCAGATCCGCGACGCCTGGGTTCGCTGGCTGCCCGGAAATCTTCCTGCCGGCGGCTATGTCACGCTGATCAACAGCAGCGATCGACCGATCAGCCTGACCTCGGCGTCCAGCCCGGACTACGCGCTGGTGTCGCTGCATCGCAGCCAGAGCGCGGGCGGCATCAGCCAGATGCTGGCGGTGAAACAAATCACCGTCGAGGCGCATTCCAGCCTCGAATTCGGCGCCCAGGGCTATCATCTGATGCTCGAGCACCCGACCAGAGCGCTGCAGCCGGGAGATCACGTGTCGGTCACGCTGCAGTTCGTCGGCAGTCCTGCTGTGACAGCGACGCTGGAAGTTAGAAAGCCCGGTGCGGGTGCCGGCATGCCGGGCATGCCGGACATGGCGCACTGAAGACGGAGCAGGGGAGCATGCGAACTGTAATGGCGGCAATGAAGCCGATGCGGTGTGCCTTGCTGGCGCTGGCATTCGCCCTGCCGGTAGCAGCGGCGGATCAGTCGGCCCCGATCCATGGCCTGTGGGTGTGGAAGAGCAGCTCGGTGCTGCAGGCGCCCGCCGCCGCGCAGGCGCTGGACCAGTTGTGCCGCTCGGCCGCAATCACCGAGATCTATGTGTCCGTGCCGTCGCATTACAGCGCGCTGGAGGAGCTGCATCTGGCGCAACTCATCGCGCAGCTGCACGCCTCGGGGGTGCGGGTCGAAGCGCTGCTCTCCAGCACCAACGCTGATGAGCCGGGTGCTCCACGGACGAAATTACTGGACCACGTGCAGTCGATCCTGCAATTCAATCGACAGCACGCCGCGCAGCACTTCGACGGCGTGCACCTGGACATCGAGCCGCAGCAGCGCCCCGAGAACAAGGGACCAGGCAATCTGCAGTTCCTACCCGGCCTGGTGCAGGCCTATCGCGCGGTGCGGGTGCTGACCGATCGCGCCGGCCTCACGCTCAATGCCGACATCCAGAATAAGCTACTGAAAGGGGATCTGGAGCAGCGCCGTTCGCTGCTGTCTTCAGTCCCGCGCCTGACGCTGATGCTGTATGAATTGAGCAGCCCGGAAGACGGCAGCAGCGCCGCTGACAAGAAAGACAAGCTCCTGCAAAGCAGCGCAAACTTTTTCAAACTTGCCTACCAGGATCTGCCGGGGCCGGACCTGGCGAAGATGGCGATCGCGCTGCGTACTCCCGACTACGGTGCGCTGCTGCCGCAGATGCTGGCCGCGCTGGATGCGGCCAATGTGAGCAATGCGCATTACCTCGGCTGGGCGCGGCACTCGTACAACGACGTGCTCGGGGGTTCGCAGCCTCCTTAGCGGCGGCCCGGCCCGGTGGCTTGCGGAAATATCCCGCGCGCGATGCGCACGTGAATGCCCTTGCGGCCATCGACCACTTGCGTGACGCCGAAGTCGGCTGCCACGCTCATCAGGGAATAGGCGTCGTTTCTCGACAGGTGCTGATGCTCGGTCAGCAGTTGCAGCATGTCGAGCGCCGCATGGCGCATGGCCAGGTTCAGGTCCTCGTCGAAGCCGTGCACGATCCAGCAGTCCGGTGCCTCGAGTAGTGGCGATGGAAAGCTGAAGTCCTTGCGCAGGATGATCTGGAACAGCACGTTCAATGAGGCTTCGATCGCGGTTCCGGACAGTTCGCCGTCGCCCTGGGAGATGTGCGGATCGCCGACCGAAAACAGGCCGCCATCCACGGCGACCGGGTAGTACATGGTGCTGCCGGCGCCGATGCGCCAGTTGTCGATATTGCCGCCGTGCTTGCCGGGCGGAATGGTGCTCACCCGGCCCGGCACGTCAGGGGCGACGCCAGCGGTTCCCAGATGCGGGCGCATCGGCACCCGCACGCCCTCCAGGGCCGGCTCTCGATTGCACTCCGGGCAATGCGTGATCGTCCCGGGCACCTGGTATTTTCCGGGGAAATCATAGGCGTAGAGCGCCGAGGCCTGGTTGCTGCGGCGGTCGATGCCATAGATGGTCACGCGCTCGCGGGCATCGAACTCCTGGTAGAGATAGCCCCAGCTGGCGGCCAGATTGGAGCCGTAATCCATCCTTGGCGTCATCTGCAGGTAGCGCACCTCGAGCATATCGCCGGGCCGGGCTCCTTCGACGAAGATCGGACCGGTCATGATGTGCACGCCAGGGCGGCGGTCGGCGACCGGTATGTCGCGAAACAAATGCTGGATCGGCTCGTCCATCATCAGCTCGGGCGCATCACCGGCGTGGTGCGTGATGGCCTCGGCCTGGATCAGATCGCCGCTGCGCACGCGCAGCGCCGGCGCGAGCGCAGGATCGAAATATCCCCAATGCACCGTTTGTGCAGTGGCCGGCAGCTGATGCAGCGCCGTGGGAACGATCTGTTCGCGCGCCATGCTGTTGCTCCCGCTAGAAACTGAACGCCCCGGCACACACCGTCTCATTCAGCGGCCGCCGGTCGCTGGGCTGCTCGCGCGGGCGCAGGTTTTCAGGCAACTGCTGCACCTCTCCAGGCTTGCCGACTGCCGCCATGGCGTCGACCTGAAAATCCTGTGGAACCTTCAGTTCGCTGCGGGCGCGATCGTGGTCAAATCCCAGCATGCCGTGCACCACCAGATTGCGCAGCGAGCCCTGCAGCGCGAAATTTTCCCAGGCCGCACCGGTGTCGAACATATGGCTGCGGCTCATCCGGCCGTCATCCAGTGTGGTCTTGGAGATGAACAGCACCAATGCACCGCCGTTCTGCGCCCAGCGCTGATTGCCCTCGTTCAGCAGTCCCAGGAACACTGGCCAGTGGCTGCTGTCCCGCAAGGCGTACAGCATGCGCCAGGGCTGGTAGTTGCTGGACGAGGGTGCCCAGCGCGCAGCTTCGAACAGCACCATGAGTTCGGCTTCCGTGATGGCCAGGCCCGACATCGCGCGCGGCGACCACCGATCAATGAATATCGAGTCGACCGCGTGCGCGGCCCGACGCGCCTGGCTGCCTTTGACCATGGCCTTCAAACCTTGTCGCGGGGAAAACGAGGGGCTAATGTGAAGGGAAGCGGTATCGGCCGTCAATGCGGCATTAAAGGAACGGATGCATGGCAATACAATCGCGCATGCCGGCGCTGGGCACCGCGGCGCCGGATTTCTCCTTGCCTGACACGGCCGGCAAGCTTCACGGGCTGAAGGATTTTGCCGATGCGAGGGCACTGGTGGTGGCTTTTATCTGCAATCACTGTCCCTACGTGAAACACATGATCGACGGCCTGGCGCAATTTGCGCGCGACTACAGTGCCCAGGGCCTGTCAGTGGTGGCGATCAGCTCCAACGACGCGAGCCGCTATCCGGATGACAGCCCGGCGAACATGGCGCAGCTCGCGGCGCACAAGGGCCTCGGATTTCCATACCTGTACGATGCGTCGCAGGCGGTCGCCAAGGCCTATGAAGCGGTCTGCACGCCGGACCTGTATCTGTTCGATCAGGCGCGCCGGCTGGCCTATCGTGGGCAGTTCGACGGCAGCCGTCCAGGCAGCAAGCAGCCGGTGACCGGCGCGGATCTGCGCGCCGCTGCCGATGCGGTGCTCGCGGGTCGGCAGATAAAGCAGCAAATTGCGAGCGTCGGCTGCAGCATCAAATGGAAGGCGGGCCAGGAACCCGCGTGGGCCTGAAGTAGTCCGGCGCAGCGTCACACCGGCGTGCCTGCGGCGGGCTCGCCTGGCGTGCCCGGGGCGCCGCTGACGCCAGTGGCGGAATACTCGGCCGGCCAGCACGCATACACCAGATCAATATTCTCCTTGCGCACCAGCGCCAGGATGCGCTCGGCATCGGACTGGCTAACGATGAATTCAGCCACCACCGGCAGTTCGCCGGACAGCTCAAAGTAGTTCTGTTCGTGCAGCACGCCGTGGCGACCGTAGCCAGCGATGGCGCGAAACGCCGAACCGCCCTGGACGCCGAGTTTGCGGGCGTGCTCGAGCAACCACTCGTACAGCAGCATGCCGCGAAAGCGCCGGCTCTCGTGCATGTACAGCCGCAGCACCGTTGCCTTCACGCGATTCCTTTCAGGCCCAGCATCACCCGTACGCAATATACGCCGGCAATGGTCAGCAGCACCGATCCGATCAGGTGCGCGCCGATAATGGCGGCGGACCACGGGAAATCGCGGCGCAACAGCAGGACCGTGGTCTCGGCTGAGAACGTTGAAAAAGTGGTCAGCCCGCCCAGAAAGCCGGTGGTCGCCGCCAGCCGCAGCTCGGGCGGCAGCGCCGCCGTGCGGGAGAAATACTCCATGCACAGACCCATGATGAAGCCACCGATCAGGTTCGAGGCCAGGGTGCCGAACGGTATCGTGGGGAACACGGGATTGAGCCAGGCGCCGAGGCGCCAGCGCAGCAATGCACCAAGTGCCGCGCCGATGCCGACTGCCAGGCCCTGCCAGATCATGGGTTGATGCTCAAGGATTCGGGTGCCGCTTGGCAAGCGGTCAATGCGACGGCACGCCCCGATCGGCCTGATTGAGCTGCGCGGCGTCCCAGCCACCGCCCAGCTGCGATATCAGATCGACGCTCGACACCAGGCGCTGGCTCTGGATGCTCAACAGGGTGATCTCGTCCAGCAGGCGAGTGGTCTGGACCGTGATCACGCTGGAATAGACCACGATGCCGGACTTGTATTGATTGAGCGTGAGCTGCTCGGACAGGCGCGCATCCTTGACCGCTAAATCCTGCAGTTGTCCCTGCTGCTCGAGCACCCGCAGCGTCACCAGGTCGTCTTCGACCGACTGGAACGCCGACAGCACGGTCTGGCGATAGCTCGCCACGGCTTCATCGTAGTTGTCGCGCGCCTGGTGATTCAGCGCCAGCGTGGCGCCGCCATTGAAGACGTTCTCGGCCAGTGACGGGCCGAACGACCACAGCGCATTCTTGGCCCTGAGCAGTCCGGGCAGAACGCCGGAGCTGAAGCCATACGACCCGTTCAGTGTCACGCTCGGGAACCAGGCGGCTTCGGCCACGCCCACCAGCGCATTGGCGCTCGCCACACTGCGCTCGGCTGCCGCGATGTCCGGCCGCCGCTCGAGCAGCGCGGAAGGGATGCCGGCCGGCACCACTGGCACCGTGGTGGTGAAGTCGCCCTGGTCGATGCCGAGTTCTGCGGGCGGCTTGCCGATCAGTACCGCGATCGCATGTTCAAATTTGGCGCGCGTCAGCTGCACGCCGACCTGCGAGGCCTGGGTGCTCTCGAGCTGCGTCTCGGCGGCATAGACGTCCGCCAGCGTGGTGATGCCGGCCTTGACCTGGTTCTGCGTGATCGTCAGTGCATTCTTGAAGTCGTCGATCTCGGTCTGGTAGAGCCGCATCTGTTCATCGGCGGCGCGCAACTGGAAATAGTCTTCCGCGAGCGTGATCTGCGCCGACAGGCGTGCCGCGGCGACGTCGGCGGCGCTCGCCTGCGCCTTGGCAACGTCCGACTCGACCAGGCGCCGGATACGACCCCAGACGTCGATTGACCAGCTGGCCTGCGCCCCGGCGCTGTAGGTGGTGCGATGGCTGTTGTTGCCGGGGCCGGTGGTCACTGTGGTACCCGAAGACGTGGTGATGGCCTGGTTGACGCCGCTGGCACTGCCGCTGCGCGTCACGCCGGCGTTGGCCGAAATCGAAGGAAACAGCGTACCGCGGTCGATGCCGACCTGGTCCACGGCCGAGCGATACGCGGCCTCGTCGGCCTTGAGCGTCTGGTTGGATACCTCGACCTGCCGTTCCAGGCTGTCGAGCAGCGGGTCGTTATAAATTGACCACCACGGCTGGTCGGCCGCGATCTCCCCCGGCGTCGCCGGTTTCCAGCCCCGATCCTCCTTGTAGGCAGGCGCGGTCGGGGCATCGGGGCGGTGGTAGTTCGGCCCGACGGCGCAGGCCGCCAGTGCCAGCAACGCCGTGCCGGCCGCAAGGCTTCGCAACCGATTGGTGAACGGCCGGTGCTGCATCATATGAGTCATGTGGGTTGTTGCTGCGGGTCGCCGCCGATCAGAGTGCCGCGCCGCCGTCGTGGGGCGAAACGGCGCAGCCACAACCGGAAGCGGTCCAGGTAGATATAGACCACCGGGGTGGTATAGAGCGTCAGCACCTGGCTGAATATCAGCCCGCCGACGATCGAGATGCCCAGCGGCTGGCGCATCTCCGCGCCGCTGCCGGTGGTGACGGCCAGCGGTACCGCACCGAGCAGCGCCGCGAACGTGGTCATCATGATGGGACGGAAGCGCAGCAGACAGGCATCGTAGATGGCGGTGCGCGCGTCGACTTTGCGGGTACGCTCGGTGTCGAGCGCCACGTCGATCATCATGATGGCGTTTTTCTTCACGATACCGATCAGCAGGATGACGCCGATGAGCGCGATCAGGCTGAATTCGGTGCCAAACAGCAGCAGCGCCAGCACCGCGCCGACGCCGGCGGATGGCAGGGTCGACAGTATCGTGATCGGATGCACGTAGCTCTCGTACAGAATCCCGAGCACGATGTAGACCGCGACGATGGCCGCGGCGATGAGCCACGGTTCATTCGCCAGCGATTGCTGGAATACGCGCGCGGTGCCGGCAAAACTGCCATGCACCGAGATCGGCACGTGTATCTGCTGCATGGTGCGCTGGATCGCACGGATGGCGGTGCTGAGCGATTCGCCTTCGGGCAGATTGAATGAAAACGTGGTGGCGACGAACGGGCCCTGGTGATTGATCGCCAGCGGCGTGGTGTTCGGACCGTAGCTGGCGAACGCGGCCAGCGGTACCGTGGTCTCGGAACCGGTGGCGATCGACGCACCGGTGGACGCCCCGCCGCGAGCGCTGTTGGTGAGCTGATTGAGCGCCAGATTCGCCACCGCCGCGACCGGCGCCTGCGACAAGCTGCTGCAGCTCGAGCTCGCAGTGCTGCTGGTCGCGCTACCGCTGCTGGTGGCGCCGGCGGTGGTGCCGCTGGCGCTGGTGGCGCTGGCGGAACTGACCCCCGCTGCACTCGAAGGCGCGGGACTGACCGCGGTGGCGGATGAGGTGCAGGAGCTGGTGCCGGCCGACGCGGCGGCAGCGGCAGTGGTGGTGCTCGCGGTGGTGGTCGCGGTGCTGCTGCCGGCAGCGGTGGCCGCAAAGTCGGTTACCGCGCCCGCCGAGGATTGCGTACCGCTGAGCGCGCCGCCGGAGGTGCTGACCCAGACCTCCTTGAGCGTCTCCGGACTCTGCCAGAAGCTCGGCGCGACCTCCATCACGACGTGATACTGATTCATGTCGTTGTAGATGGTCGACACCTGCCGTTGGCCGAAAGCGTCGTACAGCGTGTTGTCGATCTCCGACAGGTTGATACCCAGCCGCGCGGCGGTGCTGCGATCGATGTTGAGTGCGATATCCAGGCCGTTGTCCTGGCGATCAGAGTTCACGTCGGCGATCTCCGGCACCGTCTTCAGGGCCTCGGTGATCTTCGGCGTCCACAAAAACAGTTCACTCAGGTCGTCGCTCAGGATGGTGTACTGATACTGCGAATTGCTCTGGCGGCCGCCGGCACGGATGTCCTGTATGGCCTGCAGAAACAGCCGCACGCCGGTGATGTTGGCAAGCTTGAGCCGCAACCTGGCGATGATCCGGTCGCTGCTGAGCTTGCGCTCCGACAGCGGCTTCAGGCCGACGAAAATGTTGGCAGTGTTGGTCGCGCCGCCGCCGCCGCCACCACCGCCACCAGTGAAGCCGACCACGTCCTGCACCGCCGGGTCGGCCTGGACAATGCTCATGACGCTGCGCAGCTTCTGCGCCATGGCCTGAAACGAGATGCTCTGGTCGGCGCGCAGGTTGCCGGTCAGCGTACCGGTGTCCTGCTGCGGAAAGAATCCCTTGGGGATGATGGTGTACAGGTAGAAATTCAGCGCCACAGTCACCGCCAGCACGATCATCACGGTGCGCGGATGCTCCAGCGCGACGCGCAGCGTGCGGCCGTAGAACTCCCGCATGGCATCAAAGCCGCGCTCCATGGCGCTCATGAACCGACCCTGAGCGGCTCGCTCCCGGCGCAGCACCTGGGCGCACATCATCGGTGTAGTGGTCAGTGATACCACCAGCGAGATGATGATCGCGATCGACAGCGTTAGCGCAAATTCACGGAAGGTGCGCCCGACGATGCCGCCCATCAGTAGTATCGGCAGGAACACCGCGATCAGCGACAGACTCATCGCCAGCACGGTGAAGCTGACTTCCTTGGCACCGAGCAACGCGGCCTGGAAGCGCGTCATGCCTTCCTCGACATGGCGCGATATGTTCTCCAGTACCACGATGGCGTCATCGACCACAAAACCGGTCGCGACCGTGAGCGCCATCAGCGACAGGTTGTCGAGGCTGAAGCCGAGCAGATACATCGCGCCAAAGGTGCCTATCAGGGACAGCGGCACGGCGACGCTCGGTACCAGGGCGGCACGCGCGTTGCGCAGCGTGAGGAACACCACCAGCACCACCAGCACGATGGCGATCAGCAGCGTGCGCTCAACGTCGCGCAGCGAGGCGCGGATGGTTTCGGTACGATCGTTGGTCTGAATGATGCGGATGCTCGCCGGGATCGAGGCTTCCATCTCCGGAATCAGCGCCCGGATGCGGTCCACGACATCGATGACGTTCGCGCCGGGCTGGCGATGCAGCACCAGCAGCACCGCGGGCTTGCCGTCGGCCAGTCCGAGGTTGCGGATGTTCTCGACCGCATCGCTGACGGTGGCGACGTCCTGCAGCCTGACGGCCGAGTTGTTACGGTAGGCGACGATCAGCGATTGGTATTGAGCCGCACGCGTAGCGGTGTCGTTGACGTAGATCTGGTAGCGCCGATCGCCGAAGTCGACCCCGCCCTTGGGGCTGTTGGCATTGGCGGCCGACAGCGCCGCGCGTACATCCTCCAGCCCGATGCCATACTTGAACAGCGCTCGCGGATTGAGCTCCACGCGTACCGCCGGCAGCGAGCTGCCGCCGATGGTGACGTCGCCGACGCCCTGCACCTGCAGCAATTTCTGCTGCAGGATGGTCGAAGCCGAGTCGTAGATCTGTCCGGCGGTCAGCGTGTCGGAGGTCAGCGCCAGGATCATGACCGGGGCGTCGGAAGGGTTGAGCTTGCGATAGCCGGGGTTGCTGCGCAGCGAGCTCGGCAGATCGATGCGTGCCGCCTGGATCGCGGCTTCCACGTCGCGCGCCGCGCCGTCGATGCTGCGGCCGAGGTCGAACTGCAGCACGATGCTCGAACTGCCGACGGCGCTCTGCGACGTCATTTCGGTGACTCCGGCGATCGTGCCCAGATGCCGCTCGAGGGGCGTGGTGACGCTGGTCGCGACCGTCTCCGGGCTCGCCCCCGGGAGCGACGCCGATACGACGATGGTCGGCAGATCGACGTTGGGCAACGGCGACACCGGCAGCAGGAAAAAGGCCACGCCGCCGGACAACGCCAGACCGATGGTCAGCAACGTCGTGGCGACGGGTCGACGGATGAACGGCGCAGCGATGCTCATGGCGCTTTAGTCCACCTGCGGCGCAGGCCCCGCGTCCGATTGCGGCGCGCGCTCGTCCGCCTGATGGGCGCGCACGCGCCGCCGACGCACGGCACGCGCGAGACGATCAAAGTACAGGTAGATCACCGGCGTGGTGAACAAGGTCAGCAGCTGGCTCACCAGCAGTCCGCCGACGATCGATATGCCCAGCGGCGCGCGCAGTTCCGAGCCGGTGCCGGAGCCCAGCATCAGCGGCAGCGCGGCAAACAGCGCGGCGACCGTGGTCATGAGGATCGGCCGAAAGCGCAGCAGCGCGGCCTCGTGGATCGCCGCCTGCGGTGATTTGCCGCCCTCGCGCTCCGCGGTCAGCGCAAAGTCGATCATCATGATCGCGTTCTTCTTGACGATGCCGATAAGCAGAATGATGCCGATGATCGAAATGATGTTCAGATCGAGTCCGGCGATCATCAGCGCCAGCAGAGCGCCGATGCCGGCGGATGGCAGCGTCGACAGAATCGTCAGCGGATGGATGTAGCTCTCATACAGCACCCCGAGCACGATGTAGACGGTGACGATCGCGGCCAGGATCAGCAGCACCTCGTTGCGCAGCGACGACTGGAATGCGAGCGCCGCACCTTCGAAGGTGGTCGAGATGCTGACCGGCAGCCCAATGTCGTGCTCGGCGGCTCGGATCGCGTCCACGGCGTTTTCCAGCGACGCGGTGGGCGCGACGTCGAACGAGAACATGGCCGACGGAAACTGGCCTAGGTGATCGATCTCCAGCGGCGCTGCCTGAACCGAGATATGCGCAATCGAACCCAGCGGCACCTGGCCGCTGCTGCTGGAGGTACCTGAGGGTACGTAGATGTCGTTGAGCGACTCGATCGAGGTCTGCAGCTTCGGGTCACCCTCCATGATCACCCGGTATTCGTTCGATTGGGTGTAGATGGTCGAAATGATGCGCTGGCCGAAGGCGTCGTAGAGCGCGTTATCGATCGTCGCCGCGGTCACGCCAAAGCGGGCGGCGGTATCGCGGTCGATGTCCACCTGCACGGTCAGACCGCTGTCCACGAAGTTGGTCGACACGTTGGCAAGTTCCGGCGCGCGGGCCAGGCGCTCGAGCAACTTCGGTACCCACGGCCGCAGGGTGGCGGCGTTGGCCGCTTCCAGGATGAATTGATAGGCTGCCCGGCCCACGGTCGAGTCGATGGTGAGATCCTGTACCGGCTGTAGATACAGCCTGATGCCGCTCACGGCGCGCGCGGCGTTGCTCAGGCGTGCCATGGTCGCCTGGATGCCGTCGCTGCGCTGGCCCTTGGGCTTGAGGTTGATCAGGTAGCGGCCGTTGTTGAGCGTGGTATTGGTGCCGTCGATACCGACAAAAGACGACAGGCTGTCGACGTCCGGGTCGCGCAGGATCACGTCGGCCAGCGCCTGCTGGCGCTGGATCATGGCGCTGAAGGATATCGACGGCGCCCCTTCGGTTGTGCCCTGCAGAATGCCCGTGTCCTGCAGCGGAAAGAAGCCCTTTGGAATAACCACGTACAGGAGCACCGTCAGCACCACCGTGCCCACGGCGATCCACAACACCAGCGGCTGATGATCGAATACCCGCGTCAGCACCCGGTCGTAGCCCGCGATCAGTTGCTGGAAGGCGCGCTCGGCTTTGCGCGCGATCGCGCTTTGCCGACGCGCGCTGGTCTCGGCGTGCGGCCGCAGCATCTTGGCGCACAACATCGGCACCAGCGTCAGGGAGACGACCGCGGAGATCAGGATCGCAATCGACAGTGTGATCGCGAATTCGCGAAACAGCCGGCCCACAACCTCGCGCATGAACAGCAGCGGGATCAGCACCGCGATCAGCGACACCGTCAGTGAAACGATGGTAAAGCCGATTTCGCCCGAGCCCCTGAGCGCGGCGGCCAGCGGCCTCTCGCCCTTTTCGATGTAGCGCGAGATGTTCTCGATCATGACGATGGCATCGTCCACCACGAAGCCGGCGGCGATGGTCAGCGCCATCAGCGACAGGTTATTGAGGCTGAAACCGCACAGATACATCACCGCGAAGGTGCCGATCAGCGACAGCGGCACCGATAGACTGGGAATGATCGTCGCGGGTATGTTGCGCAGGAACAGGAAGATCACCAGCACCACCAGCACCACCGCCAGCGACAGCTCGAACTCGACATCGTTGACCGAAGCGCGGATGGTATTGGTGCGATCGGACAGCACGGTGACGTCGACATTGGCGGGCATGGAAGCGCGGATATCGGGCAACACCTTGCCGATCTGATTGACCACCGCGATCACGTTGGCGCCCGGCTGACGCTGTACGTTGAGCAGAATGGCCGGCGTGGTATTCATCCAGCTGGACAGCTTGTTGTTCTCCGCGCTCTGCGTCACGGTCGCGATGTCCGACAGGCGCACCGGGTTGTTGTTGCGATAGGCGACGATGATGCTGGCGTATTGCTCGGCGCTGGCGATCTGATCGTTGGCGTCGATCGAATAGGATCGCGCGGTACCGTCGAAGCTGCCCTTGGGCGCATCCGAGTTGGCGTTCGATATGGTGGTGCGCACGTCGTCGATGTTCAGGCCATAGGCGGCGAGCGCCTGCAGGTTGGCCTGAATGCGTACCGCCGGGCGCTGCGCGCCGTTGATGCTGACCAGGCCGACACCGCCGATCTGCGAAATCTTCTGCGCGATGCGGGTATCGGCCAGGTCTTCGACCTGGGTGATCGGCATCGACGTGGAGGACACGGCGAGCGTCAGGATCGGCGCGTCGGCGGGGTTGACCTTGGCGTAGATCGGTGGCGCCGGCAGGCTCTGCGGCAGCAGGTTAGCCGCGGCGTTGATCGCCGCCTGCACCTCCTGTTCGGCGATATCGATGTTCAGGCTCAGATCGAACTGCAGCGTGATCACCGACGCGCCGGCGGAACTGCGCGACGACATCTCCTTCAGTCCCGGCATCTGACCAAACTGGCGCTCCAACGGCGCGCTCACTGTCGAGGTCATGACCTCGGGGCTTGCCCCCGGCAGGAAGGTCTGCACCTGGATGGTCGGGTAGTCGACTTCCGGCAATGCCGACAGCGGCAGAAAGAAATAACCGATGCTGCCGACGATCAGGATCGCGGCCATCAGCAGCGACGTCGCTACTGGTCGTTCGATGTATGGACGGGAAGGATTCATGCTTCCAGGCGCGCGATCAGCGCGGCGCTGCGCCACCGGAGCTGCCGCCGTCCTGCTGGTGTTGCCAGTGGTGGCCGCCGCTGCTCGCACCGCTGCTCGCGCCGCTGCTCGCGCTGCCACCGGCACCGCTACTGCTACCGGCGTCGTGGTGATGCAGGTGTTGGCCGCTGCCGGGCGCTGGGGCGCCCGCAGGCGGCGCGTTCCCCGGTACCACCACTTTCGCGCCGTCGCGCAGTTGATCGGCACCGTCGACCACCACGCGTTCTCCGGCCGCAAGGCCCTTGGTGATCGAGACCATATCGCCGCTCGTGGGGCCGGGTGTGACCGCGCGCATGCTCGCGGTGCTGTCGGTCTTGACGACATAGACGTAGCTGCCCGAGGCGCCTTGCTGCATGGCGGCCCCGGGCACGACGATGGCGTCGTGCAGCGTATCGAGCAGCAGCCGCACGTTGACGAACTGGCTGGGGAATAGTTCGAATTTTGAATTATCGAACAGTGCCCGCAGCTTGAGCGTGCCGGTGGTGGTGTCGATCTCGTTGTCGGAGTTCGAGAGCGTGCCGCTGGCGATCTTGTTGGTGAGGCTGCGGTCGAAGGCGTCGACCGCAAGCTTCTGGCCGCTTCGCAGGCGCTGCAGCACGTCGCTCAGGCTGTCCTCCGGCACGGTGAACAGCACCGACATCGGCTGCATCTGCGTCACCACCACGATGGTCGACGAGTTCGCCTGCATCAGGTTGCCGATGTCCACCTGCCGCAGTCCGACCAGTCCGGCGACTGGCGAGGTGATGCGGCAATAGTTCAAGTTGAGCTGTGCGACTTCGAGCGCGGCGCGGTCGGTGGCGACCGTGGCCTCATCCTGGGCAACGGTGGCGACCTGCGTGGCGTAGGTCTGATCGGAGACCGAGTTCTGCGCCAGCAGAGTCTTATAGCGCTCGAGATCGACCTTGGCGTTCGCGAGTGCAGCCTGATCGCGCTTGAGCTGACCGTCAGCCTGATCGACGGCGGCCTGATAGGGACGCGGATCGATCAGCACCAGCAGGTCGCCGGCCTTGACCATCTGCCCCTCGGTGAAGGCGATCTTGACCAGCGGGCCGTTGATCTGCGGGTGCACGGTGACTGTGGCCAGTGGCGTCACGGTACCGAGCGCATTGATGGTGATCGGGATCTCGCCCTTGCCGACGCTGGCCACGCCGACCGTCAACGGGCCGTTGAAGCCGCTGCGCCCGGTGGTGGCCGGGGTGGCTGCGCGATAGCGCGCTCCGACGACGATCAGCACCAGCAGCGCGATGCCACCGATGATCCACCACAGCATGTTCCAGCGGCGCTTGGGTTCCGTGGGCGCGCCATCCCCGGCGTCGCTCGGCGAAGGATATAGAGTCATGAGTTGTTCCGTGTCGAGCAGTGAGTCGCCGCGCTCGTGCCTGCTGGCGCATCGATGGTTACCGTTGCCTGACTGTCACGGCGCGCGATAGTTAACCGGACTAAGCGTAAATCATTGATTAGTTAACAACATTTAATATCGAGCAGGATTATAGAACGAGACCTGCGCGCACGGCGCGTGCCGCGGCGCGGCAGCGATCGGAACGGCTGGCCTTCAGACGACCGGTCCGGCGAGCAGCTTGCCGGCGATGACTACCAGCAGCGCGGCGAACAGGCAGTAGTAGCCAAACAGGTGCCAGCGGCCGTGCTCGAGCCAGCGCGACAGCCACTTCAGCGACAGCCAGCCGGCGCCGAAGCTCAACAGCATGCCGATCAGGTACGGCCAGATCGGCCCTAAGGCCTGGGCGCTGACACCCGCAAGGTGCTGCGCCTTGAGCAGCCGATGGCCCTCGCGCACGATGACCGCCGGGGTGAGGACCACCGCCAGCGCGAAACTGAAATCCTCGAGCAGGTCCTTGCGCAGGCCGCGCAACAGACCGGTGGAGATGGTGGCGCCCGAGCGCGAGAAGCCCCTGAACGGCAGGCACAGTCCCTGCACGGTTCCGATCCAGATCGAATCGCGAAGCTGCATCGCCGGCCGCCGGTTCGCCGAAGCGCTGCGTCGCCCCGACACGATGATCATGACGCCGACCGTGGCCAGTGCGATCGCAATCAGCGTGGTGTTGCCAAACAGCTGCTCGACATCCGCCCCCGGCGCACCGCCGAGCACCACGCGCTCGATCAGCAGCATCAGTCCCAGGCCGACGACGCCGGTGCAGGCGGTGGCCAGCACGACGTTGCGCGCGAACGACCAGAACGCCGGCGCCGAGGAAAAGAAGCGGCTGCGCCAGGTATTCCAGAAGTAGGCAATGACGGCCAGCATGGTGCCGGTATGCAGCATCACCAGCAGGAACGTCATCGCCGGCGTCGTGGGATCCAGCCCCATCAGCTTCTCGGCGATGATCACGTGCGCCGAGCTTGAAACCGGCAGCAACTCGCAGAATCCCTGCACCAGCGCCAGCACGAACACTTTGAGCACCACCGGCATCGCGTCTCCTCGCCATTGAATGGCGCGACTATACCGTGGCCGACTGCGTTGCTATAGCTGCTTTGACGCGCCGGCGAAAAAACCGCGTCGCGGACCGAACTGAGGTGCGCCCACTCCCACGCCGGTGCCGTTACGAATCTCGTATTCCTTGTCCAATACATTGATGATGTCGAAGCGCAGCGTCAGCGCCCCGGTGCCGGTGAAGGTGAACGCGTGACTGACACCCAGATTGACCTGCGCGTAGGTGGGCAGGTGAGTGCCGTTGGGGATGGAACTGCCGTCGGCTTCAATCGCATCTGCCCGCAGGCCGCTGCCGAACAGCATGTCGGCGGACATGCGCGTGCCGTCCCACAAATACGATGCACCCGCCGAGGCATTCACCCGCTGCTCATGATCGAGGTGGATGTAATTGTCGGCGATGTACGCCAGCTCCTCGGGTGTGAAATTGAATTGCGCCGACTCGATCTGGCGCCCGATTGCCGTCTGGAAGGAAAGGTTGGCGTAGGTGGAGAAGTTCTTGCTGGCATAGTTGCCGGTGAATTCTATGCCCTCGATCTTGCCCTTGAGGTAATTGAATGGCGTGAGAATGATCGGCGCACCGAATTGGCCCTCGTCGATCAGGTTCTGCGAACGACGATAGTAGCTGTCGACGCCCAGCGTCATCCCGCCGAGCAGCTTCTGCTCCACACCGGCATCAAAATAATTGGCGCGCTCGGCCATGGGCGCAGTGTCGGTGAGCACCGCCGGGGCGGCGCTGGTGTTGGCGAACCTTGCGATCGACTCGCTGGCGATCAGCTCGAATGGCGGCGGAGTGAAGTAACGCGAGTAGCCGGCATGCAGCGTGGTGGCCGCCCATGGCTTCCATACCGCGTTGATGCGCGGGCTGAGCTGCCCGCCGCTCGAATAGGCGTTGTAGTGATCGAGGCGCACCCCGTAGTTGAGGGTGAGCGGCGCGGCGATCTGCCATTCATCCTGAAGGTACAGGCTCTCGAGCCATTGCGCCTGCGAGCCATGGTCCGCGATCGACGTCAACGGCTCGGTGGCCGTCGGCCCGGCGTCGGTAACCAGTACCAGCGAGGTCGTGGCACTGCTGGCGTTGTCGTGCTGCAGGTACCAGCCGCCTCGAATGGTATGTGCGTCGTTGAGCTTGTAGGCCGCATCGGTCTGCCAGGCGAGCGCGTCGTCGCGCTTGTAGGCCCACTGCGAGATGCCGTTGTAAAGCAGGTCGCCGATCGGATCAGGCTCGAAGGTCAGACTGGAATAGCGTCCGCTGAGCGAACTCTGCCAATCGAGCGCATCTTCCGAGTGTTGCCAGCTCAGGATCGCATAGCTGGTCAGCTCGCGTTGATTCTCGTTCAGAGCGTCGCTCGGAAAAGTCGTCTGGCCGTTGACGGCGAGGCCCAGGCTCGGTTGCAGGCCGCGCAGGTCGGGAATCTGGAATGCGTCGTTGGAGGTGCCGAGGATCAACGACAGGCGATTGCCGCCATCGAGGATGTCCTCGAAATAGCCGAAGCCGTGGTACTGCGCCGAGTGGTCGTGAATCGGATTGGGGCTGCCGTCGGGCGACTCGATGCCCAGATCGTTACGCAGCATGTCGCCGGACACGAAGTAATTCAGATTGCCGGAGTTACCGCCGTAGTCGAAGCTCGGCTCGAAGGTGCCGTGGCTGCCGCCATAGACGGAGATCGAGCCGCCCGGATCGAGCAGACCGCTCTTGGTGGTCATGTCGATGATGCCGGCGGTGCGCAGCCCATACTCCGCCGGCAGTGCGCCGGTGATCAGTTGCAGCGAGGAGATCAGACGCGGGCTGAGTGATTGGCCGAACACGCTGATGCCCTCCGGCAGGATGATGCCGTTCAGGCGGTATTGCAGATCGTTGTGATCGCCGCGGACGTGAAACTGGCCGAAGGAGTCCTGTGCCACATCGGGCGCCTGCATGATCACCTGATTGAGCAGCGTGTTGTCCGCGCCTGGAGTCGCGGCGATCGCGGCATCATCGATAGTGTAGGTCGAGGCGCCGGTCTGGGTCTCGATGCCGGCGCGCTTCTGATTCAGCATCTCGGCCGTGACCACCACCGTCGGCAGCATCACGTCCTCGGTGCCGGCGGTGGCATCGTTATCGCTGCTGCTGGCGGCGCCGGCGGTATCGGGGACGTCGGCGGCACGCAGCAGCGGCGCGGCGAGCAGGCAGCTCAACGCGCCGATGAGCGCTAAACGAGCATTCGAATATGACATTGATCCAATCCCGTGAAAGCCAAATAACGCGCATGCGGTTGCAGCCGCATGGCGCAGGCCAAGCCTTAAGCCCGCAACGATGCGCGGGCGGACAGGATCAGATCAGGGGTGGACCGCGGGCGTCGTAGAAACCGGCCGGCGGCTGGCTTCGAGCGGTCGTGGTGAGTGGCGCAATGACCGTGCTGACGGCCAGTGTCGGACCATGCTGCTGCGGCAGCTCGGGTGGTCCGGCCCAGCGATCGGCGTGCATGCACAGCTGGCATTGCAGGTGTGTCTCGGCGCCGCGCAGGCCCTCGTTCTTGTGGAAATGCGCCGCCTGCGCAAGTCCTGCGCCGAACACCGCGAACACGGCCATCAACGCCAGCAGCCGGCGCAGATGCCAGCGTCGCAGGCGGCTCAATGGGGTGGCGGTGTTCACGGCGGGAGCTTCAGGGATCTTAAACGGCTATACCTGGGTCGGCAAGAATAGCGCATTTTTCAGCGCTTCAGGGCCGCCGCGCACGCAGCCCGGCCGCATCGCGCGCCAGCGACTCGATCGCCGCCCAGTCGCTGGTGGCCATGGCCGCGGCCGGGGTAATCCAGGAGCCGCCGACACACAGCACGTTCGGCAGGTCCAGGTATTCCTGTGCATTGCTGCGCGAGACGCCGCCGGTGGGGCAGAACACGTGATCCGGAAACGGACCGCCCAGGGCCTTGAGCATGCCGACACCGCCGGCCTGCTGCGCCGGGAATAATTTACAGGCGTCAAAGCCCGCGGCTCGGGCCGCAATCAGGTCGGTCGGAGTCATGATACCGGGCAACAGCGGCAAGCCGGATTTGGCCGCCGCGGCGATCAGTTCCGCAGTCAGGCCCGGCGATACGCCAAACTGCGCACCGGCCGCAGCGCAGTCGCTGAAATCGCGCGCCCGCGTCAGCGTGCCGCAGCCGACGATCGCATCCGGCACCGCGGCGCGCATGGCGCGGATCGCATCCAGCGCGCACGCGGTGCGCAGCGTGACCTCGAGCACACGCAGCCCGCCGCGCACCAGCGCCTCGGCCAGCGGCACCGCATGTTCGAGCTGCTGGATGGTGAGCACCGGGATCACCGGCGAGACGCTCATGATGTCGCGAATTTTTGCGCCCTTGGCTTTCATGTGAAGCAGCTCAGTGCGCCCGATTCTGCATCGCCGGCCGCGGCGCGAAAGGTGCCGAACAGTTCCCGGCCCATGCCATGTTCATTGGCCGACAGCCGCGGCCGCGACAGCTCGCGCCGTGACCACTCGTCCTCGGGCACGCGTGCCTCGAGCGTGCCCTGGATGCTGTCGAGGCGGATGATGTCGCCATCACGCACCCGCCCCAGCGCGCCACCCTGCAGGCATTCGGGGCACAGGTGGATCGCCGCCGGCACGCTGCCCGACGCGCCCGACATGCGGCCGTCGGTCACCAGTGCGACCCGATGGCCACGCTTCTGCAGTACCGCCAGCGGCGGCGTCAGCGAGTGCAGCTCCGGCATGCCGTTGGCGCGCGGTCCCTGGAAGCGCACCACCAGGATCACATCGCGATCGAGCGTGCCGGCGGCGAACGCCGCCGAAACGGCAGCCTGATCGTCGAACACCAGCGCCGGGGCCTCGACCACGCGGTGCTCGTCGGCGACCGCTGAGGTTTTGATCACGGCGCGCCCGAGGTTGCCGCGTAACAGCTTCAGTCCGCCATCAGCGCTGAAGGGGTTTAGCGCCGGCCGCAACACGCTCGGATCGCCGCTTTCCTGCGGCGCGGCGCGCCACTGCAGTTCGCCATCGATCAGCGTCGGCTCCTCGGCATGGTGCGCGAGCCCGGTGCCCATGACGGTATGCACGTCGGGGTGCAGCAGCCCGACGCTCAGCAGTTCGCGAATCAGAAATCCGGTGCCGCCGGCGGCATGGAAGTGATTCACGTCGGCGCTGCCGTTGGGGTAGATGCGCGCCAGCAGCGGCACCGCGCACGACAGGTCGCTGAAGTCGTCCCAGTTGATGGCGATGCCGGCGGCGCGCGCGATGGCCACCAGGTGAATGGTGTGGTTGGTGGACCCGCCGGTTGCGAGCAGGCCGACGATGGCATTGACGATGGCGCGCTCGTCGATGGTGTCGCACAGCGGCAGGTAGTGCGCGCCGAGTGCGGTGATCGCAGCGGCGCGTTTGGTCGCGGCGCGCGTCAGTGCGTCGCGCAGCGGCGTGTTGGGCGGCACGAAAGCCGCGCCCGGCAGATGCAGGCCCATGACTTCCATCAGCATCTGATTGCTGTTGGCAGTGCCGTAGAAAGTACAGGTGCCCGGCGCGTGATAGCTCCTGGCCTCGGATTCGAGCAGCGCCTGCCGATCGGCCTTGCCCTGGGCATAGAGCTGGCGCACGCGCGCCTTTTCCTGATTGGCGATGCCGGAGGGCATCGGGCCGCCAGGCACGAAGATCACCGGCAGATGACCGAACGACAGCGCGCCGATCAACAGCCCGGGCACGATCTTGTCGCACACGCCCAGGCACAGTGCGGCGTCGAACATGTCGTGCGACAACCCCACCGCGGTCGCCATCGCGATCACGTCGCGGCTGAACAGCGACAGCTCCATGCCCGCCAGGCCCTGGGTGACGCCGTCACACATCGCCGGTACGCCGCCGGCAAATTGCGCCACCGCGCCGGCCTCACGCGCCGCCATCTTGATCAGCGCCGGAAAGCGCTCGAGCGGCTGATGTGCCGACAGCATGTCATTGTAGGCCGAGACGATGGCGATGTTCGGCCACACCAGTCCACGCAGCGCCTGCTTGTCGCCCGGGTTGGCGGCCGCGATGCCATGTGCGAAATTGGCGCAGCCGAGGCCGCCACGCGCGGCCCCGCCGCCGCGCGCCGCCTGCATGCGCGCAAGGTAGTCGTGTCGGGTGTGCTGGCTGCGCGCCCGGATACGCGCGGTCACCTCGGCAACCGCGGCCTGGAGCGGCGCGATCGGAAATTTATGCTCGGTCACTGGTGCGGTACGCGCATATGCTGTCGCCAGAATATAGTACAGCCCGGGCTTGATGTGACTATATAAAGGAGTGCGATTGGCTTCTTCCAAGGACCGTTCTACGCCGGCGAAGCAACTGCCGGACTTCGACCTGGTACTTTTCGGCGGCACCGGCGACCTGGCGATGCGCAAGCTGCTGCCGGCACTGTTCCGGCGCTACCTTGCGGGGCAATTCCCCGCCCATGCACGAATAGTGGGCGTCGCGCGCAGCAGCATGGAGCGCGATGACTATCTCGCGCAGGTGGAGGAGAGCAGCAAGAAGTATCTGCCCGCGGGTCTTGATGCGATGCGCTGGACCGCCTTCAGCCGCAGTCTGGATTACATCTGCCTCGACGCCACCAATGTATCCGACTATCAGAAGCTGGCGGCCAGGCTGGCGAGCAAACCGGCCGCGGTGCGGGTGTTTTTTCTGTCAACCGCGCCGGCGCTGTTCCAGACCATCTGCCGCAACCTGGCGGAGGCGGGGCTGGTGACACCGGAATCGCGCGTGGTGCTGGAGAAGCCGCTGGGCCAGGACCGCGCCTCGGCCGGCAACATCAATCACAACGTCGGTGCGATTTTCCCGGAACGCCAGATTTATCGTATCGATCATTACCTCGGCAAGGAGGCGGTGCAGAACCTGCTGGCGCTGCGCTTCGGCAACAGCCTGTTCGAACCGCTGTGGCGCCGCGGCCGGATTCGTCATGTACAAATCACCGTCGCCGAGGAACTCGGGGTCGAGGCACGCGGCGCGTTCTATGACCAGACCGGCGCGCTGCGCGACATGGTGCAGAATCACCTGCTGCAGCTCCTGTGCATCATGGCGATGGAACCGCCGGTGTCGAATCACCCGGATGCGGTGCGTGACGAGAAGCTCAAGGTGCTGCGCGCGTTGAAGCCGTTGGTGGGCGCGGATGTCGATGCCAATGTGGTGCGCGGCCAGTACCGGGCCGGAGCGGTGAACGGCGCACCGGTGGTGGGTTACCTGGAGGAAGAGGGTATACCGCCCGACAGCACCACCGAGACTTATGTGGCGATCAAAGCGCACATCGACACCTGGCGCTGGGCCGGTGTGCCGTTTTATCTGCGCACCGGCAAGCGGCTGCAGGAACAGATGGCCGATATCGTGATCCACTTCGAGGACGTGCCGCATTCGATCTTCGAGCGCGCGCCAGCGGCGGGCGCCAACCGGCTGGTGATCTCGCTGCAGCCGCGCGATTCGATCACGCTGACCATCCTGGCGAAGAATCCCGGTGAGACCATGCGCCTGCGCCCGGTCGACCTGCGGCTCGATATGGCCGAGAGCGTCAAGACGCCGCAGCTGGATGCGTATGAGCGACTGCTGACCGATGTCATCAAGGGTAATCTCACGCTGTTCATGCGCCGCGACGAGCTGGATGCGGCCTGGCGCTGGATCGATCCGCTGCGCGAGGCCTGGATGCAGTCGGATGAGCGCCCCAAGAGTTACACCGCCGGCAGCTGGGGTCCGGCGGCGGCCAGTTCCCTGATCGGAAAGGATGGCTATGCCTGGCACGGTGAGACCTGATACGCAGCTGCGGAGGTTTCCGAACACCGAGGCGCTGAACGAGGCGCTGGCGGCGGAGATCACCGCGTCGCTCGATCATCGATTGCGCGCTGGCCGCAGCGCGAGCCTGGTGGTCGCTGGCGGGCGCTCGCCGGTGGCGGTGTTCGAGCAGCTGTCGGTCATGGCGCTCGACTGGAGCCGGGTGTGGGTGACGCTCACCGATGAGCGCTGGGTCAGGAGCAGCAGCAGCGACAGCAACGAGCACCTGGTACGCGAGCACCTGCTGCGCAACGCGGCCGAGAAAGCCCATTTTGTCGGACTGAAAACCGACGCGCCGGATCCGGAGGCCGGTGCCGCGGCGAGCTGGGCGGGGATCGCGAAATTGCCGCGCCCGTTCGACTACGTGCTGCTCGGCATGGGCGATGACGGTCACACCGCCTCGCTGTTTCCGGATTCGCCCGCGCTCGGCGTGGCGCTCGATGCGCAGCAGCCGCCCGGCTGTGTCGGCATGATGGCAGCGGTAGCGCCGTTCGCGCGACTGAGTCTGAATCTCAGCGCCTTGCTCGATTCACGACACATTGCGCTGCTGATCATCGGCAGCGGCAAATGGGTCACCTATGAGCGCGCGTGCGCGGCTGGGCCGATAGCGCAGATGCCGGTGCGCGCGCTGCTGCGACAGCAGCGGGTGCCGGTGTCGGTGTATTGGGCGCCCTAGGGGCTGCGCGGTTTCAGGCGCGGCCGAGATCGCGCATGCCGAGCACGCCGTGGCGTGATCCGCGGGCGCTGTACACCGGCGGCGCGGCGGTGCCGCGAATCGCCATCAGCAGTTGCTGTACGCGCGACAGCCGCGCGGTGACCACGGCGCCATTGGTGTCGTTGAGCCGCTGGCAGCGACGGGCGATGTTCAGGTTGGAAAGCCAGCGTGATTCGAGCGCGCCGCCCGGGTCGCACCAGCCATACAGCTTGCTGACGGCGCCGCGTCCCTGACCGAACGACAGCATGCGGCAGGTGTCGGTGCGTTCGGCGTCGAGGCGCGTGAGCGCGTCGATGCAGTGCTGGCGCGTGGAGCCGATGCGCGCTATCGCGTCGACGTCATCGCTTTTGAGGATTGCGGTTTCCTCGCGCAGCAGCGTTTCCAGTTCGCCGAGCAGCTGCGACTCCTCGTCGAGAATGCGGCTCAGAAGGCTGCGCACATCGGCGCGTTCGAGCGTCATGTCGCAACGACTAGTGCGCCGCCACCAGGTCCTGCTCCATCTGCAGCAGTCGGTCGGCGACGCGGTCCGGATTGATGGTGTACTGGCCGTTGCCGATCGCGTTTTGCAGCGCCGCAACGCGCTCGCTGTCGACCTCGGGAGCTTCCTGTACTGCCTGCGCCAGCGCGAACAGCCGGCGGGCGGAATCGGTGATATTGACGCTGTCGACGCTCGGCTGCGGCGCGCTGGTCGCCGTGCTGACCGCGGTGCTGGCGCGTATCTGCTCGATCGGGCTGCCACTGCCGCTGGCCCCGAGGGAACTACTTTCCAGTCCTTTGATCCGGTCTGCCACTAGGGTCTCCTTAAGGTCGTCAAAGCGGATATCGGCCGACCGCCGTCAAACTTTAGGCGCTCGTGAGTTGTCATAATGGCACTTCGACCACGTTGTCGGAGCGCACGATTCCCTCGACCACGCGCTGCGAGCTCAGGTTCTGCACCCGGATACGATCGGCCAGCCGGCCATCCGACAGCGCGACTGCGCTCATGCGCACCTGGAAGCCGCCCGCGCCCGCGATGAGCGTGACCTGCTGGCCGCGATGGATGAGGTTACTGGGCGTGATGGCTTCCAGGCTCAGGGCCTGGCCGCTGGCGATGGTCTGCCGCAGCCGCTGGCCGCTGAGCATCGACGGCTTGGTCACATAGTCGGTGGTGAGGCCGGGCAGGCGCCGCGGCATCAGGTCGAAATCTGCCGCAGCAAGCTCGGCATCGCGCGCCAGCGAGCGGTTGGCGACCAGCACGGAAAACTCCGAGTCGATCGTGACACTCAGATACACGGTCCAGTGCACCGTGCCGTCGCAGCGCACCGTGACGGTGGTATGCGCGCGCGCCTGTCCGTCGCCGGCGATGGCCGCGCTCAGCGGCCGGTCGCATTCGGCCAGGCGCAGGCGCGGATCCAGATCCTGAGCGTGCACGATGACCTGGCCATCGCCGCGGGGAATCTCGCGCCGCACCGCCTGCTCGGCCGCACTCTGTAGCGATGAGACATCGGCAACCGGGGCGCTCGCGGCGCTCACGGCGACACTGGCGGCTGCCAGGTTCAGCAGCATCAGGCGCAGCCGGTGCGGGTGGATCGGAATCATATGCGTGACTCGTGCATGGTATCGGCAATGTTTAAGGGAGCAATTGCCGTGCCACGCGGCGGCGTCGGATTTCTGGCACTCAAGTGCGCGGCCGGGGGGTCGATAACGGCGCTGTAGTAGCCGTCGCTCGCGCGCGGCGCGCGCCGCGGCCGCGCATTGCCGATCAGCGGCAACATCTGGCCGCATCGATCCCCTGCGGCCGCGGCGTTGATGCTCGTGAGCGGCATTGCATCACACATTTGCCCGCGCCGACCCGCAACCGCGCACCGTGGCACAAGCCTTGCTCCTGCACCCCTCGAGAGATTTTTTCACGAGGGCCGCATGGCATTGAACTTGGACAGCTATCTGGGCGTGCACGCGCAGGCGCTGACGCTGGAAGCAAAGCGCACCGAGCTGCTGGCGGCCAACATGGCCAATGCCGATACGCCGAACTACAAGGCGCGCGACATCGATTTCAAGGCCGCGCTCGCCGCCGCCAGCGGCGACGGCGCACCTGCCAGCAGCAACAGCGGCAGCGCATTGGCCATGTCCACCACCAATGGCGCACATCTGGGCGCTGCCGGCGTCGATAGCGCGGATGCGGCGATCGGCGCCAATCTCAAGTATCGGGTGCCGATGGCGCCTTCGCTCGACGGCAACACCGTCGATACGCAGCTCGAGCAGGCCGCGTTTGCCGAAAACTCGGTGCGCTATCAGGCCACGCTCACCTTTCTCAACGCGCGTCTCAAGGAATTGATGACCGCGATCGTCGGCCAGTAAGGCCAGCGCTTAAGCGACAAGCGGAGCACACATGTCCTCATTCAAAGTATTCGACATCGCCGGCTCGGGCATGAGCGCCGAGTCGGTCAGGCTCAATACGGTGGCCAGTAACCTCGCCAACGCCGACAGCGTCAGCGGTGATCCGAGCCAGGTGTATCAGGCCAAGCACCCGGTATTTCAGACGGTACAGGCGCTGGGCGCCGGGGCCGGTCATACCGCGGATCAGGCCAGCGCCAGCGTCAAGGTGCTGGCCATCACCGCCAACCAGGCGGCGCCCGAGGCGCGCTACGACCCGGCCAATCCGCTGGCCAACTCCGACGGCTATGTCTACAGCTCCAACGTTAACGTGGTCGAGGAGATGACCGACATGATCTCGGCGTCGCGTTCCTACCAGAACAATGTGGAAGTCATGAACACCGCGCGCAACCTGATGCTCGACACCCTCAAGCTCGGCCAGAGCTGATCGCCTAACTACGGAGCCACTTCATGAGCATACCCAGCGTCACCAACAACAACAGCCAGACCAACTCGTCGGGCTCGTCCAGCAGCGCAAGTAACACGGCGGCATCGGCCGCGGCCGCGGCCTCGATATCGGCGCTGAGCGTCAACGATTTCCTGACACTGATGACCGCACAGCTGCAGAACCAGGATCCGACGCAACCGCTCGATCCTTCCACCTTCGTCACGCAGCTGGCGCAGTTCGGCACCGTGTCGGGCATCGATGCCATGCAGACCTCGTTGGCCAGCCTGAGTTCGACCTTGCTCGCGAACCAGGCAGTGTCGAGCGTCGGTCTGGTCGGACAGACGGTGCTGACCCAGGCGAGCTCGGCGCAGTACACCGCCGGTCAATCGCTGGCAGGCGCGGTCCAGGTACCCACCGGCGCCAGCAGTGTTGCGGTGAATGTCACCAACAGCAACGGCACGGTGGTGCAGCAGATCAGCGTCAACCCCGCCGCAGGGGTCAATTCATTCACCTGGGACGGCAGCACCCAGAGCGGCGCGCAGGCGCCCTCGGGCAGCTACAGCTTCCAGGCGATCGCGAACGTCGGCGGCACCTCGCAGGCGGCACAGATGTATCTGGGCGGTACCGTGCAGAGCGTGTCGCTCAACTCGGGCAGCGGCGGCGGCGCGACGGTGAATACACCGCAGCTCGGCCAAATCGCGCTGTCGAATATCCAACAGATCAATTGATACCGAATCCACCTGACTTCTGAACAGGAGCCTCATTTATGTCATTTGGCATCGCTTTGACCGGCATCGACGCCGCGCAGTCGGACCTGAACGTCGTGTCCAACAACATCGCCAATGCGGACACGACTGGTTTCAAGCAGTCCGTGGCAGAATTCTCCGATCTTTACGCCAGCTCGCAGAACGGGGTCGCGGCCGATGCCATCGGCAACGGCGTGCAGGTCGCGGCCGTGGCGCAGGATTTCTCGCAGGGCTCGATCGAAACCACCGGCAATAACCTGAACCTGGCGCTCAGCGGTCAGGGATTCTTCACCGTCAGCAACGGCGGCGCGCTCTCCTATACGCGCTCCGGTGATTTTTCGACCAACAGCGACGGCTACGTGGTCAATCCGCAGGGTCAGGTGCTGCAGGTGTATGCACCGACCGCCACCGGCGGCTTCAACACCAGCACCACCACCGGCCTGCAGATCTCGACCGCCGACAGCGCGCCGGTGGCGACCCAGAACGTCAACATGACGCTCGACCTGCCGGCCAATGCGGCGGTACCGGCCGATGCTGCGTTCAACCCCACCGATGCCAACAGCTACAATAATTCCACCACTGCGACGGTGTACGATTCGCTCGGCGCCGCCCATACCGCTACGATCTATTTCGCCAAGACCGCCGCCGCCAACTCGTGGAACGCCTACCTCACGGTCGACGGTCAGGCGGTGGGCGGAGCGCAGGCGCTGACCTTCTCTGCCAACGGCGCGCTGACCACGCCGGCCGGCGGTGCCGTCAACTTCGGTCCCTACACGCCGACCACCGGTGCCGCGGCGCTGAACATGAATTTCAACCTCGGCAAGACCACTCAGTTCGGCGACGCTTTCGCCGTCAATGCGATCCAGCAGGATGGCCAGACCACCGGCACACTCAGCGGCATCAACATCGATACCTCCGGTGTGGTTGAAGCCCAGTACACCAACGGCCAGTCGATTCAACTCGGGCAGGTGGCGCTGGCCAACTTCGCCGATCCGAACGGCCTGGCGCAGCAGGGCGATTCCGCCTGGGCACAAACGGCGGCCTCCGGACAGGCGCTGTACGGGCAGGCGGGCACGGCCGGCCTGGGCCAGGTGGAGTCCGGCTCGCTGGAGGAATCCAACGTCGACGTGACGGCGCAGCTGGTGGAGATGATCACGGCGCAGCGCGCCTTTCAAGCCAACGCGCAGATGATCTCGACCGAAAACCAGATCACGCAGACCGTGATCCAGATTCCGACCCAGGCCTAAAGGCTTAACGAGCGCCGCCCATGGATCGTCTGGTATATGTGGCCATGTCAGGCGCGAAGGAAACCCTGCGCGCCCAGACCAGCAACAGCTACAACCTGGCCAACATCAGCACGGTCGGCTTCCGTGCCGATCTGTCGGCGTTCCAGTCGCAGCAGGTGCAGGGCGCCGGCCTGCCCTCGCGTGCCTACGCCACCAACGCCAGCGTCGGCGCGGATCTGGCCGGCGGCACGATCGAACAGACCGGGCGCGATCTGGACGTGGCGGTGCAAGGGCCGGGCTGGATCGCGGTGCAGAGTCCGCAAGGCAGCGAGGCCTACACGCGCGCCGGCGATCTGCGGGTCGATCCCAACGGCCAGCTGACCACCGCCGCCGGCTATCCGGTGCTCGGGGATTCAGGTCCGATAGCCGTGCCGCCGTACGCTTCGATCACGGTCGGCCACGACGGTTCGATTTCGATCGTGCCTCTGGGGCAGACGCCGCAGACGGTCGCGGTGTGCGGCCGCATCAAGCTGGTGAATCCGCCGCCCGGCGAGCTCGAGCGCACCGACGGCGGCCTGTTTCGATTGAGCAGCGGCGGCGACGCCACGTCCGACTCCACGGTGCAGCTGACGCCCGGTGCGCTGGAATCCAGCAACGTCAACATGGCGTCGGCCATGACCAACATGATCGAACTGGCGCGCAGCTACGACATGCAGCTCAAGTCGATCAAGTCCGCCGAAGACAACGACTCGTCCTCAACCAAGCTGCTGCAGACCAGCGGCTGATCCCATGACAGGAAGTATGAAGCCATGAACAGCGCACTATGGGCGGCGAAGACCGGGCTTGATGCCCAGGAGACCCAGATGGCGGTGGTTGCCAACAACCTCGCCAACGTCAACACCACCGGCTACAAGGAATCGCGCGGGGTGTTTCAGGATCTGTATTACCAGAACGTGCGCCAGGTCGGTGGCTCGACCTCGCAGGATACGCTGGCTCCGACCGGATTGAACCTCGGCACCGGCGTGCAGATGGTGTCCACGGAAAAGCTCTACACCCAGGGCAGCGTCAACCAGACCGGCAACTCGCTCGACGTGGCGATCAATGGCCGCGGGTTTTTTCAGGTGCTGACGCCCGACGGCACCCTGGCTTACACGCGCGACGGCAGCTTCCAGACCAACGCCCAGGGCCAGGTGGTCACTGCCAGCGGCTACGTGCTGCAGCCGGCAATCACGATTCCGCAGGGCGCGCAGTCGATCACCATCGGCAACGACGGCACCGTCAGCGTGCTGGTGGCGGGGCAGACCGCGCCGACCACCGTAGGGACGCTGCAGCTGGCGGATTTCGTCAACGAGGCCGGCCTGCAGCCCCTGGGCCAGAACCTGCTGACCGCATCAGCTTCCAGCGGCACGGCGCAGACCGCCAACCCCGGCCTGTCGGGTATGGGCACGCTGCAGCAGGGTGCCACCGAGAGTTCCAACGTCGATGTGGTGTCGGAGATGGTGAGCATGATCGAGACGCAACGCGCCTACGAAATGGACAGCAAGGCGATCCAGACCACCGACCAGATGCTGCAGAACCTGAGCACCTCGCTGTGATCGGCCGCGCCATATTAAAGAGTGTCATCCTGGCGGCCGGCCTGCTCGGCGCTCTGGCAGCACTCGGCGCCTGTCACACCGCGCACCCGCCGCCGACCAATTTTGCCTCCACGCTGCCCGAGGAGATTCCCGAGGTCAGCGCCGGCAATGGCGCGATCTATCAGTCCGGCCACGACCAGGCACTGTTCGACAACGCCGTGGCGCGACGCGTGGGCGATATCCTGACCATCCAGCTGGTGGAGAGCACCAACGCCTCCAAGAGCGCCGTCACCACGACCAAGAAGAACACCAGCACCACGCTGCCGGGCGCAAATATCCTGGGCGGAACGCTGACCATTCACGGGCGCAACGTGCTGAGCGGCTCGCTGGCCGACGCCAGTCAGTTCGACGGCGAAGGCACCAGTGCGCAGAGCAATCAGTTGACCGGCTTTATCTCGGTCACGGTCGCCAAGCGGCTGGCCAACGGCAACCTGCTGGTGCGCGGCCAGAAATGGATCACGCTCAACCAGGGCCGCGAATACGTACAGATCGAAGGCATCGTGCGTCCGGTGGATATCGGTCCGGACAACGTCGTGCCCTCGTACAACGTCGCCGATGCGAACATCACCTATGGCGGCCAGGGCGCGCTGGCGGACTCGAATACCAAGTCCTGGCTCGCACGCTTCTTCGATTCTCCCTACATGCCGTTCTAGCCATGGCAGCACTCATGCACAGACTTCGCTCCGGTTTCGTCATCGCCCTGTGTCTGCTGCCGGCGCTGTCGTCGGCCGAGCGGGTCAAGGATCTGGCCGTCGTGTCCGGCGTGCGCAGCAATCAGCTGGTGGGATACGGCCTGGTGGTCGGGCTCGACGGCACCGGCGACCAGACTACGCAGACCCCGTTCACGGTGCAGAGCATCATCAACATGCTGGAGAAATTCGGCGTCACTATCCCCGCCAACGTCAGTCCACAGCTCAAGAACGTTGCCGCGGTCACCGTGACCGCCCAGCTGCCGCCGTTCATCAAGGTCGGCCAGACCATCGATGTCACCGTCGGCTCCATCGGTAACGCCAGCAGCCTGCGCGGCGGCAATCTGCTGATGACGCCGATGCGCGGCGCCGACGGTGAAGTCTATGCCATGGCCCAAGGGAGCGTCGTGGTCAGCGGCTTTGGCGTCTCGGGCAAGGACGGCTCGCGCGTGAGCGTGAATGTTCCGAGCGGTGGGCGCGTTCCCAACGGCGCCACGGTCGAACATGAGGTGCGCAACGACTTTGCGACCCAGCCGTTCGTGATGCTCAACCTGAATACCCCGGATTTCACCACCGCGACTCACCTGAGCGAGGGCATCAACAAGATGCTCGGCGGAGCACCCGCGGTCGCGATCGATCCGGTGTCGATCAAGGTCACGGCACCGGCCGACAGCAACCAGCGCATCGCCTTTGTATCGGCACTGCAGGAGCTGGACATCGAACCCGGGGATGCGCCGGCGCGAGTGATCATCAATTCGCGCACCGGCACCGTGGTCATCGGTTCACGCGTGCGCGTGACGCCGGCGGCGGTCGCGCACGGCTCATTGTCGGTGACCATTACCGAGCGCCAGGAGGTCAGCCAGCCCAATGCCTTCAGCCAGGGTACGACGACGATCACGCCGCATTCGGACATCTCGATCAGCCAGCCCGAGGCACGCATGTTCGTGTTCAACGCCGGCGTGAGCCTGGATGAAATCGTGCGCGCCGTGAATCAGGTCGGTGCCGCCCCGGGCGATCTGGTGGCGATTCTGGAGGCGCTGAAAGAAGCCGGTGCGCTGCGCGCGGAACTGGTCGTGATCTAGTCGTATGAGCTCGCCGACGGTCGCACCGAGTTTCTATGCCGACTTCCAGGGCCTGGACCGGCTGCGCGCCTCAGCGGCGCGGCAGGATCCGCAGGCGCTGCGCGAGGCGGCGCGCCAGTTCGAGGGCCTGTTCACGGCCATGATGTTGAAATCGATGCGCGAGGCCTCGCTCGGCAGCGGGATGGGCGACAGCGAGGAGACCAAGACCTATCAGGACATGTACGACCAGCAGCTGGCATTGCAGATGGCTCACGGCAAGGGACTGGGACTGGCCGAGATGCTGATGCAGCAGCTGACACGCGCCAATGCGGCGCACGGCACGGCTGCGACCGCGGCAACACCGGCATCGGCAGCACCAGCAGCGGCCCCGCCGGTCACGGGCGCGGCCGCCGCCGACAAGATCTCAAGTGCGCAACAGGCCAGCTTCGTACGCACGCTCGAACCGCTGGCGCAGAGCGCCGGCCAGAGCCTGGGCGTGGCGCCCGACACCTTGATTGCGCAGGCGGCGCTCGAGACCGGTTGGGGCCGCAATATGCCCACCGACACTAACGGGCGCAGCAGCTCCAACCTGTTCGGGGTCAAGGCCGGGGATTCCTGGCGCGGTGCGGCGGTGCAGGCGAGCACCACCGAATACGATCAGGGCACGCCGAGCACGACCCGCGCCGCCTTTCGCAGCTACGGCGATGCGTCCCAGAGTGTCGGTGACTATGTCTCGCTGCTGCAGACCAGTCCGCGCTATGCCGGCGCACTGGGCGCCGGGTCGGATGTGCACGCGTTTGCCAACGGATTGCAGCGCGGCGGCTACGCCACCGATCCCGATTATGTGAACAAACTGGTTGCGACCGTCGCGACGCTGCGCCAGCTGCGTGCCGCGGGGCTCAAGTCATGAGACCTGCTGCCGAAAACGATGAATGCAGAGTCGGCGCGCCGCGCGCCGCGAGTTGCCTGATGCAGGAGCCACCATGTCCGACATGCTGAATACGGCGGTTTCCGGCCTCATGGCGTTCCAGCAGGAGCTGGATACCACCAGCAACAACATATCCAACGCGAATACGGCCGGCTATAGCCGCGAAACCACCGATCTGGTGAGCGTGCCCGGGCCGTACGTCGGCGATCTGTCGATTGGCGACGGCGTTCAGGTCAGCAGCGTGCAGCGCGTCTATGACCAGACCGTCGCCTCGCAGGTGGTATCGGCCACCAGCGCCTACAACCAGCTCAACAGCTTCTCGACCCAGGCCGCCGAGGTGGACAATCTTCTGGGCAGCACCAGTAACGGACTGTCCTCGCAGCTGCAGAGCCTGGCAAGTGCACTGCAGACCGTGGCCAACGCGCCCACGTCGTCGGCGTCGCGCCAGGCGTTCCTGAGCCAGGCGCAGCAGCTGGTGAGCAACCTGCAGAGCGACGATACCAGTCTGCAGAGTCAGGACTCCCAGGCCAATACGCAGCTGACCAGCGACGCCAGCGAGGTCACATCACTGGCGCAGAGCATTGCGGCTCTGAACAAGCAGATCATGGCCGACACTTCGCAGAGCACGCAGGCACCCAACAGCCTGCTCGATCAGCGCGACCAGCTGATCAATCAGCTCGCCACTTATGTCAATGTCACCACGTCGCAGCAGTCCGACGGCTCGGTGAATGTCTACATCGGCTCCGGCCAGACGCTGGTGAGCGGCACCAGCGCCGCCAGCCTGACGACGATTCCGAATGCCTATGACCCGTCGCAGGACGATCTGGGCTTGAGCAGTCCCGCCGGTGCAATCGACGTGACGCAGCAGATCAGCGGCGGCACCCTGGGCGGCACGCTGCAGTTTCGCAGCCAGATGCTCGATCCGGCGCGCAACAGCCTGGGGCAGATCGCCGTAGTCCTGTCGAGCGCCATGAACGCGCAGAACCAGGCCGGACTTGATCAGTCCGGCAATCTCGGCGGCGCAGTATTTTCCGTCGGCGCCCCGAGCGTGTTGCCCGACAGCGCCAACACCGGTACTGCGACCGTCAGCGCCACGGTCAGCAATGCCAACGCGATCACCGCCGACAACTACATGCTCAGGTACGACGGCGCCAACTGGAGCTTGAGCGATGCGAGCAGCGGTGCCAGCGTGACGATGACTGGCAACGGCACCGCCGGCAACCCGTTCGTGGCCGACGGCCTGTCGCTGGTGGTCGGTGCCGGCGCCCAGGCTGGCGACAGCTACCTGGTCAAGCCCACCAGCGGCGCCGTGTCCGGCATGCAGGTGCTGCTGACCGATCCGAGCCAGCTGGCCGCCGCCGCCCCGCTGCTGACCTCGGCCAACGCCGGCAACACCGGTAGCGCGACCATTGATCAGGGCAGCGTAGCCACCAACGGCAGCTGGGTACGCGGCAACTACACGCTCAGTTTCACCGGCCCGGCGGCCTACCAGATCACCAACAGCACCGGGGCCGTGGTTCAGAATGGCGCCTATACCTCCGGCGCGCCGATCAACTTCAACGGTGTCCAGGTAGCGGTCTCGGGCGCGCCCGCGACCGGCGACAACTTTTCGATCAACGACAATGCCAGCGGCAGCGGCGATAACCGTAACCTCACCGCGATGGCGGGACTGCTCGACCAGAGCCTGATCGGCGGCACCACGTCGATCAACTCGGCGGTCAACCAGATGGTCACGAACATCGGCATCCAGACCAGTCAGGCGCAGAGCGGTACTACGGCGCAGCAGTCGGTGCTGACCGACGCCAGCAATGCCCAGCAGAGCGTCTCGGGCGTCAATCTCGACGAGGAAGCCGCCAACCTGGTGCAGTACCAGCAGGCATATCAGGCCGCCGCCGAGGTCATCAACGTCGCCTCGACGCTGTTCAAATCCGTTTTAACCGCCGTGCAGGGCTGATCCATGCGCATCTCGACAGCGGAAATCACCTCGCAGGCAATTCTGGCGATCGACAACCAGTCGAGCGCGCTGCAGACCACGCAGAATGAGGTGTCGACCGGTCTGGCAGTGCAGAACGCCGCCGACAATCCGGTCGCGGCCTCGCAGATCGTGCAGCTGGAGCAGCAGCAGTCGCAGCTCACGCAGTACGGCAGCAATCTGCAGTCGGCCCAGACGCGGCTGTCGCTCGAGGAGAGTTCGCTGTCGACGGCCACCACGACGCTGCAGAGCATTCGCGACCTGGCGGTGCAGGCCGGCGATGCCACGCTCAACGACAGCGATCGCCAGCAGATCGCCACCCAGATCCAGACGCAGATTCAGGCGCTGCTGGGCACCGCCAACACCCAGGATTCCAATGGCGAGTACCTGTTCGCAGGCTACGCGACCCAGACCCAGCCGTTTCTGTCCGACAGCGCCGGCAACGTCAGCTATCAGGGCGATAGCGGCAATCGGCTGATCCAGGTCAGCGCCAATCAAAGCGTGGCCGACAGCGATACCGGTGCCACCGCCTTCATGAATATTGCAGCCGGCAACGGCACCTTCACCACCGCCGCGAATGCGGCCAATACCGGCACCGGCAGCATCGACAGCGGCTCGGTGCTCGATAGCGCGCAGTGGGTGCCGGATAACTACACGCTGACCTTCACCAGTCCGACCAATTATCAGATCACCGACAACACCACCGGCACCACGGTGGTCGCCAATGGCACCTACAGCCCCGGCACCGCCATTCAGTTCAACGGCGTTGAGGTCACCGTGAGCGGCGCGCCGGCCGCGGGGGATTCATTCAACGTCGCACCGAGCGGCAACCAGAGCATGTTCGCCACGCTCACGCAGCTGAGCACGGCGCTGTCGCAGCCGGCGGACACGGCGGCGAGCAAGGCGCAGCTGGCGAGCAGCCTGGCCAGCGCTCTGACCAATATCGATCAGGACGTCAGCCACCTGTCGACGGTATCGGCGAGCGTCGGTGCACGCCTCAATATGCTGACCGCACAGGCCACGACCAACACCGCCACCAGCACCACCCTGACCTCGCAGCAGTCCAACCTGCAGGACGTCGACTACGCCTCTGCGGTCTCGACCCTGAACGAGCAGATGGTGGGCCTGCAGGCCGCCGAGCAGTCTTATGCTGCGGTTGCACAGCTGTCGCTGTTCAAGTACCTGAGCTTCCAGAGTTAAATTGATTGTGACCTGTTGCACACTTTCAGCAATCGCGGGCTCCGAGATTCAAGTTCGGCGGCCGCGCACCGATAACCGGCCTGAACAGGAAGCGACCGTGGGGGTCGCCCAAGAGCTAGCAGCGCGCCGGACTGGGGTCCGGCGTGTGAACTAAACATCAGGAGCAACAGGCAATGTCACTGGTCCTAAACACGAATATCGATTCACTTGTGGCGCAGAACAGTCTGTCGTCCTCAGGCAGCCAGTTGTCGACTGCGCTGGCTCAGTTGTCCTCGGGCATGCGCATCAACACCGCCGCCGACAACGCCGCGGGTTACGCCATCACCCAGGGTATGACTTCACAGATCAACGGCCTGAACCAGGCTGCCAACAACGCCAGCGATGGTGTGTCGTTGACGCAGACCGCTTCCGGCGCGCTGTCAGAGGTCACCAGCGACTTGCAGACGATGCGCGACCTGGCGGTGCAGTCGCTCAACGCGACCAACAGCACGCAGGACCGAGCGGACCTGAACACGCAGTTCCAGCAGCTGATGGCTGACATCAACAACGTCGCCACCAACACGCAGTTCAACGGCGTGAACCTGCTCGACGGCACGTTCCAGGGCGCCACCTTCCAGGTCGGCGCGAATGCCGGCCAGACGATCGCGGTATCGTCCGTGGCCAGCGTCAACAGCGACAACATCGGGGGCCTCTATACCTCCGCCGGCACGGCTGCCGGCACCGGCACCACGGCGGGCGACACCGGCACGCTGACGGTCACCGATGGCAATGGCGTGACCCATACCACCGCCCTGATGACATTCACCGGCGTGGCAGCGACTGATTCGGCGACCGTTGCCGCGGCGATCAACCAGCTGTCGAGCCAGGATGGCGGCCTCATCGCTACGGTCGGCGCCACCGGCATCGACCTGAGCAGCACCGCCAACACAGCCGCCGCGGTCGCGGTTGCCTACACGGCCGGTGCGGTCGACGTGGGCACTGAGAGCCTGGCGACGCTCGGCGTCAATGCGGCCTACGACCTGACGGCCGCCACAGTAGCGGCGCCGACCGGCTTTCTGAATACTGCCGACGTGACGACGGTCGATAACTCCAACAAGGTGTTGGTGCAGATCGATGCCGCCCTGCAGCAGATTGCCACTTCGGGTGCACAGCTGGGCGCCTACCAGAACCGCTTCACTGCTGCCATCAGCGGCTTGAACACGGATGCGACCAACCTGACGAGCGCCCGCAGCTCGATCGAGGACACCGACTACGCGCAGGCCACTTCGAATCTGTCCAAGGCGCAGATTCTGCAGCAGGCCAGCACGGCGATGGTGGCGCAGGCCAATACGATTCCGCAGAACATATTGACCCTGCTCCAGAAGCTGCCGTAAGGGAATGACGCACCTTGATTGCAAGGTGCGGCTTGATAGGACCATGGAGGGTGGGCGCTGCAAGGCGCCCACCCTCGGCTTTTTTTTATAGCGGCTTGAACGGATAAGCGGCGATGACCACGACCAGCAGCACCAGCGATGGCACCACCGGACAACCGGTGGTCTCGATCGCGAGCAACTCCAGCGCCGACGCGGCTGGCGGCTCCGTCATCGACGTCAGCTCGCTGGTGTCGCAGCTGGTGGCGGCAACGGCGGCGCCGCAACAGGCGCTGATCACGAACCAGACGCAGGCCGTCAGCACGCAGATTTCCGCGCTCGGGACCTTGAAGAGCGCGCTATCGACATTTCAGTCATCGCTCAGTGTGTTGGACACGCCCACCGCGTTCCAGGTGCAGACCGCGAACAGCACCGATCAGACGGCATTCACGGCCACCGCCGGCTCCGGCGCGGTGGCAGGAACCTACAATGTGACGGTATCGGCGCTGGCGCAGGCACAGCAATTACTGTCGAAGCCATTCACCGGTGGCGCCGCAGCCACGGTGGGCACCGGCACGCTGGCGCTGTCGCTCGGCACTACCAGCTTCGACGTGACCATCGATAATACCGACAACACGCTGGCGGGCGTTGCCGCGGCCATCAATTCCGCCCCCGGTAATCCAGGCATCGCGGCCACGGTACTGCAGGGCAGCGACGGTGCCCACCTGGTGCTGTCGTCGTCGCTGAGCGGTGCCGCCAATACCATTCAGGTGACGGAGACTGACGGCGGCGGCGGCCTGGCCGCGCTGACCTACGCCACCGGTAACGTCGCCAACTATACCCAGGAGGCGGCCCCGCAAGATGCAGCGTTCAGCATCGCTGGTGTTAACTACACCAGTCCGAGCAACACGGTGACCGATGCGCTGAATGGCGTGACGCTGAACCTGCTGGCCCCCACCACCGCCGGCAGCAACGCCACCCTGAGCGTCAGCAACGACACCAGCACCATCGAAACCAACATCAACGCCTTCGTCACCGCCTACAACACGATGCTGACCGCGATCGCGCCGCTCGGCAGCTACGATGCGAGCACCAACACCGCCGGACCGATGCTGGGCAATGCTCTGCTGTCGGGCACCACCAATCAGATCCAGCAGGCGCTCTACAGCGTCGTCAACACCGGTTCATCGACCTACAACTCACTCGCGAGCATCGGCATCACGACCAATTCCGACGGCAGCCTGAGCGTCAACAACACCACGCTGACCAATGCGCTGTCGACCAATTTCAGCGCCGTGAGCCAGCTGTTCAGTGGTACCGGCGGCGTCGCCACGGCGCTCAATAGCCAGATCACCGCCGCTTTGGGCTCCACCGGAGATTTTGCGTCGCAGAGCAACACGCTGGTGCAGCAGGAAAACTCGCTCACCACACAGACCAATCAACTCAACGACCAGATGACCGCACTGAGCGCAAGCCTGACGCAGCAGTACTCGGCACTCAACGTGCTGCTGTCATCGCTGCAGACCACCTCCGCCTACCTGTCACAGCAGTTTGCCAGCCTGCCGCTGGTGCAGAGCGCGCCGGAAGCCTAAAGGCGCCTGATCGCGCGCAGTCTCAAGTTAGCGCCGCCGCGGCCGTTATATTCACCATCAAGGATCGATGGAGTAGGGCGGCGTGAGCTCGTATGCGCGAAATTCCAAGCTGGCGGCTTACCAGAGCGTATCGGTACACGGCGGTGTTGCCAACGCCGATCCGCACGGTCTGGTGCTGATGCTGATGGACGGAGCCGTGGAGCGCATGAACGCGGCTCGCGGCTGCATCGAGCGCGGCGACATCGTGCGCAAGGCGAAGTTGTTGCACAGCTGCATCAGCCTGATCGGCGAACTGCGCGGCTGCCTCGACATGGCCCGGGGCGGCGCGATCGCGCAGAACCTGAGCGATCTCTACGATTACATGATGCGCCAGCTGGCGCGTGCCAATGTCGACAACAACCCTGCGTGTATCGCCGAGGTGCTGAGCCTGCTGGCGGAGATCCGCAGCGCCTGGATCGCCATCGGCCCCGAGGTGCGGCAAATGACGCGGGCGGTGCCCCCGAGCGCGTAGAATAGCGGCGGCGCCGACCGTGCCCGTATCGGTGCGCCAAGGAGCCCGCATGCACGAAGAACTCGATACCGCCGTACTCGACAACGAGCTCGCGTATCAGGACGTGCTGCCGGTGCAGTGGATGACGCTGTGGGAGCCACCGGACCGGTTCGAGTTGCTCGGCCTGGAGGAAGCCAATCTGCTGCTGCTGCAGGCGTGTCTTGCGGTCGAGGAGCATCCGGCGCGCGATAAGAACGAAGACCTGGGACCGGTGGCCGGTGAGATTGCGCGCCTGGACTTCAAGCTCAATCTGGTCATGCAGCTGCTGGCAAAACTGGTGGCGAAGGATCGCATGCCGCCCGCGACCAGCATCCTGTTCAACAGCCTCGGCGCCTCCTGGAGCTGTATCGGCCAGACGCCGCCGGTGGGCGGGCATGGATTGCTGCGCGTGCAGCTGCGCAGTTCGCTGCCGCAGGCGCTGGAACTACCGGCGCAGGTCACCTCGGTCGAGGGCAGCACAGCTAAAGTGAAATTTACCGGGCTTGCGGCCGGCGTAGCGGAGCGTATTCAGCGCCTCGCGTTCGTGCGCCATCGCCGGCACGTTGCCGATACACGCAAAGCGCGGGTATGAAACTCCGATATTAGGGAATTTGCGACGCTGTACTCAGAGCCAGTGTGACGTAATCCCTCTTGTTTGCATAACCCAAAAACTAGTCTGTTCCTTCGACACGTGAAGGAACAATAAGTCCATGGCTGAATCAGCCGCAGCGACCGGCGCATTCGTCAAATCAGGTGCACGCCATCCCTACCAGATGGCGGCTCCCGGCGCAGCGATTCTGCCCACCGGCAACTCGATGCTCATCCGCCACGTCAATCAACTCATTGGCCAGGTGGCCGCATTCGACAGCAACGTGCTGATCCTTGGCGAGTCCGGTACCGGCAAAGAGGTGGCCGCGCGTGCCATCCACCAGTGTTCGCCGCGACGGACGCGTACCTTCGTACCGATCAATTGCGGCGCCATACCGGCGGAGCTGCTCGAGAGCGAGCTGTTCGGGCACGAGAAAGGCGCCTTCACCGGCGCGCTGGCGGCGCGCAAGGGCCGGTTCGAGATCGCCGAGGGCGG
>Ga0302314_10001717_pt1 | contig 40994 bp, 36 predicted proteins | sample III_Palsa_N2_3_FD_200533 | JGI IMG/M metagenome (GOLD analysis project Ga0302314, IMG submission 200533) | Peat permafrost microbial communities from Stordalen Mire near Abisko, Sweden - III_Palsa_N2_3 | ecosystem: Environmental > Terrestrial > Soil > Palsa > Peat permafrost | place: Sweden... | reverse complement strand
CCAGCCAGAAATCTTTTTCCAGCTATCTGGGTATCCCGATCACCGAGACCGATAGCATGCGCGTGGGTCTGGGCATCAGCAGCAACAAGGTCAACCTGATTCCGGGCTACAGCCCGCAGGTGCTGATCGACTACCAGAACGAGATCGGCTACGAGACCATCCATTCATGGACCGGCACGTTGGGCTGGACCCACGATACCCGCAACAGCTACTGGGCACCGACCCGCGGCGGCATATTGTCCCTGTCGACGGATGTCGCCCTGCCCGGTTCGACCGTGCAGTACTGGAAACTGACGGCGCAAGCCAACCATTACTGGCCGATCGGCAAGGGTTTCGTGTTGTATCTGAATGGCCAGGCCGGCTATGGCAAGACCTATGGCCAGAACGGCATCAGCGACCAGGCCTTCGACGCGCTGAAGGCCGTCTATGCCGCCAATGGCGAGCCTGCCCCGGTGGACATGCGCAACGACTTCCCGTTCTGGTCGAACTTCTACTCCGGCGGCGTGACCGACGTGCGTGGTTTCCAGGACAACACGCTGGGACCGCGGGTCTGCATCGATGGCACCAAGCCTTCGAGCAACGGCTACTGCGATGGTGGTTACTATGCGCAGCCGATCGGCGGCGCGTTCAAGGTGATCGGCACCGCCGAACTGTACCTGCCGCTGCCGTTTCTGAAAGACACCAACACCGCACGCGTATCGGTGTTCACGGACGTCGGCAATGCCTACCAGAACATCTCGAGCTTCACTGCCAGCACCTTGCGCGCGTCGGCGGGTATCTCGCTGCACTGGCAGGCACCGATCGGCCCACTGATCATCAGCCTGGCCGTTCCATTCCGTACCCAGGCCGACGACAGCCATTACGAAGAACGCATCCAGTTCACCTTCGGCAGCACGTTCTGACCGACACCGGCAAACATGCGGGAGCAAGGAAAGCGCGGCCATGCCGCGCTTTCTGCTTTGCGGCCAACGAGAATCACGCAGACGGGTTGGCTGCCGATACAATGGCCAGCGTGTCACGGAGAGCATCTTGAGTACGAACAGCACATACTCCCTCGCCGAAATCGCCCAGCGGTTCGAGCTGACCGGCCATGGCGACCCTACGATCCGCCTTGACGGAGTCGGTACGCTGGCCGGTGCCGGTTCCAGCCAACTGAGCTTCCTCTCCAACAGCAAGTACAGCGCGCAATTGGCCGCTACCCATGCCGGTGTGGTGGTACTGCGCGAGGAAGACCTCGCCAACTGCCCCGTGGCCGCGTTGGTCGCACGCGATCCCTACGTGGCCTACGCAAAAATCGCCGCACTGTTTGAACGCCTGCCAGCCGCCCCCGCGGGGATTCATCCCAGCGCGGTGGTGGCCGCCGGTGCGCAGGTCAGCAGCAGCGCCAGCATTGGCCCCTGCTGCGTGATCGCGAACGGTGCGGTGATCGCGGACGGTGCCGTGCTGGGGCCGCATTGCATCATCGGCGAGGATTGTACGGTCGGTGCACAGTCGCGGCTGGTCGCCAGAGTAACCCTTGTCACCCGCGTCACCCTGGGCAAGCGCGTGCTGGTGCACCCCGGCGCGGTGATCGGCTCTGACGGCTTCGGTCTCGCATTTGACCGCAGCGGTTCCGATCACGGCAGCTGGATCAAGCTGCCGCAGCTCGGCGGCGTGCGTATCGGCGATGACTGCGAGATCGGCGCGAACACCACGATCGACCGCGGCGCGCTGGATGACACGGTGCTGGAGGAGGATGTGCGGTTGGACAACCAGATCCAGATCGCCCACAACGTCCACGTCGGCGCGCATACCGCCATGGCCGGATGCGCTGCGGTAGCCGGCAGCGCGAAAATCGGTCGATACTGCATGATCGGCGGCAACGCAGGCGTACTCGGCCATCTCGAACTGGCCGACCGGGTTACCATTACCGCCAAGAGCCTGGTTACGCATTCGATCCGCGAGCCAGGCGAATATTCTTCTGGCGTGCCCCTGCAGGAAAACCGCCCATGGCGGAAGAATGCGGCACGCTTCAAACATCTGGACGAGTACGCGCGCCGGTTGTCGGCGCTGGAGAAGGACCGCAACAATGAGTGAAAAAATCGGGACCCTGACGTTGCCGATCAATGTGGAGCAGATCCAACAATTGCTGCCGCATCGCTATCCGTTCCTGCTGGTGGATCGCGTGATCGAGATCGTGCCTGACGTGAACGTGGTCGCGCTGAAGAACGTGACCATCAACGAACCGTTCTTCCAGGGCCACTTCCCCGGCCACCCTGTCATGCCTGGCGTGCTGATCGTCGAGGCGATGGCGCAGACCGCCGGCCTGCTGACCCAGATCAGCCGGCACCTCAAGGGCGACAAGGGCAGCCCGTTGTTCTACCTGGTCAAGGTCGACAACGCGCGCTTCAATGCGCCGGTGGTGCCGGGCGACCAGTTGCGCATGGAGGTGACCCTGAAACGCCTGATGCGCGGCATGGGCCTGTTCGTGGCGCGTACCCTTGTTGATGGCAAGGAAGTGGCCAGTTGCGAACTGATGTGCGCTGCGAGGTCCGACAAATGATCCATGCCGCCTCGATTCACCCCACCGCGCTGATCGATCCCTCTGCCACCATCGGTGCCAACGTCAGCATCGGCGCCTACAGTGTGATCGGTGCCGAGGTGGAAATCGGCGATGGCACGGTGATCGGCCCGCATGTCGTGATCGAGGGCCCGACCCGGATTGGTCGTGACAACCGCATCGCCCAGTTCGCCTCGCTCGGCGGCGAGCCGCAGGACAAGAAGTTTGCCGGCGAGCGTACCGAACTGGTGATTGGTGACCGCAACCTGATCCGCGAATTCGTCACCATCAACCGCGGTACCGGCGAAGGCGGTGGTGCCACCCGGATCGGCAACGACAACTGGCTGCTCGCCTACGTGCACATCGCGCACGACTGCCAGCTCGGCAACCACGTGGTGTTCTCCAACTACGCCGCGCTGGCCGGACATGTGGAAGTCGGTGACTGGACGGTCTTCGCCGGTTATTCCGGCGCGCACCAGTTCTGCAAGATCGGCGCGCATGCGTTCATCGGCATGGGCTGCCTGGTCGGCCATGATGTGCCACCCTTCGTGACCATGGCGAACGAGCAGCAGGGCCGCCCGCGCGGCATCAACAGTGAAGGCCTGAAGCGCCGCGGCTTCGACGCCACGCGCATCGCCGCGATCAAGCGCGCCTACCGCACCTTGTACATGGCTGGCCTGTCGCTGCCTGAAGCGCGCGAGAAACTGGTCGAGCAGGCGCAACAGAGCGATGACGTGCGGGCGATGCTGGAGTTTCTCGACCATAGCGAGCGAGCTCTCGCCCGCTAATGCGGGAATCGGGAATGGAGAATCGGGAATGGCCACAAGCCAAATCGCCCCTCAGCACCTTGTACTTGCGTTCCCGCTGAAGCCATGACATCAACCAGCCAACCGGAATCCGAGGCTGCTGCGATTCCCGATTCCCGATTCCCAATTCCCGGCACTCCGACCATCGCCATCCTCGCCGGTGAAGACTCCGGTGACCAGCTCGGCGCCGACCTGATCGTCGCATTGCGCGAACGCTATCCGCAGGCACGCTTCGTCGGCATTGGCGGTGCTCGCATGCAGGCGAAGGGCTTCGAGTCCTGGTTCGACATCCACGAGCTTTCGCTGTTCGGTTTCAGCGAAGTGATCAGCCACCTGCCGCGACTGCTGCGCCTGCGCAAGAGCCTGGTAGCGCGCCTGCTGAAAGTACGCCCCGCTGTCGTGGTCGGCATCGACGCACCCGATTTCAACCTCGGTGTGGAGCGGCGGTTGAAACAGGCCGGACTGCTGACCGTGCATTACGTCAGCCCGTCGGTGTGGGCATGGCGCGAGAAGCGCGCGGAGAAGATCGGCCGCAGCGCACGCCGCGTGTTGTGCCTGTTCCCGATGGAGCCGGCGATCTACGCAAGGCATGGCATCGATGCCCGCTTCGTTGGTCATCCGCTGGCTGATCGCTTCGCGCTGGTATCCGACCGCGTCGGCGCACGCGACTTTCTGGAGCTACCGCAGCAGGTACCGGTACTGGCATTGCTGCCTGGCAGTCGACTGTCCGAACTGGCGCGGATGGGACAGATCTTCATCGATGCCGCGACCCAGGTCGCCGCCGCACTGCCCGGGCTGCGCATCGTGATCCCGGCCGCCAATCCGCAAGTACACGCCCGGCTCAAGGATCTATTGGCAAAAGGCTCGCACGACGAAGCGGCACCGCTGCTGCTCGATGGCCATGCGCATGAGGCGATGCTGGCCGCCGACGTGGTGCTGCTGGCCTCAGGTACCGCCACGCTGGAGGCAATGCTGGCGAAGCGCCCGATGGTGGTGGGTTATCGCGTGACCCCGATGAGCTATCGAATCGCACGCGCCATGAAGATGCTGAAAACCGACATCTATTCGCTGCCCAATATCCTGGCGCGCGCCAGCGGGCTCGGTGATGACCGGCTGGTACCCGAACTGATGCAGGATGAATGCACCGCCGGGAACCTGGCAGCCGCTACGTTGGCGCTGTTTCGCGACAGTGAGCGCCGCGGCCACATCGTCTCCGCATTCGAGCAACTGCATCAGGCATTGCGTGGCAATCTGGAGGGGCACGCGGGAGACCGTGCAGCGGCGGCGATTGCCGAGCTGATCGATGAAGAACATGTTGGCTAGGAAGCCAATGGCAAGCCGCCCTCATCCCCCACAAAGGGGACTCCTCATCAATCACAAGCTTCTCCTCAAAGGGGAGAAGCGGTGAGCGCAAACAGTATTTTCGTAGCCGGTGTGGACGAGGCCGGTCGTGGCCCGCTGGCCGGACCGCTGGCCGTGGCTGCCGTGATCCTGGATCCGGAGCGTCCCATCGCCGGACTCAACGATTCGAAGAAGCTCAGCGAAGCCCGGCGCGAGGCACTCTTTCCGCTGATTATCGAACGCGCACTGGCGTTCTGCATCGTGCTGATCGAACCGGACGAGATCGATCGCCTGAACATCTTCCAGGCCACCATGGCCGGCATGAGCCGCGCCGTGGCCGGCCTCAAGCCGGACGCGCACGAAGCATTGATCGACGGCAACAAGCTGCCGAAAGATCTGCCCTGCCGCGGCCGCGCCATCGTTGGCGGCGATGCACTGGAGCCAGCCATCAGCGCCGCCTCGATCCTTGCCAAGGTCAGTCGCGATCGCCTGATGGTGGCGCTGGATGCCGTCCACCCCGGCTACGGTTTTGCGGTGCACAAGGGCTACCCGACGCCTGTGCACTTGGCAGCGCTGCAGCAGCTTGGCCCCTGCGTGCAACATCGGCGCAGCTTTGCCCCGGTGCGACGGCTGCTGGATCAGGCGACCTTGTTCTGAGCATGCATCGCTGAAACCCCTCGGCCTGCGAATAACATGCTCACGCTGTCGCTGCGGATACTTGCTCGTATAGGCCATCCGTCTATGCAACTTTTTCCGGCACTGGCGCATCATTTACTGCAGGAATCACAACATGCACGGACGCGCCAGCAACACCGGCCTGTCCCAGCCGGTCAGCTGCCATCAGCGCACAGATCAGACCGCAGGAGCCCTGCCATGATGCTTCCAGGCAACCGCCCATACATGCCGCCGACGCCGGTCATCACCCCGGCACCCTTGTCGAGCGCACCCGCATCAACCGCTGCCGGCGACAACAATCCGGTACACGCCGATTACAACCTCCTGCCACTGGAGGTGAGCGGACTCGACCATTACGTTGAGCGCGACGACGACGAACGCTTTCATGTCCGCTGATGGTGCAGGCGCGTGCTGGGATCAGAAGGTCACGCCATCCACTGAACGGGTCTGGGGATCATGATCTTTCCGTGTCGATAGCACTCTGTAATAACTGAACCCGCTGATCAGCGTATCCAAGCGTATCCATCGGAGCTTTCGCCACCCCCTTCCTGTTGCTACGCTGCAGGCATCAATCAGGGGATGAATGAAATGCGCAGGATCGCTGCCACACTGCTGGGGCTGATGCTCTGTTTCGCCGCCAGTGCAGAAATGCAGCCCGGCGACACACCGCCGGACGCACTGGGTTCGGCTCTGGGCGGGCCCGCAGTGAGTGTGTCCTCGTTGCACGGCAAGGTCGTGGTGATCAGCTTCTGGGCAACCTGGTGCGGCTACTGCATGAAGGAGATGCCGGTACTGGCAGGCCTGCAGACGCTGGCTACCCAGCGCGGCCTGCCGCTGCAAGTCGTGGCCATCGACTCCGAGGAGGACCACGATACGTTCGTGAAAAGCGCACGTGCGCTCAGGAAACGATTGCCGGGGCTGTTGATCACCTGGGATCGAACTGGGGCGATCGGCAAGCCTTATGGCACCGACAAGAGTATCCCCGTGATGGTGATGCTGCATCGCGATGGCACGGTGGCGCATATCCATGTCGGCTACGGCGAAGACATGCTGGACAGCCTGGTGGGCGAGATCAATGACTTGCTCGTTGAGCCGCAGCCCACACCCGTCGCCGGAGTCGCCGGCAGCCACTGACCATCGACGTCATCCGGCGGCCTGATTCCAGCTGTCGCAATGCATTGCGCAAACCGCACGGAAGTCAATCTTGCCGCTGGAGTGACCGCCGGTTAGCCTGCACAGACTCACCGCGCAAATCTGCATGACCGTCCGCTATACCCACCTGCACCTGCACAGCGAATATTCGCTGGTCGATTCGACTATCCGCATCAAGGCGCTGGTCGCTGCCTGCGTGCGCGACGGCATCGCGGCGGTAGCGTTGACCGACGAATGCAACATGTTCGCGCTGGTGAAGTTCTACAAGGCCTGCAGCGCGGCTGGCATCAAACCGATCGGTGGTTGCGACCTGTTGATTTCCGCACCGGATGACCCGCGTCCGTGGCGACTCACCTTGCTGTGCCAGAACCGCAACGGCTATCTCAATCTGTCGCGACTGGTCTCGCGGGCATGGCAGGAGGGCCAGCACGGCGGCCGGGCGTTGGTCGAGGCCGGCTGGCTGAATGCTGATGCCAGCAACGGGCTGATCGCCCTGCTCGGTCGCGAGAGCGAGGTCGGCCGCATCGCGATGAACCAGGGCACCGAGGCGGCGCTGGCCAAGCTGCGTCCGCTCGTGCGGCTGTTCCCCGAACGGCTGTATCTGGAGCTGACCCGCTGCGGTCGCGACGGCGAGGAAAACTGGAATACCGCCGCGCTCGCGCTGGCCGCCGAACTCGGCCTGCCCGTGCTGGCCAGCAACGATGTGCGCTTCCTGAAACAGGACGACTTTTCGGCGCATGAGGCCCGCGTGTGCATCAACCAGGGCCGCGTACTGGCCGACCCGAAACGCCCGCGCGACTACAGCGACCAGCAATACCTGAAGACGCCCGACGAGATGGCAGCGTTGTTTGCGGATCTTCCCGAGGCGCTCGAAAACAGCGTCGAGCTGGCCAGGCGCTGCAATCTGGAGCTGGAGTTCGGCAAGTACTACCTGCCTGACTTCCCGGTGCCCTCAGGCCACGATCTCAACAGTCACATCCGTGAGCTGTCGCGCCAAGGTCTGCGCGAGCGCCTGGCTACGGCGCCGCTGGCTGTTGGCCAGACGCTGGCTGACTACGAGACACGGCTGGAACGCGAGCTCGACGTCATCATCGAGATGGGTTTCCCCGGCTACTTCCTGATCGTTGCGGACTTCATCAACTGGGGCAAGCAGAGCGGCATACCGGTTGGGCCTGGCCGTGGTTCCGGTGCGGGCTCGCTGGTCGCCTGGGCGTTGAAGATCACCGACCTGGATCCACTGCAGTTCAACCTGCTGTTCGAGCGCTTCCTCAATCCCGAACGCGTGTCGATGCCCGACTTCGACATCGACTTCTGCATGGATCGTCGCGACGAGGTGATCGACTACGTGTCGCGCAAGTACGGCCGCGACCGCGTCAGCCAGATCATCACCTATGGCTCGATGGCGGCCAAGGCCGTGCTGCGCGACTCCGGTCGCGTGCTGAGCATGCCGTACGGCCAGGTCGACCGGCTGGCAAAGATGGTGCCGCCGCGGCCGCTCGACCTCACCTTGTCCGATGCACTCGGCCGCTCGGAAAAATCGAAGAAAGAGACCGACCGCGTCGTCAAGGAATTCTGCGAGGCGTACGAGAACGACGAAGACGCCCACGCGCTGATCGACCTGGCCTTGAGCCTGGAAAACCTCACCCGCAACGCCGGCAAGCACGCCGGTGGCGTGGTGATCGCACCGACTCCGCTGACCGACTTCGCGCCGCTGTACTGCGAAGCGGGCGGTGGCGGCGTGGTGACCCAGTACGACAAGGATGACGTGGAAGCGGTCGGCCTGGTGAAGTTCGACTTCCTCGGCCTGCGCACGCTGACCATCATCGACTGGGCGGTGAAGGCGATCAACCTGCGCCGCGCGAAAACCGGCGAAGCGCCGCTGGATATTTCGCAGTTGCCGCTGGACGATCCGAAGCCGTACGAGCTGTTGAAGAAGGCGCAGACCGTCGCGGTGTTCCAGCTCGAATCCTCCGGCATGCAGCGCATGCTGAAGGATGCGAAGCCCGACCGCTTCGAGGACATCATCGCGCTGGTGGCACTGTACCGCCCCGGCCCGATGGACCTGATCCCCAGCTTCATCGCGCGCAAGCATGGCCGCGAGGACGTGGAATATCCCGACCCGCGCGTCGAGCCAATCCTGCAAGAGACCTACGGCATCATGGTCTACCAGGAGCAGGTGATGCAGATGGCGCAGATCGTCGGCGGCTATTCGCTCGGCGGCGCCGACCTGCTGCGCCGCGCGATGGGCAAGAAAGACGTCGAGAAAATGGCGAAGGAGCGCGCCAAGTTCCGCGCGGGCGCCGCGAAGGACGGCCTGCCCGGCGACAAGGCCGACACTATCTTCGATTTGATGGAAAAATTTGCCGGCTACGGCTTCAACAAGTCACACGCCGCCGCCTACGCGCTGGTGTCGTACCAGACCGCGTGGCTGAAGGCGCACTACCCCGCCGAGTTCATGGCCGCGACGATCTCGTCGGACATGGACAATACCGACAAGGCGGTGACCTTCCTCGACGAATCACGCGCGCTCGGCATCATCGTGCAGCCGCCGGACGTGAATGCGTCGGAATACATGTTTGTCGCGATCGAACCAAAGACCATCCAGTACGGCCTCGGCGCGATCAAGGGTGTCGGCCAGGGTGCGTGCGAGGCGATCGCCGCCGAACGCGTGCATGGCGCGTACACCGATCTGGCCGACTTCTGCCGTCGAGTCGACCCGACCAAGCTCAACCGCCGCGTACTGGAAGCGTTGATCCTGTCCGGCGCACTGGATGCGCTGGCACCGAACCGTGCCAGCCTGATGCTGCAACTGCCGGATGCGATCAAGGCCGCCGAGCAGCATCTGCGCGACAAGCAGTCGGGCCAGAACGACATGTTCGGTGCTGCGATGGGGGCGACCACACCGGTGGTCCACATCAACCTGCCAACCGTGCCGGAATGGCCGCTGGAGCAGAAACTGCAGGGCGAGCGCGACACCCTCGGGCATTACCTGTCCGGCCACCCGACCGACCCGTGGAAGGACGAGCTGGCGCAATTGTCCACCTGCCCGCTCGGCGAGATTGCCGACCGCTACCAGCCGCCGAAACCGCGCAAGAACGACAACGACGACGGCAACCGCTTCCGCCGCGGCCCCGACACGCCGTGGACGGTCGCCGGCATGGTTACCGCCGTGCGCAAGCGTGGCGACAGCGACGCCTTCGTGCGGCTGGAAGATGGCAGCGGCATCATCGAAGTGAGCTTCTTTGGCGAGCTGTACCAGCAGGTCGCACCCCTGCTTACCCGTGACCAGATGCTGATTGTCGAGGGTGGCTTGCGGATCGACGACTTCTCCGGTGGCGGCTTCCAGTTGCGCGCCCGCAACGCCATCTCGCTGGCCGATGCCTGCCGCAAGCATGCGCGCCTGCTGCAACTGAAATTGAACGGCATCGGTCCCGGCTTCGTCGAGCAGCTGCAACATGCGCTGGCTGGCTATCGCGGCGGCCGCGCCAGCGTGACCCTGCATGGCTATCGCAACAAGGGCGCCCAGGCCGACCTGGAGCTGGGCGAGGACTGGCGCGTGGATGCCATCCCCGAGTTGCTGCGCGCCGTGCGCGCGCTACCTGGCGTGCAGGCCGCGCGACTGCGCATCGTCAAGCAACAGGATTGACCCGCTTTGAGCTTTCCCCTTGCAAAGCCAAGGGGGAGAAGAAAGGCCCTCACTTCTTGCCACGCTCCATCATCGCCTTCAGATCCGCGAACGGGTTGCCGGTGGCGGCCGGCGCATCTTCCGCGTCCATCACGCCTCCGCGCACGTGGTCGATATGCCGCGAGTGTTCGTTGTCGTGGCAATACACGCACAACAGCTCCCAATTGCTGCCATCGGGCGGGTTGAAATCGTGGTCGTGATTGCGATGGTGCACCGTCAGTTCCTGCAGGTTTGCGCGGGTGAACTCGCGTGCGCAGCGGCCGCAGATCCATGGATACATCTTCAACGCGCGCTCGCGGTAGCCCAGTTCGCGCTGCTCGGCATTGCGCCGCGCCTCGGCAACGATACGGTCGAGCTTGGCGTTGTCGATGGGTGGTTTGATCGGCATGGTCGGATCCAGCATGAAAGCACTTGTTGGCGCGGACGATAACGCAATCCACGGCCTCGCGGAGAGGCTCGGGACGACGGTTCCAGTGGCGGTCATCGCCAGCTGCAGCCATACGGCGGCGTTCTCGCCTTTTCCTGCGGAACGGTATACTGAGCCGCTTCTGTGCCATGAAATGCAACGAATGAACCCAAACTTCCTCGATTTCGAACAACCCATCGCCGAACTGGACGCGAAGATCGAAGAGCTTCGCCATGCCAGCCATGGCCAGGCGTTCAATATCGACGAGGAAGTCGGCCGGCTGCGCGAGAAGCTGAAGCTCAAGACGAATGAGATCTTCCGCAATCTCAACTCCTGGCAGACCACCCAGCTGTCGCGCCACCCGGCGCGGCCGTACACGCTCGACTACATCAGCGTGATCTGCGAGGAATTCCACGAATTGGCCGGTGACCGCATGTACGCGGATGACGCCGCCATCGTCGGCGGCCTCGGCCGCATCGACGGCCGGCCGGTGGTGATCATCGGCCACCAGAAGGGCCGCAACACCAAGGACAAGGTGCGCCGCAACTTCGGCATGCCACGCCCCGAGGGTTACCGCAAGGCGCTGCGCTTGATGAAGCTGGCCGAGCGCTTCCAACTGCCCTTGCTGACCCTGATCGACACCCCGGGAGCCTACCCGGGCGTCGGCGCCGAGGAGCGAGGCCAGAGCGAGGCGATCGCCCGCAACCTGCTGGAAATGGCCGAACTGAAGGTACCTATCATCTGCACCGTGATCGGCGAAGGCGGCTCCGGCGGCGCGTTGGCGATCGGCGTGGGCGACCGCACGCTGATGTTGCAGTATTCGACCTATTCGGTGATCTCACCGGAAGGCTGCGCCTCGATCCTGTGGAAGAGCGCGGACAAGGTGAAGGACGCTGCCGAGGCGCTGGGCATGACCGCGCCACGCCTGCTCGAGCTGGGCCTGATCGACAAGCTGGTGCGCGAGCCGCTCGGTGGCGCCCATCGCAACCCGCGTTCGATGGCGGTGCGCCTGAAGGCGGTGCTGCTGAACCAGCTCGACGAGCTGGAGGCGATGCCGCTCACCGACCTGCTCGAACAGCGCTACAAGCGCCTGCGCAGCTACGGCGCGTATCAGGAATAACCGTCGATACCCACGAGGCAGCTGCCGCGTGCTTGGCGCTACCATCGGCATCACCTCTTCATGCTGTCGGGATACGCCATGGCCCACGACACCACCAAACTTGCCGTGCTGATCGATGCCGACAATGCACGGCCGGCCATTGTCGAAGGCCTGCTCGCGGAGATCGCCAAGTACGGCACCGCACACGTCAAGCGCATCTACGGCGACTGGACCAAGCCCGATCTCAACGGCTGGAAGGAAGTGCTGCTGCGCCACTCGATCCAGCCGATCCAGCAGTTCCGTTACACCGTCGGCAAGAACGCCACCGACTCGGCGATGATCATCGACGCGATGGACCTGCTCTACGCCGAGCGCTTCGACGGTTTCTGCATCGTCTCCAGCGACAGCGACTTCACCCGGCTCGCCTCGCGCATCCGCGAGTCCGGCCGCATCGTCTACGGCTTCGGCGAGCGCAAGACACCGGAGCCGTTCCGCACCGCCTGCGACAAGTTCATCTATACCGAAGTGCTGGCCGGCGCTACCACCGCCGAAACCGAGGCGGCGCCGAAGCAGCGGTCGGCCAAGGAACTGCGTGGCGACTCGCACCTGCTCAATCTGTTGCGCAACGCAATCGAGGCCGCCTCCGACGACACCGGCTGGGCCGGCCTCGGTACGATCGGCAACATCATCAACAAGCAGTCGCCCGATTTCGACTCGCGCAATTACGGTTACGCCAAGCTCAGCGGGCTGATCAAGGGCGTCGGTCTGTTCGATACCGAGGAACGCCTCATCGGCAACGGCAAGCACATCTACGTGCGTCCCCGCATCCCAAAGAAATGAGCGATCCGAAGTGAACGAGGCGCTGCACCAGCACCTGCTTGCCGCTTTGGCGGAAGCGCCTGCAGCACCGCTGTGCGTCGCCTTCAGCGGCGGCCCGGATTCCACAGCGCTGCTGCATGCGCTGGCCCAACTTCCTGCCGCGCGTGCACGGGGCCTGCGTGCACTGCATGTCGATCATGGCCTGCATGCCGACAGCGGTGCATGGGTCGAGCACTGCCGGCGCTTCTGCACCACCCTGGCGCTGCCATGCGACGTACTTCGCGTACAGGTCGACACCGGCAAGGGCGACGGCCTGGAAGCAGCCGCGCGCCACGCACGTTACGACGCACTCGCCACACATCTGGACGAAGGCGAATGGTTGCTGCTCGGCCATCACCGCGACGACCAGGTCGAGACCGTGCTGCTGAAACTGCTGCGTGGCGCCGGCCCGGATGGCCTGGGCGGCATGCGTGCCCTGCGCCCGTTCGGGCCCGGTCAGCTGTGGCGGCCGCTGCTGAGCTTGTCACGACAGCAACTGCGCAGTTATGTCGAAACATACGCGCTGGACTGCATCGACGACCCCTCCAACGCCGACACCCGGCTCGCGCGCAACCACCTGCGCCGCGAGATCCTGCCGCAACTTTTGCGGCATTGGCCGCAGGCGGCGGATTCGATCCTGCACAGTGCGGCACTCAGCCGTGCCGCCGCCAATACCCTACGGACGCAATGGCTGGCGACCTTCGACCAGCTGCACGATCCAGCCAGCGGCAGCCTGGATGCCGCTGGCTGGCTGGCGCAGGATGCGGCATTGCGCGACCCACTGCTCGACCACTGGCTGCATGGCCGCAACCTGCCCGCGCCGACCACCGCGCAGCGCCGACAGATCGAGCGCCAGTGTGGCGCGCGAGCTGGCCAACTGCCTTGCATCCGCTGGGCTGGCGCCGAGCTGCACATCTGGAAAGGCAAGCTGTGGGCGTTACCACCCGAGCCTGCCGTCGCCATCGACTGGCAGGCACCCTGGCACGGCGAGCCGTTGACCCTGATCGACGGTAGCGAGCTGTTGCTGGGCGACCCCGACGCCCGCCTCGCCGAGCCGCTGAGCGTGCGCCTGCGTCAGGGCGGCGAGCGCATCAAACCCGCCGGCGATGCGCATACGCGTGAGCTGCGCCACCTATTCCAGCAGGCTCAAGTGCCACCGTGGCAGCGCAACGTCTGCCCACTGCTGTATGCCGGCGACGAGCTGGTTGCAGTGGCGGGTCGCTGGATCAGTCACCATGGCGCCGCCATTTTCGAGCAGGCCGGCGCCATGCCACGCTGGCGGCCGGCACGCTGATCCAGGTCGCGCCAGGAACCCTCCGCGACCTTGCGCCGATTGATTCCGGGCTGCTGCTGCGTTAGCGTTGCCGGCCATGGCCAAGACCGCTTCCGCATCCAGTAAAAAACCACCCGTCGTCGACTTCGAACACTCCCTCGATGAGCTGGAGCAACTGGTCGCCCGAATGGAGGGTGGCGAGCTGAGCCTGGATGAATCGTTGACCTCGTTCGAGCGTGGCATCGGCCTGTACCGCCATTGCCAGCAGTCGCTGCAACAGGCCGAACTGCGCGTCCGCCTGTTGCTGGATCCCGATGCTCCCGACCACGCCGAACCGTTTGAACCCGAACTCTAAGCTTGGCGCTGCCCTGCAGGCGCTGATCGTCCGTGCCGAACAGGCACTAGAGCGCAGCCTGCCACCGGCCGACCAATCTCCCGCCGACCTGCACAGCGCGATGCGCTACGCCGTACTCGGTGGCGGCAAACGGCTGCGCCCACTGCTGGTATATGCCGCGGCGCACGCACTTGGCGCCGATGATGAACCGCTCGATGCCGCCGCCTGTGCGGTGGAGCTGATCCACGCCTACTCGCTGGTGCATGACGACCTGCCGGCGATGGACGATGATGCCCTGCGCCGCGGCCGGCCGACCTGCCATATCGTGTACGGCGAGGCGATGGCGATCCTTGCCGGCGACGCGTTGCAGGCGCTGGCGTTCGAGATCCTCGCCGACGATGCAAGGCACCAGCTTGATACGGCTACCGTCATGGCGATGTTGCACCTGCTCGGACGCGCCTGCGGCGCCGAAGGCATGGCCGGTGGCCAGGCACTCGACCTGGCTGCGGTCGGCCGCAAGCTGACGCTGGCCGAACTGGAGCTTATGCATGCGTGCAAGACCGGCGCGCTGATCCGCGCCTCGGTGCAACTGGGCGCGCTTGTTGCCGGTGCCGACGCCAGCGCGCTACTGGCGCTGGACAACTATGCCCATGCGGTCGGCTTGGCATTCCAGGTACGCGATGACATCCTGGACGTGGAAGGCGAGTCGGCGGTGATCGGCAAGACCGCCGGCAAGGACGCCGCTGCGGACAAGCCCACCTTCCCCTCGATCATCGGCCTCGACGCCTCGCGCGCCCGGCTGACTGAGTTGACCGAATCCGCACTTGACGCGATCGCACCATTCGGTGAGCGGGGCTCGCTGCTGGCCGAACTGGCGCGTTACGTCACCCATCGCGTGCATTGAAAAGGGCGGCTTGCGCCGCCCTCATTCAAACCCGAACTGCAAGCCGAATCAGGCCACGCTTTCCTTCGGGTCTGCACCGTACTGGTTGGCGGCTTGGTCGCCGGGGATCGCAAACAGCACGATGATCCAGATGGTCCCGATCACCGGGATCAATGCAATCAGCCACCACCAGCCGCTACGGCCGGTGTCATGCAGACGACGCACGCCCACCGCAATACCGGGCACCAGTACCGCCAGGCTATACAGCGTATAGAGCACCGGAAACCCGATGGCCCTGCCGATCAAATACACCACGATGGCAATGATCAGGTTGACCAGAAGGAACATCCAGTACTCGGTTCGCCGCGCACGCCCCTCGAAGTCCGCGTAATGGTTCTTGATGCACTTCAGATACCAGTCAAAGAAACCCATGAGTCTTTCCCCTTGCCTATGGATTGATTCCCGCTCCCGCGAACGGGATCCCCTTGCCTTCGTCTACACCCCTGAATTCATGCCACGGTCGCCGCATCGGCTGACCGGAGAAAACTTGCCGAGTCTATTGGAAACAGACCGCATTACGCCATCCGATGCCTACGCCAAATGGATGGCTTCTCTGCCCGGTTCTCCGGCCGCCCATGACCCTTCGGCAACTCGCTGGCCCGTGCAACAAAAAAGCAGCCCATCGGCTGCTTTTTTGTTGCACGGAAGGTCGAACTACTTGATCAGCCGCAACGTGAACGGATACCGGTAATGCACGCCCTCATTCGCCTTGATGGCTGCGATGATGGTCAATACCAGCCACGCGATCCCGATGATTATCCACAATGGAATGGCGATGAACAGGCCAATGCCGAAGGTCATGATCGACAACAGCAGCAGAACCAGGAACGCAATCGCCACCGTGATATTGAAGTTCAGCGCCTCCTTGCCCTGGTCATTGACGAACGGCATGGTGTCCTTCTTGACCAGCCAGATGATCAGCGGACCGATGAAACAGCCCCAGCCATGACCGAAAGGACCGGTGACAATGGCACCGATCAGCGCGGACAGATGCGCGAACATTGCCCACTGGCGCTCTCCGGCCGAAGGTGCCCCTACCAAGGGCGGCTCGCTGGGCGGCGTGGGCGGAACGACGGACTCGGGTGGAACGCTCATGCGTATCTCCTCAAGATCGACAGATCGCCGGCCCGGCGCCGGTTTCGTGGATGCTAGCAAGCCCTGACCGGCTTGCCGAGTGAACTTACGGCACGGTTGGCGCCTTCGGCGACCTACTCGCCAGCCACCGTCATCCGCTCCAGCAGGATCGAGCCGGTGAGGAGGTGCGAACGCGGATCGACATCCGTACCCACCGCCACGATTCCCGCGAACATCTCGCGCAGGTTCGCCGCGATGGTGATCCCTTCCACCGGATAGGCAATCTGGCCGTTCTCGACCCAGAAGCCGGCCGCGCCACGTGAATAGTCGCCGGTGAGCGTGGACACGCCCTGTCCCATCACTTCCGTCAGCAACAGGCCCGTACCCATGCGCTTCAGCAGGCCGGCGAAATCATCCTGCGAATGATCTGCACTGCCGGATTCGACGATCAGGTTGTGGATGCCGCCGGCGTTGCCGGTCGATTCCAGCCCCAGCTTGCGCGCCGAATAGCTACCCAGCACGTAACGCGCCAGCACACCGCCTTCGATCAGGGCGCTATCACGGGTCGCCACGCCCTCGGCGTCGAAGCTGCTGGAGCCCTGCCCGCGCATCAGCTGCGGCCGCTCCATGATGTTCAACCACGACGGCATGACCGATTTGCCGACGTGGTCGAGCAGGAAGCTGGCCTGGCGGTACAGCGCACCGCCGCTGACCGCGCCGAGCAGATGGCCGATCAAGCCACGTGCCAGCTCCGGCACGAACAGCACCGGGCACTGCCGCGTCGACAGGCCGCGCGCGCCCATCCGCGCCAGCGTACGTTCGGCTGCCTTGTCGCCGAGCGCCTTGGCACTCATGAAATCGCCCGCCGCGCGCACGCTGTCGTACCAGTAATCGCGCTGCATGCCGTCCTCGTCGCCGGCGATCAGCGCCAGTGACAGCGAATGCCGCGTACCACGCTCGCGCCCGACGAAGCCGTGCGAGTTCGCATACACCGACAGGCCCTGCCCGGCCTGCACGCCGGCACCATCGGAGTTGCTGATACCGGCATGCGCGCGGCCGGCATCCTCGATCTCGATGCCCAGCTCGATCGCACGCGTGGTGTCGATGTCCCATGGATGCCACAGGTCGAGATCGGGAAAGGATGTCGCCATGCGAGCAGCGTCGGCCAGACCCGCTGCCGGATCGGCCTCGGTATAGCGCGCGATCGCGCAGGCCTGGTCCAGCGTGGCCTGGATCGAATCCGGATGCAGGTCGGCGGTGCTGGCCGAACCCTTGCGTTGTCCGAAGTACACGGTGAGGCCGAAACCACGGTCACGCGTGTGCTCGACCGTCTCCACTTCGCCCATCCGCACGTTGACGCTCAGCCCGGTGTCGATGCTGGCGGCCACCTCGGCCTGGCTGGCACCGGCGGCGCGGGCGCGGCGGATCACGTCCTCGGCGAGCTCGGCCAGTCGGTCGAGTTCCTGAAGGCTGCGATCCTGGCTGATGACAACTTCGCTCACGTTGGGCTTTCCTGGGGGTTAGACGGGTAGAATAAGCGGTTCGCGACCGCTGGACCTCCGAAATGGGGCCGCGGCGACGAAATGCAAAGAGCTGCGGAGAACGCCATGCAACTGACCGCCGGCATCTATCGCCACTACAAGGGCCAGCGCTACCGTGTGCTGGGCACCGCCCATCACAGCGAAACCCTGGAGCCGCTGGTGGTCTATCAGGCGCTCTACGGCGATCACGGCCTGTGGGTACGCCCGGCAGCAATGTTCAGCGAAACCATCGAACTGGATGGCGAGCCGATCGCCCGTTTCGCGCTCGAACAGGCCGAAACGGCCAATGACGACGACCACACCTGATCCACGATCCATCTTCTGGAATTGAAACCGTGAGCCCGAGCCGCAGCCGCAATCAGTACGAACTCGATGATGAAGAGGATTACGGCCCCAGCCGTACCCAGCAGCGCCGCGACGCACTCGCCGTGCTGGTATTGGCGCAGCAACTGGTCGATCTGCAACCGAGCCGACTGGCCAAGCTCGCGCTGCCGGACGACGTGCGCCACGAGATCGATGTCACCCGCCGCACCCCTTCCCACGGCGCGAAGAAACGCCAACTCGCCTTCCTCGCCAAGGTCATGCGCCGCTACGGTGACGATGACTTCGCCGCCGTGCGCGCCGAACTCGGCGAGAACCGCGAGAAGCAGCGTCAGGAAAACGCCGCGATGCATCGCCTCGAAGCGATGCGCGATCGCTTGATCGCCGAGGACGAGGGCGCGTTGTCGGAATTGATCGCCGAGCATCCGCAGGTCGATCGGCAGCATCTGCGGTCATTGGTGCGGCAGGCGCGCATTGAGAAAGACGTTCCGAACAAGCCGCCGAGGGCGTATCGGGAGATTTTTCAGTTGTTGAAGGATCTGGCGAAGCCGGACGATTCGGCCGAGGGCTGAGTGATCTGCGGCACCTTGCGTGACGAGCGCATGTAGACCCTTCCAGGATCGTCATTCCGGCGAAGGCCGGAATGACGACTGGTGGGAGTCTGACGCGGCCTTCGCCGGAATGACTAGGGTGCGAGTTTGGTGCAAGTACCCGGACTTACGAGGCGGTGCCACCTACCGTCATCGAGTCGATCTTCAGCGTCGGCTGACCCACGCCAACGGGCACACTCTGGCCGTCCTTGCCGCAGACGCCCACGCCTTCGTCCAACGCGAGATCGTTGCCAATCATCGAGACGCGGTTGAGCACTTCCGGACCGCTACCGATCAACGTGGCGCCCTTGACCGGACGGGTGATCTTGCCGTCCTCGATCAGATACGCCTCGCTGGCGGAGAAGGTGAACTTGCCGTTGGTAATGTCGACCTGACCACCGCCGAAGTTGGGCGCGTATAGGCCCTTCTTCACCGAGCGGATGATCTCCTGCGGGTCATGCGAACCGGCCAGCATGTAGGTGTTAGTCATGCGCGGCATCGGCAAGCTGGTGAACGATTCGCGCCGGCCGTTGCCGGTGGGCGCCATGCCCATCAGGCGCGCGTTGAGCTTGTCCTGCATGTAGCCCTTGAGGATGCCGTCCTCGATCAGCGTGGTGCACTCGGTGGGCGTGCCCTCGTCGTCGATGCTGAGCGAGCCACGACGACACGGCAACGTGCCGTCATCGACGATGGTGACGCCCTTGGCAGCGACGCGCTGGCCGATGCGGCCGGAAAACGCGGAGCTGCCCTTGCGGTTGAAGTCGCCTTCCAGGCCGTGGCCAATCGCCTCATGCAGCAGCACGCCGGGCCAGCCCGGGCCGAGTACCACGGTCATGCTGCCGGCGGGTGCATCGACGGCGTCGAGGTTTACCAGTGCCTGGCGCACTGCCTCGTCGGCGAACGCCAGCGCGCGGCCATTCTCGATCAGCTTGCGATAACCGTAGCGACCGCCGCCGCCGGAATTGCCCTGCTCGCGCCGGCCATTCTGCTCGGCGATCACCTGCACGCTGAGCCGCACCAGCGGGCGCACGTCGGCGGCAAGCGTGCCGTCGGAGGCGGCGATCAGGATCGTGTCGATGGTGGCGGCCAAGCTCACGATCACCTGCTTCACGCGCGGGTCGCGCGAGCGCGCATATGCATCGACCTCACGCAGCAGCGCGATCTTGTCCGGGTTCGGCAGGCTCTCGACCGGGTCGATCGCCGGATACAGCTGGCGCGCGCCGTTCAGGGCCAGCGGCTTGCCGGCACCGTTGCCATCATGCGCGATCGCGCGCGCGGCTTTCGAGGCTTCCAGCAGCTGCGGCAGCACGATCTCGTCGGAATAGGCGAAGCCGGTCTTCTCGCCGCTGATCGCGCGCACGCCCACACCCTGCTCGATCGAATGGCTGCCATCCTTGACGATGCCCTCCTCCAGCAACCACGACTCGCTGCGTGAATGCTGGAAGTAGAGATCCGCGGCGTCGATCGACGGCCCCATCAGTTGGGTGAACACGCGGTCGAGGTCGCCGGTGGCGATGCCACCCGGGGTGAGCAACTTGCTCTGCGCTAGTGCGATCAGGGAATCCATGGAGTTTCGTTCGTCTACGGTCGATCTGGAACTATCCCATATGGGGCTACCGCCGGCTGCTTTAAAGCGTTGGCAAGGATGTGTGAGCTACCATGCATGGCAGCACAAGCCGGCGTCGAAGGGGAAGTCACAGCATGAGCGAACAATCCAGGCACGGGGCGGCCCGCGAGGCCATCGGTCGCGCGGTGAAGGCGCCGGTCGCGGAAACCCGCGCGTTGCTGCATGACGACGGCGAAATGAAGCCGGGGCTGGGCTGGATAAGCAGCACGATAGCGCTGTCACTGGGTTTCCTGTGCCTGCTGGCGGTACTGGCGTTCCACTTTCCGCAATACCTGACCACACCGGACCTGCGCCACAAGTATTCGGTCGACGTGCTGCGCCAAGTGTTGCTGGTTGGACTGCTGGTCGCCGGCGGCATCTCGCTGGGCAATCTCGTGCTCAACCGCCAGCGCAACCTCAATATCGTGGCGTTCCTGCTGGTGTTCGCGGCGGTCGCGCTGGGAGGCTCGCGCGTGCCGGTGGGCAACTTCCCCGATCACACACCGTATATCGGGCTGGACTGGTTCATCCTCGACCTGCTCGGTTCCACGCTGATCTTCGTGGTGATCGAGAAGCTGTTTCCGCTGTACAAGGGGCAAGCGATCTTCCGCAAGGAATGGCAGACCGACCTGAAGCATTTCGCGGTGAACCACTTCATCGTCGGCCTCGCGCTGTTGACGGTGAACTTCCTGCTGCACCACCTGTTCGGCTGGCTGGTCAGCAGCCACTTCCAGCAGACCGTGCGTGACATCCCGTTCCTGCCGCAGCTGCTCTTATGCGTGCTGGTCGCTGACATGGCGCAGTACTGGACGCACCGCGCGTATCACGAGGTGCCGTTCCTGTGGCGCTTCCATTCCGTGCATCACAGCGTGAAGACGATGGACTGGCTGGCCGGCTCGCGCCAGCACATGCTGGAGCTGATCTTCACCCGTGTCTGCGTGCTGGCGCCGCTGTACATCCTCGGTTTCAGCGAGGCGGCGATGAACGGTTACATCCTGATCGTCGGCTTCCAGGCGGTGTTCAACCACGCCAACGTGCATTTGCCCTGGGGACCGCTGCGCTACGTGCTGGTGACGCCGGATTTCCACCACTGGCACCATGCCTCCGATGACGAGGCAATCGACAAGAATTACGCCGCGCACTATGCGTTTCTCGATTACCTGTTCGGCACCGCCGTGAAATCGAAGAAAACCTTTCCGGAACGCTACGGCGTGGTCGGCGACTACATGCCGGATGGCTTCATCAAGCAGCAGATGTTTCCGTTCCGGCGGCGCCGTTCAACCACGGAATCCTGAGCCTAGCTCCCTCAGCGGCTGCCCGCGCTGCCGGCCGGCGCAGGGGCGGCCAGCGGCGGCGGCACACTTGAGGCGGGTACCGGCATGAGTGACGGCGCGGCCAGCGGTGGCTTGAGCTGGATATCGCGCTTCTCCACCAGGGTCATCACCGGTTTATCCCAGGTGCCGGTGATGTGGTAGCGCCGGATCGCCGCATGATTCAGGCCCTTGCCGAGCAACCCCTGCACGGCAAACCCGGCCGCCGCACCGATCGGACCACCCACTACCGCACCGACGATGGGCAGGCTGTTGCCGACATGTGGGGTCTCCAGCATCTGCTGGTCGTAGTCCTTTGCACGCAGGCCCGTGCGCCCGGTGATGCGTATGTTCGCCGCCGGACCATTGATCTCCATATTGCTGGTGGTGGCATCGCCATTGGCAAGCTTGAAATCACCGGTAATCGAATCGAACGCAAACCCCTTGCCGAACACGTCGCCGAAATCCAGGCTGAGCCGACGCGGCAATTCGCCCAGTGAGACGAGCCCAAGCAGGCGCCCCGCACCGGGCGATGCATCCGGGATGCGGCCGTCACTGACGTGGATGCTCAGGGTGCCGTCCATTGTCGCCAGCGACAGCGCCATGGGTGAGCCGGGCCAGCTTGCGTCGAGCTGGTTCTGCGTCTTGCCGCCTTGCACCAATCCGTCATAACCCAGGGCGGTCAGCATCGCACCAAGGTCCCCGGCCGAAAAACTGATCTTCATGTGCGTATGGCTGTCGATGGCGCTGCCGTTCCAGTCGCCGCTGGCATTGATCTGTACCTGGCTGGACAGCGCGCGCAGTTGCTCGATGTGCTGTCCATTGGCTGTTGGCCAGGTTTCCAGGCGTACCTCGCCAAGCTTCGCATCACCGATGCGCAGGTCACTCACCCACAGATGGAAGGGCGGCAGTGCAGCCGGATTGATACCGGTATTGGCGGGATTGCCCGTGGGTGCGGGCGCACTCGCGGCAACCGGAGCCACCGTGCCGGCCGGCGGGGGCGGGCTCTTCGGCCAGTACAACCGTTGCAGTCGCGCGGTGATGCCACGCTTGCTCAGGTCCTGCGTGGGTACGCTGAAATTGCCGGCGAGCGCGGCGCCGTCCACGTCCATACTCAGCATGTCGGCTTGTGGCGTAGCCTTGATCTTCATCGCCCCCACCGCTTGGCCGAACAACTGTGCCTGATCGGTAGTGACGTCGATGCTTTCCAGCCCCGGGCCGTTGCCACCGCTGCCGGCAGCGGCGCGTTGCACCCAGCCGGTGACATCCAGTTCGCTGGCATGGCCGCGAATGCGCAGGTCGCGCGCCGGCAACACATCCGGCATCTGGTTGCCGAACGCGAGGGTGGCTGCCAGCGGCTGTTTCGAATCCGCGCTGGCCAGGCGGAAATGCCCGCGCATCACCTGCCCCAGTGCCACCTGTAGATCGCTGCCGCTGACCGGCAGGCCCATCGTCATGTGCAGTGGCAGGCTTACCGATGCCGCCTTGTCCAGCGGTGCCGGCAGATTCAGGGTTGTCCCGCTCAGCGGCGAGTCGATGGTAAGGGTCTGCGCCAGCGCGTCCTGGCCGGCAACTTTCGCAATCGCGAAGCCGATGCTGAAATCGCTGCGCCCGCCGGCCAGTTGGCCCAGCCAGTCCAGCGACGGATAGTCCTGCACCAGTTCGGCTACCTTGTAGCTGCCTTGCAGTTGCGCCGAAAACACGGTGTTCGGAGCGCTATTGGCCCCGGCGATCGCCAGTTGCAGTTTGGACGGCTGGCCGCGAAAACCCGCATTCAATGCAGTGGCCTGCATCCCATGCAGGTCGAAGCTCAACGGCCCGTTGATCTTGTCCAGTTTGAGGTTCCACACCGGCGCGCTGAGGTCGGCATCCTGGAGTTGGGCAGTGCCGCTGAGCTGGGCGTCCTGGATCTTTTTCAGCGGCAGGCTCAGGTGGAAATCGAAGCTGCCGGTGCCCCCCAGATTCAGCTTGGCCAGCGTGTCGGCCTGATGGATGCCGATCGGGCTCTTGCTCACGAAGTTCATCAGGCTGGCACCGCTGCCGCTGCCTTGCACGTTGAGGTCGAGCAAGCCCTCGCCGAAATCGGGGATCAACGCGACGGCCTTGTCCGCCTTCACGCCGAGCGACTGACCACCGCTGGCTTCGATCAACATACCGCTGTTGACGAAGCTGGCCACCGCGTTGACGCCTTCCGCGTGCGGCCACGCATCACCGTAGTCGAGCGTGAGGTCACTGATCTGCGCATGCGCCTCGAAGCGGCCTTCGTTGTGATGGAACGGCCAGTCAGCCAGGTCGCCACGCACCAGCACCTGCGCCTGATCGATGTGGCCAGCCACCAAGGCCCGGTCCAGCCACGCGACGGTGCCCGGTGGCAACAAGCTTGGCCAGAACAGCTTGGCTGCCGGCACGTCGGCTTGATCCACTGAGGCATACAAATCCAGGAACGGAGCGCCGCCCTGCGCCGGCAGGATCGCCTCGCCACGAGCCTGGCCGCCGTAGCCCGCACCGACGAAATCGAGTGTGTCGGCACCGATATGCCAACCGTCGTCCTGTGACCAGAACGCCAATGTGCCCGTCAGTTTCGACAGCACGAATGGCTGGCGGAACAGGTGTGGAAACTGCAGCGTGGCGAGCTGATCGGGCAGTTCCAGCGACACCGCCTCGGCATCGCCACGCAACTCGCCATGCAGATCGCCCACGCCTGGCAGTTTGCCGACCGGGTCGATGCCCAGATCCTTGAAGGTCACATCTGCCGCGCTCAACCCGCTGGCTTGACTCCACTGCAACGCGACCGTGCTCAGGTCGCCGCGCGGATGTCCGCCGCCGAGCCACTGCGCCAGGCCCGGTGGCACGTCCGGCGCCAACGCCAGCCATGGCAGTAGCGGGGCCAGCTGCAGCTCACGCGCGGCGACGCCGACGCTGAGCTGTGGGCTGCCAGGTTGATGCAGGCTGAGCGCCAGCGCACTGCCGTCGTCGCCGGCCCAGCGCACATCGTAGCCATCCTTGGTCTGTCGCATTCCAGCCAGTCCATGCAGGCTCGGCACGCTGGCCGTGGCGCCGGCCGGCGAAGTCACTGCCAGCGCGTCCAGATCGAAGCGGATCAGGCTGTTGGTCAACTGGCCTTTGTGCCAATCCAGCCATGCGGACAATCGACCATGGCCTTGATCAGCCGTATAGCCGCCCATATCGATGCCGTCCAGCAACGGCTTGAGCTCGACATCGGCGGCGCCCAACCAGATCTGGCCGTTGCTGCCGTCGTCACGGAAGCGACCAGCTGTGCGCAAGGCGGTGTCCACGCCACCACGCTGCAACCGGCCGCCGAAGCGGATCTGACTGCCCTGCCGGCTCAGTCGCAATTGCGGGGCTAGCAAAATGTAGTGCTTGCCGCGGATGGCGTCGGTGATATCCAGCCGCAGGTCCTCCAGCCACAGATCCAGTGAAAGCCGACCCGGCGAGAACGGTTGCTTGTTGGTGCCACCGGCGACGCCGATGCCGTTGATGTGCCAGCCAGCGGCGTCCCGTGCCAGATCCAGTTGCAGGCCACGCACGTGCAGGTTAAGCAGGTGCCGCGTCGGCAGCAGCCAGCCGCCGAAATCCAGTTTCAGTTCGGACTCCGGAAGCTGCAGCACGGTCCCTTGCTCGCCAGGCGCTGTTCCCACCGTCACGTTGTGCATGATGAACAGCGGACCGGACGGTGCCCAGCGTCCTTCCATGGAAGTGAACGTGACTGGCCGCTGTATGCGCTGGCTGAGCTGAGCAGCCACCCACGCCGGATGCCTCGCCAGCAGCGGCAGCAGCAGTTGCGCCAACGCCATCAGCACGGCCAGCAGGATCACCGTGACGCCGGCAACCCAGCCCAATGCACGAGCGCAAAAATGCGGCCATCGCAGCCACCGATTGTTCACGCGCGGCGATCCAGACGGGATTTACAGCAAGACGACATCAAACTGTTCCTGCGAATAATGCTCTTCAGCCTGAAAGCGTATGCTTTTGGAGATGAACTCTTCCAGTTCGGCCACCGCGCCGGACTCTTCCTCCAGGATGCGGTTGACCACCAGCGGGTTCGCCATCACGAGCAGCTGCTGGGCATTGAACTGGCGCACCGCGCGGGTGATCTCGCGGAAGATCTCGTAGGTCACCGTTTCGGCAGTCTTCAGCACGCCGCGGCCGTTGCAGGCCGGACACGGCTCGCACAGCTGTCGCGCCAGACTTTCGGTGGTGCGCTTGCGGGTCATTTCGACCAGTCCCAGCGCCGACATCGGATAAACGGTGGTCTTGGCGTGGTCACGTGCCAGTCCCTTGCCCAACATGCGCAGCACCTGGCGCTTGTGCTCCTCATCGTTCATGTCGATGAAGTCGATGATGATGATGCCGCCCAGGTTGCGCAGCCGCAGCTGGCGCGCCGCCGCCTGCGCCGCCTCCAGATTGGTGCGGTAGACCGTCTCCTCGAGGTTGCGCGAGCCGAGGTAGGCGCCGGTATTGACGTCGATCGTGGTCATCGCCTCGGTCTGGTCGACGATCAGGTAGCCGCCGGATTTCAGCGGCACCTCCTTTTTCAGCGCGCGCTGCATCTCGTCCTCGACCCCGTACAGGTCGAAGATCGGCCGCTCGCCGTCGTAGTGCTCGATGCGGTCGTCCAGGCTCGGCATGAACTTGTGCACGAATTTGACCACCTTCTCGAACGTCGCGTGCGAATCGATCCGCACCTTCTCGATGTCGTCGTTGAGCATGTCGCGCAGGCTGCGCAGCGGCAGCGACAGTTCCTCGTAGACGCGTTCGCCCATCTTGGCCTTGGCGATGTTCTCCTGCACCACCCGCCAGACCTTGGTGAGATAGGCCACGTCGAACGCCAGCGACTCGGCACTCTGACCCTCGGCATTAGTGCGCACAATGTAGCCCAGCGGGTTGTCGCCGATCAGCGGAGTCAGCACGTCCTTCAGCCGCTGGCGCTCGATTTCGTCCTCGATGCGCGCGGAAATGCCCAGCGTGCGCGCGTACGGCAGCAGCACTAGGTAGCGCGAGGGAATCGACAGGTGTGCCGACAGCCGCGCACCCTTGGTGCTGATCGGATCCTTCACCACCTGCACCACGATCTCCTGGCCTTCGTGCACCAGTTCGCTGATCGAGGGAATGTGACCGTTGCCGTTACCGTTCGATTCCACGCCTTCGGCAGTGGCCGCTGGCACCGGGCGCACGATGTCCGAAGCGTGCAGGAACGCCGCCCGCTCCAGCCCGATCTCCACGAACACCGCCTGCATGCCGGGCATTACCCGCTGAACCCGGCCTTTATACACATTGCCGACATAGCCACGCTTGGAGGCCCGCTCGACGTGAACCTCCTGCAACATGCCGTTCTCGACCACCCCGACCCGTGTCTCGCGCGGGGTCACGTTGATCAGTATTTCTTCGCTCACCACATACTCCCCAGACAGGTGATCTTTATAGCGGCTGCGACCACGAACTGTCGATGAACCATCACGGTGAATCGGCATTTCCCGGCCCGATGCCGCAAAATAAACTGTCTGCACGCATGATGTTCTGCTGTCGGAAGCACCTCTGGTGATGATGACCAGGTTTGCCACCCTCACCTGCCGCACTATCGTGACCAGTCAAAAACTCGGGAGTTCAGAAATCATGACCACGCCAATACTGCTGGCCTGGAGCGGTGGCAAGGACTGCCTGCTGGCGCTGCAGCACCTGCTCGCCGATCCGCAATGGCAGGTCGTCGGCCTGCTCACCACGGTCAACCGCAACTACCAGCGCGTGGCGATGCACGGCGTGCAGCGCGAGGTGCTGCTGGCGCAGACGGCTGCGCTCGGCCTGCCGCTGGTCGAGGTCATGCTGGACTGGCCGGGCAGCAACGAAGCCTACGAGCAAGCTCATGCGCAGGCCTTGATCGAGGCGCGGATGCGCTGGCCGGGCATCCGTCACTGCGCATTCGGTGACCTGTTCCTGGAAGACGTACGCGACTACCGCGTGCGCCAGCTCGGCCGCGACAACTGGCGCGCGGTGTTTCCGCTGTGGGGTGAAGACACCGCTGCGCTATCGCGACGCTTCGTCAGCGAGGGCCATCGCGCCGTGCTGTGCTGCGTGGATACCCAGCAGCTCGACGCCAGCTATTGCGGCCGCGACTACGATGCCGCCTTGCTCGACACGCTGCCGGCCGGCGTCGATCCGTGCGGCGAACGCGGCGAATTCCACACCTTGAGCTACGCCGGCCCGCTGTTCCGTCAGCCGCTCAAGCTGCGCCGCGGCGAGTCGGTGCTGCGCGACGGACGTTTCCAGTTCACTGATTTCCTGCTCGATGAACATGCCGCGAAAAGCTGAAAGTCACATCCTGCCCGACGTGCTGCGGCCCGGATTGAAGCTGGTGTTCTGCGGTACTGCCGCCGGCAAGCGTTCGGCCGCCGAGCGCGCCTACTACGCGCATCCTGGCAATCTGTTCTGGCGCGCGTTGCACGAGGCCGGGCTCACTCCGCGTCAGCTGTCACCATCGGAATTTCCGCAACTGCCTGATTACGGCATCGGCCTTACCGATCTGGCGAAGCGTCACAGCGGCAACGATGACGAGCTGCCGCGCGATGCGTTCGATGTACCGGCACTGATCGCCAAGATCGAACGCCACGCGCCACGCCTGCTCGCGTTCACCAGCAAAAATGCAGCACGCGCAGTGCTGGGGCGTACCGTCCACTACGGCTTGCAGACTGAAGTCATCGGCACCACCCAGTTGTTCGTGTTGCCGTCACCCTCGGGACAGGCACGTGGCCATTGGATTCTTGCGCCATGGCTGATGTTGTCGGAGCGTGTCAGAAAACTTTGATCGTTGAACGTGAAGAGTGTGCGCAAGATGAGCTCGGCAAGTCGCTTGTTGCTGTCCTGCTCACCCTGCACAATCCAATGCAAGCATCACCGGCAATCAGATAGTCGGTCTGACCGGAGATCCACGTTTCTGCATCGTTATTCATGTCGTCCGGTGAGTTGAATTAATTTCTCCTCTGTCGTGGCATGGGATGTGTGCACAACAGGGGTACCACATGTTCAAGTACTACCTGCAGCTGGGCCTGCGCAGCCTGCGCCGCAACCCGGTGCTTACTGCGCTGATGGTCTTGGCGATCGGTTTTGGCGTGGCGTCATCGATGACGACATATACGGTATTTCGTGCCATGTCGGGCGACCCGATCCCATGGAAGTCGGACAAATTGTTCTTTCCCCAGATTGACGCGTGGGGACCCAATCCGCGGAACGGCACTGAACCTGCCGATGCCATGACGTATATCGATGCTGTTTCATTGACGCGCGATCATCGTGCGCATCTGCAGTCCGCGCTTTATCCGATTGCACCGACTGTCCATTCTGACGATCCGACGCAGAAGTCGCGAACGGCGCCTGGGCAAGCGGTAGATAGCGAGTTCTTTCCCATGCTCGATGTGCCATTTCTGTATGGTGGTGGCTGGACTGCGGCAGATGACGAACAGCATGCGAGGGTAGCGGTCATCAGCAAGAGCCTGAATCAAAGGCTATTCGAGGGAACGAACAGTGTGGGACAAAGTATTCAGCTGGATAGCCATAGTTATCGGGTGAGCGGTGTGCTGGACGACTGGCATCCGCAGCCAAAGTTCTATGACTTGGCCACTACCGATGCGTTTGGCACAGCCGATCAAGTGTTCCTCCCATTTACTACAGCGACCGATGCTCAACTCGCTACCAGAAGCGGTTTTCTTTGTATCAAACTTCCCGGCCCAGGATGGGCCGCCACGCTGAACTCAAGTTGCGTCTGGATCGGCTATATGGTCGAGCTGGATACGCCATCTCAGGTGAGTACCTATCGCACCTATTTGGAAGGCTATGCACGTGAGCAGCAGGCTTCTGGTCGCTTCGGCTGGGTACCCAATAATCGCCTGCGCGATTTTTCCGCGTGGCTGGATTTCGAGCATGTTGTTCCACCACAAACCAAGATTTCCTTTGTGGTTGCGCTTTGCCTTCTGCTGGTTTGCATGGTCAACACTGTGGGTTTGCTGCTGGCCAAGTTTCTGCGACGCTCGGGCGAAATCGGGGTACGCCGAGCACTGGGCGCCAGTCGCCTCGCCATTGCTGTCCAGTTCGGCGTGGAAGCGGGCACGATCGGCATGGCTGGAGGCGTGCTTGGGTTAATGCTGACCTGGCTTGGTGTGCAGGTGATGCACGGTTCCCTACCCAGGCAGTTCGCCGCCCTCGCCCACATCGATCTGTTGCTGCTATGGCAGACGCTGCTGCTGGCCGTTGTCGCTACCGTGCTGGCGGGCCTGTATCCGATCTGGCGCGCCATGTATGTGCGCCCGGCGCTGCGGCTCAAGGAAGATTGAGGAGCCACTCATGTCCATACACCCCATACTTTCCGCCTTGCGCCGGCAGAAGACGGGCACAACACTTATTGCTCTGCAGATCGCGCTGACCCTGGCGATCGTCTGCAACGCCTTGTTCATCATCAGAACGCAGTTCGAGCAGATGGGCCGCCCCACCGGGCTCGATGAGCGCAATCTGCTCATGGCCGCAACGACACAATCCGGTATCAACAGCAGCACGGACGCCGGCAAGGCAACACTCGACGCATCGATCAAGGCTGACCTGACCGCCCTGCGGCAGTTGCCAGATGTGATCGATGCCTACGAAACCCGTTCGATTCCATTGAGTGGCGGCCTTTGGGGGCTTGGAATAAGGATGATGCCTAGCGGTGCCTACGGCTCGCACACCACCTATTTCGACGCCGATGAGCACACCCTGGCAACGTTGGGCCTGCGACTAGTGGCGGGGCGCAATTTTCGCAGCGACGAGATTGGCGAGGATGATGACTTCGGTGTTCTGCAGCCGGCGGTCATCATCGTGTCCAAGCACCTGGCTGACAATCTGTTTCCGCGCGGTGACGCTCTGGGCAAGCCAGTCTATTTCACCAGCGCCACCAAACCCAGCACCATCGTCGGCATCGTCGAACGTATGCAAACAAGTTCAACCTACAGCGGGACCGATAACAGGACGTGGGACTCGACCTTGGTGCCCATGCGCTTGGTGACCCCTTCCCGCCACTACGTTGTGCGCACTAGATCAGGTCGGCTGGCCGCTGCCATGCAGAGCGTACCGGCAGCCCTGTATGCCCAGGATCCGCAGCGCGTAATTCCTGACGGCTCAGGGGGCGACGAAGCCGGTGTGCGCAGATTCGCGCAGATTCGTGCCGAGGCATACCAAGGTGATCGCACACTGGCGATGCTGATGGGCATCATCAGCATCATCCTGCTGGCGGTAACCGGCTGTGGTATCGCGGGACTTTCCAGCTTCTGGGTTGGCCAGCGCCGGCGACATATAGGTGTGCGCCGTGCGCTCGGCGCGACCCGGCACGACATCGTTCGTTACTTCCTTATCGAAAACGCGCTTATCAGCGTTGCCGGAGTCATCGTTGGAATACTTCTGACCTTCGAGTTCAACGGATGGTTGATGAGGCAGTTCGAGCTGACACGGCTTTCACCGGTCTATGTCCTGATCGGCGTGGTGATGCTATTGCTGCTAAGCCAGGGAGCCGCCCTCGCACCCGCACTGCGCGCTGCACGGATTGCACCGGTGGAGGCTATCCGCTCATCCTGACCCACCTCGGCGGGTGACCCATGAAGAGTGCAGTGCATCACATCGGGCAGGACCTCAATCAATCGGCGTCTGCCGATACTTGCTGACGTCACGCTCCAGTACCACCGGCGCCTTGTTCGCCCATGAGTCGCGGATATAGCTGACTACCGCAGCCACGTCGGCATCGTTCAGTTGCTGCGCGAACGGCGGCATTGAATACGGCCGTGGATTGGCCGCGGTCAGCGGTGCAAAGCCGCCCAGCAGGACCGCACGGGTTGCGTTGATGCCGCTCGGTTCGGTCACCGAGGAGTTGCCGTTGAGCGGTGGGTAGATCCCGGCGACGCCGTTGCCATCCTTGCCGTGACAATCCACGCAATGCTGTTGCGTGTAGATCTTCTCGCCCTGCTGCACGAGCGCCTTCGCATTGAATGGTGACGGTTCCTCCGGTGCCAGCGTCCGCGCTGGCAAAGAACCCAGATAAGTTGCCACGGCGTGCAGGTCGTCATTGGTCATGTGCTGGGTGCTGGTCGCCACCACGTCGGCCATCGGACCGAACGCCGTGCCTTTAGGCGACTGACCGGTTTTCAGCAGGTCGACGATGTCCTGTTCGTTCCAGCCCTGCAGGCCGCCGTTCTGGCGCGTGCTCAGATCCGGCGCATACCAGTTCTGCTGCGGGATCTGGCCGCCGGTCAGATGCATGTCCTGCGGCATACCGCCCAGCGAATCGCGCGCCGCATGGCACTCGTTGCAATGCCCGAGCCCCTGCACCAGATAAGCACCGCGATTCCACTGCGCCGACTGGTTCTGATCAGGCTTGTACACGCCTTCCTTGAAGTACAACGCGCGCCACGCCACTAGGCTGTTGCGCACGCTGTATGGAAATTCCAGCGTCGGCGTGGTGGGCGGCAGATGCACCGAGGGCAACGATTGCAGGTAGGCGAACATCGCCAGCGCATCGTCATGCGTCACCTTGGTATACGAGGTGTACGAGAACGCCGGATACAGCCATTCGCCATGCCGCCCTTTGCCACCGTGCAATGCTTGCCAGAAATCCTCGAAGCTCCAGTTGCCCAGACCGGTTTCACGATCCGGCGTGATGTTGGGTACCGGGATATTGCCGAACGGCGTGGCCAGTGAGCGGCCGCCGGCAAACGCGGCGCCACCCTGCGCGGTATGGCAGCCGGCGCAATCGCCGACCGCGGCCAGATATTCGCCGCGCGCGATCAAGGCCGGATCGTGCAGGGTTGCGGCAGTCACCTTGCTCATGGCTGGTGATGTCGGCTGATGAGCACCGCCAAAAAACAACCAGCCCAGCAGCAGCGCGACCAGCACCACGATCAACAGCAGCAGTCGAAGCAGCCATTTCATGTGCCGTCTCCCGTCGCGCCCAGGACGCCGCACGGCAACGGCGGCGTCACCGAGCCGGCGGCCTGTGCATGCGTGTCGGCCGGCAACTGGCGACTGGCCAGCGCTGCTGCCACCGCGGTGATATCCGATGCGCTCAGCCGGTTGGCCACCACCGCCATGCAATCCGGCGCCACCGTGCCGCGTGTGTGCGTGCGCCACGAGCCCAGTTGGGCGCTGAGGTAGTCATACGGCAGGCCGACCAGTCCCGGCGTCGACGGTTGCACGCCGATCAACTGACTGCCGTGACAGCTGGCGCAGGCGGGAATCTGGCGCGCCGGATCGCCCTTGCTGACCAGCTGTTCGCCGCGCTGCAAGGTCGCCGCGGACACCGGCGGCAGCGGCGAGCGGCCGTACGGCACTTGCTGCGCGGCGAAGTACTCGGCAATCTCCTGCATGTACGCCGGGCTCAGCTGGCGCACGGTGTATTCCATCGGCGCGTACTTGCGCAGGCCGTTCTGGAAATCCTGCATCTGCCGCGCCAGGTAGGCGGCCGGCTTGCCGGCCAGGCGCGGAAAATAACCGCTGCCCGGCGTGCCTTCGCCATGCACGCCATGGCAGGTGGTGCAGGCCATGATGCGTTGCTGCAAGGTATCGGGAATCGATGGCGCGTCGGCCGCGCGACTGGCGGTGCTGAACAGGATGGCGACGACAAGAAGGACCGCCGCACCGAACGGCTTGGCATGATGCAGGCGGGTGTTCGTGTTCATCCTTCGATTATAGGCGCGCGCAACGCGATGACCGGACGCGCATGGCGCTAAGCTGGCGCTTCGCGACAACATGCCGCATTCGTCGAACCCGGAGGTCATCGTGAGCCGCTCCGCCTTCTGTCTTGCTGCACTCGCTACTGCACTAATTACCGTCCCGGCCATCGCCGCTGATTCAACATCGCCTGCTACCGCTTACGCATCGATCGCACAACTGCAGCAACGCATGGACACCGGCACGCTCGACAGCCGGCAACTGACGAAACAGTTCCTCGGTCGCATCCAGCACATCGACCAATCGGGACCCACGTTGCACGCGGTACTCGAGACGAACCCGGATGCGCTGAAACTTGCTGGCGCACTCGATGCGAAACGCACAAAAGCACACGGCCCGCTGTACGGCATCCCGGTTCTGCTGAAGGACAACATCGACACCGGCGATCGCATGCTCACTACCGCCGGCTCACTCGCGCTCAGGGATGCTCCGGCAACACACGACTCCGCAGTGGCGGAACGCCTGCGCCAGGCCGGTGTGCTGATCCTCGGCAAGACCAACCTCAGCGAATGGGCAGACATGCGCTCCGATCACGCCAGCAGCGGCTGGAGCGGAGTCGGCGGCCAGACGCGAAACCCATATGCACTCGATCGCAATCCCTGCGGCTCGAGCTCAGGCTCCGCCGCAGCGGTGGCGGCCGGGCTCGTCACCGTGGCGATCGGCACTGAAACCGACGGTTCGATCATCTGTCCTGCCTCGATGAACGGCATCGTCGGAATCAAGCCCACGCTGGGGCTGGTCAGCCGCAGCGGCATCGTGCCGATCAGCCACAACCAGGACACTGCCGGCCCGCTGGCGCGCAACGTGGCTGATGCCGCCGCGCTGCTGAGCGTGATCGCCGGCAGCGATTCGCGCGACCCCGCCACTGCCGAGGCGGACAAGCACGCCACTGACTACACCCGCTCCCTCGATCCGAATGGCCTGAAGGGCAAGCGCATCGGCGTGGTGCGTCAGCTGGCCGGCGACGAGCCGAACGCGGATCGCGTGCTTGAGCAGGCGATCGCGATCATGAAGGCGCAAGGCGCGATCATCGTCGATCCGGTCACGTTGCCGCATCTGAGCGAATTGAATGCGCCAGAGAACACGGTGCTGCAATACGACCTCAAATACGATCTAAACGCCTACCTGGCCACGCGGACCGGACTGAAGGTGCATACGCTGGCCGACCTGATCGCGTTCAATCAACGCGAGGCAGCGCGCGAAATGCCATGGTTCGGCCAGCAACTGTTCGAGCAGGCTCAGGCCAAGGGTCCACTCACTGACAAAGCCTATCTCGATGCGCAGACCAAGGCGAAGCAGCTGGCCGGCCCGGAGGGCATCGACGCCGCGCTGGCGAAGGATCATCTCGACGCCCTGTTTGCACCATCATGGGGACCGGCCTTCGTCACCGACCTGGTGCTTGGCGACCATATCGTCAGCGGTGACCCAAACATCGGCGGCGCCTCGCAACCCGCCGCGGTCGCCGGCTATCCGTCAATCACCATGCCCGCCGGCTGGGCACATGGCCTTCCAGTCGGGATCGTATTGTTCGGCGCGAAGTGGAGCGAGCCTACGCTGATCTCGATCGCCTACGGTTTCGAGCAGCACAGCCATGCCTGGCAGCCACCGAAGTTCCTCGATACGGTGGACGGCACGCCCGTTGCAGCCACGCGCTGAGCCATCCAATGAAAAGGCGGCCGATGGCCGCCTTTTCATTCAAGTGATGTAACGCAGGCTCAGCCCTGCCCGCTCACCGACTTGCGCACGATCAGCATCGCCAACTCCAGTGACTGCTCGTAGTTCAGGCGTGGATCGACCATCGACTTGTAAGCACGGTCGAGATCGGTTTCGGACAGGTCACGCGCGCCGCCCATGCACTCGGTGACGTCTTCACCGGTCAGCTCCAGGTGCACGCCCCCCAATCGCGTACCGGCGGCGGCGTGAATGTCGAACGCCTGGTCCAGCTCGCCACGGATGTTGTCGAAGCGGCGGGTCTTGTAGCCGTTCGAAGTGCTCTCGGTGTTGCCGTGCATCGGATCGGCCACCCACAGCACCCGGCGACCCTCGCGCTTCACCGCCTCGAGTAGCGGCAGTAGCGCTGTCGCGATATTGGCGTTGCCCATGCGATGGATCAGGGTGAGTCGACCCGGCTCGTCGTGCGGGTTCAACGCATCGATCAACGGCAACAACTGCTCGGGCTTCACGCTGGGACCAACCTTCACCGCGATCGGGTTACTGATGCCGCGGAAATATTCCACATGCGCGCCATCCAGTGCCGCGGTGCGCATGCCGATCCACGGGAAGTGCGTGGACAGATTGAAGAAACCACGGTGGCGCGGCACCTGTCGCGTCAGTGCCTGCTCGTAATGCAGCAGCAAGGCCTCGTGCGAAGTGAAGAAATCCACGCGCGAGAAGCCCGCGATCGGACCGGCCAGCGTCTCCATGAAGCGCAGCGAATCGCCGATGCCGGCAACCATCTTGCGGTACTCGGCGGCTAGCGGCGAATGCTCGACCCAGGCCAGATCCCAGTATTCCGGGTGATGCAGATCGGCGAAGCCGCCATCGATCAGTGCACGCACGAAATTCATGGTAAGCGCCGAATGCGCATGCGCCTGGATCAGCCGTTGCGGATCGGGACGACGGGCCTCCACCGTGAAGTCGGGGCCGTTGATCACGTCACCGCGAAAACTGGGCAGGGTCTGTCCATCGCGGGTTTCGCTGTCGGTCGAGCGCGGCTTCGCATACTGACCGGCGAACCGGCCCACACGTAGTACCGGCTTCTTCAGGCCGTGCACCAGCACCAGGCTCATCTGCAACAGCACTTTCAGTCGGTTGGAAATGATCGGACTGGTGCAGTCGGCAAAGCTTTCCGCACAATCACCACCCTGCAGCAGAAAGCGCTTTCCTTCCTGCGCCTCGGCCAGCGACTGCTTCAGCGCCAGTACTTCCCATGAGGTCACCAGCGGAGGCAGTTGGGCCAGATGCGCGGTGGCCGCAGTCAGTTCGGATGCGTCGTCATAATGCGGCTGCTGCAGCGCCGTGCGCTGCTGCCACGAGTCAGGGGCCCAATCGCCGGGCGTGGTTTGCGTGTGGGTCACATCGGTATTCATCAGTGCAGCCTTGGTACTTGCGGAAACATTCACATCAATGGGCCCGGCGTCGCGTGGCACTGATTGCCAGTACACCCAGCAAAACAAACCAGAGCAGGGTCCAGGCCGGCATCGGCAGGCCCAGGATCGGTTCGACCTTGGCGCATTCGCCGGAACCGGTGAACACCAGCTGCAACACCTTCGCGAATGGAAACGCACTGAACATGTAATCCAGCGGTGGACCGCAGGACGGAACCTGGTCAGCCGGCAGCGACTGGATCCACAGGTGCCGAGCTGCCACCGCGATACCGAAGATCGTCCCGAGCAGCACACCACCGGTATAAACCCAGCGCATGCTGCCACGCGGCGCATGCAACCCACCCAGCAGGAAGAACAGCGCCATCACGAGGAAAGCCACGCGCTGGAAGATGCACAGCGGGCACGGAATCAGGTTCCAGTGGTATTCGGAAAACAGCGCAAAGCCAAGCAGGCCTGCACAGATCAGGAAACCAGCGAGGAAGCTGACGCGATACGACCAACGGAAGGGATTCATGGCATTTTGTTGCGTTGCGGGACAACGACATTACCTGTTCGTCAACGCGCTGTCAGCAAGGCAACGGCATTCCGTCGAAAATTTGCGCCCTGCCCGTGCTCAGAAAGCAAAAACCCGGCAGGTTGCCCGGCCGGGTTTTGGTGTATGGACGTCTGAACGCCTGTTCGATCGGGCATGCGCGGCCGACTTATCCGGCCCGCTTATTCAGCGTCGACAGCCTCGACCTGCGGGCGACCGACCAGCTCGACATACGCCATCGGCGCATTGTCGCCGGGGCGGAAGCCGCACTTGAGGATGCGCAGGTAGCCGCCCGGACGCTCGCTGTAACGCGGGCCCAGTTCGACGAACAACTTGCCGACCGCTTCCTTGTCACGCAGGCGCGAGAAGGCAAGGCGGCGATTGGCAACGCCGTCGGTCTTGGCGAGCGTGATCAGCGGCTCGGCCACACGACGAAGTTCCTTCGCCTTGGGCAGGGTGGTACGGATCAGCTCATGCTTGATCAGCGAGGACGCCATGTTCTTGAACATGGCTTCGCGGTGCGAGCTGGTGCGGTTGAGTTTGCGTCCGGATTTTTGGTGGCGCATGGCAAAAGTCTCTATGTCTGTTGTTATGAAAAGTCGGCACCTGTGTCCGGCTTCCCGCGGTTACCCGCTATGAGGAGCCTCTAAGAACAGGCTCTTATTAGAAGTGCGGCCACGGATGGCCGCCTTTGGCGGTTGGCAAAGCGGGTAAACGCATACTCGCCAAACCGAAATGACTCAGCGATCAAGGAGGATCGCAAAAGCAGTCGCGGTCACGGATGGCCGCTTCTGGTGCACAATCATGGCGCTACGCACACCCTGACCAACATCTTTGCTACACAGCGATCAAGGACGATCGCACGAACATTCGTTCGCAAAAAACTATCAGCCCAGCTGCATGCCGTGCGAGAGACCCGGCGGCGGCCAGTTCTCGAGTTTCATGCCGAGTGCGAGACCACGCCCGCCCAACACATCCTTGATTTCAGTCAGCGACTTCTTGCCCAGGTTCGGCGTCTTCAGCAGCTCGACTTCGGTCTTCTGTACCAGATCGCCGATGTAGTAGATGCTCTCGGCCTTCAGGCAGTTAGCCGAACGCACGGTGAGCTCCAGATCGTCGATCGGACGCAGCAACAGCGGATCGAAACCACTCTTCTCCGCCTTGTCGATGGCGCTCTCGCGACGCGAGAAGTCACCGAACACCGACAGCTGGTCGTTGATGATTTCGGCGGCCTTGCGAACCGCGTCCTCAGCGCCGATCGTTCCATTGGTCTCGATATCGAGAACCAACTTATCGAGATTCGTGCGCTGCTCGACACGAGCGGCGTCCACTTCGTAAGCCACACGCAGGACCGGCGCGAACGACGCGTCCAGCTGCAGGCGGCCGATCGGACGAGCTTCATCATCCGGATGCTGGCGCGTGCTGGCCGGCTGGTAGCCGACGCCGCGACGCACCTTCAGACGCATGTTGAGCGCGACATCCTTGGTCAGGTGGCAGATCACGTGATCGGGGTTGATGATCTCAACCGAATGATCAACGACGATGTCGCCGGCGGTGACCACGCCCTTGCCCTTCTTGGACAGGGTAAGCGTCACTTCATCGCCGGTATGCTGAAGAATAGCCACATCCTTGAGGTTGAGCAGGACTTCAATCACGTCCTCCTGCAGGCCTTCCAGGGTGGTGTACTCATGCAGCACGCCATCGATTTCAACCTCGACGATGGCACTGCCAGGGATCGAGGAGAGCAGTACGCGACGCAGCGCGTTGCCCAGGGTGTGACCGAAGCCACGCTCGAGCGGCTCGACCACCACCTTGGCGCGGTTGGCTCCGAGCTGTTCGACGCTGAGGCCTCGGGGCCGCAGCACACTAGTTGACGAAACTGCCATGCAGAACTCCGGTAATTACTTCGAGTAAAGCTCGACGATCAATGCTTCATTGATGTCGGACGGCAAATCACCGCGATCCGGCACTGACTTGAACGTGCCTTCAAATTTCTTGGCGTCGACTTCGACCCAGATCGGACGCAGGTCCATGGTGTCGAAAATCGTCGACGCTTCCTGAACGCGCAGTTGGGTGCGTGCCTTCTCGGTCAATGCGATCGCATCGCCCGGACGGACCTGGTAGGAAGGAATGTTCACCTTCTTGCCGTTCACCAGGATCGCCTTGTGGGCAACCAGCTGGCGGGCCTGGGCGCGGGTCACCGCAAAGCCCATGCGATAGACGACATTGTCCAGACGGCTTTCGAGCAGACGCAACAGGTTCTCACCGGTGTTGCCCTTGAGGGTCGACGCCTTGGTGTAGTAGTTGCTGAACTGACGCTCGAGCACACCATAGATGCGCTTGACCTTCTGCTTCTCACGCAGCTGGACGGCATAGTCGGACATGCGCATGCGCTTGTTCGCGCCATGCTGGCCGGGCTTGTTTTCCAGCTTGCACTTGGAATCCAGCGCACGCGCCGGGCTCTTCAGGCTGAGATCTGCACCCTCACGACGGGCGAGTTTGCAGGTAGCTCCACGATAACGGGCCATGGGTATGCTCCTTAGACTCGACGCTTCTTGGGGGGACGGCAGCCGTTATGCGGAATCGGCGTGACGTCAATGATGTTGAGCACCTTGTAGCCCAACGCGTTCAGTGAACGCACCGCCGACTCGCGGCCCGGGCCTGGGCCCTTGATGCGCACTTCCACGGTCTTCACGCCGTAGTCGCCTGCAGCACGGCCAGCCTTTTCGGCGGCAACCTGGGCAGCGAACGGGGTCGACTTGCGCGAGCCACGGAAACCGGCACCGCCGGCAGTAGCCCACGACAAGGCATTGCCCTGGCGATCGGTGATGGTGACGATGGTGTTGTTGAAGGAGGCCTGCACGTGGGCCACGGCATCCGTGACAACGCGCTTGATCTTCTTCTTGGTTTTGACCGGCTTAGCCATATTCGGAATCCGTTACTTCTTGATCGCGCGACGGGGACCCTTGCGGGTACGTGCGTTGGTACGCGTGCGCTGGCCGCGCACCGGCAGGCCGCGACGATGGCGCAGGCCACGGTAGCAACCCAGATCCATCAGACGCTTGATGGCCATACCCACCTCGCGGCGCAGATCGCCTTCGACAATGTACTTGCCGATCTCGTGGCGGATTTTCTCCACCTCGCCTTCACTGAGGGACTTGATCTGGGTGGTGGGAACCACGCCAGCATCCACGCAGACTTTCTTGGCCCGGCTGCGGCCGATACCGTAAATGCTCTGCAGACCAACCCAGACATGCTTCTGGACCGGCAAATTGACACCCGCGATGCGCGCCATGATGTACTTTCTCCGATGCGTTTCGTGCGCGGTAAACGCGCAATTCTAACCTGAATTACCCTGACTGGAAAGCCCTGCGACACCGCGGTGTCGCCACTTCCCGACTTTGACCTACCCGTTGGCAGCCTCAGCTGCGACGCAGATTGGCCTTCTTGAGCAGACTCTCGTACTGGTGACTGACCAGATGCGCCTGCACCTGAGCCGTGAAATCCATCACCACCACCACCACGATCAGCAGCGACGTGCCACCGAAATAGAACGGCACATGCCAGGCCTGCTGCATGAACGATGGCACCAAACACACCAGTACCAGATACAACGCGCCAACACCGGTAAGGCGAGTCATCACCGCATCGATGTAGCTGGCCGTGGCCTTGCCCGGACGAATGCCTGGAATCAGCGCACCCGACCGCTTGAGGTTGTCGGCCGTCTCATCGGCGTTGAATACAATCGCCGTGTAGAAGAACGCAAACCCGATAACCAGTACCGAAAACACAATCGAGTACAACGGATTGCCTGGACTCAGCGACTGCGTCAGATCCTGCAACCAGCGTGACTGCTGACCCGTGCTGAACCAGCTGATCGCCGTCGCCGGGAACATCAGCAGGCTCGAGGCAAAGATCGGCGGAATCACACCCGCCATGTTGATCTTCAGCGGCAAGCTCGAACTCTGGTTCATGTAGGCCTTCTGCCCACCCGAACGCCGAGCGTAGTTCACCGTGATCCGTCGCTGCGCACGCTCCATGAACA
>Ga0302314_10001715_pt1 | contig 40999 bp, 27 predicted proteins | sample III_Palsa_N2_3_FD_200533 | JGI IMG/M metagenome (GOLD analysis project Ga0302314, IMG submission 200533) | Peat permafrost microbial communities from Stordalen Mire near Abisko, Sweden - III_Palsa_N2_3 | ecosystem: Environmental > Terrestrial > Soil > Palsa > Peat permafrost | place: Sweden... | reverse complement strand
CGTACCGACAAGGATCAATTGATCCGCAAGTTGTTGGGGGCGGAAACCAGCGACGGGCGGCCGGTGGCCATCGAGACCGATGCGTTTCAATGCCTCTTGGACTACGACTGGCCCGGCAATATTCGAGAGTTGCGCAACGTCATCCGCACCGCATTGGCCATTTGCGACGGGGGCGTGGTGCGCCTACGCGATTTGCCGAGCGAGGTGCGTCACGGCGCCGCGGATGCGATCGCGGCGGCCCAAGCTCCGACGGATGAGGCCGGCGAGGGCGACATGCCGGAGCATTTGAAGAGCTCGCTGTCCCCCATTGAAGCCGCCGAGCGGCAGGCTTTGGTGAAGGCCATCAAGACCACGGACGGCAACATGGCTCGGGCGGCGACGCTGCTCCAGGTGAGCCGCAGTACGCTGTATCGACGCTGTCGACGTTTGGGAATCCCTCACAGAGGTTTGTAACGTGAGGGGGATGGCATGCAACCTGCTTACGTTCTGCAGGTATGGGGCAGGTCCACGACCAGAATCGTCATGGAGGGGGAGGCCGCGTCAGATTGGCGCCGGGCGTCGTGCTTACCTGCGAGGCCGAACCGGAGACCGCGACACTGGTGCTCATGGACGGCAAGGTGCGTCTAAATGAGCATGCTTTAGCGATCTTGTCGCTGTGCGACGGATCGCGAAGCCGGGACCGAGTGGTCATCGACGCCATGGTCCAGACGGCGGGGAGCATGCGAGCGGCCGACGTGGTTGAATTCTTGGAGGCGGCCCAGGCCCGCGGCTGGGTGGTCGACACCAAGTGACAGTGTACTCAGGTTAGCTTCTGGTGCGGCGCACCATTCCTGATACGCTGGGGAATCGGGAGTTGCCCCACAGACTGGCGTGCATTGCGCGGCCTAATCTTGCTGAATGGCTGACGCTGGATTGAATTTTCAGCTGCTTTTCGAGGAATCGCCGGACGTACTCCTGGTACTGCTGCCGGATTCGCCGCGTTTTACCGCCGTAGCGGCCACCCAGGCGCGATTGACGTCCACCCGTATGACAAAAGAACAAACCCTCGGGCGGGGTTTGTTCGAAATATTTCCTGACAACCCGGACGATTCGTCGGCCACCGGCACCACAAATCTACGGGCATCCTTGGAGCGAGTCCTCGCCACCAAGGCGCCAGACACCATGGCCGTTCAAAAATACGATATTCAAATGCCCGATGGGCTATTCGAGGTCAAATACTGGAGCCCTCGGAACATTCCTGTGCTGTCGCCCGAGGGCGAGGTGCTGTACATCTTGCATCGTGCCGTGGACGTCACCGATTTGGCGCGCGCCAGTGAAGAAGGCCAGGAGCTACAGGGCCGGACCGCGGAAATGGAGCGCGAGGTGGTGCGCCGCAGTCTCGAGCTGGACGCCGCCAACCGTCGCTTGCGCGAGGCCAACGACAAGTTGAGCCAGTTGGATGCCGCCAAGATGGCCTTCTTCAGCAACATCAGCCATGAGTTTCGCACGCCACTGACCCTCATGTTGGGGCCGCTCCAGGATAGTCTGACCGACACGACGCAGCCCCTCAGCAGTGCGCACCGCTGGCGATTGCAAGTGGCGAACGACAATGCCAACCGACTGCTCAAGTTGGTCACCGCGCTCTTGGATTTTTCGCGGCTGGAAGCCGGGCGCATGCGCGGCAGCTTTGCGCAGGTCGATCTGGCCGCCGTCACCCGGAACCTCGTGGGCATGTTTCGTACCGCCTTCGACCGGGCGGGCTTGAGCCTCACCCTCGAATGTCCGAATCTCACCGAGCCCGTGTGGGTGGATCTCGACATGTGGGAGAAGATCGTCCCCAATTTGCTGTCCAACGCGTTCAAATTCACCCTCTCGGGCGGCGTGCGCGTGCGTCTTCTGGATACGCCGCGCAGCGCCGTCCTGGAGGTCATCGACACGGGCACGGGCATCTCGGAAAGCGAGTTGCCGCGGGTGTTCGAGCGTTTTCACCGGGTCGCGGGCTCGGTAGGCCGCACCCACGAGGGAACCGGCATAGGCCTTGCGATGGTGCGGGAATTGGTCGCCATTCACGGCGGGACCGTCGAGGTCCAAAGCGAGGTGGGCAAGGGCAGTACCTTTAGGGTCGAAATTCCCAAAGGCAGCGACCATTTGCCTGCAGATGCGCGGCTCCAGGAGCCGCATGCGCCGGCCGCCGGGCAGACTGCCCGCATCCTCCTCGTGGATGCTGCCCAATGGGTTGGTCGGGTCGAGCGGCAGGCACCCATAGCGGGTTCCATCGCCGACCAGTCGGGCATCAAGCCCTTGGTTTTGGTGGTCGACGACAATGCCGATCTGCGCGATTACATGAGCGGTCTGCTGGCCCCGAATTATCGCGTGATGACCGCCAATGACGGGCGAGCGGCGCTCGAGGCGATAGCCACGCAGCTGCCGGACATTATTTTGAGCGACGTCATGATGCCGCGTATGACGGGTATGGAGTTGGTGCGGGCCCTGCGCACGGATGCGGCCACGGCCGACGTGCCGATTGTGTTGCTGTCGGCCCGCGCCGGCCAGGAGTCGACGGTCGAGGGGTTGGACGCTGGCTGCGATGACTATCTCATCAAGCCGTTCACGGCGCAGGAACTGCTGGCGCGGGTGCGTGCCCATGTGCGCCTCGCCCAGGCGCGCCGCAAGTTCACCGCCGAACTCGAATCGGCGAATCGCGAGCTCGATGCCTTCAACTACTCGGTGGCGCATGATCTGCGCGGTCCGCTGCGCTCGGTGGAGGGCTTCAGCGAAATGCTCCTCAAGGAGAACGCGGATGAATTGAATGACGAAGGGCGCCGCCGGCTGGAGGTGGTGTGCTCGTCGGTGCGGCGCATGTCGCAGCTCATCGAGGACTTGCTGCGTCTCGCGCAGATGGGACGGCGCGAGATCCGCCGCATTCCCTTCGAACTGTCCTGTGTGGTGCGCACGGTGGCGCTGCAGATGCAGCAGGGCAAGTCGGCCAGCGCGCGGCAGCTGACCATCGAGGAAGGCGTCAACGTCAACGCCGATCCGCACCTCATGCAGATCGTCCTGGAAAATCTGCTGGGCAACGCGTGGAAGTTCACGGGTAAGCGTGATGATGGCAGGATCGAATTCGGCTGCACCCGCGTCGACAGTGAGATGTGCTACTTCATTCGCGACAATGGCGCCGGCTTCGATATGAAGTACGCGGAAAGGCTGTTCAACCCCTTCCAGCGCTTGCACACGGAGGGCGAGTTTCAAGGCACCGGCGTCGGCCTGGCCACCGTCAAGCGCATCGTGAGTCGCCATGGCGGCCGGGTGTGGGCCGAGGCCGAGGTGGACAAGGGAGCCACGTTTTATTTCACCCTGGGTGAGCTGGGAAACGTCCTGTCCTAGGGTCGGTCGCGGTTCGCGGGTAGGGGGCGTATAATTCCGTCGTCCCCTCGCTAAACACCATGAACGCCCTTCATTCGTTCCATCCTGCCGTTGCCGCGTGGTTCACGCGGACCTTCGATGCGCCCACCCCGGCGCAGGAGCTGGCGTGGCCAGCCATTCAGCAGGGAAGGGATGTGTTGGTGGCGGCGCCCACCGGCTCCGGCAAGACGTTGGCGGCCTTTCTCGCGGCCATTGATCACCTGGTCAAGGAGGGTAGTGCCGGCCCCCTGCCCGACGAGACGCGGGTGCTGTATGTGTCACCCTTGAAGGCGCTGTCGAACGACATTCACCGCAACCTCGAAGCGCCGCTCAAGGGCATTCGCGAGGCACTGGCCGCGCTCGATTTGCCCGATGTGGAAATTCGCACGGCAGTCCGTACCGGCGACACCTCGCAGGCCGAGAGAGTTCGCATGCGAAAGCAGGCGCCGCACATCCTCGTCACCACGCCTGAGTCTTTATACGTGCTGTTGGGCTCAGAGTCCGGCAGAACCATGCTGTCGACCTGCCGCACGGTCATCGTGGATGAAATTCATGCCGTGGCCGGCAACAAGCGCGGCGCCCACTTGGCGCTATCGTTGGAGCGGCTCAGAGCGCTGACGACCCAGCCCTTCGTGCGTGTGGGTCTGTCGGCGACTCAGACTCCCATCGAGGAAGTGGCCAAGTTCTTGAGCGGCGGGAATGCCGGCGCGCGCGAGTGCACCATTGTCGACAGCGGCCACGAGCGCAATCGCGACCTGGCGCTGGAACTGCCGCCGACGCCGCTGGAGCCCGTGATGTCGGGCGAAGCGTGGACGCTGGTGTACGATCGGCTGGCCGAGCTGGCACGAGAGCATCGCACCACGTTGGTGTTCGTCAACACGCGGCGGCACGCCGAGCGAGTGGCACGCCACTTGTCCGAGCGCATCGGCGAGGAATTCGTGGCCGCGCATCATGGCAGCCTTGCCAAGGAGCGGCGCTTCAAGGCCGAGCAGCAATTAAAGCGCGGCGAGTTGAAGGCGCTGGTGGCCACGGCGTCGCTGGAACTGGGCTTGGACATCGGCGATGTCGATCTGGTCTGCCAGATAGGTTCGACCCGGTCCATTAACACCTTCCTGCAGCGCGTGGGACGCGCCGGCCATGCGGTGGGGGGCACCTCGAAGGGGCGATTGTTTCCCTTGTCGCGCGACGAACTGGTGGAGTGCACGGCGCTGCTGCATGCGGTGAAGCGCGGCCAGTTGGACCGGCTGGAAATACCCACCAATGCGCTGGACGTGCTGGCCCAGCAGCTGACGGCCGAAGTCGCCGCCCGCGAGTGGCCGGTGGAGGAACTCTTCGCCTTGGTGCGCGGCGCCTATCCTTTCCGCGATTTATCGCGCGCGGATTTCGATGAATGCATCGGCATGTTGGCGAAGGGCTTCAATAGCCGTCGCGGGCGCCACGGCGCGCTCCTTCATTACGATGCCATCAATGGGATGGTGCGCCCACGCAAGGGCGCTCGCTTGACCTCGCTCACGTCGGGCGGCGCCATTCCGGACAACGCTGATTACAAAGTGGTGCTGGAACCCGACGGCTTTGCCGTAGGCACCGTGAACGAGGATTTTGCGGTCGAGAGTCTGCAGGGCGATATTTTTCAATTGGGCAATACCTCGTATCGCATCCTGCGCGTGGAACGCGGCACCGTGCGGGTGGAGGATGCGCATGGGCAGCCGCCGAGCATTCCCTTCTGGCTGGGTGAAGCCCCGGGTCGCAGCGACGAGTTGTCGGCGGCGGTGTCGATGTTGCGCGCCGAAGTGGCAAAGCAACTCGACGAGGGCATTCCGGCCGCCATGCACTGGGTGAGAGAGGCCGTGGGTCTCGATGCCATCGCCGCGGCGCAGCTGATCGAATACCTTGCGGCGGGACGCGCGGCGTTGCAGGCGCTGCCCACACTCGACACCGTGATATTCGAGCGCTTCTTCGATGAGAGCGGCGGCATGCAGCTGGTCATTCACTCCTGCTTCGGCAGCCGCGTGAATCGAGCCTGGGGTCTGGCGCTGCGCAAGCGCTTCTGCCGCACCTTCAATTTCGAATTGCAGGCGGCGGCCACCGAAGACCACATCGTACTGTCGCTGACCGAGTCGCATAGCTTCGAACTCGCGGCCTGTGCGCGCTACCTTCACTCGAACACCGTGCGGCAGGTATTGGTGCAAGCTCTGTGCGCCGCCCCCATGTTTGGCGTGCGCTGGCGCTGGGTGGCGGGTATTTCGCTGGCCCTGCCGAGATTTCGCGGCGGCAAGAAAATTCCGCCGCAAATCGCGCGCATGAATGCGGAAGACCTCCTGGCATCGGTGTTTCCCGATCAAGTCGCGTGCGCGGAGAATCTCCCCGGCGACATTGAAATTCCCGATCATCCCTTGGTGAAGCAGACCATTCGCGACTGTCTCGAGGAGGCCATGGACGTCGAGGCCTTCGTCCACGTGCTCAAGCGTTTGGAGAGCGGTGACATACGCGTCATTGCATGCGATTTGACCCAGCCTTCGCCGCTGGCCTTGGAGGCGCTGAACGCCCGGCCTTACGCCTATTTGGACGATGCGCCGCTGGAAGAACGGCGCACGCAGGCGGTCATGGCGCGGCGTTGGATCGATGCCGCGGCGGCGGCGGACCTGGGGCGCTTGGATGCGCAGGCCATCGCCCGAGTACGCGAGGAAGCCTGGCCGGACCCCGGTACGGCCGATGAACTCTCGGATGCGTTGTCCTGGCTCACCTGCATTACGGATGCCGAGGTGCAGAGGTACGGTTGGCGACTCCACATCGAAGCGCTGAGCCACCAGGGCCGGGTCGTCAACATCGCCGCCGCCGATGGACTGACCTTATGGGTGCCTGCGGAGCGCCGGGAGCTGTTTGTCCCTCAGGTGCCAGCCTCGGATGAGGCGCTGGTGGATATTGTGCGGGGCCGCCTGGAAGGGCTGGGCCCCGTCACGGTCTCTGCGGTAGCTGCCTCATTGGGCCTCAGCCCCCCTTCGGTGCTGCCGGCCTTCGCAGCCCTGGAAGGCGAAGGCTTCGCCTTACGTGGAAGGTTTACCGCCGATGGCCTCGAGGAAGAATGGTGCGAGCGGCGACTGCTGGCGCGCATTCATCGCTACACCGTGAAGCGCCTCCGTGCCGATATCGAGCCGGTCCAGGCCAAGGACTATCTGCGCTTCCTCTTCGATTGGCAGCGAGTACTGCCGGAGGCACGGATGCAGGGGTCGGACGCGGTGGCCGCGGTACTGGCGCAGCTGGAGGGCTTCGAGGCTCCCGCGGCCGCGTGGGAAAGCGATATTCTGCCGACGCGCATATCCGGGTACGACCCGCATTGGTTGGACGACCATTGCCGCGCGGGCCGTTTCGCGTGGATGCGCCTCGAGGCGCGCAAGAGCGATGCCGAACGGGGCGCGGGGCCGATTCGTTCCACGCCCATTACCTTGCTGGGGCGGCGCAATGCCAAGGCGTGGGTGCCGCTCACTCAGGCGCATGATATGGAACTCTTGAGTTACAAGCCGCGGGCGGTGCTCGACTTCATTCGCGAACGCGGCGCTTCGTTCTTCGACGACCTGGTCGACGGGGTGGGCATGCTGCCGGTGGAGGTCGAGGAGACCTTGGCGGAATTGGTGGCGCTTGGCCTCGTGACGTCGGATAGCTTCGGTGGACTGCGGGCGCTGCTGGTGCCCAGTGCGCAACGCGGCAGGCACGCCGGGCGCCGCGGGCGCCGTGTGAAAATTTTCGACATGGCGGATGCCGGACGCTGGGCGGTGGTGCGGCAGGAGACGGCCAAGTCGGGCCAGCGGCCGGATGAAGAGGCCGTGGAGCATGTGGTGCGGACGCTGCTGCGTCGGTGGGGCGTCATATTTTGGAAACTGCTGGCGCGCGAGGCCGCTTGGCTGCCGAGCTGGCGCGATATTCTCATGTGCTGTCGGCGCCTGGAGGCGCGCGGCGAAATTCGCGGCGGGCGGTTCGTGGCCGGCTTCGCCGGTGAGCAGTATGCCGCCTTGGACGCCGTGGAGGCGCTGCGAGCGGCGCGCCGGCGGCCGTTGCCCGCGGGCGGACATTTTGTCTCGGTGTCGGGAGCGGATCCTTTGAATCTCGTGGGCATCGTGACCCCGGGAGCGCGACTGGCCTCGCTCACCGGGAATCGCGTGCTCTACCGGGACGGCTTGCCCGTCGCGCTGTACGCGGCGGGCGAGGTGAGCTTCCTGGTCGACATGGACGCCAAGGAGCAGTGGCAGGCGCAGAACGGGTTGCTGCGACGGCATCTGCCGGATGTACTAGTGGACGACGACAGCCCTAGCGAGCTGCCGTCCTAGCGGATCGCTGTCGGCAGCGCCGCCGCGTTTCGCTACAGCTTCGCCGCCGTCCAGCCGCCGCCCAGCGCCTCGATCAGCGCGACGCTGGCCTGCAGGCGAGTGGACAGCACGGTGAGAGCGCTCTCTTCGCTGGACAGACGCGTGGTCTGCGCGGTGATGACGCTGCTGTAGGGGACGGTTCCCGCCTTGTACTGATTAAGGGTGAGCTTCTCGGCTTCCAACGAGGCCATCACCGCCGCATCTTCCACCACTTGTTCGTTTTCGAGCACTCGCAAGGTGACCAGTTCGTCCTCCACCTGTTCCAGGCCGGAGAGCACGGTCTGCCGGTAGTTGGCGATATCGGCTTGATAGGCGGCGCGCGCCTGAGCCACTTCGGCGCGGCGTAGGCCGGCGTCGAAAATGGTTTCGGCCAACTGCGGTCCGATGGCCCAGATGCGATTCGAGGCGCCGATCAAGTTGCTGAAGGTGCTGTGTTCGTACTCATCCGAGCCCGACAAGGTCAGCGTCGGAAAATAGGCCGCGGTGGCGACGCCGATTTGCGCGTTGGCCGCGGCCATTCTTCGCTCGGCCTCCGCGATGTCCGGGCGCCGTTCCAGCAGCGTCGAGGGCATGTCGGCGGGCACCGTCGGCACATCTTTGCGCATGGGCGTTGGGGCCAGCGAGAAGTTGGCGGGCTGCTCGCCGATCAGCACGGCAATGGCATGCTCCAGCACGCCGCGTTGTACGCGCGCATTGATTTGCTGCGCCTGGCTGTTGAGTAGTTGCGTTTGAGCCGTCACCACATCGGCCTTCGCAGCCACGCCGAACTTGTACCGGCTCTCGGTGATTTTGAGCGACAACTCTTCGGCAACGACAATGTCGTCCAAAATGCGCTGCAGTTGATCCTGCGCGCGCAATTCGAAATAGTCGGTGGCAAGGTCGCCTTGTGCCGAGAGCGTAGCGGCCGCGAGAGCGGCATCGGTGGCTTGCGCGGAAGCGCGATCGCTTTCGACGGTGCGGCGGATCTGGCCCCAAATGTCGATGGTCCAATTCACCGACGCGGAGGCGACCACCGTGGTCTGCGACGGGAAGTTGGCCGTGGCGCCCTTCTGCGCCCCGACGGCGGCGCCAATCGAGGGCCAGAACCCGGCCTTGGCCTGGTCGACCAGCGCACGGGCTTGATCGACGGCGGCGGCGGCCGCCAGGACATTTTGATTGTCGAGCGCAATCTTGGCTTCGAGCGTCGACAGCTCGTCGTCCTTGAATATGGCCCACCAAGGACCGCGGCTCATGGCATCCGCAGGTTCGCTGGGCTTCCAGTCGGCGGACTCCTTGTAGCTCGCCGTGGCTTCGAAGGCAGGACGATGATAGTTGGGGCCCACGGCGCAGGCGCCCAACAACGAGAGCGTGCCGGCCTGGAGTAGCCACCGAGTCGCGCGGCTGTCGTGGGGTGCGCGGCTGTCGTGGGGTGCGCGGCTGTCGTAGGGTGCGCGGCGCTTGGGCATGAATACGCGCAGTTTCACGTCGCGGGCTCCGCGGAGCCAAAGGAACCCGGGCTGCCCGCGTCGCTGCCGGCATCCAACGAGGGCGGTGTGGGCTGCCGGTGTTTTTTCTTCTTACTCCAGTAGCGATGCACGTACAGGTACACCACCGGCGTGGTGTACACCGTGAGCAGCTGACTCACGATCAAACCGCCGACAATGGAAATGCCCAGAGGTCGGCGCATTTCGGTGCCGTCTCCATAGGCAATGGCGAGAGGAAGGGCGCCGGCAATGGCTGCACAGGTGGTCATCATAATGGGTCGGAAACGCAGCGAGCAGGCATGCGCAATGGCGTCCAGCGGATCCATGCCTAAGGTGCGCTCGGCTTCGAGAGCGAAGTCCACCATCATGATGGCGTTCTTTTTCACGATGCCGATGAGCAAGAGGATTCCCAGGAAGGCGATCAAACTGAATTCCGTGCCGGTGATGAGCAACGCGAGCAGCGCACCCACGCCCGCGGAGGGCAGGGTGGACAGAATGGTGAGGGGCTGGCTGTAGCTTTCGTACAGGATGCCCAGCACCACGTAAATGGCGGCCAATGCGGCCACCAACAAGAGCAATTGAGAAATACCGCTGCTCTGTTGGAATAATTTCGCCGTGCCGTACGCACCGCCTTGGATGGTGACAGGCATGTGAATCTCGGCCATTTTCTTTTCGATGGCCCCTTGCGCCGTGCCAAGGGATTCGCCGTCCGGAATATTGTATGAAATGGCTGTCGACACCGAAGTTCCCGTGTGATTGACGCTGACCGGCGTGGTGGTGGTCGCGAAGGTGCTGAACGCGGATAGGGGCACCACGGTTTCCGCAGAAACGCTGACCGCGGAACCCGTCGAGGTGTTGCCGCGGCCCGCATTGGCCAGAGAGTTTGCCGCCAGATTGCGCGCGGTGTCCTGGGCCACAGCGGCGGCGGCTGAGCTCAAAGTCGAGGAGGTGCTGCTGGTCGTGGTCGTCGTCGCGGTGGTCGAGGTGGTTCCGGCCACCGCTTGAGTGGACTGCGTGCCGCTGACGGCGTCGCCGGAGGTGCTGATGTAGAGCTCCTTCAGCACATCCGGGTTCTGCCAATACTGCGGGGCCACCTCCATGACCACGTGGTATTGCTGAGGGCTGAAGGGGTTGTAAATCGTGGACACCTGGGCCTGCGCGAAGGCATCGCCCAGCTCGTTGTCGATCTGGATTTCCGAAAGCCCCAAACGCGATGCCGTGTCGCGGTCCACGATCAAATCGGCTTCGAGGCCGCCGGGCTGCAGATCCGTGTCCACGTCGGTGATTTCCGGCATGTCCTGCAGGGCGGTGCGGAGTTTCTGCGACCAGGTCCGCAGCTCCGTGAGATCGTCGCCCAACAGGCTGTACTGATATTGAGAATTGGAGGAGCGGCCGCCACCACCGCCGATGTCTTGCACGGCCTGCAGGAAGGTCGAGACGCCTTCCACTCGGTTGAGCTGTGGGCGCAGCCGGGCGATGACTTGATCCGCCGATAGGTCGCGTTGCGCCAAGGGCTTCAAGGCAATCGTGAGGTTGGCGCGCGCGCCGCCGCCGGGACCGAAACCGCCGGCGCCGACCGAGCCTGTCACCGTCGCCACGGCGGGATCATGCTGGACGATGGCCGCGACCTGCTGCAGTTTGCCCTTCATGAGTTGGAATGAGGCGGTGGCGTCGCCGCGGATGCCGCCCTGCAATTGGCCCGTATCCTGCTGTGGGAAAAAGCCCTTGGGAATCACGATATACAAATAAATGTTGAGTCCGATGGTGGTGAGCAGCACGAACACCATCACGCGCCGATGGTGCAGCGCCCAGTCCAACGATCGCTCGTAGCCGTGGCGCATCCGCTCGAAACCGCGGTCGAACGCCACGGCAAAGCGCGAGGGTTTGCGCTGATGCGCATTCTGCAGCAGCAGCGAACACATCATGGGGGTGGTGGTCAGCGAAATGACCAGGGATATCAAAATGGACACCGATAAGGTGACGGTGAACTCGCGGAACAGGATGCCGACGATGCCGCTCGCGAACATGAAGGGAATGAACACCGCGATGAGCGAGAAGCTCATGGATACCACCGTGAAGCCCACTTCGCGCGCGCCCAAGAGCGCCGCGCTCATGCGCCCCATGCCGGCTTCGATGTGCCGAGTGGTGTTCTCCATGACCACGATGGCGTCATCGACCACGAAACCGGTTGCCACGGTGAGCGCCATCAGGGAAAAATTATCCAGGGTATATCCCAAGAGATACATGGCGCCGAAGGTGCCGATCAGCGAGACGGGAACGACCATGGCGGGGACCAGGGCTGCGCGATGGCTGTTCAAGAAAATGTACACCACGAGAATCACCATGGCGACGGCGATCAACAATGTCTGCTCCACCTGCCGCAGCGAGGCGCGGATGGTGACCGAGCGGTCGAAGGTCACCACCAGGTCTATCTTGGGATCGATGGACGCCTTGAGTTCGGGCAGCGCCGCCTTCACGGCATCGATCATTTCAATAACGTTGGCGCCGGGTTGCTGGTAGACGGTGACGAAGACCGCAGGCTTGCCGTTGTACAGCCCGTAGGTGCGGACGTCTTCCGTGGCGCCGTCCTGCATGTCGAGCACCTCGGCCACGTCCCCGAGCCTGATGATGGCGCCGTCGCGATTGGCGATCACGAGATTGCGGTAGGGCGCCGCATCCCGCGCGTTATCGTTGGTGTAGATCTGATAGTGCAGACCCTTCGACTCGATTGCCCCTTTGGGGGAGTTGGCGTTCGAGTTGGATATGGCGGCGCGCACGTCCTGTAAACCAATGCCGTATTTGGAGAGTGCCTGGGGGTTCAACTCCACGCGCACTGCCGGCAGGGCGCTGCCGTTGACGTTCACGCCGCCCACACCTTGGATCTGAGACAGCCGCTGCGAAATCACGGCGTCCGCGGCGTCGTAGATTTGTCCTTGGGTGAGCACATCCGAAGTCATGGCGATGGCCATCACGGGAAACAGGGCGCTGTTGATCTTACGGTAGGTCGGATTGTGGGTGAGCGAGGACGGGAGGTCGGCATGAGCGGCGACGATGGCGGCCTGAACGTCGCGCGCCGCGCCGTCGATGTCGCGGTCCACGCCGAAAGTCAATTGAATGTTCGAAGTGCCCACGCCGCTGGTGGAGGTCATGTCGTCGACATCGGCGATGGCGCCCAGGTGACGCTCCAGCGGGGTGGCCACCGTGCTCGCCATGACCTCGGGGCTGGCGCCGGGCAAACTCGCGGAGACGAATACGGCCGGCACCTCGATGCGGGGCAGCGGCGCCACCGGCAGTAGCACAAAGGCGGCGGCGCCGCACAGCGCCACACCCGCCGTCAGCAGGATGGTGGCCACCGGCCGGCGAATGAAGGGCGCCGATATGTTCACGTGGGATTGTCCAACAGCGGACGATCCTCGCCCCCTTCGGCGTTCTTGCCGCGGAAGCGCGCGGCGAGACGGTCGAAGACCAGGTAAGTCACCGGCGTCGTGAACAGGGTCAGCACCTGGCTCACCAACAGGCCGCCGACGATGCTGACTCCCAGTGGGTGACGCAGTTCGGAGCCGGTGCCCGTGCCGAACATCAGGGGCAGAGCACCGAATATGGCGGCCACGGTGGTCATCAGAATGGGGCGGAAGCGCAGCAGACACGCCTGGTAGATGGCCTCGCGCGGCGACAGGCCGTCGTCGCGCTGCGCGACCACGGCAAAGTCGATCATGAGAATGGCATTCTTTTTCACGATACCAATGAGCAGGATGATGCCGATGAGCGCGATGATGGTGAGGTCCTCGCCGGCCATCATCAAGGCCAGCAAGGCCCCGATGCCGGCGGACGGCAGCGTGGACAAAATCGTGATCGGATGAATGAAGCTTTCGTACAACACCCCCAACACGATGTACATCACGAGTACCGCGGCCACCAACAACAGTAATTCGTTGTCGAGATTGCTGCGGAAGGCGAGCGCCGCTCCTTGAAAGGTGGTGCGGATGCTGCGGGGAAGAGCCAGATTCTCCTCGGTCTTTTCGATGGCCTTTACGCCGGCGCCCAAGGACGCGTCGGGTGCCAAGTTGAAGGACACGGTGGTGGCCGGGAATTGCGCCAGGTGATTGATCAGCAGCGGGCGCGTTTCCACATTGACCTTGACGATGGCCGACAAGGGGACCTGGCCGCCGGAGGAGGAGGGCACATAGATGGAGGCCAGCGAATCGACGGACACATAGGACTCTGGGTCGGCCTCGAGAATGACCCGGTACTGATTCGATTGTGTGAAAATGGTCGAGACGATGCGCTGGCCGAAGGCGTCGTACAGCGCGTTATCCACGGTGCCCACGCTGATGCCGAGGCGCGCGGCGCTGTCGCGGTCGATGGTGACATAGGCCGCGAGGCCGTTGTCCTCTTGATTGCTGACCACGTCGGCCAGTTCCGGCTGTTGGCGCAGTGCCTCCACCAACTTGGGTGTCCACGTCGTGAGAGCGGCGGAGTCGGCGCTCTCCATGGTGAATTGATACTGGGTGCGGCTGATGGTGTTGTCCAGGGTCAAATCCTGAACGGGCTGCATGTACAGCGTGACGCCGGCGACCCCCGCCGTTTCGGTTTGCAGCCGGCGGATCACCTCGATGACCCTCGAGGAGCGCTGGTCGCGCGGCTTCAAGTTGATGAGAAAGCGTCCGCTGTTGAGCGTGACATTGTTGCCGTCGACGCCGATGAACGAGGACAGGCTCGCCACATCGGGGTCGGTGAGAATGGCCACGGCCAGCGCCTGCTGACGGTCCGCCATGCCGGCATAGGAAATGGACTGACTGGCTTCGGATACGCCTTGGATCAATCCCGTGTCCTGATCCGGGAAGAAGCCCTTGGGGATCAAAATGTACAGGAGCGCGGTGAGGGCGACCGTTCCGGTGGCTACCCACATGGTGAGCTTTTGATGATCCAGCACCCAGGTCAGGCGGCGGCCATACCATTCCACCACCGCAGCGAACCAGCGCCCGGACTCGTGTTGAGCGGACTCGCCCGAGTGACGCTTGAGGAGCTTGGCGCACATCATGGGCACCAGGGTCAGCGATACCACGGCGGAAATCAGGATAGTGACCGCCAGGGTAATGGCGAATTCGCGAAACAAGCGCCCCACCACGTCCTGCATGAACAGCAGCGGAATGAGCACGGCGATGAGGGACACGGTGAGCGAAATAATGGTGAAGCCGATTTGTCCCGCGCCCTTGAGCGCGGCGTCCAGGGGCGAGTATCCGAGCTCGAGGTAGCGCGAGATGTTTTCGATCATGACGATGGCGTCGTCGACCACGAAGCCGGTGGCGATGGTCAAGGCCATGAGGGACAAATTATTCAAACTGAAATTCGCCAGGTACATCACGGCGAAGGTGCCCACCAGCGACAGGGGCACCGACAGGCTGGGAATGATGGTTGCCGGGACATTGCGCAGGAACAAGTAAATAACCAGCACCACCAGGACCACGGACAGGACCAGTTCGAACTCGACGTCGGCCACGGAGGCTCGGATGGTGGTGGTGCGATCCGTGAGCACGGTGACGTCGACGCCGGTGGGCATAGCGGCCTTCAACGACGGCAGGAGTTCTTGAATGCGGTCGACCACGTCGACGACATTCGCGCCCGGCTGGCGCTGCACATTGACGATGAGCGCCGGGGTGGAGTTCATCCAGCCGCCGAGCTTGGAATTCTCCGCGCCGGATACCAGGGTGGCCACATCCCGCAGGCGCACCGGCGCCCCGTTCTTGTAGGCGATGATGACGGTGCCGTAGTCGTCGGCATTGCGAATCTGATCGTTAGTATTGACCGTATACGCGCTGATCGGCCCGTCGAGCGTTCCCTTGGGACCGTTCTGATTGGCGTTGCTGATGGTGGTGCGCAAATCGTCGATGTTCAAACCGTAGGCCGCGAGCGCGCGAGGGTTCACTACGACCCGCACTGCCGGGCGCTGCCCGCCGCTGATGCTGACGACGCCCACACCCTTGATTTGGGAGATCTTCTGCGCAATACGCGTGTCCGAGAGATCTTCCACTTCGGTGAGGGGCATCACCTTGGAGGTGATTCCCAAGGTCAGTACCGGCGCGTCGGCCGGATTCACCTTGGCGTAAATCGGCGGCGCCGGCAGGTCCTGCGGCAGGAGATTCTGCGCACCGCTGATGGCGGCTTGCACTTCTTGTTCGGCCACGTCGATGGGCAACGACAGATTGAACTGCAGGGTGATGACCGATGCGCCGCCAGAACTGCTGGAGGACATCTGGCTCAAGCCCGGCATCTGGCCAAACTGCTTTTCCAGCGGCGCGGTGATGGCGGAGGTAATCACCTCCGGACTTGCACCCGGGTAGAAGGTCTCTACCTCGATGGTGGGATAGGCCACCTCGGGCAACGCCGACAAGGGCAATTGCCGGTAGGCCATGGCGCCCACGATCAGGATGGCAACCATCAATAACGTGGTTGCCACCGGACGGAGGATGAATATGCGTGACGGATTCACTGCGCGGAAGGTGGCGCGTTGCGGGAATGCTTATGCTGCCCGTTAGCGCCGGGCGGCCCCGGCGGCTTGTGCCCGGCCGGAGCTGCCGCAGCGGGCGAGCCGGCCGCCGAGGGCAGCAGCACCGTGGCGCCGTCGCGCAGCCTGTCGCCGCCTTCGGTGACGACGACGTCGCCGGCGGCGAGGCCCGCCGCGACGGCCACTCGTTCTCCATCGACCACACCCAAAGTCACAGGACGCACCGTGACGGTGCGGTCGGCGTTGACCAGATAGACGAAGGTGCTCACCACGCCGTTGGGCGCACCGCGGCGCACTGCGGCGTTCGGCATGATGAGCTGGTCCTTGAGCAGCTGTTGCAGCAACAAGACGTTCACGAATTGATTGGGGAACAGCGAGCCATCCGCATTATCGAATTGCGCGCGCAGCTTCACCGTGCCGGTGGTGGTGTCGATCTCATTGTCGACGCTGGACAGCGCGCCGTCGGCCAATTTCAACGCGTTCGCGCGATCATAGGCTTCGACTTTCATTGCGCCGCTCTGATGCACCATTTTCATCAGCCCGCCGACGTTGTCCTCAGGAATGTTGAAAATCACGCTGATGGGCTGTAGCTGGTTGATGACCACGATGCCATTGGTGTCGCCGGGGGTGACGTAGTTGCCCTGGTCCACCTGCCTGATGCCGACGCGGCCGGTCGCCGGCGCGGCGATGCTGGTGTACAGGAGATTCACTTCGGCGGTCTTGACCGCGCCTTCATCGGATTCGGTCGTGCCGATGTATTGATCCACCAACGCGCGCTGCGTGTCCAGCGTTTGCACCGCGATGGAATCCTCCTTCACCAGGCCCTCGTAGCGCGTGAGATCCAGGCGTGCGTCCGCCAGCAAGGCTTGGTCGCGCTTCAGGTTGCCCTTGGCCGTCTGCAACGCTGCTTGATAGGGCCGCGGGTCGATCTGCGCGATCACATCGCCTTGATGGACCAACTGGCCTTCGGTAAACAGAATTTTCTGCAGCACGCCGCTGATTTGGGTGCGCACCGTCACATTGGCCAGCGTGGTCACCGTGCCTATCGCAGGAATACGGATTTGAATATCGCCGCTCGTCACCGTGGCCACCGACACGGCCACGGCGTTGTTCTGGCCGCCCCGCCCGCCAGGACCGCCTGGCCCGCCGGGGCCTCCAGGACCACCCGGTCCGCCGGCAGCGGAATTCGCCGGCCGGTGATGCACGACCAGGACGATGGCGACCACGAGCAGCACGACTACCGCCACGATGACCGCAACCATATTTCTTGCGAGGAAACCGCGCTCATCGCGTCCGTGCAGGGATGAATCCTTATCGGTTTCGTTTACCACATATTCCTCAGGGCTCAAGTCGGACAATAACTCGACATGATAAGGCAGATCGCCTTGAGAAATGTTAAGACCTCGCCAGCGATGGTAATAGTCGGTTAGCGGGTGCACATGCAGCACTTGCCGGCGCGGCGACGTATGATGGCGGTGTCGCGTGGCCATGACGGCGCGGGTTTTTGCTACAGTTACCGCGGTATATTGCAGCTTCAGTATGGCGAGAGGATGACTTCATGAAGGTAGGTTCCAGGATTTTCTTTGCGTGGGTGGCGTTGGCCGCAAATATCTTGACAGTCGCTGCGTCAGCACAGACGGCAGCCGCGCAAGGGTCGACCAATTGGACGGAGGGCCGGAATTATTTCCTCGTCACCCCGCCGCGACCCACCTCGGTCGGGCCGGGGAAGGTCGAAGTGACGGAAGTATTTTCGTATGGCTGCCCGGCCTGCAATTTATTCCTGCCCACCATGCACAAATTGGTAAAGGCCCTGCCGCCAAATGCCGTGGTGACCTACATTCCCGCCGCGTTCAATCCCGGCGAGGATTGGCCCATGTTTCAGCTGGCTTATTACACGGCGCAGTCTCTGGGGGTCGCGGAACAGACGCATGACGCCATGTTCGATGCCGTGTGGAGTACGGGCGAGATGGGCATCGAGGAGCCGGGGACCCAATCGCTCAAGAGCCGTTTGCCCACCATCGAGGATGCGGCACGTTTTTACAATAAGCATGCCGGCGTTCCCGTCGATAAGTTTCTGGCCGCCTCGAAGTCGTTCAGCGTGGACATGAAGGTGCGCGGTGCCGAAGACGCCATGGTCGCCTACAAAATTGACCGCACACCTACCATTATCGTCAACGGCAAGTATCGGCTTCAGGTGGAATCCGCCGGCGGAGACCAGCAGGTCGTCGAGCTGGTGAAATGGTTGGTCGCGAAGGAAAGCAAGTAAACGGTCTGCGCGGCAGACGCAGAAGCTTTTGTTTCGCTATCACCCGAGACTTTGGATAGCCGTCGTAGCCGGCGCTCTGGCTTTCTTTTTGCTGCCCGGGGGTTGGGAGCTAATCAGCCGGATTCTGGTGAGCTGGAATGTCGGTGTCGCGCTGTTCTTGGTGCTCATTTTCACGTGGATGACGCGCATGAGCCCCGAACTCATTTGCTCGCGCTACATCGATGAAGACGAATCGGCGCCCTTCATTCTCGCGGTAGTGGTGTTGGCGGCGTTGTTGAGTGTCGCTGCCATCGTGCAGCCCTTGGCCACGCTCAAGCACGTGACGGGAACGGAGCGGGTGGCGCACATGGTGCTCGTGGCGGTGACCTTGGTGAGTTCTTGGCTGCTGGTGCCCACCATGTTCACCACTCACTACGCCGACATGTTCTACAGTGCCAGCGAGGAGGAGCGTCCGCTCCAATTCCCCAAGACATCGCGGCCGGCGTTTTGGGACTTCGCCTATTTTTCGTTCACCATCGCAGCCGCCTGTCAGACCTCGGACGTGTCGACGACGAATCAGACGGTGCGCAAAGTGGTCATTGTGCATACGCTGGTGTCGTTTTTCTTCAATGCGTCCATTTTGGGTTTTGCCATTAATGTGACGGCGGGATTGATCGGGGGCTGAGTTACTATCAGGACATGAAGTCCAAGGTGGTTGCCATCCTCGAAACCCGGACCGGTGAGCATTTGGGCGAACTGGTGGCGCGTCGCGGCGCGATTCCTATGCTGGCGCCTGCGCTCGAGGAAGTGGCGGATATCGACCCGGCGGCCGTGACGGCGCTGCTAGAGGAGTGGCGCGCCCATCCATTTAAAATGGTCATATTCCAAACCGGGGTGGGTACCCGCGGCCTATTTCAAGCCACCGATGCGTTGGGCACTACCGTCGAGTTGCTGGACCTGCTGTCTCATGCACGGGTCGTGGTGCGCGGTCCCAAGCCCACCGGGGAGCTGAATTCGCGCGGGGTGCGTATGGACGTGCGGGCGCCGACCCCGTTCACGACGGATACCGTGCTGGCGGCCATTGCCGATATTCCCCTGGAGGGAACCCGGGTGCTGGTACAGCGGTACGGAGCCACCAATGCGCAGCTCATCAAAGCCTTGGAGGCGCGCGGCGCCACCGTGCAGGAAATTGCCACGTATCGCTGGGCTCTGCCGCGGGACATTCAGCCACTGACGGCGTTGCTGGATGCGCTGGCCGCGGGCAAGGTGCACGCGGTGGTATTTACCAGTGCCGTACAGGTTCAGCATTTATTCGAGGTGGCGGCAACTCAGCAGCGGGCCCTGGGCCTGCCCGGGCTCTTGAATGGGCTGATCATCGCCTCGATCGGCCCCGTGTGTTCAAGGGCGCTAGCGGCCCATGGCGTCACGCCCTCTTTCGAGGCGAGCCCGCCGAAACTGGGGCCCCTGGTGGCGGGCCTGGAGACGGCATTGGCGGCTCCGGCGTCCGGCGAGGCGGGCGGAGGGAGTAGTGTTGCCGGCGAGGCCGCGCCCGGATTAGGCAGCGACTAGGGAGTCCAGGCGTACACCGCGCCGGGGTAGGGTGCCTTCCAGGGGTCGAACACGCCGGTGATATAGACCGTTTTCCCGTCGAAGTTCATGTTGGTGACGTAGGGCGTGGGTACCTTGATGAGGCGCACCAGCTTGCGTTCGGGGCTCACCACCAACACCCGGCCGGAACCGTTCTGCGCAATGTAGTAATTGCCGTCGGGGCCCAATTTCAAGCCATCCGGGCCGTTGTAAGCATCTTCGTGGGGGGTGGGAGGCGCCAGGTCGCGAAGCCGGGCCCAGACCGTTCGGGGTCCTAGGGTGCCGTCCGCGTTAATTGGGAAGGCCAGTATTCTGCCGGCAAGATCTTCCGAGACCAGCAGCGTTTTGCCGTCCTGCGAAACGGTCAGCCCATTGGAATAATGAATGGTATTCGCCACCACCGTGATCCAACCCGCGGGGGTCATGTACAGCACCGCTCCCGTGATGGGCGCCGCCACGTCATAGACCCCGGAAGCCGAGAAGTACAAGCCGCCCTTGCGGTCGGCGGCAAAGTCGTTGGGTCCGATGAAGGGCTTGCCGACGCTGTCCATTTTGATGGTGCGAAAGGTATGGCCCTCGGCGTCGACTTCGACCAACGTGTTGGTGTCGTAACAGGCGACCAGGAGGTGTCCCTCCCCGTGGGCGATCAGGCCGGAGGGCCCGCAATTATCTGCGGTCCAGAAAACGCGGGTGGTATGCCCATCCCAGCTCTTGATACCCGGACCGGCATATTCGACGTAGCGTAATTGGCCGTCCTGCCACAGCGGGCCTTCGGGATAAATGGCGTTGGAATCGATTACCACCACGCCGGCTCGAGCTGTCCCCAGGGACGCGGCGAAAACCGCCATGAAGACGAAGGCGCTCAGCCATGAATGCCGCATCGAAATCATCCTTCTGTCGCTGCCGCCGGGGAGGCGGCTGAAGCAGGCTGACATAGTCTCAGATTCCGATGGCTGTCGGTGATGGACCGACGCCAACACGGCTCTTGCGCCGACGCCCGGCGCGCGCTTGCGCCCGCAGGCGAAACCACGAGGGGGATGTATAAATCGTCCTTAACTTCGCACCCTACAAGGAGCCAACTCAATGGATACAGCGACTAAAAGTGGAAAACCGTTTTTGACGGACGTCAAGGCGCTGCGTGAGCGCGCGCGCAAGCACATCAGTCAGGGTGCGGTCACGGCGTCCTATCAAGGCGATGTGGACAAGACGATTGAAATATTACAGTCCGTGCTCGCGACCGAGCTGGTATGCGTTTTGCGCTATACCATGCACGCCGTGGCTGCGTCCGGCATTTCGAGTGAGGGCGTTAAGGCCGAATTTGCGCAACATGCCGTTGAAGAGCATCAACATGCCAATCAGGTAGCCGAGCGCATCAATCAACTGGGCGGCAAGCCGGATTTCAATCCCACCGGCCTGGCGTCGCGTGCCGCGTCCGAATATGGCACTGCCGACACTCTGGTCGACATGATCAAGGAAAACTTGATTGCGGAGCGCATTGCCATTGAGCACTACCAGGAGCTGGTGCGCTACTTCGGCAACGACGACCCCGGCACTCGAAGCATGCTGGAAGGCATTCTGAAGGTCGAGGAAGAGCATGCGAATGACATGCACGACCTGTTGGTGGCGCATGAAGGCCAGCCGATGCTGGAGAAGTAAATTTCATGGTGTCGGCGGGCTCGACGCCCAAACCCCGCCGGCACAACCTACCCTCGATGCAACTCTTTTAGCTTCAGGTAATTCTAGCTTCAGGTAATGCCGCCCATCGAGGGCGAATCGCTGGCCGGGAAGGATTCTTCCAGGGCCTCATCCAATAAATCTTCCTGGTGCTGGATCTCACCCGAGTCCGGATGCCTGCGCATATAGGCGGCCGCATACGAGCAGGCCGGCACCACAGACCAACCTTCCTTGTTGGCCGCGGCCAAGGCCGCGCGCATCAGGTCGGCCGCGACGCCGCGGCCGCCAATGGGCTGGGGCACCTCCGTGTGAGTAATGGTCATCACACTCTCCGACAGCGAATAATCCAAGAGTGCCCGATGGCCCTCCACCTCGGTGGTGAAGCGCCGCCGGCCCGCGTCATGGTTAATGGTGGTCATGATCGTCATGCTCCGGTGCGTGCTGCTCGGGGTGCGGCGCGGGATGCTGGGCAGGCTGCGGCGGCGCCGGGCGGGGCTGGTTTTCTACACGGGGCGCTGCCTCGGTGCGCGGAGCGTCATTGCGCTGAACCGCCCGCTGTTCCGGCATCTCGTTGTGCTGGACAGGGGCGCTGCGCCGCTCGACCGGCGCGTTGCGTTGCGCGGGCGTATTGTGAGCAGCTTCGTTCTGATGCACGGGGCCGCCGGCCTGTCTCGCGCCTACGACGCCGGCGCCGCTGAAGCTGCCGGGCCGGGATGTGGCGGCGATGGGCGGACGGCCGTGGTTCTGACTGGCTCGCAGGCTGGGATTGGAGCGCGCGAGGGTGACCTGCTGGCGCTGCTCCGAGGTTGCGTCGATATGGTGCTCGTGAGCCGCGGCCATTTGCGCCTCGCTGGGTCGCGCTTGGATGCCGCCGCCGCCGCCGTTGTAGCTCACGTGATTGACGGTGACGTTGTTGATCACCGTTTTGTTGTACACATTGGTGATGTGCACGTTGTTGATGTTGGTGACCGAACGGTTGTAGTACAGGTGATTGTCCCGCCAGTAGCCGCCCTCGTAGCCATTACCGCCATAACCATAGCCGTAATTCACGCCGCCGTAGAAGCCCACAACCGTGCCCCAGTAACCCCCGTTCCACAGGTACGCGCCGTTATTGAAGCCCCAGTATCCGGGGGTCCAAAGGAATCCCGGCTGCGGAGCTGAGATCCAGGTTCCCGGCACCCAGTAGTAATCCTGATCGTCGCCGCTCCACGCCCAAAAGCCCGGGGTCCATACATAGCCATCCCCCGGGATGGGCGGCTGATCGTAGACCGGCAGTTCCGGCGGCGCGACGTTCACGGACACATTGAGCGAGAACTGCGCCATGCTCCATGCGGGGAGCAGCAGGGCGAAGAATACAAGAAAGTGCGAACGGATTTTTTTCATGATGGGGCTCCGGAAATACTTGTTATGCGGGCCGAACGGGATGCCGGCGGCCGATATTGTTATAGATGCCCATCATTATACCGGGAATAGTCCCGGCGCCAGTCAGGAGGGGACCGGGGATCGTGTAGGAGAGCGCCGATGCGACGCGATGACTGGAACTTAATGCGCCATTCATACAAAAGCAATGCATCGGGCCCAGACACCGGCGGCAGCGAATGCATGCAACGCCACCGCCCGTGCGGTTGGCGTTGCGCATAATTTACTTGGCGACTTCCGCTGCTTGTTTCAGCAAGTCTTCCTGAGTCTCGCTGAACTCGCGGAAGCGCTTTTGCCATTCGGAGGGTTGGCTGACTCGCGTCGCCTGGACCGCGGTCACCTTGTACTCGGGGCAATTCGTCGCCCAGTCGGAGTTGTCGGTGGTAATGACATTTGCGCCCGATTCGGGGAAGTGGAACGTGGTGTACACCACGCCCGGCTGCACGCGCTCGGTGACGCGCGAGCGCAGCACGGTTTCACCCGCACGGCTGGAAATGCCAACCCAATCGCCGTCGACAATGCCGCGCTCCTCGGCATCGTTGGGATGAATTTCCAAGCGGTCCTCGTCATGCCAGCGGTTGTTCTCGGTACGGCGCGTCTGTGCGCCGACGTTGTACTGACTCAGGATGCGGCCGGTGGTGAGGATCAGCGGAAACTTGGCGTTTACCTTTTCGCTGGTGGGCACGTACTCGGTCACCATGAAGCGGCCCTTGCCGCGCACGAATTCATCGATGTGCATGGTGGGCGTGCCTTCAGGATGCGCATCGTTGCAGGGCCACTGAATGCTGCCCAACCGGTCCAGCGCTTCATAGCTCACGCCCTTGAAGGTGGGCGTGAGGCGCGCGATCTCGTCCATGATTTCCGACGGATGGCCGTAGTTCATGGGGTAGCCCAAGGCATTCGCCAGCTGTTGGGTGATTTCCCAGTCGGCATAGCCCGACTTCGGCTTCATGACCTTGCGAACGCGGGAAATGCGGCGTTCGGCATTGGTGAAAGTGCCGTCCTTTTCAAGGAACGACGAACCGGGGAGAAACACATGCGCGAATTTCGCCGACTCGTTCAAGAACAAATCCTGAACGATGATGCATTCCATGGAGGTGAGCGCGGCGGTGACATGCTGCGTGTTGGGATCGGATTGCGCGATGTCCTCGCCTTCGATGTACAGACCCTTGAAGTCGCCGTCCAAGGCCGCCTCGAACATATTCGGAATGCGCAGACCCGGCTCGTTCTGCAGGCTCACGCCCCAGGTGGTTTCGAAGAGTTTACGCGTGGCGTCGTCGGACACATGGCGGTAGCCCGGGAACTCGTGGGGGAAGGAGCCCATGTCGCAGGAACCCTGGACATTGTTCTGGCCGCGCAGCGGGTTCACGCCCACGCCTTCGCGGCCGACGTTGCCGGTGGCCATGGCGAGATTCGCGATGCCCATGACGGTGGTGGACCCTTGGCTGTGTTCGGTGACGCCCAGGCCGTAGTAAATGGCGCCGTTGCCGCCGGTGGCATAGAGGCGCGCCGCCGCGCGCACGCTGGCCGCAGGCACGCCGGTAACGGCTTCCATGGCTTCCGGCGAGTTGCGTTCCTCGGACACGAAGTTGCGCCAGCGGTCGAAGGACTCTAGGTCGCAACGCTGCTTGACGAAGTCTTCCTTGACCAACCCTTCGGTGACAATGACATGCGCGAGGCTGCTCACCAGCGCGACGTTGGTGCCGGGGCGCAGCTTCAAATGATAGTCGGCGGCCACATGCGGTGTGCGCACCAAGTCGATGGTGCGCGGATCCGCGACGATGAGCTTGGCGCCCTGACGGAGGCGACGCTTCATTTGCGAGGCGAACACGGGATGGCCGTCGGTGGGATTGGCGCCGATGACGACTATCACGTCGGACTTCATCACCGAATCGAAGTCCTGCGTGCCGGCCGATTCGCCGAGGGTTTGCTTCAAGCCGTAGCCGGTGGGCGAGTGACAGACGCGGGCGCAGGTGTCGACGTTGTTGTTGCCGAAGCCGGCGCGTACGAGTTGCTGCACCAAGTAGGTTTCTTCGTTGGTGCAACGCGAGGAGGTGATGCCGCCGATGGAGTCGCGGCCGTACTTGGCCTGAATACGCTTCATTTCGCTGGCGGCGTACTCGAAGGCTTCCTTCCAGGACACCTCGCGCCAGGGATCGGTGATCTTGGAGCGAATCATGGGCTTGGTGATGCGATCCGAGTGCGTCGCATAGCCGATGGCGAAACGCCCCTTCACGCAGGAGTGTCCGTGGTTCGCATGGCCGTCCTTGTTCGGCACCATGCGCACCACTTCCTCGCCCTTCATTTCAGCGCGGAAGGAGCAGCCCACGCCGCAGTAGGCGCAGGTGGTAATGGCGCTGTGTTCGGCCTGGCCTTTTTCGATCAGGGTCTTTTCGGAGAGGGTGGCGGTGGGGCAGGCCTGCACGCAGGCGCCGCAGGACACGCACTCGGAATCCATGAAGTCGACGTTCTGGCTGGCAGAGACCTTCGACTCGAAGCCGCGATTTTGGATGGTGAGCGCGAGAGTGCCCTGTTGCTCGTCGCAGGCGCGCACGCAGCGCGAGCAGACAATGCACTTGCTGGCGTCGAAGGTGAAGTACGGGTTGCTCTCGTCCTTCGGCATGGCGAGATGATTTTCACCCTCGTAGCCGTAGCGCACCTCGCGCAGGCCCACGACACCGGCCATATCCTGCAGTTCGCAGTGTCCATTGGCGGGGCAGGTGAGGCAATCCAACGGGTGATCGGAAATATACAGTTCCATCACGCCGCGCCGCACGTCGGCGAGCTGTTTGTTCTGGGTGGTGACTTTCATGCCCGCCGCCACCGGCGTGGTGCAGGAAGCCGGCATACCCTTCATGCCCTCGATTTGCACCAGGCACAGGCGGCAGGAACCAAAGGCTTCGAGCTGGTCCGTGGCGCAGAGTTTGGGGATCTTCGAGCCCAGCAGCGCGGCAGCGCGCATCACCGAGGTGCCCTCGGGGACCGTGATTTCCTGGCCGTCAATGCTCAGGGTGACCGTTTTGTCGCTGTGGCGGCCCGGAGTACCAAAATCCTGTTCGACGATGGATTGCATGGAGAGTCCTCTCAAGCCCTAGGCGGGCACTTTGGCCCTAGCCAGTTTGACAAAATCTTCGGGGAAATGGTTCAGAGCCGACAGCACCGGATAGGGTGTCAGGCCGCCCAGTGCGCACAAGGAACCGTAGGTCAAAGTGTCGCATAGATCGCGTAAAAGCGTCTCCTGCTTCGCAGCATTGTCGCCCGCCAGCAGGCGGTCGATGACCTCGACGCCCCGCGTCGATCCGATACGGCAGGGGGTGCATTTACCGCAGGACTCCACGGCGCAGAACTCCATGGCGTAGCGAGCCTGCGCGGCCATGTCGACGCTGTCGTCGAATGCCACGATGCCGCCGTGACCCAGCATGGCTTTGATGTCGGCGAAGGCCTCGTAGTCCAATTTGGTGTCGAACTGCGATTCCGGCAAATAGGCGCCCAAGGGACCGCCGACCTGCACGGCGCGAATATTGCGCCCGCTGATGGATCCGGCGCCGTAATCGTAGAGCAGCTCCCGCAACGTGGCGCCGAAGGCGACCTCGACCAGACCGCCATGTTTGATGCTGCCGGCCAGCTGAATGGGCAGAGTGCCGCGCGAGCGGCCCATGCCGAAATTCTGGTAGTACTCGGCGCCGCGGTCGAGAATGATGGGCACCGAGGCCAGCGTAATGACGTTGTTAATGACGGTAGGTTTGCCGAACAGTCCCTGTAGCGCCGGCAGCGGCGGCTTGAAGCGCACCTGGCCGCGCTTACCTTCCAAGGACTCGAGCAAGGAGGTTTCCTCGCCGCAAATATAAGCACCGCCGCCCAGCCGTACCTCGAGAATGAATTGTTTGCCGCTGCCCTGAATATTGTCGCCGAGATAATTCTTGGCGTTGGCGGCCGCGATGGCCGCGTCCAGCGCGATTTTGGCGTCGGGATACTCCCAGCGCAAATAGATGTAGCCCAGCGTGGCACCGGTGGCCAAACCCGCGATGGTCATGCCCTCGATGAGCACGAGGGGGTCGCCTTCCATGAGCATGCGATCGGAGAACGTGCCGGAATCGCCCTCATCGGCGTTGCAGACAATGTATTTCTGCGGGCCCGCGGCGCCCATGACGGTTTTCCACTTGATGCCCGCCGGAAAGGCGGCGCCGCCTCGGCCGCGCAGGCCCGACGCGGTCACGGCGGCGACAATGGCTGCCGGTTCCATGCCCAACGCAGCCGTGAGCCCGCGATAGCCGCCATGCGCCACATAGTCATCGACGCTGCGCGGATCGGTGATGCCGACACGCGCGAAGGTGAGGCGCTGCTGATTCTTGAGGTAGTCCATTTCCTCGGTGCGGCCGTGCGCCAGCACGTGATTGCGCCCGTGTAGGAAATTGGCCTCGAACAGGCTGGGCACGTCTTCCGCGTTTACGGGGCCGTAGGCCACGCGACCCGCCGCCGTGACGACTTCGACCAGAGGCTCGAGCCACAAGAGGCCGCGCGAGCCATTGCGAATAATGTTCACGTCGAGATTGCGGCGCCGCGCTTCGTCCGCGATGGCGGCCGCGGTTTCATCCGCCCCGACGCCGCGAGCGGCGGCATCCCGAGGGACGTAAACGGTCACGGCGGTCATGAGACGCTCGCGGGAGTTTTTCGAGCCGCGGCGACCAGTTCGTCGAAGCGGCGCGGATTCACACGGCCCTTCAATTGATCGTCGACCATGACCGAGGGTCCCAGGGCGCAATTGCCCAGGCAGTACACCGGTTCGAGGCTCACCGCGCCGTCGGCCGTGGTGCCATGAAAATCGATCCCTAGGCTGCGCTTGGCATGCGCTTCGAGTTCAACGGCGCCCACGGCCTGACAGGCTTCCGCACGGCACAAATGCACCACGTGCTTGCCCGGCGGGGTCTTGCGGAAATAATGATAAAAAGTCAGCACGCCATGGACTTCGGCAATGGACAAATTCAGTGCCTGGGCGATCAGCGGCACCGAGTCTTTGGGCACATAACCCAGTGCATCCTGGACGGCGTGGAATAGGGGCATGAGCGCCCCGGGCACGTCCTTCAGACGAGTGCATAGGTCGAGCACGGCGCTACGCTGCGCTGCGGTCAGCGACGAGGGCGGCTCAACTTTAATGGGTATGACGCGCCTCGGCCGGGTGTCACTCATGGCAGGCTCGTCCTCGTAAATCTAGAGCTCATGTGCCTAAGGATTGTAACTCGAAACGGCGGAATTTATTGCGACGAAACCCCCAGCTTCAGGCTTAATAAGCGGCAGTTGTCGGCCGATAACTGCTGGTTATCAGGAGCAACGGAAACACAGGTGGCGTGGGCGGCATGATCACCGGACAAAATGCCACGATAATGACTCCGCAACGCACACGGGCTTGCCGTGCCCCTCGCGCTCCACGCTGACGGTGACGGTGAGCTGAGCGCCGCCCTCCAGCGGTTCATACGCACAGAGCGTGGCATGGCCCCGGACCCGGCTCCCGGCCGGGAGCACCGCAGGAAACCGAACCCGGTTGAGCCCGTAATTAATGCTCATGCGCGCGTTCTCGATGCGGTAGGCGGCCTGCATCAAGACGGGCAGCAGGCTCAAGGTCAAAAAGCCATGGGCTATAGGGCCGCCAAAAGGGCCGTTCGCAGCCTGCTCTGAGGCCGTGTGTATCCATTGGTGATCGCCGGTGGCGGCGGCAAAGGCGTCGATGCGCGCCTGATCCACGGTCAGCCATTCGCTCGAGCCCAAGGGCTGGCCCACCAGCGCTTGCAAATCAAACAATTGCAGATACCTTGTCGCCATCGGCTCCCCCTGTCCGTTGGAAAATCTTGGATTTGGACGCAGGTTGAGCATACCGATTGTCCAAAGGGTACTTATGCAAAAGAAGATGCTTGGGTTCGTGCCCGCTCCGCAGGGTCATTGGGTGGGAGACGGGTTTCCCGCCGTCGAAGCGCGCGCGGACGCGGAGGCGTGAGCCTGACTGCCGTGGGGCCGCGCCTGCTAGGCGAATTCTCGGTGTCCGCCGTTGGGCTGGGCTGCATGAACCTTAGTCATGCCTACGGCGTGCCGCCGTCACCGGAAGTGGGCGCGCAGGTGTTGCGGCGTGCCTTGGACCTCGGCATCACGCATTTCGACACGGCCGCGTTATATGGCTTCGGCGCCAACGAGGAGTTGGTGGGCCGCACCCTGGGGACGTCACGGGCGCGCTATACGCTGGCGAGCAAGTGCGGCGCGCAGGGTGTGAAATCCGAGACCGGCATGAAGCGGGCCATCGACGGTCGCCCCGAGACCTTGCAACAAACTTGCGAAGACTCGTTGCGGCGCCTGCGCACCGACGTCATCGATGTGTACTACCTACATCGCTGGGACAAGGCGGTACCCATCGAGGAAAGCGTGGGCGCGCTGGCGCAGCTGAAGCGCGCCGGCAAAATCCGCGCGATCGGTTTGTCCGAAGTGTCGGCCGCCACCCTGCGCCGGGCGCACGCCGTGCATCCCATCGCGGCCGTGCAGAGCGAGTACTCTTTGTGCACGCGCAACCCGGAGATCGCCGTGTTGGACGCTTGCCGGGAATTGGGCACGACCTTCGTTGCATTCAGTCCGTTGGCGCGAGGCTTTCTCACCAGCACGCCGCCGGACGCGGAGGCGCTCGACGCGAAGGATATACGCCGCGCCATGCCGCGCTTCGCGCCGGCCAATCACAAGGCCAATGTCGCCTTGTTAACAGAATACGCCGTGCTGGCGCGGGAATCGGGGTGCTCGCCGGCGCAATTGGCGTTGGCCTGGGTGCTGGGCCATGGCTCTCATGTGATCGCCATTCCCGGCACCACCAGCACGGTGCATCTCGAGGATAATCTCGGGGGCGCGGTGAGCTTGCCGCCCGGGATGGCCGCGCGTTTGGACGCTCTCATCAATCCGCGCACCATCGCGGGCCGGCGATACAACGACGCAACCCAGGCCGAGATCGATACCGAAGAATTCCCGTAGGGACATGCGGCGGAGGATGACCGCGGGGTCAATCCGAAGTGCTATGCTCGGACAACTAAGGGGGATCTTTGAAAACGAATTCTGCCATCGGCTGCGTTTGTGTTCTCCACGCCCTGCTTCTGGGCACTACCGTGGTTTGCGCGGAGGCACCGGCGCCCACGGCCACGGCATCCCTGTCGCCGCGGCAGCAATCCTTCGATACCTTCACGGAGGAACTTGCCGCCGCATGGATGCGCGCCAACCCGACCGCCGCCACCGCTCAGCAATATTTCTCGGGCGCGGAACAGGACGCCATCGACCGGCAACTTCTTCCCATGGACTCGCAGTACGGCACGCCCTTGCAGGCCGCGCCGTTGCAGGCCTATGTGGCGCGGGCGCAGCGGGCGCTCAAGCGCTTGAAAACCTATCAACGCGCCGAGCTGTCGCCAGTACAACGCGTGTCCGCAGCGTCCCTGGAGTGGCAGTTGAACGATGCCATCCGCATGGCCCAGATGTCCGATCAGCGCTTCGTGTTCGATCAGTTCCGCGGGCTGCAGGTGAGTGTGGTCAACTTCTTGAGTCAGGTGCATCCTATGCGCACGCGGCGCGATGTTGAGAATTATCTGGCGCGGCTCGAGTTGGTGGCGCCGGTGCTCGAGGTGGGCATCACGGTCGCGAAGGAACGCGAGCGTAAGGGCACGATACCTCCGAAATTCATTTTGACCGCGACCATCGACGGCATCGACCGATTCTTAGGCCCAGCGCCCCAGGATAATGTGCTGGTGACTTCGCTGGCCGCGCGCTCGAAGTCCGTCCCCGGTTTCGGCGCCGACGATCAAGCGCAGGCCGTGGCTGCGGCTCAGGCCCTCGTCGCGGAGAAGGTGCGGCCGGCATTCCAGCGCATCCGTGCGCTGCTGTCCGCGGAATTGCCGAATGCCACCGACGATGCCGGTCTGTGGCGTCTGCCGAATGGCGCTGCCGCATATTCTGCCGCTTTGCATTACAACACCACCACGACCATGTCGGCGCGCGAGATTCACGAATTGGGTTTACGCGAAGTGGCGCGCATCGAAGCGGAAATGGACGGCAAGCTGCGTGCCCTGGGGTTTGCCGACGGCGATATCACCACGCGCTTCAAGGCGCTGGAGAAAAGCGTGCAGCCGCCGGCTGAGCCGGATCCGCGACCGGCGTTGCTCGAGCAACATGAGGCTGTCTTGCGGGATGCGGAAAAGCGCGCCGTCAGTTTTTTCGATTTGACTCCCAAGGCGCCGGTCCAAGTGCTGCGCGAGCCGCCGTTCACCGAAAAGAATGCGGCCGCCCACTATTCCGCCCCGGCACCGGACGGTTCGCGCCCCGGTACGGTTTGGGTGCCGTTGCCGGGCCCGGAATACCAGGTTCTGGAAACGCGTACGCTCATGTATCACGAGGGCGTGCCGGGGCATCATTTCCAAATCGCCTTGCAGCAAGAGTCGACCGACATTCCCATGTTCCGCCGCAAGCGGGTATTCGGTGGTCTGTCCGCATTCGCGGAAGGGTGGGGTCTGTATGCCGAGCAACTCGCCGTGGAAGCGGATTGGTATAGCGACGATCCCAAAGGCCGCTTGGGCCAGTTATACGATGAGCTGTTCAGGGCGCGCCGCTTGGTGGTCGATACCGGCCTGCACGACCAGCATTGGACCCGGCAACAGGCCATTGATTACGGGATTCCAGTCTCCGAAGTGGAGCGTTATGTAGTGATGCCAGGGCAAGCTTGTGCGTATAAAATCGGGGAACTGGAAATTCTCGCGCAGCGAGCCCGTGAACAAGCAGCTCTGGGATCGAAATTTTCCATGAAGAAATTTCACGATGTTCTGTTGCGTACCGGAACGGTACCTCTGGCCGTGCTCAAGCAGGTCGTAGATGCCGACATTGCCGCGACCCTTCATCCTTCGGGGAGCGGCACATGAGCGGCAACTCCCGGGCGCGGGTAATCCGGCGCGGCTTGCCGCTGCTGTGCTTTTCCTTGTTGGGTTCGACCGGCGCTCTGGGCACCGCGCCCACCGGGTCGCTCACCAGCGCGCCACCGACGTCCGCGGAAGATGCCGTGGATCAACTCGCGGAAATCATGGTGGAGGCGCAGGAGCCGCGTTTCGTGGCGCCGACGCGCCGCGATCAAATCGGCCGCATATGGGCGCCGGTCTTGATCAACGGCCGTGGGCCGTTTCGGCTGGTGTTGGATACCGGCGCCAGTCATTCGGCAGTGACATCCATGGTGGCGCTGGCCTTGGGGATTCCCACCGATCGAGCGCCGCCGGTGCTCATGCGTGGGGTTACCGGGTCTGCGACCGTGCCCACCATTCAAGTGAATTCGCTGAGCATCGGCGACGTCGCCGTGGATTCGCCCATGCTCCCCATCGTGCCGGACGCCATGGGCGGGGCCGAAGGCGTGCTGGGCTCCGAGGGGCTGGCGAACAAGCGCATTTTCATAGATTTTCACCATGATCTGATCACGATTACTTATTCACGCGACGAAAAGCCGGGGCGCGATTTCGTGCGCATTCCGTTCCACCTGCTGCGCGGACAGTTGATCGTCGTCGATGCCTTCGTGGGCGGCGTGCGCACCAAGGCGATTATCGATACCGGCGGGCAGACCACGATTGCCAACCTGGCTTTGCGCGATGCGTTGGAGCGGAGCCGCCAAGGGCACAGGGTGAGGCCCGACGAGATCATGGGCGCGACGCTCGCCGTCGAGAAAGGCGAGATTTTCGACACCCCGGCCATCGAGTTGGGCTCCATTAGAATGGTGGACGCCGGCGTGACCTTCGCGGACCTGTATATTTTCAGGCAGTGGAAGTTCGTCTCCGAACCCGCGATATTGATTGGCATGGATGCCTTGGGCGTGCTGGATACGTTGGTCATCGACTATCACCAGCATGATTTGGAAGTACGTACACAGAAATCGGCCCGGAGCCTGAGCCCGGGTGAGGGCATGAAATGGTAAACGAGGAGGATTTGCTCAACAAAAAGCCCGGCGTCAACAAGCCGCTGATCGGCGTCGCCGTGGCGGTGGTCCTCGTCGCGCTCGGCGCTTGGTATTATTTTGCGCATCGGGACGCGAAGCCCATGCCGACGGTGGCGCAAGTCGAGCCGCCGCCTGTGCCTCCTGCGGAGGAAGCCATTCAACATCCCATGCCCGAGTCCACCGATACCAGCCAACCGCCCTTGCCGGACTTGGGTTCGAGCGACAAGGCCATCAGCGGGGCCCTCGGCGATGCGGTCGGCGCACCGGTCATCGCGCAATATCTCGTGCCGGACAACATTATTCGTCACATGGTGGTGACCGTCGATAATTTACCGCGACAAAAAGTGGCGGTGGATCGGCGACCCGTGGTGCCCGCGACCGGCACGTTCATGGTCAATGGCGACGAAGAGCACGCCACCCTGGATGCGCAGAACTTTCAGCGCTACGAACCCATGGTGGCGGCGCTGAGCAACATCAATATGCAGCGAGTCGGTGCGGTGTACCTGCACTTCTATCCGCTGTTCCAGAAGAGCTATCAAGACCTGGGTTATCCCAACGGCTATTTCAACGACCGGCTGGTGAAAGTGATCGACCTCCTGTTGGCCACGCCGCAGCCCGCGGCGCCCATTGCGTTGGTACGGCCGAATGTCATGTACATGTTTGCCGATCCGGCGCTGGAGTCCTTGCCGGCAGGTCAAAAATTGTTGATTCGCATGGGGCCGGATAACGCGGCGGCGGTGAAGGTCAAACTGAAAGAATTGCGCGCCATCATTACCACCAGCGCGCCCAAGCACTAACAGGCGCCCAAGCACTAAAACAAGCAAGGAGAGAGAGGTATGAACAGCGTAACTGCAGCGCCCGCGTTGGTGGGCAATGCGGAGGCGACGACCAACCAGTGGCTGGTGATCGGTGCGTCGTCGTTGGGTACGGTGTTCGAGTGGTACGATTTTTATTTGTACGGATTGCTGGCCGGCATTTTGACCACGCAATTCTTTTCCGGCGTCAACGAAACGACGGGATTCATATTCGCCTTGGCCGCTTTCGCGGCCGGATTCGCGGTGCGGCCCTTCGGCGCCTTGGTGTTCGGCCGCTTGGGCGATCTGGTCGGCCGCAAACACACTTTTCTCATCACCATGAGCATCATGGGCGGCGCGACGTTTGCCGTGGGAATACTGCCGAACTACGCCTCCATCGGCGTGACCGCTCCCATTGCGTTGCTGGCTCTGCGCCTGCTGCAGGGGTTGGCGCTGGGCGGCGAATACGGCGGGGCGGCCACGTATGTGGCCGAACACGCGCCGCCGGGAAAGCGCGGGTTTTATACGAGCTGGATTCAGACCACGGCCACCTTCGGGTTGTTCGCGGCACTACTCGTGGTGATCGGTACGCGTACGTGGATGGGTGAGGACGCTTTCAAAGTGTGGGGATGGCGTATTCCCTTCATTGTGTCCGTGCTGCTGCTGGGGGTCTCGTTGTGGATACGCATGCAGTTGTCCGAGAGCCCGGTGTTCTTGAAAATGAAGAGTTCGGGAACGACGTCGCGGGCGCCCTTGCGCGAGGCCTTCGGCAACTGGAGCAATCTCAAGATCGTGCTGGTGAGTCTGGCCGGCGCGGTGATGGGGCAGGCGGTGGTGTGGTATTGCGGCCAGTTCTACGCGCTGTTCTTCTTGGAGCGCACGCTGCGCGTCGATGGCGCGACCACCAATATCATGATCGCCATTGCGCTGTGCTTGGCCACGCCCTGCTTCGTGTTGTTCGGTTGGCTGTCGGACAAGATCGGCCGAAAACCCATTATTCTCACCGGCTGTTTGCTCGCCATGCTGACTTACTTTCCACTGTTCGAGGCGCTGACCCGGTACGCCAATCCGGCCTTGTATGCCGCTCAAGCGTCCGCGCCGGTGACCGTCATCGCGGATCCCTCGCAATGTTCGTTTCAGTTCGATCCCATCGGCAAGAACAAATTCGATTCCACGTCCTGCGATATCGCCAAGAGCTTTCTCGCCAAGGCGGGCGTGTCGTACGCGCGGGTGGATGCTGCGCCGGGAGCGGTGGCGCAAATACGCACCGGCGACGCCACGTTGACGGTCCCCGATCCGCGTGCGTTATCCGGTGCGGAACGCAAGGCAGCCATCGCCGCGTTCCAGACCCAGACCAAGGCGAAGCTCTCGGCCATCGGTTATCCGGATAAGGCGGACCCCGCGGCGATCAACAAGCCCATGGTGGTGTTGATTCTGTTCGTGTTGGTGCTGTACGTCACCATGGTGTATGGCCCGATTGCCGCGCTGCTGGTGGAGTTGTTTCCGCCGCGGATTCGTTACAGCGCCATGTCGCTGCCGTATCACATCGGGAACGGTTGGTTCGGCGGTTTCCTGCCGACCACGGCCTTCGCCATGGTGGCAGCCACGGGAGATATTTATTACGGCCTGTGGTATCCCATCGTGGTCGCGGGCGCCACCGTCGTCATCGGCTTCTTCTTTCTACCCGAGACCTTCAGGCGCCAAGGGGACTAGATGGCCGGCGTGCCCGCGTCGGTGAATGGATCGTAATGCTGGTGTTATAAATCTCAGTATTTTCTGGGGCATATTAGGACCGTCGTTACAATCCCTTCACAGTAATAGCCGTGCCTCAAACTGTGACGTTATATGTTCCATGGAGGGGAGAGAACTCCCTATCCTGGTGACATAACTAGTAACGGGCAACCTATTATGAAGAAACCCTTGTTGAGTGCGTTTGTACCCTATCGTGGGGTTGCGGCAGTCGTTACGGCCGCGACCCTGTTGACTGCCTGCGTGGTGCAGCCGGCCTATCGTCCGCCGCCGCCACCCCCGCCGCCGCCGCCTCGCGTTGTGTATACGCCCCCGCCGCCCGCGGCTGTGGTGGAAGTGGATGTGCAAGCCAGCCAACCGCCGCCGCCGCTGCCGGACTACGATCAGCCGCCGTGCCCGCAAGATGGCTACTTGTGGACGCCGGGCTACTGGCATTGGACCGGTAGTGATTATTACTGGATCCCGGGCACCTGGGTGCAGCCGCCGTCTGTGGGTGTCTTGTGGACCCCGGGCTACTGGGGCTTCGTGGGCGGCTACTATGGCTGGCACGTGGGCTACTGGGGCCCGCACGTCGGCTTCTATGGCGGTGTGAACTATGGCTTCGGCTACGTGGGCGTTGGTTTTGCCGGCGGACGTTGGGCGGGCAACTCGTTCGCGTACAACACCTCGGTGGTCAATGTGAACACCACCGTCATTCACAACACCTACAACCAGACCGTGGTGAACAACGTCACCGTCAACAAGGTGAGCTTCAACGGCGGAGCGGGCGGTGTGCAGGCGGCACCCACTCAGCAGGAGCGCATTGCCGCTCAGGAAACTCATACGCCGCCCACGGCCATGCAAACACAGCATGTGCAGGAAGCAGTGCGCAACCCGGCGTTGGCGGCCAAGGCCAATGGTGGCCATCCCTCGATTGCCGCGACGGCGCGTCCCGCCTCCTTCAGTGGTCCGGGCGTGACCGGTGCTCGTGGAGCGTCTTCACCGCCGCCGCGCGGTCCTGCCGCGGCGGGCGGTGCGCCCAACAATGCGTCGCATGGTCAGCCTAATGGTGCTCAGCATCCGCCGGCGGGTACCCCCGCCGCGAACAACAAGCCGAAGGCGCCGCCGAAGAAGGCACCGCCCAAAGAGCAGAAGCACGAGAACGAGCACTAGCTAGACGATGAGGAATCTCGGGCCGGCCGGAGCCGGCCCGAATTCTCGAGTGATCGCCAGGGACGGCGATCCTTGGCTACTTCCAGACGGGCGCGCTATGGAAGCGCGCCTTCGCCTTGTACCACCGGCAATTCCACGAAGCTCGAAGTCGCGCCGGCATCGAACACTTTGATGGTCGCCTTTTTATAGTCGGTCGGTTTGGCGAAAAAAATATTGTCCACGTAAGTTTGCGGGTTGCGGTCATACACCGGGAACCAGCTCGACTGCACCTGTACCATGATGCGGTGACCCGGCAAGAACACGTGGTTCGCGGTGGGCAACGCAAAGCGGAACACCTGGGGCTTGTCGGCGGGTATGGCCTTCGGCGCGCTGAACGAATCCCGATACCGACCACGCAAAATATCGGCGGACACCATGAGCTGGTAGCCGCCCATCTTGGGATCGCGCCCCACCTCGTCGGGATACACGTCAATGAGCTTCACCACGAAGTCGCCATCGGAGCCGGTGGTCGAGGCGATGAGATTGGCGATGGGCTCGCCGCTGATTTTCACCGCCTGTTGCAGCACGGGCGTGCTGAAGCTCAAGACGTCGGTGCGTGAGGCGGCGGGCCGCTGATCGCTAACCAACCACGTTTGCCAACTGGTCTCGCCCGTTTCGCCGCCGATATGAATGGGGCGGGGCAGGTAGGGAACCGGCTTCGCGGGATCGGACACGTACGATTCGAAGGCCGAACCGCCGGCGGCAGTGAAGCCCAGTGCTCCATTCGGCTGCAAGTAAATCTTCTGTTGATCGATGGTACAGGCGGCCGCGCAGCCCATGGGCCATCCCGACAACGACAGCCAGCGGTTGGTGCCGGTCTCGAAGGCCATCACGGGTGCGAGATTCAGAGCCGGCGCGTCATCCTTCAAAAAGTGGTCGAGGAAGGGACGCAGAATATGCAGGCGAAAGTAAGCCGCGGTGTCGCTGCCGAATTCGATGGCCCCGACGCGGCTGCCGTCCAGTCGCTCCTGGTGGTGATACCAAGGTCCCATGACCAAGTACAGCGGCGCCTTGTCGGCATGCTTTGCCTTCAAGGCTTTGTATACGGCGATATTGCCGAATATGTCTTCCTGGTCCCACAAGCTGTGCACCAGCATGGTGGGGACCGTGACGCCTTGATCGGACAGTATCTTGTCCAGGGCCTGGTCCTGCCAGAATTCATCGTAGGCGGGATGCTGCATGAGCTTGTCGGCAAAACCCGTTTGGTCCAGGCCATGCTTCTTGGCCATGTCGGAGGCCGACCCCGCGCTCAGCCACGTGTCGTAGTCATCGTAGTGATCGGACCACCAGCTAACATCGCTGCCGCGAGTGGCTTCCTGATCGTGCACGTAGGTCAGGCTGTCGAGACGAAAGGCGCCGTTGTGAAACCAGTCATCGCCCTTCCAGCCGTCCACCATGGCGTTGATGGGAATGGCGGCGCGCAGCGCGGGATGCGGATGCACGAGGGCCATGAGTGAGGTGAAGCCGTCGTAGGAAATACCCAGAATGCCGACCTTGCCGTTGGACTCAGGAATGTTCTTCACCAGCCAATCGATGGTGTCGTAAGTATCGGTGGAGTGATCCACGGCAGTGGGGTTCAAGGGGCCGCGCAACGGCCGGGTCATGACGTAGTCGCCTTCGGAGCCATGCTTGCCGCGCACATCCTGCATCACGCGAATGTAACCGCCGTTGACGACGGCGTCGTCCGCGACGTCGGTGCTGTCGATGACGGCCGACAAATGCGCGCTCGCATTCTTGGCGATGCGGTCCGTTGCGCCGTACGGAGTACGCGTCAATAGGATGGGCGCGTGAGCGGCGCCGCGCGGTATGAGAATCACGGTTTGCAGCTTCACGCCGTCCCGCATGGGAATCATGACCTCGCGCTTGACGTAGTCGAAGGACTCGACGCGCTGCGTGAATTGCGCCGGCGACTCGCTTGGCAGCGTGGCCGCGTCACCCCAGGAAATCGCAGTGCACGCAATGCTCAAGCACAGGCCGAGGGCGCAGCGTGCCAAGGTTGTCGACATGGATACATTCCCAATTTTTCAGCGGATTTGCCGACGCGGAGTGTGCTGTATGGGGTGGTCGGGCGCAATGCCGCCGGCGGCTGGAAGGGCGTCTAAGACCGCGAATTCCGATGGCTGCCGGGGCAGGAATTGCCCGTCCGCCGATAGTCAGCAGCCCCCAGGAGTGCTAGGGCATTTCGACATCCTTGCGGCGCCGCAGTCCAAGGGGCATGATCGAAGCATGGACGGGGTAGGTTAGGTACTCATAAGTCAAATTCTGGCGGCTGGGCTCGAGGAGGGAATCATGAATAATTCGCTTTCATTCACCGTGGCAGACGGCGTCGCAACGCTGTCCATCCAGCGCGCCGCGGTGAGCAACGCAATCGACATCACAATCATTCGAGCCATGCATCTGGCTCTGGATCAAATTCAAAAAGGCGACAGCGGCGCGCGCGCCGTAGTACTCACCGGCAGCAACGATGTGTTCTGCAGCGGGTTGGATTTGCACTCGGTGGATTTGAAAACCCAGGAAGCAAGACAGCGCGCTCACTTCGAGATGCGGCGCTTCATGGACCCTCTGATTCTGCGTTTGAGCGGCTTTCGCTTTCCCATCGTCGCCGCCGTGAATGGCGCGGCCGTGGGCGCCGGCATGAGTTTGGCCCTCGCCAGCGACATTATCATCGCAGGCGAGAATGCCTATTTTCATCCCTCGTTCGCGCGCCTCGGCTTGGTGCCGGATGCCGGCATTACCTTCCATCTGGCGCGGCGCATCGGCGGCGGACGCTCGCTGTCGTCCTTGATGTTGGCCGAGAAAATCGATGCGGCAACGGCACTGTCCTGGGGTCTGGCTTACTGCGTGGTGCCGGCCGGCGAAGTCGTCGAGCGTGCCCAGGCTGTGGCGCGCCGGCTCGCGACGGGCCCCTGTGCGGTACTCGGCCAGATTCGCTCGCTGCACGCCTCGACCTTCGATAATTCTCTGCAGGAGCAGTTGCGGGCGGAGCGCAGTGCTCAGGAAATGACCCTCGAAACTCATGACTGCGTCGAGGGCGTCCGCGCCTTCTTCGAGAAGCGCGAACCGCACTTTACCGATCATTAACCGTCGCCGGCGCTAGCGACAATAGCTGGCGCGCAGCAGGGCAATGTCGCCCGGCGTGGTGCGGCAACAGCCGCCGATGAGCCGGGCGCCCGCCTCGTACCAGGAGCGGGACTGGGCAGCGAATCCCTCCGCAGACCCAAGCCAGGTCTTGGCCACCGCATCGTACCGTTCCCCCGAATTGGGATAGGCCAAGAGCGGCTTGTCGGTACGCGCGCCCATGAGGCGGAGCAGTGAGGCAATGTGTTCGGGGCGAGTGCAGTTCACGCCCAGGGCAGCGATTTGCGTGAAGGGTTGCAATGCCACGGCGCACTCGGCAACGAGTTGGCCTTCGCAATTGCGGCTGCCGTCCTGACAGGAAAAGCTCATCCACGCGCACAGGGACGGAAACTCGGTCAACAGTTCGGCCAGTACCAGGGCTTCGCCGAGGCAGGGAATGGTTTCGAAGGCGAGCAGGTCCGCTCCCGCTTCGGCCAGAACTTTGAGTCGCGGACGGTGGAAGGCCTTGAGTTCGCTCTCGCTCAAACCATAGCGGCCACGATATTCCGAGCCATCCGCCAAGAAGGCCCCATAGGGGCCGATGGAAGCGGCGACCAGCGGCCTCAGGCGACCCTTGCGGTTGCCCGGCAGCGCCCAAAAATCATCACGCGCCTCAATGGCCAGCGTGACGGCGCCGCGCATCAGATCGGCCGCGGCAGCGACGTCGAAGCCGCGGCGCGCGAAGCCTTCGAAGGTTGCCTGGTAGGTGGCCGTGGTGGCGACGTCAGCACCGGCATTGAAATACTCCCAATGCACGCGGCGAATCAGTTCCGGCTGCTCCACCAGATATTTGGCCGACCACAGCGGATCGACGAGGTCGGCGCCGCGCCGTTCGAGTTCGGTGGCCAGCGCGCCGTCCAGCACCATGATGGGCTGCCTGGCCAACAAGGCGTCAAGCGGGGAGTGCATTGAGTTTCCGGGTACCGCTGAGGTAGTCGCTGCCGGCGACGAAGTAGCGTAGCCGCAAATCGGCACCTTTGGTGAGTCCTATGCGGGTACTTTCACCGATGGCCGCGAGGGGGGCATCGTCGGTGCCCACCCATAGGGCTTCCTTGGCAAAGAGGTCGAGTCCATCGTGGCGTAAATCCACCTGCATGGCCGCTGCCAAGCGACCCGGCCCCCGGGCAAGATCCCGCGCCCGGCCGACCTCGCGCGCGCGATGCATGTGTTCCATGCCGGCTAGCGGCTCCAGGGCTCGCAGCAGCACCCCCTCACCAATGCCTGCCCGCTCGCTGGATACATTCAACATGTACGAGGTGCCGTAGCACAGGTAAACGTAGGCATGGCCGACGTCGAGGAATAGCGAGCGGTTGCGGGGAGTCATGCCGCGAAAGGCATGGCACGCAGGATCCCCTTGAATGTAAGCCTCGGTTTCGACAATGCGGCCGGTCAGGACTTCCCCGCCCACTTCGCGGACCAGCACCTTGCCCAGCAGAAACCGCGAGAGAGCCACGGTGTCGGTTGGCAAATCGGCGCGCTGCACCGGTCGCACCGGCGCTATCTTACCGTGCGAGAATGCGTGCCCGCGTCGCAC
>Ga0302314_10001714_pt1 | contig 41003 bp, 37 predicted proteins | sample III_Palsa_N2_3_FD_200533 | JGI IMG/M metagenome (GOLD analysis project Ga0302314, IMG submission 200533) | Peat permafrost microbial communities from Stordalen Mire near Abisko, Sweden - III_Palsa_N2_3 | ecosystem: Environmental > Terrestrial > Soil > Palsa > Peat permafrost | place: Sweden... | reverse complement strand
GACGACGATATCGAGGCGGTGATCGCGGCGATGAGGGATCTGCGGGGGGAATTTCGGCGCGATTAGGCGACTTGGCTGCTCCCCCGCTGGGGGAGCTGGCGCGAAGCGGCTGAGGGGGACTTGCGGCGCGCTGAGACCTCTCCGGCAAAGCCCCCTCCACCACGCTACGCGTGGTCCCCCTCCCCCAATGGGGGAGGAATTGCAGCGCTCGCTTACGTCCCCCGCAAGTGCGCCACTTCGTTCAGGCTGACCAGATTTCTCTGGCCGGTGCGGGCGCAGCGATAGCGGTGGATGCTGGCATAGGCCGGCTCGAAGAACAGCCGAGGCTCCATGCCCAGGATATGCGCGGTCCAGACATTGATCACGCCGCCATGGCAGAACACCGCGATGTTCTTTGAAGGGTGGCGGGCGATCAGGTCCTCGACGGACCGGACCACGGTCTTCTGGAAGGCGTGGATATCGGCGCCGTGGTCGCCCTCGGCGAAGGCCTTCCAGGCTGGATAGTTGTCGCGCTTCAGCTCCTCCATTGGGATATACGCGCCCGAGCCGCGGTCGAATTCCACGATGCCGTCATCGGTCCGAAGCGCGTGGCCCGTCCGGGCGACCAGCGGTTCGGCGGTTTGGATCGCGCGGCGCATGCTGCTGGAGATGACCGCATCGAACCGCTCGTCCGCCAGCCAGGCAGCCACGCGGCCGGCCTGGTCATGGCCCTCGTCCGACAGCGGCGGATCGGCGGTCTCTTCGCTGCGTACCGGCAGGCCGTGTCGAATGAGCACCAGATCCATCGTCTTCTCCGTCGTCTGAAGCTAAAAGAGCTCTGGGAGGATGGCCTAATGATCAGCGGAACCCATCGCAACAGCTTGCAGGAACAGGTGGTCTACGGCCGCCCGGCCCTGGAGGCGCTGAATGAGCTCGCCAGGGCCTTCGGCGCCAGCCGGATCATGATCACCAGCACCGCCTCGCTCACCGGCCCCGACGGGCTAGCGACGCGCCTGGCCAGAGATCTAGGCCCGCTCTGCGTGGGGGTGTTTTCAGACATCTCCGCTCATTCGCCGCGCGAAGGGGTAATCGGCGGCGCCGCGGAGGCTAGACGAACGGGCGCGGACCTGCTGGTCGCTGTCGGCGGCGGCTCGGTGATCGACGCCACCAAGGTGATGCAGCTGGCGCTCTGGGCCAGCATCGAAACGCCGGCGGGTCTGGGCGCCTATCGCGCGGGACCCGGGCCGGACCGGGCGGACGTCGCCAAGCTGGCGCCCGGCATACGAATGATCGCCGTACCGACCACGCTCTCGGCAGCGGAATTCACCCCCTTCGCCGGGGTCACCGACGTCGCCCGTCATAGCAAGGAAGGCTACGCCCATCCGCTGCTGGCCCCGCGCGCCGTCGTGCTCGACCCTGCCGCGACCGTTTCGACGCCGCCGCGGCTCTGGTTCTCCACCGGCATGAAGGCGGTGGACCATGCCGTCGAGCAACTGTGCAATCCGGCCCGCTCGCCCTTCGCCGACGCCCTGGCCGAAGCCGGTCTCAAAGGGCTGGCGCGCGGCCTTTTGGCCGTCAACGCCGCGCCAGGCGATCTGGATGCGCGGCTGGACTGCCAGATCGGCATGTGGCTGGCCATGGCCGGGGCCAGTTCGGGCCGAGGCCTGGGCGCCAGCCACGCCATCGGCCACACCCTGGGCGGAACCTTCGGCGTGCCGCACGGCCTGACCTCCTGCGTCGCCCTGCCGGCGGTGCTGCGCTGGAACGAGGGCGTCAATGCGGAGCGGCAACAGCTAGTGGCCGAACTGCTGGGCCAGCCGCACCTTTCGGCGTCCGAGGCGGTGATCTTTCTCGCCCACGGCCTGGGCCTGCCCACCGACCTGGCGGCTGTCGGCGTCCACCCCGACCAGTTCCAGACCATAGCCGAACACACCCTGCACGATCGAGGCATCCGCTCGAACCCCCGCCCGATCACGGGAGCGGGGGATATTGTGGAGATACTGGAATTGGCGAAAGGCTAGCCACGCAGACGAAAAGGACGCCGGTCCCTCGACCGGCGTCCTTCGTTCGTGAATTCAGTTCCAGGCAATCAGGCGGCTGCGGCCTGCTTGCGGCGCGAACTGCGCATCGCGGCGCCCAGGCCGCCAAAACCAACCAGCATCATGGCCCAGGTCGCGGGCTCGGGAACCGCGGCGACCCCGGTGGTGAAGCCGTACCAGTTTTCATAGCCCGGATTTGTCCAGCTGATTTGGCTGAAGGTTCCCAAAAACTGGATCGTGCCGTTGCCTTCCGCGCCAACCACGGAATTGCCATCTTTGACAATGGCGCTGCCGCCGTATTCGTTCGAAGGCCCGCCGCTTTCCACGGCGAACGGCTCACTCAGGGGGAACACGAACGACGCAGTGGTGCCGCTCGCCCCAAGGCTCCAGATCGCCAGCACGGGATCGGTCACGGGCTTGGAGAAGGTGATCGTATCCGTTATCGCGCCGTTGCCGCCGAACAGCTGAATGATGCCGCCCGCGGCCGGCGGAGCGTTGCTGATCGTGCCGCCGTTGAAGGTTCCGTTGGGACCCCAGCTCGGATAGCCGAAGAAGAGATTTTCGAGTTCTCCGCTATAGCTGACGCCCACGCTGCCGGCCGTACCGGTCGCTGAGCCGCTCGAAGGGTCGGTCGAAAATGTGCTCGACCAGCTAGTCCAGTCGATCGTCGCCGCGTTCGCGGTCGCCGAGAGGCCGGCCGCGAGACCAGCGGTCAATGCCGCGCCCATCAGCAAGTTTTTGATTTTCAAGATTTCCATCCCAATTTGGGCTTAGCCGAGGCCAAGCCAAAGAATTATTAGAGCCAAGACTGGGTAGGATGGCGATGCGGCGCGGTCAATGCCATTCCCCTAAAGCGGGAATGGCGTGCTAGGCGCTAGTCCAACGCGGATCAATACCGTCGAAGCAACTATAGTTAAGCTTGTTTCTCGCCCGTCCCGCGCTTCATCAGCACCCGTTGCAGGCGGGTCAGCAGCGTCAGCAGCTCGGTCTGGTCCGCGTGAGCCAGCCCTTCAAGCATCCCCTCGATCCAGGCCTCGTGCGCGCCGGCCATCTCCAGGAAGGCCTCCCGTCCGGCCCTCGTCAGCGAAACCCGCACAACGCGGCCGTCGGCCTCGTCGACCCGCCGATCGACCAGGCCCTCGGCGACCAGGCGGGCGATGACGCCGGTGACGTTGCCGTTGGAGACCAAAAGCGCGCGCGACAGCTCGCCCAGCTGCAGACCCTTGGGCGTCCGCTCCAGCGCCGCCAGCACGTCGAAGCGCGGCAGCGTGGTGTCGAACTCGGCGGCGAGGCGCGCACGCACGGCCTTCTCCACCAGGGTCGAACAGCCCAGCAGGCGCAGCCACAGGCGCAGCGTCAGCTTGTGATCGGGCGTCGCGTCGGCGGCGTCGGCGGGATGGTGGGCGGCGCTCATGTCGGGGCCTGTTCAGTCGTAGTCGCGTAGTCGCCCGATCCCCGCACCTCCTCATCCTGAGGCGCCTGCGAAGCAGGCCTCAAAGGACGCACGGACGGCGCAGCGGCCACGTCCTTCGAGGCTCGCCGCTGCGCGACGAGCACCTCAGGATGAGGATATTTTGAGAGGCCGCTCATCACCCCGTCTCCCCCCCGGACACCGAAAGCGCGATCCCGTTGACGGCGCCGGATTGGGGCGAGGCCAGCCAGGCGACCGCGTCGGCCACCTCTTGCGGCGTCACCAGCCGGCCTTGCGGGTTGGACCCGGTGAACACCGCCTCGGCGGCGCTGGCGTCGCGGCCGGTGCGCGCGGCGATTGTCTCGATCGCTCGCTCGATGATGGCGGTGCGGGTGTAGCCGGGGCAGACCGCGTTGACGGTGACGCCGGTCGTCGCCAGCTCCAGCGCCAGCGCCCGGGTCAGACCCACCAGGGCGTGCTTGGAGGCTACGTAAGGACTGACATAGGCGTAAGGTTTCAACCCCGCGGTGCTGGCGATATTGACCACCCGGGCCCAGTCGTGCGTCTTGAGGCTAGGCAGCGCCGCCTTAGTCATGCGCACGGCGCCGAGTAGGTTCACGTCCAGCGCGGCGCTCCAGGCGTCCAGTCCGGTCTTCTCGAACGACGCCGTCGTCACCGCCCCGGCATTGTTGACCAGCACCCGCACCGGCCCGCGCGCCGCCTGCGCCGCGGTCAAAGCGCCCGCCACCGAGACGTCGTCCGTGACGTCGCAAACGGCGTAACCACTACCGGATAGCGAGGCCGAAGCCGCGGCGAGCACCGCCTCCGATCGGCCCATGATGGTGACGGCGTGGCCTCGCGCCGCCAGCGCCCGAGCGACCGCCAACCCGATGCCGGTTCCACCGCCGGTGACCACCGCATGGCCCGCCTGAATCTCGGTGTTCATGAGCCTTGTTCCGCGCCGCCATCGTCCAACCTTATCCTGAACCGACGGCGATGCTTCAATTCTAAAAGACCTGCGGCGAGTCGCCGTCAAGAAATTATTTTAGGCTTGAAATATCTAGGCGCCAGGACTAGCCTTCGGCTTCGAATCCTACGCTCAAGGACACGCGTGATGACGCAAGAGCCCGACGCCCCGACCCGGCTTGAGTGGAACCAGAGCGACGGCGTCGTCCATGTCCGGCTGGTCCGCCCGGCGCGCAAGAATCCGCTGACCTTCGAGGTCTATGCCGAGCTGCGCGACCGGTTCCGCGCCCTGGCCTATGAGCCCAGCGCCAAGGTGGTGGTGCTGAGCGGCGCCGGCGACAACTTCTGTTCCGGCGGCGACGTGCACGACATCATCGGGCCGCTGGTGGCCATGGATATGGTCGGGTTGATGAACTTCACCCGCATGACCGGGGACCTGGTCAAGGCCATGCGCGCCTGTCCCCAGCCGATCATCGCCGCGGTCGACGGGGTCTGCGCCGGCGCCGGGGCGATCCTGGCCATGGCCAGCGACCTTCGGATCGCCACGCCGGAGGCCAAGACCGCCTTTTTGTTCAACCGGGTCGGCCTGGCCGGCTGCGACATGGGCGCCTGCGCCATCTTGCCCCGGATCATCGGCCAGGGTCGCGCGGCCGAGCTGCTCTATTTCGGCCGCAACATGACCGCCGAGGAAGGCGAGCGCTGGGGTTTCTTCAACCGACTGGTCGCCCGCGACGCGCTGATGGCAGAGGCCGAGGCCATGGCCAAGCGGATCGCCTCCGGGCCTACCTTCGCCAACGGCATGACCAAAAACCAGCTGAACCAGGAATGGAACATGAGCGTCGATCAGGCGATCGAGGCGGAGGCCCAGGCCCAGGCCATTTGTATGCGGACGAAGGACTTCGAGCGGGCCTACCGCGCCTTTGTCGACAAGCGCCAACCCGTGTTCGAGGGCGACTGAGATGAGCGAAACCCGCACTCTGCAACCGGCGGGTTGGCCGCGCCCCAAGGGTTATTCCAACGGCGTCGAGGCGAGCGGCCGGCTGGTCTTCGTGGCCGGCCAGATCGGCTGGGACGAGCACGAACAGATCGTCTCCGACGATTTCGGCGACCAGTTCCGCCAGGTGCTGCTCAACACTTTGGCGGTGCTGGGCGAGGCCGGCGCCGGGCCACAGCACATCACCCGCATGACCTGGTTCATCACCAGCCGAGAGGACTATATGGCCGCCCAGGCGGAGCTCGGCGCCGCGTGGAAGGCGCTGATGGGCCGCAATTACCCTACCATGTCGGTGATCATCGTCTCCGGCCTGGTCGAGGCCCGCGCCAAGGTGGAGATCGAATCCACCGCCGTGGTTCCGTAAGGCGATGGGGGGCCACCCTTACTTCCCTTCTCCCCTTGCGGGAGAAGGAGGGGCCCGCGCCGCGAAGCGGGGTGGGAAGATGAGGGGTCTCGTGGACCTCTCGGCAACCCAGGCGCGGCGGCATCCGGCGCCGTCTGTGAAACCCCTCATCCTCCCACTCGCTATCGCTCGCGGGCCCCTCCTTCTCCCGCAAGGGGAGAAGGGATTTGAAGTCGGCCCTCTCCCATGAAGATCGCCATCATCGGCGGCGGCCCTGGCGGGCTTTATTTCGCGCTGCTGACCAAGAAGGCGCGGCCGGACTGGCGGGTCGTGGTCCATGAGCAGAACCGGGCCGATGACACCTTCGGCTTCGGCGTGGTTTTCTCCGACGAGACGCTGGACGAGTTCCTGGCGCGCGACCCGGAATCCTACGGCCGGATCCGCGAGGCCTTCGCCTATTGGGACGACATCATCGTCCGCTACAAGGGCGAGGAGATCCGTTGCGGCGGCAATGGCTTCGCCGGCTGCTCGCGCATCGCCCTGCTGCAAATCCTGCAGGCGCGCTGCCGCGAGGTGGGCGTCGAGATGCATTTCGAGTCGGTCGTCGACGACCCCGCCGAGCTGGCCGGGTTCGACATCGTCGTGGCCGCCGACGGCGTAGGCAGCCGCATCCGCGAGCGCTTCAAGGATGCGTTCCAGCCCAGCGTCAAGCTGAACCACAACAAGTTCACCTGGATGGGCTCGACCCGGCCTTTGGATGCCTTCACCTACTTCTTCAAGGAGACGGCGCACGGCGTGATCTGCGCCCACACCTATCAGTACGAAGCCGGCGCCAGCACCTGGATCTTCGAAATGGGGCCTAAGACCTGGGCCGCGCATGGCTTCGACGCCATGAGCGAAGCCGAGAGCGCGCGGGTGTTGGAAGCTCTGTTCGCCGAGGAGCTGGAAGGCCACCCTCTGATCATCAACCGTTCGCTGTGGCGCAGCTTCCCACGCATCAGCTGCGAGCGATGGTCCCACGACAACATAGTTCTTCTGGGCGACGCCAAGGCCACCGCCCACTACTCGATCGGCTCGGGCACCAAGCTGGCCATGGAATGCGCCATCGCCCTGTCCGACGCTGTGTTGGCGCAGGCCGAGACAAGCGTCGACGCCGCCTTCGCCGACTATGACGCCGCCCGTCGCACCACGATCGAGGTGACCCAGCACAACGCCGACGTCTCGATGGCCTGGTTCGAACATATGGGCCGCAACTTCGACATGAAGCCGCGCCAGTTCGCCATGGTGGTCATGTGCCGCGCCAAGAGCATTACCTGGGACAATCTTCTGCTGCGCGACGAGGCGTTCGTGCGCCGCTTCGAGGACGAGTGGTACCAGACCTATTACGACCAGACCGGCCTGGACCACCGCGCCGAGCGACCGACGCCGATGTTCACCGGCTTGAAGCTGCGCGGGCTGACGCTGAACAACCGTGTTGTCGTCTCGCCCATGGCCCAGTATCGCGCCAAGGAAGGGGTTCCAGACGACTGGCATTTCGTCCACTACACCTCGCGCGCCATCGGCGGCGCCGGGCTGGTCTTCACGGAGATGACCTGCCCCTCCCCCGACGCTCGCATCACCCTGGGCTGCACCGGCCTTTGGAACGACGCACAGGAGGCGGGCTGGAAGCGGATCGTCGATTTCGCCCATGCCGAAAGCGGCGCGGCGCTGTGCCTGCAGCTGGGCCATGCTGGGCGCAAGGGATCGACCCAGCTCGGCTGGGAAGCCATGGACTACCCGATCACCGATGAGGCCGAGAACTGGCCTTTGTGGTCCGCCTCGCCGCTGGCCTATATGGACGGGGTCAACCAGCCGCCGCGCGAACTGGATCGCGCCGGGATGGACCAGATCGTCGCCGACTTCGTTCAGGCGGCGAAGCGAGGCCTACGCGCCGGCTTCGACATGCTCGAACTGCACTGCGCCCACGGCTATCTGCTCGCCAGCTTCCTCTCGCCGTTGACCAATCGCCGCGACGACGAGTATGGCGGGTCGGCTGAAAACCGGGCCCGCTTCCCGCTGGAAGTGTTCAAGGCCATGCGGGTGGTGTGGCCAGATGACAAGCCGATGTCGGTGCGCCTGTCCGCCTCCGACTGGCTCCCGGGCGGGGTCAGCGAGGACGACATCATCACCTTCGCCCGCGCCTTCGCCGAGGCCGGCTGCGATCTGATCGACGTCTCCGCGGGCCAGACCGTTCCCGATCAGAAGCCGGTCTACGGCCGCATGTTCCAGGTCCAGTTCGCCGAGGCGATGCGCAACCTGACGGGCCTGGCCACCATGGCCGTCGGCGCGATCACCGAGCCGGCCCAGGTCAACACCATCATCGCTTGCCGCCGCGCCGATCTGGTCGCCCTGGCCCGCCCGCACCTGGCCGATCCCGCCTTCACCCGCCGCGCCGAAGCCTGGTACGGCGTGGGCCAGCGAGGCTGGCAAAAACCCTACATCCCCGGCTTCCAGCAGGCCCGGCGCGAGGCGGCGCGGGACCGCGAGCGGATGGTTGAGTTGCAGAGGAAGGCCAAGCCGAAGCGGCACGTTTGAAGCGGGGTGCGTGCTTCGGCACGGTCGCTGCGCCCTACTCAGCATGACGAGGTTTGGGGATAACAAAACAAGGTCGTCATGCTGAGTAGCGGCCGCGGGCCGCGTGTCGAAGCACGCACAAACCCCCTCACCCCGGCGGGCTCTCCAAATTATCGAACAGCCGCTGCAGCACGCCGATGAACACCGTCAGCTCCTTGTCCGACACGTCGTGGAAGGCGTGGCGGAAGATGCGGCTGGCCTGATCGCGCACTTGCTCCATGGCGTGGGAGCCGGCGGGGGTCAGGCGCACCTCGGTCACGCGGGCGTCGGTGGCCCTGGGATTACAGGTCACCAGGCCCTCGGCCTGCATGCGCTGGACGATCCGGGTCATGGTCGAGAGCTTGATCACCGCCAGATCGGCGATGGTGCTGACGCTGGCCGGATCGTGCTCGTGCAGGATCATCAGCACCCGCCAGCGCGGCACGTCCATGCCGACGCGCCGCAGCGCCGCGCCCATGTCCAGCACATAGCGGCCGCTGACCCGCGACAGCCAGTAGAAGGGCGAATGCGCCAGTTCGAACAGCGGATCGGCGGGATCGGCCCGGCGCCGGGGCGCGGGCTTTGACAGGGGTGCGGGGTCGGTCATTATCGCCCCGTCCTTCGGCCAGCAACGCCGGTTTCGAGGCCGCCGGGCCATTGAAACATTACTTGACTATTCACGTAACTGCCCCATCATTTCCTCAACCCCAAGGCACCCGAAGGATCACCCCATGTCCAGCGCCGCCGAGAGCCTTTCCGCCCTGACCGGATTGATCAGCCGCGGCGGCATCCGAGTCGTCGATCTTACCCAACCGCTCGACGAATCCACGCCGGTGATCAGCCTTCCGCCGGAAGTGGGCAAGAATTCTCCGGCCTTTTCCAAGACCGCCGTCTCCAATTTCGACGCCGATGGGCCGGCCTGGGCTTGGTACGCCCTGAATATGGGCGAACACTGCGGCACCCATTTCGACTCGCCGAACCATTGGATCACCGGACGCGAGCATGCGACCGGCGGGCCAGCGACCATTCCGCCGCAGAATTTCATCGCCCAGGCCTGCGTGATCGACGTCAGCGCCAAGGCCGCAGCCGACCCCGACTATCTGCTGACCATCGACGATGTGAAGGCATTCGAGGCCGCGCACGGCCGCATTGAGGACGGCGCGCTGGTCCTGATGCGCACCGACTGGTCCAAGCGGACCGACCCCGAGGCCTTCCTGAACGGCGGCCATTGCCCGGGCCCCAGCGTCGAGGTGATGAAGTTCCTGGCGGACGAGCGCCAGACCCGAGGTTTTGGCGTCGAGCAGGTCGGCACCGACGCCGGCATGGCCGGCATGTTCGACCCGCCCTTCCCCGCCCACCACTTCATGCACCGCGAAAACCGCTACGGCCTGGCCAGCCTGACCAATCTCGACCAGCTGCCGCCCAAGGGCGCGGTGGTGATCGCCGCCCCGCTGAAGATCGTCGGCGGCTCCGGCAGCCCGCTGCGGGTGCTGGCGCTGGCGCCGGCGGATTGATGAAGACGATTGTAACGCGGTGAACGCACTCGAGTCTCAAGCGACCCTCAAAGCCTCTCCCCCTCGATGGGGGAGAGGTTGGAGTGGGGGTGCGGCCACAGTTGGTGACGAAGAGATTACTTCGGACTCCAACCGCGTTCTTCACCCCAACCTCGGCGTGTTCACCCCCAACCCTGCCCTTCCCCCATCGAGGGGGAAGGGTTCAACAACGGCGGCGGAGCTCCATGGCTGAACGTTCCTTCGCCAAGGAAGTCGAGACCCTGCGCGTCGGTGACGGCGAGACGTTTCGCGGCGAGGGTATATTGGCCGTGGCCAAGGCGCTGTTGCAGTCGGGGGTGGCTTATGTCGGCGGCTATCAGGGCGCGCCGATCTCGCACCTGATGGACGTGTTCTGCGACGCCCAGGGCATTCTCGGCGAGCTGGGCGTGCATTTCGAGCAGAGCGCCAGCGAGGCGGCCGCCGCGGCGATGCTGGCGGCCAGCGTCAACTATCCCCTTCGCGGCGCGGTGACCTGGAAATCCACCGTCGGCACCAATGTCGCCTCCGACGCCCTGGCCAATGTGGCTTCCGGCGGGGTCACCGGCGGCGCGCTGATCATCGTCGGCGAGGACTATGGCGAAGGCTCCTCGATCATGCAGGAGCGCTCCCACGCCTTCGCCATGAAGTCGCAGATCTGGCTGCTGGACCCCCGCCCCAACCTGCAGACCATCGTCGACATGGTCGAGCATGGTTTTGCCCTATCCGAGGCCAGCCACACGCCGGTGATGCTGGAGCTGCGCATCCGCGCCTGCCACCTGCATGGCCACTTCGCCGCCAAGACCAACCGCCGCTCCGCCCTTTCCTTGCGCGAGGCGATGGAGAACCCGACGCGCGAGACCGCCCGTATCGTCCTGCCGCCGATGAACTTCGACCACGAACAGGAAAAGATCACCCACCGCTGGCCGGCCGCGATCGACTACATCAAGCGCCACAAGCTGAACGAGGTGTTCGAGGCCAAGGACGGCCGCTACGCCGACCTAGGGATTGTCGTTCAGGGCGGCATGTACAACACCCTGATGCGGGCCCTGGAGCTGCTGGAGCTGGCCGATGGCTATGGCCGCGCCGACATCCCGCTCTATGTGCTGAACGTCGCCTATCCGCTGATCGACGACGAGCTGACCGCCTTCTGCGCCGGCAAGCGCGCGGTGCTGATGGTCGAAGAGGGTCAGCCGGACTATATCGAACAGGCGCTGAACTCGATCCTGCGCCGCGCCGATCTGCAAACCAAAGTCATCGGCAAGGACGTGCTGCCCCGCGCCGGCGAATATACCGGCCAGGTCTTGAAAGATGGCGTCGAGGAATTCCTGGTCGGCCATGCCGGCCGCAACCGCTCCGCCCGCCAGCCCGCCCCGCCGCTGAGCCTGGCCGACGTACCGGCCCGTCCGGCGGGCTTCTGCACCGGCTGTCCCGAGCGGCCGGTGTTCACCGCCATGAAGCTGGTCGAGAAGGAGCTGGGAGCCTTCCATGTCAGCTGCGACATCGGCTGCCACCTGTTTTCGATCCTGCCGCCGTTCAATATCGGCAACACCACCATGGGCTATGGCCTGGGCTGGTCGGGGGCGGCGGCGTTCAATGTGCCGGACGCGACACGCCGGACGATCAGCGTGATGGGCGACGGCGGCTTTTGGCACAACGGCCTGACCAGCGGCGTCGGCGGGGCGGTGTTCAACAAGACCGACAATGTGCTGGTGGTGATCGACAACGGCTATTCCGCCGCCACCGGCGGCCAGGACATCCTGTCGTCCAGGCCCGGCAACGCGGCGCGCAGCACCGACCACACGATCGAGGCCGCGGTGCGCGGGGTCGGCGTCGACTGGGTGCGCACGGTCAGGACCTATGACATCGGCCTGATGCGGCGCACGCTTAAGGAGGCGCTGACCACGAAGCACAAGGGCCCCAAGGTGATCGTCGCCCAGGCGGAATGCATGCTGAACCGCCAGCGGCGGGAAAAGCCGCTGTTCAACGCGGCGGTCAAGGCCGGCAAGCGGGTGGTGCGCCAGCGTTTCGGCGTCGACGAGGACGTCTGCACCGGCGACCACAGCTGTATCCGCCTGTCCGGCTGCCCCTCGCTGACCACCAAGCCCAATACAGATCCCCTGCGCGACGACCCGGTGGCGCACGTCAACAACGACTGCGTCGGGTGCGGGGTCTGCGGCGAGGTGGCCCACGCGGCGGTCCTCTGCCCCAGCTTCTACCGCGCCGACATCCTTTATAATCCGAGCGGATGGGATCGGACCTGGGCCGGCTTACGGCGCGGGATGATCGGCGCGCTACAAGGCTGGGCCGAGCGGCGACGGCTGGCCAGGGCCGCGTGAGCGCCATGCCGGTCGCTTCCCCCTCAGTCCGCTTCGCGGACAGCTCCCCCAGAGGGGGAGCATTCTGGCGCCCAGACCCTCCCCAACTGCGTTGGGGAGGGGGACCACGAAGTGGTGGAGGGGTCCCGCGGCTGCACCAAACCAGCGGGAACCCGCGTTAGATGGATCGCCCGATCCGCATCTCGATCAACGCCCTGGGCGGCCAGGGCGGCGGGGTGCTGGCCGATTGGATCGTCGACCTGGCCGAGCAGGCCGGCTGGATCGCGCAGGCCACCTCGGTGCCCGGAGTCGCCCAGCGCACGGGCGCGACGGTCTATTATCTGGAGCTGTGCCAACCAGCCGCCGACGGCCGCGAGCCGGTGCTGGCCCTGATGCCGATCCCCGGCGACGTTGATCTGGTCGTCGCCTCGGAGCTGATGGAGGCTGGACGGGCCATCGCCCGCGGCCTGGTCACCCCCGACCGGACCGTGCTGATCGCCTCCAGCCAGCGGATCATGGCGATCTCGGAAAAGTCCGAACCGGGCGACGGCGCCATGCCGGCCAGCAAGGTGGTGGCCGCGGCCGGGACCGCGTCCAAGCGCCTCGTGCTGGCGGACCTGAACGCCCTGGCCGAGCGCAACGGCAGCGTGATCAGCGCGTCGCTATTCGGCGCCGTGGCCGGCTCGGAAGCCTTGCCCTTCGCCCGCGAGCAGTTCGAGGCGGCGATCCGGCGTGGCGGCGTCGGCGTCGAGGCCAGCCTGCGCGCCTTCGCGGCGGCCTACGAACTCGCGCGAGGCGGCGCGGCCGAACAACCCGCGGCGCCTATGGCGGATCGCCCGCCCGCGCCGCGCAACGCCGCCGAGCTTCGCGCACGCATCGCCGAGGCCCTGCCCGAGCCGGCCTGGGCCAATGCCGGCCTCGGCGTCAATCGCTGCCTCGACTATCAGGGCCGCGCCCATGCCAGCCTCTATCTCGACTGGCTGGTCCAGGTGGCCAAGGTGGACGAACAGTTCGGCGGCGTCCGCTATGGCTGGCGGCTGACGGCCGAGACCGCCCGCTATCTGGCGCTCTGGATGACCTATGAGGACGTAATCCGCGTCGCCGACCTGAAGACCCGGCCGGCGCGGTTCGACCGCGTGCGGGCCGAGGTGCGGGCCAGCGACGGCCAGATCGTCGACTTCGCCGAATTCATGCATCCAAGGTTCGAGGAAATCTGCGACACGCTGCCTGACGGGGTCGGTCGGCGGCTGAAAGACTCCACGCTCGCCCGGCGCATGCTGGGCGGGTTTTTCCGCCAGGGCCGCCAGATCTCGACCTCGAAGCTGGGCGGATTTCTGCTCCTGTTCGGCCTGGCGCGGTTGCGGGCCTTGAGGCCGTTGTCGCATCGCCACGCCGTCGAACAGGCGCGGATCGAGGCCTGGCTGTCCTCGGCGCTGAACGCCGCCCGCAACAATTACGACCTGGGCGTCGAGATCGTCAGACTGCAGCGGCTGGTCAAGGGCTATGGCGAGACCCACGAGCGGGGCCTTCGGCGCTATGGCGCCATCCTTACGACCCTGCACGGCCTGATCGAACACCCTGAGGCCGCCGCCATGGCCCGCGCCATGGCCCAGGCCGCCCTGAAGGACGACAGCGGCCGGCTGCTGGCCCGCGAGATTAAGGCCGTCGGCGGCGCGTCCATGATCGAGCTGACGGCGCTCTGACACAGTGGCGCCGCGCGTCTTCACCATCCCGATCCTGGTGCGGTTCAAGCACTGCGACCCCGCCGGCATCGCCTTCTATCCGCGCCTGCTCGAATTCGCCAATGACACGGTAGAGGCCTGGTTCGCCGAGCTGGGCGCGGGATTTCCGAGCCTGATCGGCGAGCGAGGGGTCGGCGTGCCGACCGTCGGCCTTGCCGCCCGGTTCCTGAAGCCCTGTCGCCACGGAGAGGCGCTGGAGAGCCGGCTGACGCCGGTTAAGCTGGGCGACCGCTCGCTTGACCTGCGGATCGTGCTGGCTGGCCCCGAAGGCGATCCGCGCGCGGAATTCGACATCACCCTGGTCTGCGTCGAGCGTGACGCCGTGGCTTCGCGGGTGTGGCCGGAGGATGTGCGTGAGGCGATCGAGGGATGGCTGAGGGCGGCGTAAATTCCAAGCGTGCTCATGTGCCCAACGCGGTGAGACTCTTCCCATGTGCCGCCCCATCAGCCTGTTCGAGCCGCTCAACACTCTTCAGCGACGGAAAGAGGCGCATCCAAAGCAAAGCAACCGCTACGGTTCCAAGACCCCCAAGCAGCGCCGCCGGCGCAGTCCCAAAGAGCGCCGCCGTGAGGCCGCTTTCGACCCCGCCCAGCTGGTAGGAGGCGCCGACGAACAAGAAGTTCACGGCGCCGACCCGACCGCGCATAGCGTCTGGCGTCGCCAACTGCACCAGGGCGATGCGGATCACCATGCTGACCATGTCGGCGGCGCCGAGCGCGGCCAGCGCCATGACCGAAAGCCAGATCGAACGAGACAGCGCGAAGACCGTCGTGGCCAGGCCGAAGACGATCACCGCCTGGAACATCCGCAGGCCGGCCCTCCGCTCGATCGGCCATCGGGTCAAGGCCGTCGCCGCGACCAGCGCGCCGATCGCCGGGGCGGCGCGTAGCACGCCAAGTCCCCATGGGCCGGTGTGCAGGATATTCCGGGCGAAAATCGGCAGCAGCGTTGTCGCCCCGCCGAGCAATACCGCGAACAGATCGAGCGATATCGTTCCCAAAATCGCTGGGCTCCGCCAAACGAAATTGACGCCGGCGATCAGCGACGCGACCGTTGGCCCGTCCTGCACTGGTGTCGATCGGACTGACCCCATCGCTCCGCTCAGGATGGCCGCCAGCAGCCCCAGCGCCGCCATCACCATATAGGGTGCGGCCGGCGCCACTGTGTAGAGCAGGCCGCCGAGCGCGGGGCCGGCGATCGCCGCGGCCTGGAACGCTCCCGTTGTCAGAGTTGTGGCTTTTTGCAGCCCTCCGTCCGGCGCCACGGCGCTCAGCATCGCCGCCGCCGCGGGCGCCTTGAATGCCTCCGCCGCGCCGAGCACAGCCACGGCGGCGAAGAGTTCGCCGACGGTCAGCCAGCCGGCCGCGCAGCCCCATGCCAGGAGGGCGGCAGTCAAAGCTTCGACCGCCTGGCAGATTTGAACGACCCGACGGCGGTCGTAAATGTCCGCGGCATGGCCCGCGAAGAGGGTGAGCGCCATATTGGGCAGGAACTGCGTCAACCCGACAAGGCCGAGAGCGATCACGCTGCCCGTCAAGGCGTATACCTGCCATGCGACCGCAACGCCTGCGATCTGGCTGGCGAGTTCGGAGGCGCCGCCCGCGCAAAAATAAAGACCGAACGATCGGTCGCGCTTGCGCCCGGCCGGTTCGACGCCAGAGTGCGATTGCTGTCGCTGGGGCATGGGACTTCGAAGGCCTGACTGTCACGCTGGCGTTTCCCGCTGGCGTGTTGAATATGAGCGACTCGCTCATATTTCACTGAGGAACCGGCCTTTGGCTACTCGCATCGCCAACCCGTCCAGCCAGATGCGCAAACAGCCGCGCCAAGCCCGATCTCACGCGACGATCGAGGCTATTCTGCACGCCGCGGCTCACATTCTGGGCGAGCGTGGTTGGCAAGGTCTGACCACGAATGCGGTCGCCGACCTCGCCGGCGTCAGCATCGGCTCGCTCTATCAGTACTTTCCCAACAAGCTCGCCTTGATCGAAGGCGTCAGGCAGCGCCATTTCGACGACGTTCTTGGGGCGCTGCGAGCCGCGATCGAGGGCGAAAAGCCCGCAAGACAACGCATCACGGCGTTCGTGGACGGCATGATCGCGGCTCATGCGCGCCACCCCGCCACTCATCGGGTGTTGCTGGAGGATGCGCCGCGCGGCGCGGCCTCAAAGCCGACGCACGAGGCGTTCGAGGCAAGCTACCTCACCTGCTACGAAAGCCTCATCGCCGCGGTGAACCCGCATTCGTCTGGCGACGACAGAACGCGACGCGCCCGGGTCCTCTCATCCGCTCTAGCTGGCGCCATTCACGATGCGGCTCGCAGAGGTTCGCTGCAGACGCCAAGGCTAAGACAGGAACTGATCGAGCTGGTCGCGGGATATTTGAAGATGAAATGACACGCGTGTCGCCCGTCCAACGCCCCTGCGGCCTGTGTGAGAGAACCGCGAGTGTCTCTACGAACCCGGCGGCGCCCATTTGCCCGGAACTGGCCTTAGTTGGTATTCGTCAAGTTCGAGCGCCGCGGTTTGCATTCGAGGGTTCAACTGAGTGTTGAGCGCACGGCGTAGATTGATTAGCCAGTCTCGCATTCGGCGCCGGCCCATGGCCTGAATCGCGAGATCCTCGTTGCTCGCCGCCGTCGCGCCCAACTTATCGCTTGAGGCTCCGTCGCATTCGAAATCCGACGGCGCGTTGAGCGCGCTCAGCGGGTTCAACGGGTCGTAGGCCCCTGCGAGAGTGTCGGCCGCATGGCCGTGCTCATCAATATTCTGAATCTGCCCTTCGATCAGCTGCTGAAAGTAGACATACCGTTCTTCTTCGCCCATCGACACCGCCGGGTAGGCCGCAAGGTATTCGAGCTTCCGTCTCGCGCGCTCGATTTGTCGCAGCGAGTCTCGTCGCGGCGAGCAATTGACGAAGTCGCCCACGGTCTTGTCAGCCGGCAGGCGCGCACCCAGGGAGTGGATGTCCGCCGTCAGCGCATCCCGGTCGCCCGCCCTGAACGCGTCATAGCCGGAGGCCACGGTGTCCAAAACCGGGTCTGGGGTGGCGCGCACGGCGAAATGGCGCCCGCAACCGGCCAGAAAGGCGAAAGCCACCGATAGAGCCATAAATCGCGAGCGAAACCGGTGCGAACGCGGCGGGACGTCGTTAACAGAACCATAATGGGACATCGTGAACCTCGGATGGGCCTCCATCGTCCCGGTGGACCGGGATAAACCCAAGGTTTGCAAAGCGCAGGCCACGGTCTCGCGGCAAGGTAGCGACAAGGCCTGCCTGTCAGGTTCGATTCTCCCTGTTGTAGGGCCGCTCGAAGGGTGGGCCTATCCGGGCACATTGCCCACCGCGGTGGAATCCGCAGTCTTGCCCGCCCGCGGCCGGCCGGACTGAACCCTCAATAATTGATCGCCGGATTGTCGCCCGGATAGATCACGCCCACCACGTCGAAGCCGCCTTCGATGGTGCATTGCACTGAGTGGGTCTGTTTGCGCGGCAGGAACAGGATGTCGCCGGGCCCGACCGTGGTCTTGGTGTGTTCGGTCCAGACGACGCCGGCGCCGTTCAGGAAGATCAGCGCTTCCTCGTAGAGGTGCTTGTGCGGTTCGGCCTTGGACAGCGGGATGTTGCCAATGAACTGGGTCACCACGTCCGAGCCGTGTTCCCGGTTGATCAGGATCTGGAAATAGCGCTCGGCCATGGCGTGGCGCTCGCCAGGATCGATCTCGGCGATCCTGTTCGGATGCCCGGCCTCGAAGGCCTCGGGCATCTCGTCCAGCCACACCAGGTCCTCGGCGCCGGGTCCCTGCGAGATGAACAGCTTGATCGGCTCGGAGCCGGGATTGTGCACCCGGTAGGCCTCGCTTGGGCGAATGTAGAAGCCGGTGCGCGGGCCGAGGGGGAAATGTCGCCCGCAAATCTCGACCTCGCCATCGCCTTCGGTGACGAACAGTACGGTGTGGCGATCGTCCGCCGAGATCACTGGCGAGACGCCGGGATCGATCACCGCATAGAACTGCGACTGGAACAGCGCCCCCATGGCCGGGCTGATCACCGGGCACCAGGCCATGTCGCCGCGCGTGGTGAGGTTCGCGCGGTGGGTCGAGAAGACGTAGCAGTCGTTGTCGAGGGGCACGAGCGGAGCGGCGCCGTGCGCCACCAGTTCGACCGCGCGGTTCTCCGGACTGTCTGGGTCATCCAGCAAATAACCGCCGGGCAGATTCGAATGCGCCCCGTCGCAGAACGGACCGGTCCCGGTATGCTTGCAGCCGCAGAAGATGACGTCCTCGTCGGCCTTGGGCTTGAACAGCACCGGCAGAAATTCGGTCCCCACGTGCGAACCGTCGCAGAACGGCTGGGTCGCCGAGCGCCCGCAACTGCACCAGAGGTAACGCTGGCCGGCCTTGACCTCGTGATAGAAGCCCTTGCGGTATGCGATCGTCGGGGTGGCCATGGATACGCTCGTTCCGTCTTATCTAGCCTGACAGGACGGCGGCCCGGCGCGCGGGGGCATGCGCGTCGGACCGCCTCTGCGAACCAGACCCTACCAGAGCACTTTAAAGCGCGCTCTAGAAGGTCCGGGTGACCGACAGGCCGACTGTCCGTGGACGCACGGTCAGCAGAGCGTCGGGATCCTGGGTCGAATTGATCGCCGAGACCTGGGCCCGCTCGTCGGTCGCGTTGCGCACGAACAGGGTGGCGTTCCACGGACCATTGGCCACGCCGGCTCGCAGGTTGAGCAGGGTGTAGTCCTTGAGCGGCAGATCGAACGGGTTGGACACGAAATAGGCGTTCTCTTCGCCGCGATAGGTGATGTCAGCCGCCAGCGTGCCCTTCCAATCAACAGCCATCGGCAGAGGCGCCGTATAGTTGAGGCCCAGGCTGAATTGGGTCGGCGCGACGTTGGGAAGCTGGTCGCCCGTCGCCCCAAGGGTCGGATTGGCGACCCGCATCGCCGCGCTCGCACCCTCGGTTAGGTAGGCATCGGTCACCGAGCCGCTGAAGTTCACCGTCAGATGCTCGATCGGACGCGCGGTCAGTTCGAACTCCAGGCCCTTGACCACGGCGTTGCCAGCGTTGCCGGTATAGTTGAACGTGCCGTCGGGCGTCGTCTCCTGGACCTGGATGCCGTACCAGAAGATCACGAAACCATCGACCTGATAGTCGAGCTTGCCGTCGAGCAACCGGCCCTTGGCTCCGGCTTCATAGTTCCACAGCGAGTCTGGCCTATACGAACTCGGAATGGCTTCGAAGGGCTCGCTGAGCGCATTCAAGCCGCCGCCGCGGAAACCTTCCGAGGCGGTGACATAGGCCAGGATTTCGTCGTTGAACTTGTAGCTGGCGTTGAACTTGAAGGTCACCTTGCTGAAGGACTGAGACGCGTCCGGCACGGGCGCGACGCCCGAGCTGCCTGCCGGGAAGCCGCCGAACGGATGGAGCTGCTGCTGCACGCCTTCCAGATCTTCGGTGTAGTAGCGGATACCGCCGGTCACCAGCAGCTGAGGCGTGATCTTCCAGGTGGCTTCGCCGAAACCGGCGTATTGCGTGATCGTCCGGTCGTCCTGGCGGCCGAAGAAGGTGTCGCCGTTGGGGTTGGACAGCGCGTCCTGCGAGTTGAGCGTGCTGAACGGTCCGGTCGGATTGCCGGCGCCATCGGTGGTGATGACCTCGACCCTCAGGTCGTTGGTCTCGTACTGGCGAAATCCGCCGACCACGAAATTGACCGGGAAGTCGAAGTCCGAGGCGTAGCGGATCTCGCTCGAATTCACGTCCCGCGTCTGAGGCTCGAGGGTTTCGGCCGGGACCGGAACGCCGAACGAGGCCAGGATCGGCGTGGAGTCGTAGTTGAAGTCAAGGGTGCGGTTATACTGATTGGTCGTGCCGGTCAGGGTGCCGTACTCGAACTTATAAGCCACGCTCAGGCTGTAGACCTGGAGGTGATCGTTCGACGGGCTGCGGGTGACGTCGGTGTTGCAAAGGTCGCAGCCCTGAACCGCCGGGGTTCCCTGCAGCGGGAACGCCGTCACGCCCGCCGGCGTGTAGCGCGACGAGCCGTTCGAGTGTTCGTCCTGATTTGTGTACGAGGCGTCGATCGTCAGCGCCTCGATCGGCTGGATGCGCAGGCTGACGCGCCCGCCGCGCACCACGTCATTGTTGATGCCCTTGGCGACCAGGACGGGGTCGGACGTGCCGGCGCCCAGGCGGATCTGGTTGATGTAGCCGCTGTCGTCGACCGTCCAGCCCACCGCGCGCAAGGCAACCTTGCCGTCGACGATCGGAATGTTGACCTCGCCGTTGACGTCAACATTGCCGCCGCTATGGCCGCCGCCGTCAGTGTCCGAAACCTCGCCAGTCAGATAGCCGCCGAAGCTGTTCAGGTTGGGCTTATTGGTGATGAATCGGATCGTGCCGCTCATCGAGCCGGCGCCGTAGAGGGTGCCCTGGGGTCCGCGCAGAACCTCGATATGGTCCAGGTCGTAGAGGCGAATATCGGACTCGAATCCGCCGCCGTCATTGGCGTTCGATCCGCTGATCACCGCCTCGTCATAATAGACGCCGGTGGTGGACTCGCCCGTCGAGCTGATGCCGCGGATGATGTATTTCCGGTCGCCCGGACCCAGGTCCTGGACCGAAAGGCCCGGTATCTGGGCCGCGATGTCCAGAAAGCCGATCGCGCCCGACTTCTGGAGCTGCGCGCCTGAAATCGCTTGGATGGCGCTGGGCGTATCCAGCACCTTGGCCGAGTTCAGCTTGTTGGCGGTGACCACCACCTCGGTGACGCCCGTCGCATTGAGGGCCGCCGCGGCGGCCTGGTCAGCGGCGAAGGCCGGCGCGGCCAGCAACAGGGCCGCGACGCCGGCGCTGGTGGTCCAAATCGCGCGCCGCGACAGTGTGGAGCGGCCGCTATGCGCGATCTCGCCAGTATGATGGACCATCGGCTTTGAACCCCCGTTTTGTGTGTCGTTATGAAATTCGTATGAGATATCATATGATACGTCAACCAAATGACCCGCCGCCCGCGACGCAAAACCGCGAGCGTGCTCCGCGCGCAACAGCCTGGCGCGGCAGCGAATACACAGGCGTAAAAACGAGCGGGGCGATCAGGCCTTCAGATTGGCGCTCAGTCGGCGGATGACGCGGAAAGCCGTCTCCACATCGTCCGGCGAAAAGCCGTTCAGCAGCCGCTCCTGGCGGCGCCGCACCACCGGATCCAGGGCCTTGAACAGGGCGCGGCCCTTGTCGGTCAGGAACACCTCGACATAGCGCGCGTCGTCGCTGCGCGGCACGCGGGTGACGTAGTCCTCGGCTTCCATCTTCATCAGCACGCGGCTGAGCGCCGACTGCTGCATCATGGCCCGGTCGATGATTTCGCTGATGGTGATCCCGTCGCCCATGGCCAGCACGGCCAGGATCCGCCAGCGGGCCAGATTGATATCCTCGCGCCGCAACTTGTCGACCAGATCGCTGTTCAGCTGATAGGCCAGCCGCGTGATCAGATAGGGCAGGAAATTGTCGAACAGCGCATCTTCAGGCGAGGCCATCTTGGGTTTTGAGCCCGCTTTCGGCTTGGCCGCCTCAGCGGCCAATGTTCGACGCGCCATCAAGATCCCCTCATGCCCCGCCACGCCTCACACCCCGTCTGGCGCAATGTCCATCCAGACGGAAGGTTGCGCCGCCGCCCCCAACGCTTTCCTATAGAACATCCAGCGGTCAGACGGCGACTCCGGCGCCTGACCGAATCCATCCGGTAGATGATTTATCATATAGGCGCCCAACATGCCCATCCGCACCCCTTCCGGCGCGCTCAAGGCCCGGCTGAACGCCGGCGAAGTCGTCGGCTGCCACTGGCTGTCCCTGGGATCGCCCGCCTTGGCCGAACTGGCCGCGGCCGCCGGCGCCGACACCCTGGTCGTCGACATGCAGCATGGCCTGTGGGACCGCGCGGGCCTGGAGGCGGCGATCGGAACCGCCAACGCCGCCGCCACGCTATTGGTGCGGACCGCCGACCAGTCGACCTACGCCATCAGTTCGGCCCTGGACGCCGGCGCGGATGGAGTGATCGCGCCGCTGGTCGACAGCGCCGAGCAATGCGTCGCCGTGGTGGCCGCAGCCCGCTACCCGCCCCACGGCCGCCGCTCAGCCGGCGGGATCCGCCCCCTGGTGGACTTCGGCGCCTATCGCGCCGCGGCAGAACGCATGTTGGTCGCCGTGATGATCGAAACCGCCGAAGCCGTCGACGCGGCCGAGGACATCGCGGCCACGCCCGGCCTGGACATGGTGTTCATCGGCACGGGCGATCTGGCCTTGTCGCTGGGCGCGGGGCCTGGCGCGCGCGTATTCGAAGCGGCGCTGCAACGGGTGCTGACGGCCTGCCGCGCGGCCGGTATCGCGGCGGGCGCCTTCACGCCGGACCTCGACCATGCCCTGAAGCGCGCCGCCCAAGGCTTCCAGTTCGTGGTGTTCGCCAACGACATCGACCAGAATCTCGGCAAGCTGGCCCAGCAACGCCAGGCGTTCGTGACGAAGCTTGGCGACAGCGCCCTGCCGCCGAGTTGATTTGACTTATCAGCGTTCGGTTGGCCCACTGTCCGGGCAAAACAACGCGGAAAACAAGCCCGCATCTGCGTCCCGCCCATCGACGGCGACGGCGGGCGCCAAGGGAGGTCATCGTGAGTGACGGTTCCGTCGACATCCAGCACGAAGCGCGCGCCAAGGCCTATGCCGAACCCCTGGAGAGCCTGAATCCGGCCCGGCCGGAGCTGTTCCAGAACGACGCCCACTGGCCCTATTTCGACCGCCTGCGGAAGGAAGCGCCGGTCCACTACACCCCCGAAAGCGACTTCGGCCCCTTCTGGTCGATCAGCAAGTACAACGACATCATGGCCATCGACACCAATCACCAGGTGTTCTCCTCGGCCAAGGGCATCACCCTGCCGAGCCTGGAGGCCGAGGCGGAGATGAACAAGCGCCCGACCCGCTCCAGCTTCATCTCGATGGACCCGCCGCGCCACGACGTGCAGCGCAAGACGGTCAGCCCCGTCGTCGCGCCCGCCAACCTGCAGCGGATGGAGCCGGTGATACGCGAACGCGCCGGCCTGATCCTCGACAACCTGCCGATCGGCGAGGAGTTCGACTGGGTCGACCTGGTGTCCAAGGAACTGACGGCCATGACCTTGGCCACCCTGTTCGACTTCCCGTTCGAGGAACGCCGCAAGCTGACCTACTGGTCGGACATGTTGACCAACGCCCCCGGCCACGGCCCGGTGACGAGCTGGGATCAGAAGCGCGACGAGGTCAATGCCTGCTTCGCCAGGTTCACCGAGCTGTGGAACGACCGGGTGGCGCGAGAGCCCCGGTTCGACCTGATCTCGATGCTGGCCCATGGCGAGGCCACCCGGAACATGGATCAGCTGGAATATTATGGAAACGTCGGCCTGCTGATCATCGGCGGCAACGACACCACCCGCAACACCATCTCCGGCTCGATCTTCGCCCTGAACCGCAATCCGTCCCAGTACGACAAGCTGCGGGCCAATCCGGGGCTGATCTCCTCGATGGTCTCCGAGACCATCCGCTGGCAGACGCCGCTGGCGCACATGCGCCGCACGGCGACTGAGGACTTCGAGTTCGGCGGCAAGACCATCCGGCAGGGCGAGCGGGTGGTGATGTGGTACGTCTCGGGCAACCGCGACGACGAAGTGATCGAGAACCCCAATGCCTACGTCATCGACCGGGCGCGGCCGCGCACGCACATGTCGTTCGGCTTCGGCATCCATCGCTGCGTCGGCAACCGCCTGGCCGAGCTGCAGCTGACCATCATCTGGGAAGAGATCCTGAAACGCTTTCCCGTGGTCGAACTGGTCGACGAACCGACCCGCACCCACTCGATCTTCGTCAAAGGCTACGAGACCATGCCGGTGGTGATCCCGCGCCGGAATTAGAGCGCGTTCCGGAAAGTGGGAACCGGTTTTCGGATAAAACGCGCGCCAAAACAAAGACCTAGAGCGCCGATCTGATTCCATCAGATCGGAACACGCTCTAGGCGCGGAGCGCTTTCGGCCACTGCTGGGCCGCCGCACCGGTTTCTTTTGACCACCAAGCTCGCCAAGGACACCAAGTTCAGGGCTGTCCTGAAGGCTCAAGAACCGCGCGAAGCGCTCATCTTCTCCTTCGTGCCTTCCTTGGTGTCCTTGGTGAACTTGGTGGTCGAATAAGGGCTTCGCCGTGGCTGAGCAGGTGGCCGGCGCGTCAGCAGGGTGAATCGAAAGACGCGCACTGGGCGCAAACCCTGTCCTTCAACTCGTCCAGACGATCCCCCGGATTGATTTCCGGGCGCTGATACAGCCAGCCGATCACCGCCATGCCGCGAACCAGCAGGAACATGGGGACCAGCGCGCGCGCCTGCTCGGAGATGGCGCGCTTGGTTCGATAGCCCCTGAAGAACGCGGCTTCGATAGCCGCGAAATCGGAACGGTCCTGGCCGCGGCTCAGGGCCACGGCGATATCGTACAAATGCCAGCCGAACGCGGTGTCATCGAAGTCGATGACGGTCAGCCGGTCGCCGTCCACCAGCAGATTGCTGGTATGCAGATCGGCGTGGATCACCCCGAAGGTCTCGGGCGAGCGGCCACAGCGGTCCAGGACGCCGCGAAGGCGTTGGCGGGTGTCGAGCAGGAGCTCCCGTTCCGCCGGCGACAGCTTCGGATGCTCCCAGAACCGTCCCCAAAACGGCGCCTCGCCCAGCAGGCCGTCGGCGTCGAGCGTGTGGCGCTGGAAGCTCGCTGGCGGTCGCCAGGCGCTGGACTGAACATGCATGGCGCCCGCGACGGCCCCGAGACGCTCGTACCAGCGCTCGAAGGGCTGCGTCCCGTCGGCGCGCGCCAGGACGTCCTCCAGCAGCTCGCCCGGGGTCCAATGCGTCATCCCGGCGCGGCGATGCTCGCCCAGCTCGCGAACAAGGACCGACACGTAGTCGCGCCCGTCGCGCGCGGTCACGGGAACCGGCACGCTGACGCCGGCATCGGCCAGGGCGCGTGTCCAGATGCGCTCGGAATCCAGCGCCTCATGCGTATGATAGCCCGGACGATGCAGGCGCAGCACGTAGGCGCCGCCGTCGCCCTGGTCCGTGACGCGAAAAGTGACGTTTTCCGACAGGGACACCAGCTCGATCGCGCCCGGCTCGATCGGAAAGGCTTGCAGAGCCTCCCGCGCGGCCGGCATGAAGACGGTGGCGGCGCGCGCCTTATCCATCGATGGCGGCGACGGTTTCGTCGAAAGCGGCCAGGAAGTCCTCGGCATTCTCCTGTGAGAACACCAGCGGCGGGCGGATCTTCACGACATTGCCGAACGCGCCGGCGTTGCTGGTGAGGAAGCCTTTGTCCTTCAGGCGATTGACCACATCGATCGCCAGGTCGCGATCGGGCGTCTTACCCTGGCGATCGCTCACCATCTCGATCCCGATGAACAGGCCCAGGCCGCGAATATCGCCGATCCGCGCGCAAGCCTGCTTCCGCCGGTCCAGGGCGGCCTTCAAGGCGCCGCCGACAACACGGGCGTTCTCCACCAACTCTTCTCCTTCGATCACATCCAGCACGGCCGTGCCCACAGCGGCCTGCAGCGGACTCGAGGCGAAGGTGTTGAAGTATCGGGTCCTGGCGCGAAAACCGTCGACCAGCGCCTTGCTCGCCGCCGTCGCCGCCAGGGGCAGGCCGGCGCCCATGGGTTTGCCCGTAACCACGATGTCCGGCGCGAAGCCGGAAACGTCATAGCCCCACCAGCGCCCCGTGCGGCCATACCCCGCCTGCACCTCGTCGGCGATCACCAGACCGCCCGCCGCGTGAACCATTTCCGCCGCCCGGCGCATGAAATCGCGCGGCACGTCTGGCAAACCCTCATTGGCGAAGATCGAACAGACGATCAGCGCCGCGAACCCTTCGCCACTGTCTTCAAGGCTTTGGATCGCGGCGGCCAACCGGTCCAGATAAGCGTCGGCAGGGTCGGCCGCACCCGCCGCGAGGGGGCGATAGATTTCGGGGAACGGAAAGGTCCTGATGTCCGGTCTCGCGGGCTGCTGGGCGCCGGTCCGCGTCAAGGCGCCGACCAGTTCGCTGTTTCCGTGATAGGTGGCGTTGGTGCAGACGACGCCGCGCTTGCCGGTCGCGAACCGCGCCATTCTAAGGGCGACCTCGTTGGCCTCGGTGCCGCTGCAGCTGAACACCACGCTCTGAATCTGGGGGCCGTGCAGGCCGCTCAGGCGTTCGGCGAAGGCGACGACGCCTTCGTGCAGATATCGGCTGTGGACATTCAGCGTGGCCTGCTGGCGCGCCATGGCCTCGACGACGGCGGGATGGGCGTGACCCACGCACGGCACGTTGTTGTACATGTCGACATAGCGTCGCCCATCGGCGTCGAACAGATAGACGCCCTCGCCGCGGACGATGTGCAGCGGCGTCGCATAGAAGAGCGGCGCGCCCGCGCCCAACGCCTGTTCCCGACGAGCCAGAAGGGTGGTGTCGCTCATGGTCGATCCTTCATCCCGCTGAAGCGTGAGCAGACTTGCCCGTCTCCAGGCCCGGGGTCGAGATCAAAAAGCGGCTTCGGCGCAGGCGGCTAGCCAAACCGGGCGGCGTAGGCGTCGGGCTTGAAACCCACCAGCGGCGCGCCGTTCCCGGCTTCCAGCACGGGGCGTTTGATCATCGACGGCTGGGCCAGCATCAGCGCAATGGCCTTGGCCTCGGTCAGGTCTTGCCGATCCGCCTCGGGCAGCTTGCGGAACGTGGTCCCGGAGCGGTTCAACAGCACCTCCCAACCCACCGCTTGGCTCCAACCCTCGAGGGTGGCCCGATCGACGCCCTGGACCTTGTAGTCATGGAAGGCGTAGTCCACCCCATGGCCGCCCAGCCAGTCGCGGGCCTTCTTCATCGTGTCGCAGGCCTTGATGCCGTAGATCGTCACGCGCGCGGTCATTGTCTCTGCTCCGGTCGACATTTCACGGCCGTTCTATCGCGACCAGGGCGACGGCGCCCGGTGTTCCTGGCGTCATCGCCATGCAACATTAAACCGGAACAATCGCTCATCCTGGGAGGGCCTTGAACTTGACCATCCGCGATGTGACCCACCACGATATCTTCCGTCACGGCGAGCACTGCATCAACCAGATCGCCACGCGGGTCTTGCGCGACGGGACCCTGGTCGCGGTGTTCAACGAGGAGCGGTTTCCGATCCACCACGATTCCGGCCAGACCCTGATCGCCCACTCGAACGACGGCGGCGTGACCTGGTCCGCCCCCTCGGTGGTGCTGTCCTGGACCGAGACCACCGGCAACTGGGACTGCGGCATCTGCGAGTTGGCCGACGGGACCTGGCTGGTGAACATGACCATCACCGGCTTCTTCAAGCGCGGCGTGAAGCCGGAAGGCGTGTCGTGGAGTTCAGGCCCGGTCACCGAGGAATGGGGCGACTGGAGCTGGACCTTCAAGACCAAGGCCTGGCTGGGCACTTACGTGGTCAAGTCCAAGGATCGGGGCCTGACCTGGAGCGATCCGATCCCGGTCAATGTGCGCCCGCTGAAGCATGGTGGATGCCGCCTGGGCTGCTGGCAGCTACCCTCCGGCTCGATCCTAATGGGTCTTTATGGCCGCATCCGCGGCTATGAGGAGGAGGGTGAGGGCGAGACCACCCGCTCGGCGCTGATGCGCTCGGACGATGGCGGCGACAATTGGGAATATTATTCCACGCTAGCCTACGACCCGGCCTCGATCATCGACTACGAGGAGCCGTCGATGCTACGGCTGAAGGACGGGCGGCTGGTCTCGTTCATGCGCACCCACGTCAATCCGTCGGGTGATTCCAAAAACATGGTCTTCGTGGTCTCGGACGATGACGGCTTCAGCTGGACGCCGCCCAAATGGACCAACATCTGGGGCTTTCCAGCAGAGACCATCCCCCTGCTGGATGGCCGCTACCTGATGATCTACGGCTACCGGCGCCCGCCCTACGGGGTGCGCGGCGTGGTCTCGGACGACGGCCTGACCTGGGACGTGAAGAACGAGTTCGTGATCCGCGAGGGCGGCGTGCCGGGCAACCCCGCCGACGAAGGTCCGAACGCTAGCGCGCGCCGCCGCCGGATCAACTGGAACCACCCCGGCGCCTATCAGCACATCGGCTATCCGAGCGTCGCCCAGACGCCGGACGGGACGATCGTCGCCTCGTATCACGAGTGGAACCAGGGCGATCGGCCGCTGCAGTTCGTGCTGTGCACGCGGTTCCAATTGGACTGACGACAGCCTTGCTTTAGATCAAACCGCTTTCTTGACGCGACGCTTGGCCGATGCGGCCGACAGGTTGCGCCCCAGGCCCAGCGCCTTGGCCAGGTTGGACCGCACCTGCGAATAGTGAGGCGCTGTCATCGGATAGTCGGGCGGCAGGCCCCATTTGCGGCGATAGCCGTCCGGCGTCAGTCCGCGCGCCGCCAGATGGCGCCGCAGCATCGTATAGCCCAGGCCGTCCTCGAAGCTGATCAGCCGCTCCGGCGTGATGCTTTTTCGAATCTGTGCGGCGGTAAGCTTGACCGGAGGCTCCGCCACCGGCGGAGCGGGGCTGTCGACGCCGCTGAGCGCGCTATGCACCGTGTGGATCAAGCCCGCTACGTCATCCGGCCTCACCTTGTTCGATTCGATAAAGCTGACCACGATATCCACCGTCAGGCTTGTCAGTTGAGTGTACTGCGACATGTTTCAGTCCAATCGTTCGATGCAAGGCATATGAGATCAGGCGACGGTATTTGATAAATACCCGATGTCATCGCACATCAACCCAATTTGGGCGCCTTTGTATCTATAGAGCGATCGATATACGGCGTTCGATCGAGGCGCCGAATTTGGATATTGCAAGCTTATGGATTCGCCGTCAGCGAAGTCGATCCCTTTGCTGGGGCAGGAAATCCGTGGGGTTCTGACTTATCCGACGCCCGGCGTTACGGGTGGTTCGCCTGGCCTTCACTTCAGGCTGTTGCGCTCCGGCGGGCGCTCATGCGTCAATCGCCCGCACCCGGTTAATCGGCGGCGACGTTGAAACGCGCGGGATCAAGCGCCGCGGCCGAGACGCCGAAACCGGCCAGCACAGCGGGTATCGGCTGGCGACGGACCAAGGCGGCGGCGGCCTGCGACAAGGCCGGACAGGTCTGGATGCCAGCCCCGCCCTGGCCCACCAGCCAGAAGAAGCCCGGCTGGACCGGATCGTAGCCCGCCGCCGGCTCGCCGTCCGGCGCGAAGGTGCGAAGACCCGCCCAGGTGCGCAAGGGCCGCCGAACCGGCAGCGTCGTCACCTGTTCGAACCGGTGCAGCGCCTCGGCCACGTCCATATCGTCCGGATAGGCGTCGCAGGGCTCCGACGGGGTCTGATCCATGGCCGAGACCAGCAGCCGCCCCGCGTCCGGTTTGAAGTAGAGGCTGTTGTCGGCGACGACGGCCATGGGCCACGGATCGACCGCGAAACCGTCGGCGGCCAACACCGAGACGGTGCGGCGGCGCGGCTCAAGGCCCAGAGGCCGCACGCCGGCCAGGCGCGCCACCACATCGCCCCAGGCGCCGGCCGCATTGACCAGCACCGCGGCCGAGATCTCGCTCTCCCCAGCCTGGATCCGCCAGCGATCGGCGATCCGGGCCGCCCCTATGAACGGCGAGGAGACCAGCACCGATCCGCCGGCGCCGCGCAGGCGCCGCAGCCAGCCTTGGTGCAGCGTGTCCACGTCCATGTCGAAGGCGCCGGTGTCGAGTACGGCGCCGGCCGCGTCGGCTTCGCGCAGGATCGGCACCATGCGCAAAGCCTCGTCGGTGTTCAGCCAGCGCGCCTCATTGCCCGCCGCGCGCAGCTGTTGCTGGAGGTCCTTCAGCAGGTCGAACTGGTCGACCCGGCCGAACTGCAGCACCGGCCGGCGGCGGATCAGCGGCTGCTCGGAGAACCCGTCGGGCGGGGTCTCGAAAAAGGTCCGGCTGGCGGTGGTCAGCGGCGCGATCTGGGCGCCGATCAGGGTTTCGGTATAGATGGCGACCGACCGACCGGTGGTGTGCATCCCGGGATGCTCCTCCCGTTCGATCAGCACCACCGACCGGTCGGAGGCCAGCCGGCCGGCCACGGAGGCTCCAGCGATCCCCGCCCCCACCACGCACACATCGCACTCGATCATCGCGTTCCCTCGGAACCCTTCGCCGGACACGGCTTACGGTCTCGAATAGCCTGATCGCCGGGCGCACCCAAGCCCGTCCAGCCGATCAGGGTTGGATCCTAGCGCGCCAGCTCGGAGACTTCCGCGACCTCTTCCGGCGTCAGCTTCCAGTTGGCGGCCGCCGCGTTGGCCTTGACCTGTTCCGGCCGGGTCGCGCCGGCGATCACCGAGGAGACCACGCCGTGGCCGAGCAGCCAGGCGAAGGCCAGCTCCAGGAGATCATGGCTCCGCGCCTCGGCATAGGCCGACAGCGCCTCCAGCTTGCCGAAATTCTTATCACTCAAGGCGGCCTGGCCGCGCGCGCCCCAGGCCGCTAGGCGGGTGTCGGCCGGCGGCGCCTCGCCGCGGCGATATTTGCCGCTTAAAAGGCCCGACGCCAGCGGGAAGAAGGGCAGCATGCCCAGCCCGAACCGTTCGCACGCGGGGTTCACTTCGAACTCCACTTTGCGCTCCAAAAGACTGTAATTGTTCTGCGCCGAGACGAAGCGGTTCAGGTGTTCGTTGCGGGCGATCCAGTCGGCGTCGGCGATTTGCCAGCCGGTGAAGTTGGAATTGCCTATGTATCGGACCTTGCCCTGGGTCACGAGGTCGTCCAGGGCGCCCAGGGTCTCCTCGATGGGGGCGTCCTTGTCCGGCTGATGCATCTGGTAGAGGTCGATATAGTCGGTGCCCAGCCGCTTCAGGCTGGCCTCGACCGCGTTCATCACATAGCGGCGCGAACCGCCGCGCTGGTCGGGGGCGGGCCCCATCGGACTGGCGAACTTGGTGGCCAGCACGACCTCGTGGCGTTTGCCGTTCAGGGCCTCGCCCAGCATGACCTCGGACTTGTGGCCGCCATAGACGTCGGCGGTGTCGAAAAAGGTGATCCCCGCGTCCAGGCAGGCGCCGACCACGGCGTTGGTCGCCGCCTGGTCGATCCGCATGCCGAAATTGTTGCAGCCCAAGCCGACTTCGCTGACCTTCAATCCGCTCGATCCAAGACGACGATATTCCATGGCGCGCTCCCTAACCGGTCGCCCATCATGAAGCAGGATGGCGCGCGGCGGCTACCGGAATCAACGCGCTGGAACCTTCTCGCCGCTCCTCGCGGATTTCGTTTGCGGCTTCACAGAACAGACTGCTCCCCCGATGGGGGAGCTGGCGCGAAGCGACTGAGGGGGTCTTGCGGTCGCAGAGACCTTCCCGGCAAGGCCCCCTCCACCGCCTTGCAGGCGGTCCCCCTCCCCCAACGGGGGGAGTTATATACTTGACGGAACGGATATGAGGTAGTACGTTGAGACATAAGGGAAATCCCGCCATGTCTCTCTCCGATCCGATCTTCCACGATGACGAAGCCGCCCGGAAGCACCTTGAGGCGCTTCGTTGGCCGACCGGCCCCTATTGCCCGCGCTGCGGCGAGGCGGAAGCCGTCACGCGCCTGCAAGGCAAGTCCACGGCGCCGGGCCTGTGCATCTGCCGTTCCTGCCGCACCAAGTTCTCAGTGACGATGGGGACGGTCTTCGAGCGCTCGCACATCGGCCTCGCCAAATGGATGCTCGGCTTTCGGCTCATGGCGTCGTCCAAGAAGGGCGTCAGCGCTCACCAACTCCATCGCTCGCTGGACATCACCTACAAGTCGGCATGGTTCATGGCTCACCGTATCCGCGAAGCCATGGCGCTCCCGGCGGAAGACGCCTCGCCCATGGGCGGCGAAGGAAAGATCGTTGAGGCGGACGAAACCCTGGTCGGCGGTAAGGAGCGCAACAAGCGCCTGTCCAAGCGCAATCCGAAGAACATCGGCGCCGTTGGCAAGCAGGTCGCTTTCACCCTGGTTGAGCGCAACGGTCGCGCCCGCTCGTTCCATGTCGCTAACGTGACCGGGAAGACGCTGCGCCCGATCATCGTCAAGCACGTGGACCGCAAGTCGGCGCTGATGACCGACGATGCGGGTCAGTACCGCCCCATCGGCAAAGAGTTCGCCAGCCATGAAACGGTCAACCACGGCATTGAAGAATACGTGCGCGGCGACGCCCATTCGAACACGGTTGAAGGCTTCTTTTCGATCCTCAAGCGCGGCGTGATCGGCACCTATCATCACGTCAGCGAAACCCACCTGAGCCGCTACCTTGCCGAGTTCGACTTCCGCTATTCGAACCGCTCGGCGCTGGGCGTTGGTGATGTCGCCCGAACGGATGAGGCCATTCGCGGCTCGACCGGCAAGCGGCTGACCTATCGGCGGATTGGTGAAGCCGCGCACGCTTAAGCAGAAGGCGCGGGCGATCCAAAGAAAACGTAAAAAATCGATGAAGGCGCCTAGGCGCCGGCTAACGAATCGGGTCCCTTTGTAGGTTGAGCCCAGAAGCTTCCTACAGCTTCTGGGCTCATAACCTGCCGGAAGAGGGCAGGCCGCGATACGCAAACTAGGTTCTCCTGACTCTAGGGTCACGGTCAACCCTCTTCCGGTATCCAAACATAAGGATACCGTTATATGCCTAACTTCGAACTTGCCCACGTCAGAGAGCAAGGCGTCGATCTGATCGTCATCCCGCTAGATGATCAGTTCGGGCGCAAAGTCCAATCCGATCAGCAATCCATCATTCAGGAACTCCAAGTCCGCGCTCGATCTGCGGGCCTTGGTGGAACCGTCGTTCCGGTCTGGGACAATGGCGGGGGTCGAATGGCCTTCATTGCGCCCCGGAACTGGCACTCGTTCTTTCAGAGCATCTCGTTCGATTGGGTCGCCATGAATATCAACCGGACCCTTTCGTGGTGATCTTCTGAAGGGCCGCTGAGTTATGCCGCATGGCGTTCCTCAGCGGCTCTGACACGTCAGCCGCATTGTCGCTAAGCCCAGGTGCCAACTCCGCATCGGCGCCAGCTTTGTGCGGCTTCGGAGCCATCGCCAGTGCGGCTTCGATCCCGCGCCGGAACCGTTCCTCGGCGCCGGGCTCGTCTTCGATCTTGGGGGATTTCTGGTTCATGACTACCGCTGAATATGGCGACGCTCGCCGGGAGTATCTCATACATTTGGGCGAATCTCTCATTGCCTGGAACCAAGCGGAGATGGTGCTGAGAGGACTCCTAACGCGGCTCTGCGGGGAGGGACTAGTGTCTCTAATCTTGACGGCAGAACTTGGGAGTCAAGGTATGGTGGACGCCCTTAGAAGCATTTCTCCCTTGCATAGTAAGGAATTTAACGTCGCCATAAATACGATAGCGAAATATTACGAGACCCTCAGAGCTTACCGAAACTACTACTTCCACGGATTGATTGCTGTGAGTTCCGGAATTGAGATTCAAAAAGCAAGCGGTCTGCTAAATGTAGCTTCCTCAAAAGGAAAACTAGGTGTGGCAACGCAGAATATTCCCCTTTCAGAAATTGATACCCTTCGGTCTCGTTGTGAAACTCTGATGGGAGCCACGGGTGATCTGATTGATCTTATGTTTCCGCAGGAAGGCTCACGGGTAAACCCGCCTCTGCCAACGCCAGAATCACTACCTCCACCACCAACTCTGAAGAAGCAACTTCGCTATCCCTTAAACGATCCGCCGCAGCAGCCATCATCTGGCGGCTGACAGCCAGCACCGGCCTGTCACGCTCGGCTAGGGTGAGTCGCTCGGTCCGTTCCGTCAAGTATATAGCTCCCCCCAACGGGGGAGGAATTGTGGCGCGCGGCGGCGCTGGCTTTCGGAACCGCTCTTCCCTATCGTCGCCGACCAAACGGGGCGGAGGAACGCCGGTGGACTTCCAGGACATCCTCTACGCAGTCGATGGCCCAATAGGCGTGATCACGCTGAACAGGCCAGCCTATCGCAACGCCCAGGGCTATCGGATGCTGGACGAGATCGACCAGGCCTTCGCCCTGGCCAAGGTCGACGACGCCGTGCGCGTGGTGATCGTGCGCGGCGCGGGCGGCGTCTTCTCCACCGGCCACGACCTGGGCACGCCCGAGGGGCTGGAGTACCGCAAAGCGCTGGGCGCCAGGCCCGGCATCCAGACCTATGACCAGTTCAAGCACTACAATCTCGATCTGCTGGTGGGATGGCGCAATTTCCCCAAGCCGACCATCGCCATGGTCGAGGGCTATTGCATCTATGCCGGCTGGATGCTGGCCGCGGCGATGGACGTGGTGTTCGCAGCCGACAACGCCGAATTCCTGGCTGGCTTCGTCGAATACATGTCGATCCCCTGGGATATCGGCGTCCGCCGCGCCAAGGAGTTGTGCTTCGAGAGCCGGTTCATCTCGGCGGACGAGGCGCGCGAATACGGCCTGGTCAACCGGGTGCTGCCTTTGGCCGAGCTGGAGCGCGAGACCTATGCCTGGGCCCGTCGGGTGGCCGAGAACAGTCCCGAGGCGCTGCGCTTCGCCAAGATCCAGATGAACAAGGCCCAGGACGCCCAGGGTTTCACCCAGGCGCTGGAAGACTGCCTGGGCGACTACCAGGCGATGATGCATCTGCCGGGATCCGAGATGCGGGTCGAAGGCGAACGTCGCCTGCTGACCGTCGATCTGGCGGTCAAGGGTAAGCGCCGCGAACGCTTCGGCCTGACCCCCGGCGTCCTAAAAAGCGGCTAAATGAAAAAGGCTGAGCAAAATGAGTGACACCTTCCGCGCGATCCGCCTGTTCAAGACCGAGGCCGGCCAGGAGACCCGCTTTGTCGAACTGACCGACGCCGACCTGATGGACGGCGATGTCGATGTGCGGATCGACTACTCGACGGTGAACTACAAGGACGGGCTGGCCCTGACCGGCCGATCGCCGGTGGTGCGGGTCTGGCCGCTGACGCCAGGCATCGATTTCGCCGGCGTGGTCGAGCGTTCTGACCATGCCGGTTTCACACCGGGCGATCGGGTGGTGCTGAACGGCTGGGGCGTCGGCGAGACCCATCACGGCGGCTATGCCCAAAAGGCCAGGGTCAAGGGCGACTGGCTGGTCAAGTTGCCTGAGGGGATTTCCAACGCCCATGCCATGGCTATCGGCACTGCCGGCTATACCGCCATGCTCAGCGTCCTGGGCCTGGAGCGCCAGGGCGTCACGCCAGACAAGGGCGACGTTTTGGTCACCGGCGCGGCTGGCGGCGTGGGCGGCGTCGCCATCGCGCTGCTGGCCAGGCTCGGCTATCGCGTGGTCGCCTCGACCGGCCGGCGGGGCAGCGAGAGCGGCTACCTGACCGGTCTGGGCGCGGCCGAGATCATCGACCGCGCGGAGCTTTCGGCGCCGGGCCGGCCGCTGGCCAAGGAGCGCTGGGCGGGCGCCGTCGATGCGGTCGGCAGCCACACCCTGGCCAACGTGCTGGCCCAGACCCGCTATGGCGGCGCCGTCACCGCCTGCGGCCTGGCCCAGGGTCTGGATCTGCCGGCCTCGGTCGCGCCCTTCATCCTGCGCGGAATCACGCTGGTAGGGATCGACTCGGTGATGTGCCCGGCGCCGCGCCGGCTCGAGGCGTGGTCCAGGTTGGCCAAGGACCTTGACCTTGGCCTGCTAGACGCCATGACCGAACGCGCAAGCTTGAACGAGGTCCCGGCCCTGGGCGAGGCGATCCTGGCCGGCCAGGTGCGGGGCCGGGTGGTGGTGGACGTGAACGCCCAGAACGGCTCGGTTGGAGCGGGGCCTCTTTGGCGACCCCGAAATGACCTCTAACCCCTCGATTTAGAAACCTTTTATCGTAGATCGATTGATTTAGCCGAGGCGCGAAAGGCTCTAGCGTGGAGCGCCTAATCCCTGTAGGGCGACAGCTAGGCTTGTTTGTCGAAGGTATTGCTCCATGAGGCTGTCCCTGTTCGCCGCGGTAGGTGTGGCGGCCGTTTGTTGCGCCGGCGCACCGGCGTCCGCCGAAGACCAGCCCCAGCCCGCCGCGCCGACGCCGGCTGTCGCGCCGCCGCGGGATGTCGCCTATCCGGGCGTGATCAAGCTGGCGGTGGACGCCACCGACCTGCCCCACGCCATCTTCGCCGTGCATGAGACCGTGCCGGTTTCCGGGCCCGGGCCGATCACCCTGCTCTATCCCAAATGGCTGCCCGGCAATCACTCGCCGAGCGGGCCGATCGAAAAGCTGGGCGGGCTGGTGATCACCGCCAACGGTCAAAAGGTCGAATGGCGGCGCGATCCGGTCGATGTCTACGCCTTCCATGTCGACGTTCCGGCCGCCGTAAACGCGCTCGATCTGAACTTCCAGTTCCTCTCGCCGGTGTCGGGCCATGAGGGGCGGATCATGATGACGCCCGACATGCTGAACGTCGAATGGAACACGGTGGCCCTGTACCCGGCCGGCTATTTCTCGCGCCAGATCCAGGTCGAGGCGAGCGTCACCCTGCCCGAGGGGTTCAAGCCCGCCACAGCGCTGGAGACGGCCTCCGCCGGCGGCGCGACGACGACCTTCAAGCCGACGAGTTTCAACACCCTGGTGGATTCGCCGCTGATCGCCGGCCGCAATTTCCGCAGCTTCGACCTGGACCCCGGCGGCCCCGCGCGGGTCAGCCTGGACGTGATCACCGATCGGCCGGACGAGCTGGCCGCCGCGCCCGAACAGATCACCGCGCACAAGGCGCTGGTCCAGCAGGCCTACAAGCTGTTCGCCTCGCACCACTACGACCATTACGACTTTCTGCTGTCGCTGAGCGACAAGATGGGTGGGGCGGGGCTGGAACACCACCAGTCCAGCGAGGACGGCACGACGCCCAAATATTTCACCGACTGGGCGAAGACCGCATCGGCCCGCGACCTGCTGTCCCACGAATACACCCACAGCTGGAACGGCAAGTTCCGCCGCCCGGCCGATCTTTGGACGCCCAACTTCAACACGCCCATGCGCAACAGCCTGCTGTGGGTCTATGAGGGCCAGACCCAGTACTGGGGCTTCGTGCTGGCCGCCCGGTCCGGCCTTTTGACCAAGCAGCAGGCGCTGGACGCCATCGCCGGCACCGCCGCGACCTTTGACCACCGCGTCGGCCGAAGCTGGCGACCGCTGGAGGACACCACCAACGATCCAATCATCGCCAGCCGCCGTCCGTTGTCCTGGCTCAGCTGGCAGCGCAGCGAGGACTATTATTCCGAGGGTGAACTGGTCTGGCTCGACGTCGACACCCTGATCCGCGAGCGCTCCGGCGGCAAACGCTCCCTGGACGACTTCGCCAAGGCCTTTTTCGGGGTCAACAACGGCAGCTATATCACTGACACCTACACCTTCGATGAGATCGTCGGTACGCTGAACGCCGTGCAACCCTATGACTGGGCGAGCTTCCTGCATCAGCGGCTGGAGGGCCATGGGCCGGGTGCGCCGCTGGATGGCCTGGCGCGGGGCGGCTACCGGCTGGTCTATACCGATACGCCAACCGAGTATTTCACCAGCGCCGAGATGCGACGCAAGGCCACGGACCTGTCCTATTCGCTCGGGGTGATCATCGGCAAGGACGGCATGCTGACCGAGGTCGACTGGGACGGGCCGGCGTTCAAGGCGGGGCTCACCGAGGGGACCCAGATTGTCGCGGTCAATGGCGATACGTTCAACGCCGACGACCTGAAGGACGCGATCCGCAACGCCAAAACCGGGACCGCGCCGATCGAACTGCTGGTCAAGGACAACGAGCAGTATCGCACCGTACGCATCGACTACCACGACGGCCTTCGCTATCCGCGCCTGGAAAAGGTCGCCGGCGCCTCGGCGTCGCTCGACTCGATCCTGGAATCCAAAAAATAACATCGCGGAACGGTCAATGCGTGTTGCGACGACGGTCTCGATCGAACGAAAGCCTTCCCAATCGGCGAACGGCCACCTTTTGGCGCTCGTCATGGCCGCGCTGGCGCTTGTCGCAGCGCCGTGGCCTTGCACGGCCGCCGTCGCCGCTCGCGCGCCGACGGTTATTCCTCTGGAGCCCTATGCCGACGCACACTGGGCGTTCAGGGCCAAAGTCGCCGGCCATGAAGAGCTGATGGTCTTCGACACCGGCGGCGGACTAACCGCCATAACGCCGCAGGCGGCGGCGGAGTTGGGCTGCCAGCCCTGGGGCCAGCTTACGGGATTTCGCATGCGCGGCGATCGGTTGGATCTGAAGCGATGCGAGAATGTGTCGATCGAGGCCAACGGACTTGTCATCCATTTTCCGACCGTGGGCATCTGGGATTTCAACCACATGCTGCCGCAGGGCGTGGCGCCCATCGCGGCCAATGTCGGCCTTGACGCCTTTGCGGGTCGCGTGGTCACCCTGGACATTGCCCACCGCAGGCTGATCCTCGAAACGCCGCGAAGCCTGAAGACGCGAACCGCCCACGCCAAGGAAGTTCCCGTTCAGTTTGTGGACGAGGTTGAAGGGTACTCCCGCACCATGATGGCGAGCCTGGACACGCCCAAGGGGCGCATTTGGATGGGTATCGACAGCGGCGACGACGTTCCCATAACTGTTGGACGACACGTCGCGGCCCTGCTCGGACTGGATCCGGAGAAAAAGGGGCCGCAGCCAATGGATGCGCTCTTGGCGGGCGGCGTGGCCCTGCATGGATCGGCCTACGTGAAAGACATCATATTCGATGGGAACGTCGGCGCGCCTATCCTGTCCAAATGGATCATTACCGTGGACCTCGCCCGGCAACATCTCTGGATATCGCCGGCCGAGCCGGAGACGCTGAAATGATCGACGCCGGCCGAGCATCTAGCGAGCTGAAACAGTCGCGAAACATTTTTGAATCAGGCTCGTAACCGGTCAGGCGCCAGGACCCAGCGATCGAGACCCTTTTGCGGTCGGGCGCCGGCTTGACGACGCCCGTGGCGAGGCAAGGAAGATGGCTGAAAAGCGAGGGATCGGATCGTCGCGATCGGCCGTCCTGGCCGCACGGCTGGGGGCGGTTCTCCTGGGATTTGGACCCTGCGCGGCCTGGGCCGGCGCCGGGCTGGCGGCCTCTCAGCCGGACAAGGCGTCTACCGGTTCATCCGCAACCGTTGTGCCGGGCGTCACCGTGGTCGCGCCCAAGTCGCCGCAAGCAACTCCGGTCCCGCTCCCCGTGATCCAGAACTTCGTCAGGTCCCACGGCGCGACCACCCGCATCGGGCAACTGGCCAAGTGGCATGACGATGTCTGCCCCACGACGATCGGCCTTCCGCCGGCGTTCAACGCGTTCGTTTCGCAGCGGGTCACAGAGGTCGCCGCCAATGTCGGCGCACCCGTAAAGGCCGACGGGCGATGCACCACGAAAATCGCGATCATTTTCTCACCCGAACCTCAAAAGCTGCTGGATCACATCCGCCAAAAGCACTGGGTGCTCCTGGGTTTCCATTATCCGGCCCAGCTGAAACGGATCGCGACCTTCAACCACCCTATTCAGGCTTGGTACGCCACGGGGACGGAGGGGTCGGGCGGGAACATCGCCGTACCGGGCTCGGGGGGAGGACTGGCGCTGGACGACAGCTGCTGCGCGACGCCGGGAGGCGTGGCGGGCAGCCATTTCTCGGTGGGCCTAAACAGCCAATTCCTCTCTGTGGTCATCGTCGCGGACGCCAACAAGGTCGCCGACTATAAGATCGGCGCGATCGCCGACTATGTCGCTCTGCTGGCGCTAACCCACGCCAATTCACTCGACGCCTGCGGCGAGATGGCGAGCATCATCGATCTGATGTCACCGACCTGCGCCGCGGCGTCGAAGCCCGATGCTATGACCGACGGCGACATCGCCTATCTGAAGGCCCTCTACGCCACCAACCTGTCAAACGTGCTCTGGGTTGAACAGGACAGCATCGCCGACCGGATGCAACAGGGCCTTGGGTCCAAGTAGCGCTAGGTTGAGCAGCCGTTCGACGCCATTCTAGAGCCGCGGAGATAGGGCGATTACGCCCGCGGATGCGTTCTCATGGACCAGGCAAGCGAGCCCCAAAACCAAACGCCGCCGGCTTTTCGACCGGCGGCGCCTTGGAATCTTGATCCGTTCGATCAATCAGGCGGTGACGGCCGCCCGCTTGCGGCGCGAGCGGATCGCCGAGCCGAGGCCGCCGAAACCGACCAGCATCATCGCCCAGGTCGCCGGCTCGGGCACGGCCGTGAGGGACACACCGTCCAGCAGGGCGAAGGGCGGCTGGCCGCCGCTCGGTCCGCCGACCGAGAGGAACGACAGGACATCGCTCGCCGCATCGGCTTTAAAGGTGAAGCTTTGGGTCATCCAGCCGGAGAAGCCCTGGCTGGCGATGCTCGCAATCGGCGTCGTCTGCGTCGCGGCGGCGCCGAGGCCGACGGTCCACCCTTCCGTGGTCGGGCCGGTGAAGCCGGACTGCTGAGCGCCGGCCCAGTCGAACGAAACCACATATTCAGCGCCGGCGGTCAGGCCGGTGATGGTCTGTTGGAGCGGGCTGTTGTTCTGGAAAGCCGGATCCGAGGCGATGAAGTTTCCGCCGTTGGGGCTGCTCGCGGGAAAGCCGTTCGCAACACCGTTGCCCGGGCCCCAGATCGCCACGGCGCCATATTCGCCGTTTGACCCACCGACGTCCGCCGTTCCGGCGGCGTAGAGGAAGGTGTAGCTATCGTTCGGCGCCGCAATCGACCAGTCTGTCGCGTTGGTGTTATAGGCGAGCTGGCCCGGCCCGGAGGTCGTGGACTCGAAACCGCCGTTGGTCACCAGATTTGGCCCCGCGCTCGCGGCGCCGGCGACCAACAGAGCCGCCGACATCGCGGCGAAAGCCATCTTCACTGAATTTCTCATATAGTCCTCCCACAACCCATTTTTTCAAAGACAACATCAATCGACGATCGAAGGGTGTAAACTTGACTCTCCTATCGAGCGAATCCGATTCACACACATTCTCTACTGCGCGGCGCCAGTCTTTCGGCGCCGATCTGAGGCGCGAACCTAGACAAGGAACATGACTCTTACTTGGGCTTGGCGGAACTACGGCTAGGACCAGCCG